>ENA-UOJG01000161-UOJG01000161.1-human-gut-metagenome-genome-assembly--contig:-C47-NODE-161-length-101906-cov-44.761995_pt1 | contig 101906 bp, 112 predicted proteins | sample MGYA00242340_ERZ723887 | MGnify/ENA metagenome assembly ERZ723887 | reverse complement strand
ATGTCGGCGCGGATGGTCTGCAGGGGGATGGTGCCCTCGTGATAGTGCTCAACGCCAGCGATCTCGCGGCCGCCGAGACGACCGGAGCAGCAGCACTTGATGCCCTTGGCGCCGGCGCGCATGGCGCGGCCCATGGCATTCTTCATCGCGCGGCGGTGAGAGATACGCTTCTCGAGCTGCTGGGCAATGTTCTCGGCAACAAGCTGAGCGTTCATGTCCGGGGAGCGGACCTCGACGATGTTGAGCTTGACCTTCTTGCCGATCAGAGCCTCGACCGCCAGGCGCAGCTTCTCGACCTCAGCGCCGTCCTTGCCGATGACCATGCCGGGGCGGGCGCAGTGAACGAAGAGCGTCACAACGTCGTTGCTGCGCTCGATCTCGATCTTCGGCACGCCTGCACCGTACAGGCTCTTCTTGACGAACTTGCGGATCTTGTTATCTTCAACGATCAGGTCGCCGACCTTCTCGTCTCTGGCATACCAGCGGGAGTCCCAGTCTTTGATGACGCCAACGCGCATGCCGTGGGGGTTAACTTTCTGTCCCATAAAACTGTCTCCTCCCTTTAGTCTCTCTCCGCGACGGCGAGCGTCACATGAGAGGTTCTCTTGTTGATGCGGTAGCCGCGGCCCTTGCTGGCGGGGATCATGCGCTTGAGGATGGGGCCGGAAGTCGCGTAAACCTCGGACACATACAGCTTGGAGGAATCCATGCTGAAGTTGTTCTCGGCGTTGGCAACGGCGCTCTTGAGGAGCTTGACCAGGGGTTCGGACGCAGCCTTGGGGGTCTGCATCAGAATCGCCATGGCAGTGGTGATGTCCTTACCGCGGATCAGGTCGCAGACGATCTGGACCTTGCGGGGAGAGATGCGGACATATCTCAGATAAGCTTTAGCTTCCATATTCTGCATTCTCCTTCCTTATTTGCTCTTGGCATGGCCGCGGAACGTGCGGGTGGGAGCGAACTCGCCCAGCTTGTGACCGACCATGTCTTCCTGAACGTAAACAGGAACGTGCTTACGCCCGTCGTGGACAGCGATGGTGTGACCGACGAAGGAGGGGAAGATGGTGGAGCTGCGGCTCCAGGTCTTGAGGACCTTCTTTTCACCGGTCTTGTTCATTTCTTCGACTCGCTTGATAAGCTCAGGGGCAACAAACGGGCCTTTTTTGATGCTTCTGCTCATTTTTTACATTGCCTCCTTCTTACTTATCGTTACGACGCTTGACGATGAACTTGTTCGTCGGGTTCTTCTTGGAGCGGGTCTTGTAACCCATAGCCGGCTTGCCCCACGGAGTCATGGGACCGGGATGGCCGACAGGGCTCTTGCCCTCGCCGCCGCCGTGGGGGTGGTCGCAGGGGTTCATCACAGAGCCGCGGACGGTCGGGCGGACGCCCATGTGGCGCTTGCGGCCGGCCTTACCGATCTGAACGTTCTCGTGGTCGATGTTGCCGACCTGACCAATGACCGCCATGCAGTTGGTACGCACGATGCGAACCTCGCCGGACGGCATACGGATCTGAGCGTCGCCGTTCTCCTTCGCCATCAGCTGAGCGGACGTACCGGCGGAGCGGACGAGCTGAGCGCCCTTGCCGGGATGCATCTCGATGTTGTGGATGACCGTACCGACGGGGATATTGGCGATGGGCAGGCAGTTGCCCGGCTTGATATCGGCCTCGGCAGAGGAGATGACCTTGTCGCCGGCCTTCAGGCCGACAGGAGCGATGATGTAGCGCTTTTCGCCATCCTCATATTCAACGAGGGCGATGAACGCGCTGCGGTTGGGATCGTACTCCAGGCGCAGGACGGTCGCGGGCATATCCATCTTGTCGCGCTTGAAGTCGATGATGCGGTACTTCTGCTTGTTGCCGCCGCCGTGATGGCGGACGGTGATGCGGCCGTAGCTGTTGCGGCCGGCATGCTTCTTCTGAGACTCGACCAGGCTGCGCTCGGGCTTGGCCTTCTTATCGATCCCCTCGAAGGCGGACACAGTCATGTGACGGCGGGAGGGGGTTGTGGGCTTAAACGTCTTGATAGCCATTTTCTATTTCCTCCTTACACCATGCCCTCGAACAATTCGATGGTCTTGGAATCTTCAGCGAGCTGAATATAAGCCTTCTTCCAGCTGCGGGTCGTACCCAGGCGGCCGGCGCCGAGGCGCTTCTGCTTGCCGCTGACGTTGAGCGTGTTGACCTTGGCGACCTTGACGCCGAAGGCAGTCTCAACCGCATTTTTGATCTCCACCTTACCGGCGTTCTTGGCGACCTCGAAGACGTACTTTTTGTTCGCCACGTCAGCCATGGAGCGCTCGGTGATGATGGGGCGGATAATGATGTCGTACACGTTTGCCATTATGCGAACACCTCCTCGATAACTGCGAGGGCTTCCTTATCGATGACCAGCGTCTTGGCGTTGAGCAGATCATAGACATTGATGAGCTTCGCGGGCGCGGTAACGACGCCGGGCAGGTTGCGCGCGCTCTTGACGATGATCTCGTTGGCCTCAGGGGTAATGACGGCAGCCTTGCCCTCAGCCTTGACAGCGGCGAGGAAGCTGCGGAAGTCCTTGGTCTTGATCGCGTCGAGCGCGATCTTGTCAACGACGACGATCTCGCCCTGCGCCGCCTTGGCGGACAGCACGGACTTGAGCGCCAGACGCTTGACCTTCTTATTCAGCACATAGCTGTAGCTGCGGGGCTTGGGGGCGAACACGATGCCGCCGTGCGTCCACTGGGGCGCGCGGGTGCTGCCCTGACGGGCGCGGCCGGTACCCTTCTGACGCCAGGGCTTTCTGCCGCCGCCGGAAACCTCAGCGCGGGTCAGAGCGCTCTGCGTGCCCTGACGGCAGTTGGCGAGGTGATTCTTCACGACCTCGTGAACGACGCTCATGTTCGGCTCGATGCCAAAGATCGCATCGCTCAGTTCGACAGTACCGACTTCGGCGCCGGTCATGCTGACAACTTTAATCGTAGACATTTCTCAAGCACTCCTTTCCTTACATATTTCTGGCGGAAGCCTTCTGCGGGTTGCGGCCGGAAGCCTTCTGCGGGTTCTTGCTGATGTCGGCACCAGCCTGCTTGATCTTGTGGACCTTGACAGTGGTCTTCACGGTGACGAGCGCGCCCTTGGGGCCGGGAACGGCGCCGCGGACAACGAGCATATTCAGCTCGGGATCGACCTTGACGACCTCAAGGTTCTGCACGGTAACGGTCTCCACACCGTACTGACCGGCGCCGATCTTGCCCTTGAAGATACGGCTGGGGTCGGTGGTGGAACCCATGGAACCGGCGTGACGGTGAACGGGACCGCCGCCGTGGGTCATACGGCCGCGGCCTGCGCCCCAGCGCTTGATGACGCCGCTGTAGCCGTGGCCCTTGCTCGTGCCGGTCACGTCAACGAAGTCGCCGCTCTTGAAGGTGTCGGCCTTGATGATAGCGCCAAGCTCAAGCTCAGCGGCATCGTCGAGGTCGAACTCGCGCAGGTACTTCTTGGGGGAAACGCCGGCCTTGTTCAGATGGCCGACTTCGGGCTTGGAGAGCTTCGCTTCGCGGATGTCCTCATAGCCCAGCTGGACAGCCTCATAACCGTCTTTTTCGTTGGTCTTCTTCTGAGTGACCACACAGGGACCGGCCTCGATCACGGTGACCGGAATCACATGGCCCTTCTCATCGAAGATCTGAGACATGCCAACTTTTCTGCCGATGATTGCTTTCATGTATAGATCCTCCTGTAAAGGTTATTGGTCGGCTTAGTTAGCGGCAACTCCCGCCATTGCTCTGCCGACTTGACCCCGCTCATCTCACGCAAGTCGATGAGCTTTTGGGTAGAGCAACAAAATAATGAATGGGACGCGAGGGATCAGAGCTTGATCTCGATCTCAACGCCGGCGGGAAGCTCAAGGCCCATCAGAGCCTCGACCGTCTTGGGCGTGGAGTTGGTGATGTCGATCAGACGCTTGTGGGTGCGGCGCTCGAACTGCTCACGGCTGTCCTTATATTTGTGGACGGCGCGCAGAATGGTGACAACCTCTTTCTTGGTGGGCAGAGGGATGGGGCCGGAGACAGTCGCGCCGGTGCGCTTGGCGGTCTCGACGATCTTCTCTGCGCTCTGGTCGATGACCTGGTGGTCATAGGCCTTGAGACGAATGCGGATCATTTCTTTTGCCATTTTGGTTTCTCCTTCATTTTGTACGGTATTCTTGCATTGTCGAAGCCGTACGGTGAGAGCTTTTGCTGTACGCTTATCCGTGCGTATCATTCCGGCTCATGGAAAAACCGGCTCGAATAAACGGCCGGTCCACACATGGCGCAGCGATCTACGCAACGTACAGATACTTTCTCTCAGCCGCCCGATGTTCGGACATACTCCCCGGAAGTTACCTCAGAATGCCTGAGCAATCTCCCGGTTCATCGCAATATCGCGCAATTTGGGCAGGATCAGCCCAATCGCGGACTTGTCTATAATACTAAATGTCTGCGCCCATGTCAATATAAATTTTGATTTTTGATCTGAAAATTTTTCAGCTTTTCCAGCTTTTCCCTTTTCTTTTTTCTCCGGCATACCCGGCCCGCTCCGCCGATATATTTGAGGTGTGTCTTCCGGCAAAAAGGAGTGGTGCATATGGCGATGGCATGGCTTTGGACGGGAATGGTAGCCGTCTCCCTCGTATTCGGCATACTGGGCGGCACGCTGGATACGCTGAGCGGCGCAGCGCTCGAAGGCGCACAGAGTGCGGTGGAGCTGTGCCTTGCGATGTCCGGCGTCATCTGCCTCTGGACAGGCGTTATGGAAGTGATGAATCAGTGCGGGCTGACCGCCTCCCTCGCCCGCCTGTTCCGCCCGCTGCTGCGGCGGCTGCTGCCACAGGCGAGCCGCGACAGCGAAACCATGGCAGCCATCTCGGCCAACCTGGCCGCCGATATGCTGGGGCTTGGCAATGCGGCCACGCCGCTGGGCATCCGCGCTGCGCGCCGCATGAGCCGCGGCTGCTGCGGCGCCGCCTCCAACGAGCTTTGTATGCTCGTTGTACTCAATACCGCCTCCATCCAGCTCATCCCATCTACTCTTGCCGGCGTGCGCACATCGCTTGGCGCCGCCGATCCATTTGATATTCTTCTGCCGGTCTGGGCCGCGTCCATCCTGTCTGTGGCCGCCGGCCTGCTCGCCGCGCGCTTTTTCGCGCGCATATGGAGGGACTGACCATGCCTCTCTCTGCTCTCCTCGTTCCCGCGCTGCTCTGCTTCACCGCGTGCTTTGCGAGCGCGCGCGGCGTAGACGTTTACGCCGCGCTCACCAGCGGCGCGGCAGAGGGGCTGAACGTGCTGCTGCGCATCCTTCCCTCGCTTGTCGCACTGCTCAGCGCCGTATGTATGCTGCGCGCCTCCGGCGCGCTTGAAGCGCTCAGCGCGCTGCTCGCACCGCTGCTCAGCGCCTTGGGGATCCCTTCCGAGGTCGCGCCGCTGCTGTTCATCCGTCCCATCTCCGGCAGCGGCGCGCTCGCCGTCGGCACAGAGATCATGAGCGAAGCCGGCGTGGACACCTACGTTGGGCGCGTTGCGGCGGTCATGCTCGGCTCGAGCGAAACAACATTTTACACCATTGCCGTCTACTACGGCGCGGCGGGTATCACCAAAACGCGCTATACCATCCCCGCCGCACTATGTGCCGACGCAGTCATGTTCCTTGCCTCGGCATGGGCAGTGCGGCTGCTGATGGGTCCGTAACGTCCTGCCGCGCGTCCCCCTCCCTCGTCCGCACACGGATCCGAAGCGCGCACCGCCCTTTCTGCCCGCCGAGCGCAATGCGGTAGCGCGCTTCGATCAGTCCGCCGCGCGCGCCGAGCCGCCAGCGCAGCTCCTCCGTTTCCACCTCTGCCGGCACCGTGCCAAACGGCAGCGCATAGGATGAGGTATGCACGTGCCCGCGCACGAAAATCATTTCGGCGTTCACTTCCCCGCTGCGCACGACCGTCATGCGCTCCGGCGCAAGCGCGATGCAGGTGCGGGTACACGCGCCGCCGCCGCGTTCCTCGTAGCACAGGAGATATCCGTCCTCCGTCCGTTCCATCGTTCCCGGCGCGCTCAGCTCCGTGCAGCCGCATTCCAGTCCTTCGTAGCGCTGCTCTCCGCGAACATGGATCCATACGTTTTCTTTCATGCTCCGTCCGTCCATTTCGTTTTTGTCATCATACTACGGTGCAGCGGGAGAAACAAGCGCCCCTCTCCATTTTTTCTGCTTTTCCCTGTTTTTACTATAGCAAAAGCAAATCGGGCGTGCTATAATCTCTGCTAAGCAGATTTCCTGCAAAGGAGGCATCACTATGGAAATCAACCTGACGGAAAAGCAGTTCCGCCGTCTTCTCGATCTGGTCTATGTCGGCAACTGGGTGATGAACTCCACCCGCGGTGATGACCGCATCCGTGAATACGACGATGTGGAAAGCGCTGTCTTTGCCCACTGCCTCTCCCACGGCATGGTCCCGCTGGTCGAATCCTATCAGGGCGAGCTGATTCCCTCCCGCGCCTTCGCCGAGGGCGGCATCCACGAGGCGATCATGACCTATGAAGACACGATGTTTTTTGAAATCCTCGCCCAGGAGCTTGCCCTGCGCGATATGGACAGCGATGCGCCCACGCCCGAAAATTACGACGAGCTGCGCGAGCGCATGGACACCTACTTAGGTGAATTTGAGCAGCACGGCACCGACAATATCACCGTAGAGATGTGACCGCAGGGAAACGCGCTCCGTTCTTTTTAAGAACGGAGCGCGTTCTTTTTAATTCCGGATGCCCATCGTCTCCCACTTTCCGCTGCGGTAGCGCGGGTAGAAGATCGCAATGCGCGCCAGCCAGTCGAGGATCGCGTGCGCGACCCACACGCCGATCACGCCGTAGCCCAGCAGCTTGCCCAGCACATAGGCCATCAGCACGCGCACCAGCCACATCGACAGCATACTGGCGAGCATCGTAAACCTGGCGTCGCCCACCGCGCGCAGAAATGCCGTAAACATAAATGCCGGCGTCCAGATCAGCGCCGCCGCGCCGCCATGAATCAGCAGCACCGCGACCGCAAGCTCCTTGGCCTCCGCCGTCACATTATACGCGCGCATGATCAGCGGCAGCAGTGCAAAGATCACCAGATTGACGCCCGTCATCAGCGCATAGGTCGCCTTCATGATCTTCTTCAGATACATCCGCGCCTGATCGTACTCTCCCGCGCCGACGCACTGGCTCACCACCGCTGCAAGTCCAAGATTGATCGCCTGCCCCGCAAAGCAGTTGAAATTGCCGATCGTATTGCCGATGGCGTTCGCAACGATCGACGCCGTGCCAAACGTGGACACCAGGCTGAACAGCGCCAGCTTACCCAGCTGGAACATTCCGTTTTCCACACCGCTCGGCACGCCGATGTAGAAGATATTCTTCATCAAGCGCGTGTTCAGGCGGAACGAGCGCACATCGGCGAGGTGCAGCACGAGCTTTCGGTCAAAGAGCAGGCCGAGGATGACAGCAGCCGCCACCGTGCGGGAGATCAGCGTTGGGATCGCCACGCCCGCCACGTCCATTTTGAAGCCGAAAATCAGGATTGCATTGCCCGCCACATTGATGCTGTTCATCAGCAGCGAGACCTTGAGCGAGACGTCGCTCCGGCCCATTGTGCGGAACAGCGCCGCACCGCCGTTGTAAAGCGCGATCCCCGGAATGGATGCCATTACATATAAATAATAGGTATTTGTCGCGGCCATGACGTCCGGCTCGATATGGCCGAACACCAGCGCGAGGATCTGCGTGCGAAACAGATACAGCAGCGCCACAAGCGTGACCGAGACGACTCCCAGCAGCGCAATGAGCTGCTGCCCCGCGCGGCAGGCGTCATCCTTCTGCTTCAGCCCGATATACTGCCCTGCCACCGCCGCGCCACCGGTCGCCATTGCCGTAAAGATATAGATCATCAGCGTGCTGATCGAATCGACCAGCGAGACCGCGCTGATCGCCGCATCGCCGACCGTTGCGACCATCATCGAGTCGGCAAGTCCTACCGTGATCGCCAGCAGCTGCTCCAGCAGCAGCGGCCACATCAGCGCCACAAGCTGCCGGTTCGTAAACAGCGGTTTTCCGTCGGCACGCCGTGAAAGCGATTCGTTTTCCATATGATTCCTACCTTTCCCTTTGCGCGGCTGTATGATACCCTTTCCGCACCGGTTTGTCAACAATCCCGCCGCAAAAACGGCAGGATCGCTTCCCGCCACGCCGCAAGCAGGCGTTCCTGCGTCCAGAGCGCATTTGCCGGCGATGTGGACGGCAGCCTGACCGCTTCCCGTTTCGCCGCCGCGCGGCAATATTTGTTGTAGCAGGCATGGGCTGTTCCGCCGTTGCAGAAAACGGCGCGGATATCGGCCGCATTCAGAATAACAGAAAGGTCATTCGGCACAACGTCCGTAATGCTTGCATCGGATGAACCCGCAATGCTGCACGCGCCGACCGCATCCCACAGCGCGATGCCGCCCGACAGCACAAGTACCCTTTTCTCCTCCGTTGTCTGCGGCGGCGGCGCATCCAGCAGCGCGGCCAGCACCGGCCAGAAGCGGTTCTGCGGGTGTGCATAAAAGAACGCCTCCCGCCGCGACCTGACCGATGGGAACGAGCCGAGAATAAGCACGCGCGAACGCGCGTCATACACCGGCGGAATGTTATACACCTGGCGTTCCTTTTCCATTCGTCCCCTCCTGCTTTGTTTTTCTCATTGTATCACACGGCTGAAAAATCTTCCAGCCGTGATCTTGGATAAATTGGCGGCTTTTCCAAAGACTAAGCGCAGCTCAGCAAACAACAAAAGGAGTTTTGATATATGAAAGCAACCGGAATAGTCAGGCGGATCGACGACCTCGGGCGCATCGTCATTTCCAAGGAGATCCGCCGCACCATGCGTATCCGCGAGGGCGACCCGTTGGAGATCTACACGAGCAAGGACGGCGAGGTCATTTTCAAAAAGTACTCCCTCATGGGCGGCGTGGACGAATTTGCCGCGCAGCTCTGCGATACGCTCAGCAAATCGACCGGCGCGTCCGTTGCTGTCACCGACCGCGACAGCGTGATCGCTGCGGCGGGCAGCGCGCGGCGCGACCTGATCGGCAAGCGCATCAGCCCGCAGCTGGAGCAGATCATGGAGGATCGGGGCATTTACCGTTCCTCTGCCAGCGAACGCAGCGTGTTTGTCACCGAATCGCTCGACCGCTACTGCGCATCTGTTGCCGCGCCGATCATTTCCGAGGGTGATGCGCTGGGTCTGGTACTGTTTGTCGGCTCCGAGGGCAGCGCGCCCGCCGGCGACACGGAATACAAGCTCGCCCAGGCCATTGCCGGATTCCTCGGCAAGCATATGGAGAGCTGAAGCGGACAGAAAAAAGGAGAGGCGAAACGCCTCTCCTTTCTATTCTCACTCAGCGTCTGCCGCCGAAGCCGCCGCCACGGCCGCCGCCAAAGCCGCCCCCACGGCTGCCGCCGAAACCGCCCCCACGGCTGCCGCCGAAGCCGCCCCCACGACCGCCGCCGAAGCCGCCCCCGCGACCGCCGCCGAAGCCACCAAAGCTACCGCCGGAGGACGGTCTTCCCGGCGTCTGGCGCGTACCGCCCGAGGGACGGCCGCCGCCCGGGCGAGGCGGCCGGGGGCCGCCGAAGCCGCCGTGGCTGCCGCCGAAGGGATCGCGCGGCCCGCCCGGCCCACGCGGCGGGCGGGGCGGCCTTGGCGGACGCGGTCTGCGCGGTCTGCCCCAGAAGACCGGGTGATACACCACAGTCGGCACGCCCATGCCAGGCATCAGGTAGCGCCGACGATAGCGGTTATAGCGCATCCGGTCAAGTATGATCCAGGCCATGAAGATCACGGCCAGCAGCATGATGAACAGTATTGCCGTACCCACATCATTCTGCGCGGTTCGTTCCTTCTGATACTGCTGGCTCAGCTCCACATGAAGCTGCGAGAAAAGCTCCCGCACCGCCGCATCATAATCGCCCCCGCGCACGTTTTCATACATACAGGAATCGACAAAGCTCCCCGGCAGGCTGCTGAGCAGGTCATAGAAATCGCCGCTGGGGACCACATAATAATCCTGCTGCTGTTTGGCAATGGCAAGAATGGCGTCATTTGAGCCAAGCTGCATCGTGTCTGCGTAGTCATACGCCGTGTTTTCAAGGTCGTCCGACGACTGCACCGTCACCACGGCCATGATCCTGCCGAACAGCTTATCCCAGTTTGCGTTGTAAAGGCTGACCGCCTCTTCCGTCTTTTGGGAGAGGATATCCGCATCATCGCATACATAGCGCTCGAACGCCGCCGTGGAGAGCGCAGTATCGAGCTTTTCGCTGCCCGCCTGAGCGGTGATGGCAGGCGCCTTGTGCAGCCCCCACGCGCAGGAGGCGGCGATCACCAGCACCAGCACCACGGCAGCTACGCCGCGCTTTTGAAAGAATTTCATATGCATCTCCTATTCGGAGCGTCTCAGCTTCTCAGCTCCATGAGCTTCTGCTTCAGCTCGCCCTCGATGCGGCCAAGCTCGACCTCCGCTTCCTTCCGCTTCTGCGCGCCCTCGCGCTGAATGGTCATCACCTCGTCAAGCGTAGAGATCAGCTGCTCGTTGGTGTGCTGGAGCGTCTCGATGTCGATCACACTGCGCTCGGCCTCCTTTGCCGTGGCGATGGTACCCATCTTGAGCAGATCGGCGTTTTTCTTCAGCAGATCGTTCGTCGCTTCGGTCACGGCGCTCTGCGCCGCCGTCGCCTGACGGCTGTGTTCGATGCCGAGGGCAAGCACCATCTGGCTCTTCCACAGCGGGATGGTATTGACAAGGGAGGACTGGATCTTTTCAACCATCAGCGTGTCGTTGTTCTGGAGCAGCCTCGTCTGCGGACCCATCTGCAGCGAGACCATGCGCGTCAGCTCCAGGTCGTGCAGCTTCTTTTCAAAGCGGTCGCACAGCTGCACATAGTCGTTGTACGCCTGCGCGTCCTCGGCAAGGCCGCTCGCCTCCGCCTTTTTGCGCAGCTCCTCCAGCTCGCCGGCACGCACCTCGGCAAGGCGCTTCTTCCCCGCGACGATATACATCGTCAGCTCTTTGTAATACTTGAGGTTCAGCTCGTACATCTGGTCGAGCATGGCAATGTCCTTCATCAGCGTGACCTGATGCTTTTCCAACTCCGTCACGATGCGGTTCACGCTTGTTTCCGCCTTGCCGTACTGCGCGCGCATCAGCTCAAGCTTGTCCTTCTGCTTGCGGAAAAGGCCCGCAAAGCCCTTCTTTTCCTCCTGACCGAAGCCCTTGACCTCAACGACGAGGCTGGAAAGCGTCTCTCCCACCTCGCCGAGATCCTTGTTCCGCACAGAAGCGAGCGCATTTTCGGAAAATGCGGCAACGCTCTTCTGCGCCGCCGCGCCGTAGGTGAGAACGAGATTGCTGTCGGCGATGTCGATCTTCTTAGCGAACTCGTCCACCGCCTTTTTTTCCTGCTCGGTGAGCATACTCTCGTCCACCTTGACAGGCTCCACTTCCTTCTTTTCTTCCTTCGCTTCGGGGGCATCCGGGGTCAGCGTCAGCTCGGGAACGGTTTCTGCCGCCGTGGGGTTCAGAGTCAGCTCGGGCATCATGTTTTCGCTCATGTTATTTCTCCTCCGTATTCTGGCTTTCCGCCTGTTCCTTTTCGTGTTTTTTGATGCGCTGGATGCGGCGCAGGCACATCACTGCAGCCATTGCCCAGATCGCCGTGGAATATAACAGCGTTTGCTTATGCAGGCGCAGCGCACCCACAAGACTAATGAGGCACATCACGGCAAACACCGCGCAGAAGATGGGGTCGAGCCACACGCCCTTGAGGCGTTTCAAGATCCACGCATTGACTTTGGCGTTGAACGCCATCACTTTCTTTCGCATCGTCTTTCTCCTTTACAGCTCCAGCCTGATATCGTCCTGCGCGGCCGTGCCGGTTTCGGCGTGCAGCGCGCCTTCATCGCTCAGGCCCTCGCGCTTCATCATGTTCTCCAGCACCGTGATATCGGCGGAAATATCCATCGCCTCGCTGCCGAAGAGCATATCGAGCTGCTTTTCAAAGGCCGTTACGATGGTCCCCATCATGCTCTCCACGCGCTGCATCGTGCCGCCGATGTTCTCGCCGCTCACGCCCTGCGCGCCCATGCGGTCGTAGGCGTTGAGAAGCTTGAGCGTGGTGGGCAGGTAATAATTCATGAACTTGCGGATCTGCGGCAGCTTGTCCGGGTTCGCTCTGACCTGCGCAAAGATCTTCGCGCTCAAGGCCTCCAGCCGGTCGATGTCGGCGGAGATCTTCTCGTCCTTGATGGAGTCGTTGAGGCGCTTCATCTCGGCGATGGCGAGGCCGCCGTCCCTGATCATCTGATCGAGTTCAGGATTGCCTGTGGTCTCTTCCTTCTTCGGCGGATCGGGTACGGTCTCCTCCACGGTGCCGCACACAGTGTTCATGATGAAATACACCGCCGCAGACATCACGCCCACCAGAACGAAGTGCGGCACGCGGTACAGCGGAAACAGCAGCGCGTAAACCGCCCATGTTCCCGCCGCCGCATAGAGCGGCACGGCGGATCTGCGCCTGACAGTAGCCAAAACGATCGCCTCCTGCATTCAGATAAAGTAACAGTTGCATCATATCACAACACGCCAGCGCGGTCAAGCGCCGCAGCCGCAGAAAGCGGCCCGCCGCGCACCTTCCGAACGCCGAACGGCGTCCCCGAAGGGACGCCGCTCCTGCTCCGCGCCGCCGCGCGGGCCTATTCGTTCCGGATGGCTTCGAGCGCCGAGATCTTCACTGCCTTATTCGCAGGCTGATAGCCGGACACAAGCCCCACCAGCACCGAGAACACCAGCGCAAAGACGATCAGCTCCGGCTTGATGACGGAGATGCGCGTCACGTTCTCGCCGCCAAGCAGCGCCTGCCTGATCAGCTCCCATGTGACGCCGCCGCCCAGCGCGCCGAAGGAGTAGAGGTTTATCCCGACAGAGACAACGAAGCTGAAGATCAGCCCCAGCACGCCGCCGAGCAGGCCAATGCAGCCCGCTTCCATCAGGAACATCGCGCGGATATCGCGCACATAGCAGCCCAGCGATTTCATGATGCCGATCTCCTTCGTGCGCTCGGAGATGGACATGATCATTGTGTTCGTGATGCCGATGGCGGCGACCAGCAGCGAGATCGCGCCAAGCCCGCCAAGCATCAGCTCCATCTGGCGTGCCTGCTTGTTCAACTCGTCGCGGATGCTCTGCATGGAATAGGTGTTGTAGCCCAGATCCTTGATCGCCTGCTCCACGTCGGCCACGGCGTCAATGCTCTCGGCTTTGACGTTGATGCTCGAATACTCGAACTTCGTGTCCGTCTTGCCCGTCAGATCCTTGATGAGCGCGCGCAGCGCGCCGATGTCCATCATCACGCCCTCGCTCGTCTCCCAGCCCTTGCCCTGATCCTCCTTCAGCACGCCGGTCACATTGAGATCGACATTATACGGCGTCGGCTCGGTGCCGCTGCCGTCGTCATAGGGCGTGAGAACCATGGTCACGTCCGCCTTGAGCGGGTCAAAGAACGGGTCGGGAACATTTTCCGTGTCAAGATTGCCGTTTTCGTCCCAGATCCAGCGGTTCACATAGTTCCGGCCGTCCGGCATGAGCGTATCCTTGAAGTTGTAGGCAAAGTACTGGCCCACAACGACCTCGTCGCTGCCTGCCGCAGGATACACGCCGTCCACGATCTCAAAGCCCATATCCTCAAGCGCGCCGGCGTCGATGCCCACCAGCGTACCCCAGTCGGCAGTGTAGCGGTCGTTGATGCCCGCCTTGAAGGAAACGTTGTACCCGTCCAGGCTCGCCTTGGGCATAACGGCCTGCACGCCTGCGATCTCGTGGAAGCTCTCCACCGCCGCATCGTCAAGCTTGGCCTCGCTCTGCGTGCCGGTATCGTAGTTGTAGCCGCGGTAGACCTCGATGATGGTCAGGTCGCCCATGCCCTTGAGCATCTGGTCGTAGGACTCCTGCGTCCCCGCGCCGATGGAGACCATCACGATGATGGACGTGCAGCCGATAAAAACGCCCAGCACCGTCAGGATCGTGCGTCCCTTGCGCCGCGACAGACTGTCGAAGCACATCTTCAGGATGTCAGCGAATCTCATTTTTTCTGCTCCCCGGCGCCCGCGCCGACGCTCTCCTGATACTCAGCCTTCGCTTCCGCCGCTTCCTTCTTCTCCTCGGCCGTCTCTTCCTCGTCCCACTTGTCCCACAGCGCCTGCTCGGCCTTCTGCTTGGCCTTTTTCTTGCGGGCGCGCAGCACGATCAGCAGGATAATAAGTACAACGGCCGCCCCGATGATGACATACTTCCACGGGAAGGTACTCTCCGGCTCTTCCGGGTCGATCATACCGGGATCATCGATGCCCGGATCGACCGGCTCATAGGCCATGGCCTCCACGCTCGCCTCAAACACGCGCTCTTTGGTGTTGCCGTTGGAGTCCTCATAAGTGATGACGATCTTGACCTGATTCTCGCCCTCGAGCTGCGGGGTCACGGCGAAGGCGATGGTGCCGTTCTTGCCGCCGTCGATCGTGCCGATGCGCTGATAGGCGCTGTAAGTATCCACATCGCCGGAGATGGTCGCCTCGACGTTGCTGATGGCGCTTTTGCCCTTGTTGATATAGTCGATCGTCAGGCTCGTCTCCTCGCCGACATAGCCGGTGTACGAGGTCTTCGGCTCGGAAAGCTCAAAGCGGTCGGGCTGATAAAGCGGCACGCTGAGCATGAGAGAGGCGGAATTGGACTGGCGGCTCTTCTGGTCAACGTATTCATACTTGACGTCGATCGTAACGGCCTGCGCGCTGGAGCTGATGATCTGCGCCGCCTTCACCGGCACAGTGACGCTCTTGCTGCCGCCGGCGGCAACGGAATCAAAATAGAACGTGTTGGTCGAGCCGTTGAGCATCAGGTCAGTCCCGCCGGAAACGGTGACCATCACGTTCTCGATGGCGATTTTCTTGCTGGTATTGGTAAAGGTAAAGCTCAGGTTGGCGCTGCTGCCCGCCGCAATGGACGCGCCGCCGTAGTTATACTTGGAGAGGATGACGATCGGCGTGGGGCTGGCTACGGTGCCGTTGTCCGCGCCGTCGTCGCTGACGTTTGCAGGAATGCTCACATCGCCGCTCGGGCTGGCGCTTTCCATCGCGTTCGTACCGCTGTCATAGTAAAAGCTGACCTTCATATTGATGGACTGGTTCTGGCTTGTGATCTTGTCCGCCGCCTTCACCGCGATCATCAGCATGCCGGTCTGCCCGGGGCGGATATCGTCAAGCATATAGGCGCTCTGCCCGCCCTGCAGCATCAGCTGCTCCGATGCCGTGAGCGACACCAGAGGCGAGCGCATCGTGGTGGTGCCGGCGTTCTGGATGTAAAGCGTGACGGTCTTGGTCTCGCCCGCAGAAATATTGCCGGTCAGCCCCGCGTCGGAGCTGAAGATCAGGCGCGGCTCCGGCGTTGTGACCGCCGGCACGTCCGGTTCTTTCGGCTCCTCGTAAGGCACGCATTCGCTCACCTTCAGATCGATCGTCTGGTTCGACCCGTCGCTGTAATAAACCGTGAAGGTCAGACTGTTGCCCACACCGCTGTAGACCAGGCGGTTGATCGAAAACGTGTACAGCAGTCCCGTTGCATCCTGCTGCGGCTCGCTCGCCTCGCCCATACGGAAATCGTCCACGCCGCGCACAACGCGCTGTGGCACGCCGCTGCCGCTGCGGCAGGAGAGCGTGATGGCAATGTTGGCCGACTGATTGATCGTGATTGCGCCAGAGCTTGCCGTATAGCTGCTGACGAAATATTCCGTGCCGGCCGCACTGGCAACATTCACGCCGCCGAGTACCGCGGAGACGCACAGCAGCGCCGTGAGGCACAGGGTGAGCAGTGTCTTTGTGATGCGTTTCATGGTTGATCTCCTCCGTTATTCGATGTAAGGGGCGGCGTCGATCTCCGCCTTTACCTGATTTTTTACGTCGCTGACGATATTGCCGTCGATCAGCGTCACGATGCGGTCGGCATATTCGGTCATCTCCGGGTCGTGAGAAACGAGTACGATGGTCTGGTGAAAGCGCTTGGCGAAGCCGCGGATCATATGCATGACCTCTTTGGTGGTCTTGGAGTCAAGATTTCCGGTCGGTTCGTCGGCAAACACCACCTCCGGGTGCGTGATGAACGCGCGCGCAATGCCCACGCGCTGCTGCTGACCGCCGGACATCTGGCTGGGAAAATGCCCCATGCGGTCCTTCAGGCCGACACGGCAGAGCATCTTTTTCGCCTCGATCATCCGCACCTCGCGGTCCACGCCCTTGAACATCAGCGGCATGGCCACATTCTCCGCCGCCGTCAGCTCCGGCAGCAGGTTGTACGACTGGAACACGAAGCCGATGTGCTTCTGCCGGAAGGCTGCCAGCTGGTTCTCATTGAGCAGCGAGATCGGCACGCCGCCGATGCGCACCACGCCGTGCGTCGGCTTTTCCAGCCCCGCCAGCTGGTTGAGCAGCGTGGACTTGCCGCTGCCGGAGGTGCCGAAGATGCAGCACACCTCGCCGCGCGGGATGTCCAGATTGATGTTGTGCAGGGCGACCACATGCTCCTGCCCCATCATGTACACCTTTCGGAGCTTGCGCACCTGTATGATGGGCGTCTGGTTGGTTTCCATCGCAGAATTCTCCTTATGATAATGCTTGTGTCCAGTATAATCTCATTGTATGAACAAGTCGTTACAAACAGCAACGATTCGGAAACAATTTGGTTACAATTCGTTTAAATTTTTCTTAAGGTTCGTCTCTTATCCCTTTTAGACGGAAAAAAGCGAAAAAGGTTGCAGGCAGCGAAAAAAAGGCGGCGGAAGAAAGTCCGCCGCCTTCGCCCGGCAAATGCTTCCTGCGCTGTGCGCTCAGCCCTGCGGCGCGTCGGGTACGATGTAGACCGTTGCGCTCCCGCCGCTCGTATCCACGCCCTGCGTGTCGTCGATGGGCTGCGTCAGCTCCCTGTCTGCGTAGAGCATACAGCCCGTGCTGCAGCAGAAGGTGACGCGCGTGCCGTGCGCCACACGGCACTGGCTCACGCTCCAGCCGTCCTCTCCGACGTCCCAGCCCTTTTCCGCGCCCGGCGCGGGATAAAAGTACGTCAGCTCGCAGACGTCCTCCGCGCTGTCCGTAGCGAATATGACCTCGTTCAGCAGCCTGCGCTCGTCCTTGAACGGCTCGTCATAGCTCCAGTTGTAGCGCGTTGTACCCAGCTCGCTCACCAGTCCGCCCTCATCCACGCTGTAATCGGTCACAGACATGGCCAGCAGCTCGTTCGTCGCGGGATCAACACAGTAGAGCGTGGTAAAATAGTAATCCGTAAAGTCCTCGTAGCTCGTGGTAACAGTGAGCAGCAACGCGCCGTCCTGCTCGTCCGGCCCGTCGATCGACTCCTGCTCGCCCTCGCTGGACACAAGGCACCGGGGCAGCATGGCAAGAATGTACTGCTCATATTCCCCCGCCGGATAGAGATTCAGGCTTGCGGCGCTGTCGCTCTTCATGCGCGCGCCGTATAATCCGCCGTTTCCGTCTCCCCACAGCTCATCCTCGCCCACGCCGCTGTTTTCAGTATAGCGGTAATGCGAGTTCATCAGAATATCCGAGCCTGCGCCGCCGCTGTACTGCACTCTTGCCGTATAGGTTTCATTTCCCTCGCCGTCGCTGCCCTGAATGCTCACGGTCACGGTGTCGTGCTTTTCGAGCAGTGCGCGCGGGTCGTTGGCCGCACGCACCGTGTCGAGCAGAGCGGCCGCCTCGATGGGAGCGGCGCGATTCGCGCCGTTGTCAACGTTATCAGGGGTATCGACGCCTCCGTTCTGATCCGCGCCGTCGTTCCGCGCGCCGCAGCCCGCCAGCAGCATGGCGGCGCACAGCGCGGTGACGCCGATCGTTTTCCAGTTTCTCTTCATCATATTTCCTCCTTATCGGGTCCTGCGGACGCGCGGCTCAGGCCCGCCGTCCGCGCCTTTTCCTCGCTGACGGGGCAGGGCGCGCCGCCCTGTCCCGTTTTTCCTCTGCGGAGCTTTTTTCGCCCCGCACCATACTTAGACGGCGCGGACAGAAAAAAGTTTCGTTCGTTTCAAAAAACTTAAAATCTCCCGGTTTTCCGGCCGCGCGGGACTTGCATTTTCCGCGTCCCCGGCATACAATCAACGGGAAATCATTCCCCAGGAGGGCTTTTGTCATGAATTATATCGGCATTGATCTCGGCGGCACAAACATCAAGGGCGCGCTCGTGAGTGCGGAGGGCGAGATCCTGAGGGAACATTCCGTTCCCACGCACGTTGAGCTGGGCAACGCGGCGGTCGCCGAGCGCATGGCGGATCTGATCGCGCAGCTTTGCAGCGGCGAAGATCGCGCCTCCATCGGCGGCGTGGGCGTTGGCTGCCCCGGCACGGTAGACGATGCGGCGGGCATCGTCCGCTATGCGGCGAATCTGAATTTTCAGGGCTTTGACCTGCGCGCCGCACTGCGCGCACACACCGACCTGCCCATCCGCCTCGGCAACGATGCCAACGCCGCCGCGCTGGGCGAGGCGCTCTTCGGCTGCGGGCGGAACGCGGAAAGCACCGTTGTGGTCACGCTCGGCACGGGCGTGGGCGGCGGCGTTGTGCTGAACGGCCGGCTGCTCACCGGCTACACTGGCGCCGCCAGCGAGCTGGGACACATGGTGATCGCAGAAAACGGCGCGCCGTGTACCTGCGGGCGGCACGGCTGCTTTGAAGCCTATTCCTCCGCCACCGCGCTCATCCGCGACACCCGGCTCGCCATGGCGGCGCACCCGGAAAGCCTGCTGCACCTTGTCGCCGCCGAAAACGGCGGCGTGGACGGCCGCACGGCGTTCCTCGCCCGCGAGCGGGGCGACGCGGCGGCCGGGCTCGTGGTGGAGCATTACATCGACCATCTGGCCTGCGGGCTTGCCAATCTTGTCAACATTTTCTTCCCCGAGGTCATCGCCCTCTCCGGCGGCATCGCCAACCAGGGCGAGGCGCTGCTCGCACCGCTGCGCGAAAAGGTATACGCCGCAACGTTTGGCCACTCCTGTGCCGCGCTGCGCACGCGCATCGAGGTCTGCACGCTTGGCTACCGTGCCGGCGTCATCGGCGCGGCGATGCTCGCCCGGGACTGACAGCCCCGCCGCACGGCTCCTTACAATACAAGCAGGCCGGCATTTCCTTCCGAAATGCCGGCCTGCTCCTTTTCCCCGCTTTTTGCTCTCAGGACTCCTGCGGCAGCGGCAGCTCCGCAGCCGGATGCGCCGGGAGCGGCGCGCTTTCGCCCTCGACCAGAAACTGCACCTGCTCCACGCCGCTGAGCGAGAGAATGGAATTTTCCAACGAAGCGAACAGCAGCGCGCGCTGCGTCTCATCCTCCGGCAGCGGCGTTTCCCCGGAAATATTCAGGTAGCACACTTTCTCCTCGATGCGCGAGGACAGCACAGCAAAATCCTCCGGCAGAAGGCCCGCGAGCGTATCGTCCTCCGGCCCCTGCGCAAGCGCCTCGATCAGCGCATTCACGCGCGTCTGCCCCTCATAAAGCGCCAGGGTCTGCTGCTCGGCGCGCAGCGTTCCCGTCTCCCGGTCAAGGAAGTAGAGCGAAACGGTGATCGGCCGCAGGCCGCTCTCGCGGCTCGACAGCAGCGTGTCCGCCGCCAGCAGCACCTGTGTCTTCCGGTAGGGCAGCTCGCGCCCGTTCGCCGTGATGCTCACGGCGTTCACATTCGGTATCTGCGTCAGCGTAAGCGTTACGCAGTAATCCGCAAGCGACAGATCAATCCCCGAAAGTCTGGCGTACTGCGCGCTGAAATCCAGCCGCGCGCGCCTGCCGGAGATCGTGAGCGACTGCAGCGCCGTTCCCTCCGGCACCGGAGAACGCAACGACGCTTCCTCCGGCTGCTCCAGCAGCTTTTCCACCAGCGCGCGGGCGCAGGCTTCGGTCTCCTCCTCGCCGTCCGGCACATAGCGCCTGTTGGAAGCGGCGATCGCATCAGCGCCGCCTGCGCCGTCCGGATCAGTCAGGTAATACAGCGCGTATCCTTCCTCCTCCTGCGTCTGCGCCCGCCTGGCGCAGGCGTTCAAAAGCAGCAGCGCAGCAAGCGCCGCCGTCAGCAGTAAAAAGCGCTTCCTCATGCCGGTTCTCCTTCCTCTCCGCAGCGCGGCAGGCACACGGTGAACACCGTGCCGCCGCCCTCGCGCGCGCAGACCGCAATGCTGCCGCCGCGGCAGCGCACCGTATCGGCCACGATGGAAAGCCCCAGTCCCGTGCCGCCAGCAGCGCGGGACCGCATTTTGTCCACGCGGTAAAAGCGGTCGAAGATGCGCGGCATGTCGCTTTCGGGAATGCCGATGCCGTTGTCGCTCACAGTGAGTACGCAGGCCGTTTCGTTCCCATCCAGCCGCACCTGCACAAAGCCGCCGGGACGATTGTATTTGATCGCGTTCTCCGTCAGGTTGTAAATGATCTGATGCAGATCGTCCTCGCTGGCAAGCGTGCTGCCCGCGCGCATGATGCTGCTTGTCAGACAGACCTGCCGCTCCTCCGCCACAAGGCGCAGCATCCGCGTTACGCGGCCGATGACCGGCGCGATGTCCACGACCTCCGCCGCCGGCAGCGCGCCGCTGTCCAGCCGCGTCAGCCGCAGCAGGTTTTCCGTAATGCGCGCCAGGCGCTCGGACTCCTGCTCAATATCGCCCACGAACTCGCGCACGGTAGCGGCGTCCATGTTTTCGGTCTGTAAAATGGAGTCCGACAGCAGGCGGATCCCGGCAAGCGGCGTTTTCAGCTCGTGGGACGCATCCGACACAAAGCGCCGGCGCGCTTCCTCCGTGGTCTGCAGGCGGTCGGCCATGGCGTTGAACTCCAGCGCCAGCTCGCTGATCTCATCGCTGCCGCCCACCTCGGCGTGGTGGCTGTAGGAGCCTTCGCGCATTTTTCGGATGGCGTCGGTCAGCACGCCGAAGCGCCGCGTCAGCACGCGCGAGAGCAGCAGGCTGATGCCCACGGCAAACACCGTGACCACCGCCGAGATCGTCAGCAGGTTTCTTTGCAGCGACAGCAGCAGCGCCGCCTGCTCGGTATCATATTCGTAGGCGTACACCGCGCCGATGGTCTGGCTGTGGTAGATGACAGGCGAGGCGGCGCGGCTTTTGAACGCATCGTCCGAGAACTCAACGAAAAAGACGTCCTCCCCCCGCAGCGCCCGCACCACCTCCGTGTAAAACGCATATCGCCCAATGGCGCCGTCGGTCTCGCGCGTGTCGTAAAGCACGCGGCCCGAAGCGTCCGTGACGAGGATGCGGGACACGCCCGTTTCCTCCACCAGCGTCATCGCGTCCGCCACGTTCTCTTCGTTCAGCTCCTCCAGCCCGGAAAGCGCCGTTACCATCACCGCCACGCTGCTTTGCAGCGAGCTTTGCTTGGAGCGGAACGTCAGGTTTTCCGAGGTGACGAGCGGATAGGTGTTCATCAGCAGCAGCACCGCCAGAATGATGGCGATGTAGCTGACGCTGAATTTGCTTTGCAGGCTCGCGCCCTTGCGCATGGCGGCGTCCTCCCTTCTCCGGCGCTCTCCGCCGCAGTCAGTCCTTGAGATAGTATCCCACGCCCCATTTTGTCAGGATGTGCTGCGGCGCGGCGGGGTTATCCTCCAGCTTTTCGCGCAGGCGGCGGATATGAACGTCCACCGTGCGGTAATCGCCTGCGTAAGTATAGCCCCACACAAGGTCCATCAGGTTTTCGCGCGAATAGACGCGGCGCGGGTTTTTCACCAGCAGCTCCATCAGGTCGTATTCCTTGGCCGTCAGCTCCACGGCCTCGCCGTTTCGCAGCGCCACGCGCTGCTTGAGATCGAGTGTGATGCCGCCGGCCGTGAGCAGCGCGCCGTGCAAGCCCTGCTGGGGCGCCGCCGCGTTCGCCCGCCGGAGCAGCGCGCGGATGCGCGCCTTCAGCTCCAGAATGTTGAAGGGCTTTGTGATATAGTCGTCCGCGCCGGACTCCAGCCCGATGATCTTGTCGGCGTCCTCGCTGCGGGCGGTGAGCATAATGATCGGCACATTGGAAAATTCGCGGATGCGCATACAGGCCGTCAGCCCGTCCACCTGCGGCATCATCAGATCGAGAATGATAAGGTCGAAGCCTCCGCTTTTCGCCATGTCGATGGCCGTTGCGCCGTCGCAGGCCGTCTCCACGGCGTAGCCCTCGTTCTCGAGGTTGAATTTTATGCCTTTGACAAGCAGCTGCTCATCGTCAACGACCAGTATCTTCATCCGGTTCCTCCTCAAATATGATCTGCGCGCGGAAGCCTGCAAGCTTCGCTTCTCCAATGCCGCTGACGTTCAGCAGATCCTCTGCCGCCGCAAACGCGCCGTGTTCCTCGCGGTAATCGATGATGCGCTGCGCCAGCGCCGGGCCGATGCCCGTAAGCGTCTCCAGCTCCTCTGCGGCGGCGGTGTTCACATTCACCTTCTGCCGCACCGGCGCGGTGGGCGCCTGCGTCTCCTCCTGCACGGCAACGCTGATCCCGTTCTCCAGCCGCTCCGCATCTGCGGCGCGGCGGTACAGCAGCCGGAGCGAGAGCGCAAAGCACAGCGTCAGCGCGGCCAGCACAAAGTACACGCCGCAGATCCTGGTTTTCTTTTCTTGCCGCTCCACGGTTGCACTCGCCCCGCTTTTTTGTTATACTGATGTCGAAGCGTGCCGAACGGCGCGCCGGACGATCCTGTTTCGATTTTAATTGTAACACATGCCGAGGTATATTTCCATGAAAAAACGCCGTCTGCTGTCACTTTTTTTGTCTCTTTCCCTGCTTGTCCCGCTGCTCGGAACGACAAGCGCCCGCGCCTATGAGGATTTCGACCTTGATGCGCGCGCAGGCCTTCTCATCGAGGCGGACACGGGCGAGATCCTGTATGAAAAGAACGCGCACCAGGAAAACTATCCCGCCTCGCTCACAAAGGTGATGGTCGCGCTGCTGGTGCTGGAAGCCATCGATGAAGGCCGCCTTGCGCTCACCGACGAGATCACCGCCAGCGAGACTGCGATGGCCGGACTCTCGAGCGACGGCAGCACCGCCAACATCAAGGCCGGCGAAACGCTAACGGTGGAGGAGCTGCTGTACTGTATGCTGGTCGTCTCGGCCAACGAGGCATGCAACATCCTCGGCGAGGCCGTGAGCGGCACGGTGGGCAGCTTTGTCGCGCGCATGAATGAGCGCGCGCAGGAGCTGGGCTGCGAGCATACGCACTTTGTCAACGCCTCCGGCCTGCACGATGCGCAGCATTACACGACCGCGTGGGATCTCTACCTCATCACGCGCGAGGCCATGCAGCATGACAAGTTCATGGAGATCTGCAACACCAAGAGCCATACCGTTCCCGCCACGAATCTGACGGAGAAGCCCCGCGAGCTGCACACAACGAATTTCCTTATCTCCAACTGGCGCGCCCGCGGCTATGTCTACCGCGATGCGCAGGGCATCAAAACCGGCTCGACCCCCGAAGCGGGCTACTGCCTCATCTCCTCCGCGCTGCGCGGCAGCCGCCACCTGATCAGCGTGGTGCTGGGCGCGGAGCGCGTAACGCTTGAAGACGGCGAGACCATCCAGACGCGCAGCTTCTCGGAAACATCGCGTATGTTCGACTGGGGCTTTGACAATTTTGTCCGGCAGGACATTCTCTCGACGGACGAACCCATTCAGGAGGTCCCCGTTGCGCTCTCAAGCGAGACCAATTATGTCGTTGTCCATGCGGCGGAGAGCCTGAGCTGCCTGCTGCCGGACGATGTGACGCCCGATATGCTCGAGCGCACCGTCTCGCTCACGAATGAGACGGTGGACGCGCCCGTGAGCGCCGGCGACGTGCTTGGCACGCTCACGCTCTCCTACCGCGGCACGGTCTATGGCGAAACAGAGCTGTTGGCGCTCAGCGACGTATCGGCCTCCTGGTTCCTCACGGCGCAGCGCGATGTGGTGAACTTCTTCTCGCAGACCTGGGTGAAGATCGCCCTGCTCGTGCTGGCGCTGCTCGTCATCGCACTCATCGTCTACTGCACCATTTTCTCCCGCCGCCGCAGGTATGGCCGCCGCCGCTACGGCGCGGCGCACGGCGGCTACCGCGGGCGCAGAAGATGACCGGCTGCAAAAAGCGGCTCCGGGCTGCTTTTTCGCATGGGACCGCAGCCTGCGGCAGTGCATACAAAAACAGGCAGGAGGGACGCAGCACGTCCCTCCTGTTTTCAGCTCAGTGTGACGATGTTGTTGCCCTGCGGGAACTCCACAAAGCGGATGGAATACAGGTCGGCGGTGATGTAAGCGCTGCGGCCGGGGTGAAAGATCGTAATATAGTCGTTCCCCACCTCGCGCAGCGTTCCCACTGCGACCACCGTATTCTGTGAACCGACAAGGAAGCTGACGATCACCGCGCGCCCGATGTTGCGCGCGAGCATCCCCTTCCACGAGTTGTAGGCCATTTTGTCTACGGTCTGCACCTCTTCCACTCTGTCCGGCGTACCCTGAAACTGCCCGGCCCTGCCGCCCTGCGGCAGGAGCGACATACTTCCGGCACCCGATGAACCGCCGAGCATCTCCTCGTAGCTCTGGCTTGCGTTGCTGCTGTCATTGTTGTTATTGCCGCTGCCGCCGCTCTGCGCGCCCGCCATGGCGGGTACGGCGACCATCTGCTCGTAAAGGCAGGGCATACTTTTCCCCAGCTGGATCATAATGATCTCCTCCCTTTCCTAATTCAGTCTGTCCGCGCGCAGGCGGCAGGGCTGCGCCTGCTCCGCCGCGCAGGACTCCGTCAGGTATCGTAATAGGCGGCGGTCGGATCGTAAAAGCAATGATCGCCGATGCGCGTGTTGAATACCCCCACGCGCGAGGGAAAGTTCGTGCGGCAGGTGCTGGAAAAGGGATTGAAAAACCACAGCGCCTCGCCAAGTCCGGAAAGGCGGTTGCCCGCCATCGCCCAGTCGGCGACCTCGAAATGGATCTCTGTCGGGCGCATATTGTAGATATTCTGCGGGTTATAAGCGCCGCGCTCGGTCTCGCTGGCGCAAACGAACTGTCCGGGCTGAAAAATAATGTTCCGGATGCTTCCCCGCCCCACACGCGCATATTCCCCGCCCGTGGCCTGCACGCGGTTCATCACGACGCTCGCCACCGCCTTCATTCCGTTTTCCCCCTCGCCGCCCGCCTCGCATTCGATCAGCCGCGCAAGCAGTTCGCGGTCGGAATACGCCATTGCCGTCCCCTCCTCCCATGGCTTCTTCCCATCCAGTCTATGCGCGCAGGGCCGTCCGCGCGCAAAAAGCGCCGCAGGCGCAATGCCTGCGGCGCTTTTATCCTGTCATGTTTCCTCTTCCGGCGGCGGAGTCCCGGCTTCCTCGGGCGGGGTAAGGCCGTAGGCGCCCTTGAGCTTCAGCTCCTGCCACTGCTCCTTTGTGATCAGGATCTGACGGGGCTTGGAGCCTTCAAACGCCCCCACGATGCCGCGCGTCTCCATCTCGTCTACAATGCGTGCGGCACGCGAATAGCCGAGCTTCAGCCGGCGCTGGAGCATGGAGACGGACGCCTGCCCGGTCTCCATCACCACATCGATGGCGGCGGGCAGCAGCTCGTCCCCCTCGTCGGCAGCGCTCTGCTCGCCGGCAGGATTCTTCACCGCGCCCTTCTCCTTTTCCGCCACGGCGGCGTTGATCTTGTCGATCACAGACTCGTCGTAGTCCGTTTCGCCGTTTTCCTTCACAAAATCGACCACGCGCTCGATCTCCTCGGCGGAGATAAAGCAGCCCTGCACGCGCTTGGGCTTGCCTTCGCCGATAGGCGCATAGAGCATATCGCCGCGGCCGACGAGCTTCTCTGCGCCGGCGGCGTCGAGAATGATGCGCGACTCCATCGCCGAGGCGACCGCAAACGCGATGCGGCTGGGAATATTCGCCTTCATCAGGCCGGTGATCACATCTGCCGATGGGCGCTGCGTGGCGATAACCAGGTGCATTCCGGCGGCGCGGCCCATCTGCGCCACGCGGCAGATCGATTCCTCTACCTCCTTGGCGGCCACGAGCATCAGGTCGGCCAGCTCATCGATCACAACAACAACCGACGGCAGCTTCTGCAGCGTCCCGTCCGTTTCGGCAAGCTTGTTGTATGCCGAAAGCTCCTTGACGTTATGCTCGGAGAACATCTTGTATCGCTTCATCATCTCATACACCGCCCATTGCAGCGCGCCGGCCGCCTTTTTCGGGTCGGTGACGACGGGGATAAGCAGGTGCGGAATGCCGTTGTACGGCGCAAGCTCCACCATCTTGGGATCCACCATGATAAAGCGGACCTCCTCGGGCGTAGACTTATACAGCAGCGAAACGATCAGGGAGTTTGTACACACGGATTTGCCGGAGCCGGTGGTGCCGGCAATGAGAACGTGCGGCAGCTTTGAAATATTGCCGACGATGTTTTTGCCGCTAATGTCCTTGCCCACGGCAAAGGCCGTGGATGAGGCGTGCTGCGTAAATTCGCGCGATTCCAGCACCGTGCGGATATTGACGGGCGTAACGAGCTTGTTCGGCACCTCGATGCCGACGACGGAGATCTTATCGGGGATGGGCGCGATGCGCACGCCGCTCGCCCCCAGCGCAAGGGCGATGTCATCCTGCAGGTTCGTGATCTTGGAAAGCTTCACCCCCTGGCTGAGTGTAAACTCGTAGCGCGTGACGGACGGGCCGCGCACCACATCGCCCGGCTGAGCGTCTACGCCGAAGCTCATAAGCGTCTGCGCAAGGCGGCGGGAGTTGTTGCGCAGCTCCGCGCCCGCCTCGGCGGCATTCGTCATGCCGCTCTCCTTCAGCAGCGTGATGGGCGGGTACTGATAGGCGGGCGGCTCGGCCTGCGCGCCGCCAGTCTCGATCTCGCGCGTGACCTCCTCGCGCGCGGCGTCTACCTCCGCGCGGCGCAGCTTTTCCTCCGACCGGTCTGAAGGCGCGGGCTGCGGCGCAGGCGCGGAAGCCGGCTGCGGCATAGGCGCAGGAACGGGCTGTGGCGCAGGCTGCGGCTTTACCGGCGCAGATACGGGCGGCGCATCGTCCGGCTCCTCCTTCGGCGCATCGCCCTGCTCCCCGCCGGTAAGCAGCTCATCGGGACTCTTGATATGATCCGGCTTCCTGCGGAAAAATCCGCCGGACGCCTTATGCTCCGTGCGTTCCTCGCCATCGAGCGGGATGTCGATCCGTTCCTTATGCGGCGCAGGCTGCCGTCCGCCGTGCGTCCCGGCCGGCGGATCCTCCGGCTCTTCCTCCGGCTCATACGGCACGCGCTCATGGCTGCGCACCGCATCTATCACGCCCGCAGGCGTCAGGCGGAAGGCCATCATCAGAAACGAGATGAACAGCACCGCGAGCAGGATCATGGCGAGCGTCTTTTTCACCAGCAGCACCAGCAGGATGGCAAGCGACGCAGACACCACGCCGCCGGATTCCAGCGCGCTGCCGCTCGTCCAGAGCAACTTCAGGATGCCGTCCATATAGGTAAACTCCGTTCTGCACAGCGCGATGTGGAGCATCGAGCCCAGCACCACGGGCAGCAGGCCCGCCCCCACAAGGCAGGCCGTCACGTTCCGTCCGCGGTGCGCCAGCAGGATATAGCTGCAAAGCAGCAGCGCCGGCGCGGCAAGATAGTATCCCCAGCCCGTAAGCGCACGGAACAGCAGCGCCAGCTGGTCGAGCAGCCATGCGCCGGACTGGAAATAGCTGAACGCGACGCACAGCGCCAGCAGCAGGCAGATCACGCCTGCGACCTCGCGCCGGATCGGGCGTTTCCCTGCTCCTCCGGCGGCGCGCCCGCCGGACGCGCGCTTCTGCGCCGGCTTTTTTCTGGCCGAAGCGTTCGGCCTGGTTGATGCGTTTTTCTTTTGTTGAGCCATGATCCACCTCAAGCCTTACTGAACGGCCGCCAGCACCAGCGTCAGCGCGCCGGCCGCCCAGCAGTAATATGCAAACGCGCCGAAGCGCCCCTTGTCGGCGATGTAGCGCAGCAGGCGGATGCAGGCATAGCCCGACACCGCCGCGACCGCAACGCCAACGAAATAGACCGGCACGCTCGCCCAATCGACCTCTCCGGCGAGCGCGTCCTTGAGCGAGAGGATATTCGCCCCCAGCACCGCAGGAATGGAGAGCAGGAACGCAAAGCGCACGGCAAACTTCCGCTCAAAGCCCATAAAGCAGCCCATGGTGATCGTCATGCCGGAGCGGGAAACGCCCGGACAGAGCGCGACCGCCTGCCCCACGCCGACAAGCAGCGCATCCAGCACAGCAGCCGTTTTTTCCGTCTTGCGGCCGCGGCGGGCGCGGTCGCTCAGGAACAGCAGGAGACCGGTAAACAGCAGCGCGCCGCCGACAAAGAACATATTATCACCGAGCGATGTAAAAAAGCGGCGAAACGGCACCATGACAAAGAGCGGCAGCGTGCCAACGATGACCAGCAGCACCAGCCGGCGCGCAGGCGGCACGGGCGTTGGCGTGCGGCGATGGGCAAGGTCGCTCACGCCGCAGAAGAACTCAACGATCATATCCCGGATATCGCTCCAGTAGGCCGCGAACACCGCTACAAGCGTCCCCAGATGCAGCAGCACATCGTAAAACTCCGGCACATCGCCCGCGCCGGGGATATTCAGCAGATGCTCGGCAATGGCAAGATGGCCGGACGAAGAGATGGGCAGGAATTCCGCCACGCCCTGCACAAGACCCAGAAGGATCGCAGTAAAAACAGACATACGAACAGCTCCTTTACTTCAAAAGATACCAACACAGGATAAGTATAGCATATTTCGCTGGAAATTACCACCCCGAATTGCAGAGGCGCCGTTTTCCCAACGGGGCGGACGCTTTTTTCCACTTTCTTATCTTGCGCGCAGCGGACAAATGTGCTATAATTGATGCGGCAAATCCATTTGAAGGAGATAGAAAAATGACATATGTCTACCGCACAAAGGGCGTCTGCTCCAAAGAAATGCGTCTGGAGCTGGACGATGCGCATATCATCCGCCATGTAGAGGTCATCGGCGGCTGCAACGGAAATCTGCAGGGAATTTCCCGCCTTGTGGAGGGCATGAAGGCCGAGGACGCCATTGCGCGGATGCGCGGCATCCGCTGCGGCGCGAAGGACACCTCCTGCCCGGATCAGCTCTCCATCGCGCTTGCCGAGGCGCTCGCGCAGGAGAAATGAGCGCGGCGCGCGGGAATGCGCCGCAGGCGGGAACTGCGCCCGATGGGCGCAAAAAGCAGAGCGTTTTGCTGGACAAGCGGCAGAATGCCGTGTATATTTTAGTCTGACAGGCTGCGCCGCGTTCTGCGCCGCAGCGAACGGGGGGACCTCATGGACATTGATATGGACATCAAAGAGCTGGAGGCGTTTGCTTATGTGGTGGAAAACTGCAGCTTTTCCCGCGCGGCGGAGCTGCTGCACCTGACGCAGCCAACCATCAGCTCGCACGTCTCCGCGCTGGAGCGAAAACTGAACATCAAGCTGATCGTCCGCACAACGAAAGAGACCTATCCCTCCGACGCGGGCAAGCTCCTCTACAAATATGCAAAGGAAATTCTGCAGGTGCGCGAGAACGCGGCAATCGCGCTGCGCAACTTCTCGCAGGAGATGAAAGGAACGATCTCCATCGCCGCCTCCACGGTGCCGAGCCAGTATTATCTGCCGCACCTGCTGCAGGACTTCCGCGAACGCTATCCCGACATCACCTTCAGCATCCAGATGGAGGACAGCCCCAAGGTGGTGGAGCTTGTCGCCACGCGCAGCGTAGAGATCGGCTTCTGCGGCACGATGGTCGCCAGCCATAAATGTATTTATCAGGACTTTGCCAGCGACCCGATGGTACTCATCACCCCCAACACCGACAAGTACCGCGCCTTTTCCGGCGGCGCGTTCCCGCCGGAGCAGATCCGGCAGGAAACGTTCATCAGCCGCGAAAAGGGCAGCGGCACCTATCAGGCGGGCAAGGAGCTTTTGAGCCAGTACGGCATCGATATCGCGCAGCTGCGCACTGCCGTTGAGATCCGCTCGACCGAAAGCGTGAAGCAGATGGTCAGCCAGGGCCTCGGCGTAGGGCTGATCGCCGAGAGCGCCGCGCAGGATTACGTCCAGTTCGGCAAGATCCTCTCCTTCTCCTTCCCCGATTCCGATTTCCGCCGCCGGCTTTATATCGTCAAGCACAAAAACAGCATCCTCTCCCCGATCGCGCAGGTGTTTTACGACTATGCGCGCAAAACGGGCGACAAGGCATCCGCACAATAACGCGGATGCTTTTTTCTATAAATTTATAGATTTTTTCGTTAAATAACCATTTACATTTTGGAAAGTTCAGTATATGATACTGTCATGGGTTGCATCCGCAACACAACGTTTGCCGGGAGGGAAGGGCTTTGGACTGTCGGAATTCCGCTCTGTTTGAAGGCGTGGATGAGCAATCCTGCCGGAATATGCTGGTATGCTTCGGCGCCTATGAGCGGCGCTTTACCGCAGGGCAGACGATTCTTTCCTGCGGCGAGCAACAGGACATGATCGGCGTGCTGCTTTCCGGCAGCGCAGAGCTGCTGCGCCTGCACGCCGACGGCAACCGGACGGTGCTGGAGACGATGGACGAGGGCAGTGTATTCGGCGAGGAGCTTGCGTTCACAGGCTTTTGCGACGGCAGCGCCGCCATCGCCTGCCGCGAGGACTGCCGCGTGCTGTTCATGCGCTACGACCAGATCACCAAGCGCTGCGAAAATGCCTGCGCCTGCCACAGCCAGGTCGTGAGCAACCTGTTCCGGCTGCTCTCGCGCAAGTCGCTGCACCTCAGCCAGCGCGTGGAGGTGCTTTCCTGCCGTTCCATCCGCGAAAAGCTGCTGTGCTTTTTCAGCCAGCAGGCGGAGCTTTCCGGCAGCCGGAGCTTCCCCATGCCCTTTTCCCTCAGTACGCTCGCCGATTACATCAGCGCAGACCGCAGCGCCATGATGCGCGAAATGCGCAGGCTGCGCGAGGAGGGCGTCATTTGCACCGAGAACCGGTGCGTGACAATTCTTTAACAATTATGCAAGTTTTCCTGCGCATTCTTTGCGTTGACGCAAGAAAACTTTCATGATATAATTCTGCCCATGCAGAATCCGGAAGCCCTGCCGCCGGCACGCAAGGCGGCAAGGCGGAGAATACCGAACAAAAAGGAGAAGTCGTCCATGTATCGCATCGTGAAGAAAGAAGCGCTGAAGCCCACAGTGATCCTGTACGAGATCGAAGCGCCGATGGTGGCAAAGAAGGCCGAACCCGGCCAGTTCATCATCCTGCGCGTCGATGAAAACGGGGAACGCATCCCCATCACCATCCACGACTACGACCGTGAAAAGGGGACGGTAACGATCATCGTGCAGACGGTCGGCGCCACGACCGAAAAGCTGAGCCACAAGGCTGAAGGCGAGTACATTCAGGATTTTGTCGGCCCGCTCGGCCGCCCCACCGAGACAGAGGGCAAGAAGAAGGTCTGCGTTGTCGGCGGCGGCGTCGGCTGCGCCATCGCCTACCCTGTGCTGAAAAAATTCCACGACTGCGGCGCGGAGGTCCACGCGGTCGTTGGCTTCAAGAACAAAGATCTCGTGATCCTTGAGGATAAGTTCCGCGCCGCGTCCAGCGTGATGAAGCTCATGACGGACGACGGTTCCTACGGCGAGAAGGGCCTCGTCACCGACGCGCTCAAGCAGCTCATCGAGGAGGGCAACCAGTATGACGAGATCTTCGCCATCGGTCCGGCCATCATGATGAAATTCGTCTCCAAGACGACGGAGCCTTACGGCGTACCCACCACCGTTTCCATGAGTCCCATCATGGTGGACGGCACGGGTATGTGCGGCGGCTGCCGCCTGACCGTTGGCGGCGAGACGAAGTTTGCCTGCGTGGACGGCCCCGACTTCGACGGCCACAAGGTCGATTGGGACGAGAGCCTCAAGCGCGGCAAGATGTACTTCGATTGGGAGCGCCGCAAGCACGAAGAAACCTGCAACCTGTTCAAAAAGGAGGTCCAGTAAAATGCCTAACATGAGCCTGAAGAAAAACGAGATGCCCTCGCAGGACCCCAACGTCCGCAACAAAAACTTCCTGGAGGTCGCGCTCGGCTACACCGAAGAGCAGGCGCTGGACGAAGCCGCCCGCTGCCTGAACTGCAAAAATCACCCCTGCGTTTCCGGCTGCCCGGTGCAGGTGAAGATCCCCGAATTCATCAAGAAAATCACCGAAAAGGATTATGAGGGCGCTTATCAGGTCATCCACGAAACGTCCTCTCTGCCCGCCGTGTGCGGCCGCGTCTGCCCGCAGGAAACGCAGTGCGAGAGCAAGTGCATCCGCGGCATCAAGGGCGAGCCGGTCGGCATCGGCAGGCTTGAGCGCTTTGTGGCCGACTGGCACAACGCCAACGTCAGCGAAGCGCCCGCCAAGCCCGAACCCAACGGCCACAAGGTCGCCGTTATCGGCTCCGGCCCCAGCGGCCTTACCTGCGCGGGCGACCTTGCCAAGAAGGGCTACGACGTCACCGTGTTTGAAGCGCTCCACCTTGCCGGCGGCGTGCTGGTGTACGGCATCCCCGAGTTCCGTCTGCCCAAGGCCATCGTGCAGAAGGAAGTGGACGGCCTGAAGGCGCTCGGCGTCAAGGTCGAGACGAACATGGTCATCGGCCGCGTCGTATCCATCGACGAACTGATGAGCCAGTACGGCTTCGAGGCCGTGTTCATCGGCTCCGGCGCGGGCCTGCCGATGTTCATGCATATCCCCGGTGAGAATCTCTGCGGCGTGTACTCCGCCAACGAGTTCCTCACCCGTATCAATCTGATGAAGGCCTATAAGGAAGGCTCCGACACGCCCATCATGCCGCTGAAGGGCAAGAAGGTCGCCGTTGTCGGCGGCGGCAACGTTGCCATGGACGCCGCCCGCTGCTCCAAGCGTCTGGGCGCGGACGTGTATGTTGTCTACCGCCGCGGCATGGAAGAGCTGCCCGCCCGTCACGAAGAGGTCGAACACGCCATCGAAGAGGGCATCGTCTTCAAGACGCTCAACAACCCCGTGAAGATCAACGGCGACGACAAGGGCTATGTCTCCTCCATGACCTGCATTGAGATGGAGCTGGGCGAGCCGGACGCCTCCGGCCGCCGCCGCCCGATCGAGAAGGCCGGCAGCGAGTTCGACCTGGACGTGGACTGCGTCATCATGTCGCTCGGCACCACGCCGAACCCGCTCATCAAGAACACCACGCCGGGCCTTGAGGTCAACCGCAAGGGCGGCATCGTGGTGAACGAAGCGGGCCTTACGTCCCACGCGAGCGTCTATGCCGGCGGCGACGCCGTCACGGGCGCAGCCACCGTCATCCTCGCCATGGGCGCCGGCAAGCTCGGCGCGAAGAGCATCGACGAGCAGCTCAGCAAATAAACAAGCGAAAAACGCGCGGAGCGGCGTATGCTTCCGCGCGTTTTCCCCATACTACCGATCTGGGAGGGAATAATTATGAATCTCTGGCATGACATTGCACCGGCGCGCGTACGTCCTGAGGACTTTTTTGCGGTCATCGAGATCGAAAAAGGCTCCAAGAACAAGTATGAGATGGACAAGGAGACCGGCGCGCTGCGTCTGGACCGCATTCTCTACACCTCGACTCATTACCCCGCCAACTACGGCTTCATCCCCCGCACCTGGGCGGACGACGGCGACCCGCTGGACGTGCTGGTCCTCTGCTCTGAGTGCATCCGTCCGCTGAGCCTTGTGGAGTGCTATCCCATTGGCGTGATCACAATGGAAGACAGCGGCAGTCTTGACGAGAAGATCATTGCCATTCCGTTCCAGGACCCGACCTACAACACCTATCAGGACATTTCGGAGCTGCCGAACCATGTGGCAAGCGAGATCCGCCACTTCTTCCGCGTGTACAAGAGTCTTGAGGGCAAGGAGACCGTGGTGAGCGATGTGCTGGGCCGCGAGGAAGCCGTCAGCATCATCATCAAATGTCAGAACGCCTACATTGAAAAATATTGCCGCTGAAAGCGGTGCAGGAGCGGAAGCCAACGGCTTCCGCTCCTGCTTTTGGGACAGAAAAAGAGCGCACCCGAAAGGATGCGCTCTTTGCTTTAAAGGGAACCGCCCTTTTATCAAACGGTTCAGGGTGACGCCGGAGATCTGTCCTATTACTTCAGGCTCTCGGCGACTGCAACGGCCACGGCGACGGTGGCGCCGACCATGGGGTTGTTGCCCATGCCCAGGAAGCCCATCATCTCCACGTGCGCAGGCACGGAGGAGGAACCGGCGAACTGCGCGTCGGAATGCATGCGGCCCATGGTATCGGTCATGCCGTAGGAGGCGGGGCCGGCGGCCATGTTGTCCGGATGCAGGGTACGGCCCGTGCCGCCGCCGGAGGCGACGGAGAAGTACTTCTTGCCCTGCTCGATGCACTCTTTCTTGTAGGTGCCGGCAACAGGGTGCTGGAAGCGGGTCGGGTTGGTGGAGTTACCGGTGATGGAAACGTCCACGCCCTCGGAATGCATGATGGCCACGCCCTCGCGGACGTCGTCAGCGCCGTAGCAGCGCACGTCGGCGCGCTCGGTCTCGCTGTAGCGGATCTCGCGCACGATGCTCAGCTTGCCGGTGAAGTAGTCGAACTGCGTCTGCACATAGGTGAAGCCGTTGATGCGGGAGATGATCTGAGCGGCGTCCTTGCCGAGGCCGTTCAGGATGACGCGCAGAGGCTCCTTGCGGGCCTTGTTGGCATTGCGGACGATGCCGATCGCGCCCTCAGCGGCGGCGAAGGACTCGTGACCGGCGAGGAAGGCGAAGCACTTCGACTCGTCGGACAGCAGCATCGCGCCGAGGTTGCCGTGGCCCAGACCGACCTTGCGGTCCTCGGCGACGGAGCCGTCGATGCAGAAGGACTGCAGCCCCACGCCGATCATCTTGGCGGCTTCGGCAGCGGACTTCACGCCCGCCTTGATGGCGATCGCCGCGCCGACGGTGTACGCCCAGCAGGCGTTTTCAAAGCAGATGGGCTGGATGCCCTTGACGATCTCATACGGGTCAAAGCCCTTGGCCTTGCAGATCTCGCGGCACTCTTCGACGGAAGAGATACCGTACTGAGCGAGGACGCCGTTGATCTTGTCGATCCTTCTCTCGTAGTTTTCAAATAAAGCCATTGTTTCGTCCTCCCTTCCTTATTCCTGACGCGGGTCGATGTACTTGGCAGCGTTGTCCCACTGGCCGTAGTGACCCTTGGCCTTTTCCAGCGCTTCGTTGGCATCGATGCCCTTTTTAATGAAGTCCATCATCTTGCCGAGGTTGATGAACTCGTAGCCAACGATCTCGTTCTCCTTGTTGAGCGCGACGCGGGAGCAGTAGCCCTCGGCCATCTCAAGGTAACGGGGACCCTTCTCGGCGGTGGCGAACATCGTGCCGACCTGAGAGCGCAGACCCTTGCCGAGATCCTCAAGTGAAGCACCGACGGCGAGGCCGTCTTCAGAGAAGGCGGACTGGGTGCGGCCGTAAACGATCTGCAGGAACAGCTCGCGCATGGCGGTGTTGATGGCGTCGCACACAAGGTCGGTGTTCAGCGCTTCGAGAATGGTCTTGCCGATCAGGATCTCGGAAGCCATGGCGGCGGAATGCGTCATGCCCGAGCAGCCGATGGTCTCGACAAGCGCCTCCTGAATGACGCCCTCCTTGACGTTGAGCGTCAGCTTGCAGGCGCCCTGCTGGGGCGCACACCAGCCGATGCCGTGGGTAAAGCCGGAAATATCGGCGATCTGCTTGGCCTGGACCCACTTGCCCTCCTCGGGAATGGGCGCAGGGCCATGATATGCGCCCTTGGCGACCGGGCACATATGCTGGACTTCGGTCGTATAAATCATAGCTGTCATCCCTTCTTATTCTCTGTCTCCGCAGGTGCGGGACATTTCATACATACCGACACTATAGCAAACAGCGCCGCTTTTTGCAAGGCAAAAAAACGGAAATCGCGCCATAAACTTGCAATTTCTCATTTCACCTTTTATACTGTCAGCAATAGTGGAGGGGGAGACTTATCATGGACGATACGATTTACCGCGCCGTAAACACGTCGCTCATCTATATTGAGCGCGGCGGCTGCTACCTGATGCTGCACCGCACAAAGAAGGAAAACGACTGCAACCGCGACAAGTGGATCGGCATCGGCGGGAAATTTGAGCGCGGCGAAAGCCCGGAGGACTGTATGCTGCGTGAGGCGAAGGAGGAAACGGGGCTGACGCTTACATCTTACTGCTACCGCGGCATCGTGACCTTTGTTTCCGACCGCTGGGAGCCGGAATATATGCACCTTTTCACGGCCGACGGCTTTACCGGCACGCTGCGCGAGTGCGACGAGGGAGAGCTTGCGTGGATCAAAAAAAGAGACCTGCTGGCGCTGCCTGCGTGGGAGGGGGACAAGATCTTCCTGCGCCTGCTGGACGAGGACGCGCCTTTCTTTTCGCTCAAGCTGTGCTATGCGGGGGAAACGCTCGTCCGCGCCGTGCTGAACGGCAGGGAGCTGGAGGTGCGGCATGGATAAGCTGCTGGTTTCGGCGTGCCTGCTGGGCAAACCCTGCCGTTACGACGGCCGGAGCAAGCCGGACGCGCGCGTTCAGGCGCTGGCGGAGCGGTATGAGCTGATTCCCGTCTGCCCGGAGCAGCTTGGCGGACTTCCCACGCCGCGTCTGCCAAGCGAGCGGCGCGGCGGCAGGGTCGTTATGGCGGGCGGGAGCGACGTAACGGAGCAGTACCGCTGCGGCGCGGAGAAGGCGCTCGCACTGTATCGCCGGCACGGCTGCGTCGCTGCCGTGCTGAAAGAGAACAGCCCCAGCTGCGGCTGCGGGCAAATCTATGACGGCACGTTTTCCCGCCGCCTGACCGATGGCGACGGCGTGGCGGCGGAGCTTCTCAAGCAGAACGGCGCGCGCGTCTTCGGCGAGAGCCGGACGGAAGAACTGTAAGCGCATTCGTCAATTCTTACAAGCGGCCGCACCGTCTTTCTTCGCTTATCCCAGTTGTTTTTCACATGGCGCGGCGTTATAATACAGCTTGGAAGGGAATTTTATTCCATTGGGAGTACGCGCTTTACTTATTTGAAAAGAGGAGGAGAACCTGAATGAAGTTTTCCAGCAAAGTTGAAAAATGCGGTCTTTCCCCGATGCGCAAGTTCCACCCTTACGCGGTGGCGGCAGAAAAACGCGGCGTGAGCATCTATCACCTGAATATCGGCCAGCCCGACGTGCAGACGCCTCCCGCTTTCTTCAAGGCGATCAAGGAATTTGAGCAGCCCGTTCTCGCCTATGCCCCCTCCCCCGGTATCCCTGAGCTGATCGATGCCATTCAGGGCTATTACGACAAGCTCGATATGCACTTCGACAAGAGCGAGATCTACATTACCACCGGCGGCAGCGAGGCACTTTCCATTGCGCTGCAGTGCATTCTCGATGATGGCGATGAGATTCTCATCCCCGAGCCGTTTTATCCCAACTACAATACGATGACCCGCACTTGCGGCGCGTCCATCCGTCCGATCCCGACCTGCCCCGAGGAAGGCTACCACTATGCCGACCGCGAGAAGATCGAGCCGCTGATTAACGAGCATACCCGCGCCATCATGGTCACGAACCCGGGCAACCCCACGGGCGTTATCCTCAGCCACGAGGAAATGGAGATGCTCGTCGATCTCGCCGTGAAGCACGATCTCTTCCTCATCGGCGACGAGGCGTACCGCGAGTTCGTTTACGGCGGGCAGAAGCTTCAGTCTTTCGGCGAGTTTGCAGACAGGGCCGGCGACAATATCATCGTCATCGACACCGTGTCGAAGCGCTTTTCCGCCTGCGGCGCGCGCATCGGCTGCCTGATCTCCAAGAACAAGCAGCTCATGAGCCACGCGATGAAGTACTGCCAGGCGCGCCTGTCCGTCGCTACGCTCGATCAGGTCGCGTCCGCCGCACTCTACACCGTTGGTCCCGAGTACTTTGCCGCCGTGCGCGACGAGTACAAAAAGCGCCGCGACACACTCTGCCGCAAGCTCGGCGAGATTCCCGGCGTGGTGTTCGATGTGCCGGGCGGCGCATTCTACCTGATGGCCGCGCTGCCGGTGGACGATGCCGACAAGTTCCAGCAGTGGCTACTCGAGGAGTTCAACGACAACGGCGAGACCGTGATGTTCGCCCCCGGCGCGCCGATGTATGCAACGCCCGGCAAGGGCAAAAATGAGGTTCGCATGGCCTACGTCCTTGAATGCTCCAAGATCGAGCGCGCCATGGACATCCTCAAGAAGGCCATCGAGGTCTACAACGCAAAGTAAGAGGGCGCTGCCATGATACGTCACATCGTTATGTGGAAATTCCGCGAGGGAACCGGGGCGCAGGCCGATGAGTTCCTCGCCCGCCTGAAGGCGCTCGATGGCGTGATCCCGCAGCTGAAAAGGTGCGAGGTCGCCAGGAATATCGGCGCAGACAATTACGATGCGGTGCTGGTCTCCGAGTTCGACTCCATGGAGGATCTGGACGCCTACAAGGCAGATCCGCGCCATGTTGCGGCAAGCGAACTGTGTAAGGCCATCCGCGCGGATCGCGTGGCTGTAGACTACGAATTCTGATCAAAAAGCGAAGAGCGGGCATTGAATGCCCGCTCTTCGCTTTTCATTATGACAGCAATTCTACGCCAGAAATCCCTTCAGAATGGTGTCTTCGGCTTCCTCCTCGGTCAGCCCCAGCGTCTGGAGCTTCAGGAGCTGGTCGCCCGCGATCTTGCCGATGGCAGCCTCGTGAATGAGCTGCGCCTCGGTCGAGTTCGCCGTGATGGCGGGGATGGACTCGATCTTCGCTCTGCCCATGATGATCGAATCGCACTGCACATGGCCGAAGCACTTGTCGTTGCCGACAACGACAGGGTGGAAAACCTGCTGCGATTCGTCCTGCGCCACGGAACGCGAAATCACGCGCCCGCGCGCGTTTTCACCGTTCAGCTCGATCTCCATGTCGCTCTCGGCGTGCTGACGGCCGTGGGTCAGCAGACGCTCGGTGACAACGGCTTCCGCGTCCTTGCCGCATACGATCTTCGTCTTGCGCACGGTGGAGTCGATGCCGCGGATCTGTACGGTCTCCATCTGGATGCTCGCGCCCTCGTCAAGGTAGACGACGGTAGTGGGGTTCATCACGCGCGCGCCGCTGCCGTCGCCCTCACCGTAGTGCTTTTCGACGTAGCGTACATGGGAGTTTTTGGAAACGTAGAAGGTGTGGATGCCATCGTGGCGGCTCTCGTTGCAGCCGGAGTTGTGGATGCCGCAGCCTGCAACGATCTCCACGTCGCAGTTCTCACCAACGTAGAAATCGTTATATACCATTTCCGTCACGCCGCTTTTGCTGATGATGACGGGGATGTGGCACTGCTCGCCCTTTGTGCCGTCCTTGATGCGGATGATGATGCCGCTCTTGCCCTCGCTCTGCGGGTCGATGGCGATGTGTTCGGTACTCTGGCGCGCCTCGCAGCCGCTGTCCTTGCGGATATTGAACGCGCCGACGGGCTTGCCCGTCAGGTCTGCGATCTTTTCAAGCAGGGAAGCATCGATCTCGGTAATCATGTGTTCTCCCTCCTTATTTGTTCAGCACCGGGCAGGAACCCAGCGTGTCCGCCATGATGAGCGGGAAAATTTCCTCTGTGCTGCCGCGGTGCTTGAGTTCGCCGCCGCCCACGACCACGATCTCGTCCGCCAGCTGGATGATGCGCTCCTGATGGGAGATGATGATCATCGTGGCGGTTTCCCGGCGGCGCAGCTGCTCGAACGTTTCCGTCAGCCGCGCGAAGCTCCACAGGTCGATGCCGGCCTCCGGCTCGTCGAAGATCATCAGCTCGCTGCCGCGGGCAAGAAGCGTTGCGATCTCAATGCGCTTGACTTCGCCGCCGGAGAGGGACACGTCCACCTCGCGGTCGAGATAGTCGTTGGCACACAGCCCAACCTGCGTAAGGTATTTGCAGCACTTGTCCTTGCTCAGCCTGTCGTTGCCGGAAGCGATGGTCAGGAGCTTGCGCACCGTGATGCCCTTGAAGCGCGGCGGCTGCTGGAAGCCGTAGCTGATGCCGAGGCGCGCGCGCTCGGTGATGCCGAGATGCGTGATGTCCTGCCCGTTATAGAAGATCTGCCCGCCCGTCGGCGTGACAAGCCCCATGATAACTTTGGCAAGCGTCGTCTTGCCGCCGCCGTTGGGGCCGGTGAAGACGATGAGCTTGCGGTCGGGAATGCTGATGGAAATGTCCTTGAGGATCGTCTGCTCGCCCTCGGGAGAGGAGACGGTATAGGTGATGTGTTTCAGCTCCAGCATGAAGCGTTGACCTCCTTACGGAATCGATGGAAACAGGATACTTCTCAGAACTGCCGAAAAAAAGCGGCAGATACGCCGTCCGGCAAAGAAATTCTGAATCTCCAATAGTTTACCAGAAAGCTGCAGAAAAATCAACGAGCCGCACACGTTTTTTCGCAAATTCCTCTTTCCTGAAGGGAAAGAGGAATTTGCCTGCCGGTCCGGGACGGCGATTTGTGCAAGTTTCCGCATCCGCCGCATAGGATGGAAGCGAAAGCTTCCCTTGGAAAGGAGAGAACGGGATGGACGAAGCAAACAGAAACTGCGCCTGCGATTATGACCGGTGCCGCGAGGTATGGAAGCGTGTCGCGCCGGAGCAGGACCCCTATCCGGAACCCACCGCACCCGCGCGGCAGGCGGAAGACGCGGCGGAGCTGTCGCTTCCGGGCGCGGAAGCGGACCCCTGCTGCATGGGCAGCGAGGCCGCGCTGTCGGTCGAGGTGCTGCAGGGATTCCTGCGCGAGGAGCTGGGCGATGCGCAGGTATACGCCTGCCTGGCCGCGCGGGCGCCGCGCCGCGAGACGGCGCGCGTTCTGCGCGCAATGGCGGAGGATGAAAAACGCCACGCGCGCGACCTTGCCGCGGCGATCTATCTTATTACCGGAAAGCCCTACTGTCCACGCGTGTGCGTGGAGCAGCCCGAGCTGCACGACCTCTGCGCGCTGCTGCGCCGGCTCTATCATGGCGAGGCCTGCGGCGGGTTCAACTATGCCCGCGCGGCGGAGGAGACGCTGGACGTCTGCCTGAGCAGACTTTTTGCGGCGATGAGCGCCGATGAATACCGCCATGCCGGACAGCTGATGCGGCTGCTTGGCAGAAAAATGGATCTGTAGAGTGAAAAGGTGCCGGACGCTGCGGCGTCCTGCACCTTTTTGCCGTCACTCAATCGAAATAATATAGTAATAAACCGGCTGGCCGCCGCGGATCAGGCTGATCTCCGCATCGGGACATTTGAGAGAGAAGACCTCGCGCGCCTTCTGCGCGTCCTCCTCGCTCACATCCTCGCCGTAGAAGAGCGTAATGAACTCCGCGCCGCGGGACGCCGCTTCGTCGGACAGGTCCTCCAGCAGGCAGGCAACATCCCGGTCGGTACCGAGCAGCTTGCCGTCCAGCAGCGCGAGATAGTCGCCCTCGTGGATATCGAAGCCGTCAAAGTCGGAATTGCGCGCTGCATAGGTGATCTGCGCGGTGGAAACAAGCTTCGCCGCCTCGTTCATCGCCTGCTCGATCTCCTGCGCGTCCTCTGCGTCCGGATCGACCGCCATCAGCGCGCTGATGCCCTGCGGAATGGATGCGGTGGGGATCACGATCACGTTCTTTTCCGTCAGGCCGACGCACTGCTGTGCGGCCATGACGATGTTTTTGTTGTTGGGCAGAACAAATACCGTGCGCGCATGGACCTTTTTGATCTCTTTGAGGATGCTTTCGGTTGAGGGGTTCATCGTCTGCCCGCCGCTGATGATGCCGTCCACGCCAAGATCGGTGAAGACCTCGGCAAGCCCGCTGCCCGCGCAGACGGCCAGAAAACCGAATTCCTTTTCCGGTGCGGCTTCCTCGCCTGCTTCGGCTGACTCCAGCTCGCGCTCCACCGCTTCAAGGTCGTCGGTGCTCTGCGCGGCGCCGCCGGCGGCAAGCTGCTGCGCCTGCGTACGCATATTTTCAATTTTTGCCAGCTCCAGCGTGCCGTATTTCTGCGCTTCCGTCAGCGCCTCGCCGGGAATGTCGGTGTGGACGTGGACCTTGAACGTCTCGTCGTCCTCGCCGATGACCAGCGAGTCGCCGATACCGTCCAGGAACTTCCGGAACGGCTCGATGCTGCGCCCGCTCTTGCGGACGATGAACACCGTATCGAAGGTGAAGGTGATGTCCTCCTCGCTGAGCATGGCAAAGTCGGCCTTCTCCTGCGCGGTCTCCTGCGTCAGCTCGGGACGCTCCTCGCCGCGCAGGGCGCTGAGCATCCCGCTGAGGATCAGCAGAAAGCCCTTGCCGCCGGCATCCACTACGCCCGCCTTTTTCAGCACGGGGTTCATGTCGGTGGTCTGCCCCAGCGTGATCTCGCCCTGGGCGATGGCCTGCTCCAGCACATAGTCTGCGCTGTTGCACTCGGCGGCGGCACTCACGGCGCGCTCGGCGGCGAGACGCGAGACGGTCAGGATCGTTCCCTCGGCGGGCTTCATCACGGCGTTGTACGCCGCGCTCACGCCCTCCTGCAGAGCGGCGGCAAACGTGCAGCCGTCGGCCTCTGCGCAGCCCTTGAGACTTTTGGAGATGCCGCGGAACAAAAGCGAAAGGATCACGCCTGAGTTCCCGCGCGCGCCGCGCAGCAGCGCGCTTGCGGTTACAGACGCCGCCTGATCGACCGTTGCGGGGGAGATCTTCTTCAGCTCCTGCGCCGCAGTCTGGATGGTCAGGCTCATATTGGTTCCCGTGTCGCCGTCCGGCACGGGAAAAACATTGAGATCGTTGATGGCTTGCTGTGCCTGCGTGATGGAGACGGCGCCGAAGAGCAGCATCTCCTTGAACATGGCACCATTGATGGTATCGTGCATGGGATGACGTCCTCCTCGGTTTTTACATATTCATGCTGTCAACGCACACATCCACGCTGCGGATGCGCGCGCCCGTATTTTCGCTGACCAGATAACGCACCTGGCTGATGATCGAGCGGCAGACGGCGGAGATGTTCACGCCGTGTTCCACGATAATGTGCAGCTCGATGGAAATATCTCCCTCATCGTGGGGGATAATGCGCACGCCCTTGCTCATCGCTTCGCGGCGCAGCAGATGGACGATCCCGTCGGTCATGGAACGGTAGGCCATGCCCTTTACGCCGAAGCAGCTCGTCGCCGCCGCGCCGGTGATGTTGGAAAGCGCCGCATCGGAAATGCTGACCTCGCCCATTTCGGTCTGGAGTTTGATCATGGAGGCTGCTCCTTTCTCCTTGGTCGATAAAATATGACCATATCATTATATACGAAGCGCCCAGGAATAACAAGAGCAATTATTTTGCGTAAAATGCGGGAAAATGCTAAAACTCTATTGAAAATCCATAAGGATTCAAGTATTATGGAAACCTGATGATACTTGCGCCCGTTTCTGGGCGCACTGGAGGGAAGCGGTATGAGGGTGATTACCGGTTCGGCACGTGGGCGGCGGCTGGGCGAACTCAAGGGCATGGAGACCCGCCCTACGACCGATAAAGTCAAGGAGAGCATTTTTAACTGCATTCAGTTTGAAGTGCAGAATGCGCGGGTGCTGGACCTTTTTGCCGGCACGGGACAGCTCGGCATCGAGGCGCTCTCGCGCGGGGCGCGCAGCGCGCTTTTTGTCGATCGGCGTGCCGACGCGGTAAAGCTCGTGCGCGAGAATCTTGCGCTGTGCCGCCTGGAGGAAAATGCGCAGGTCATCTGCGGCGATTCGCTCGCCGCGCTCGGCACGCAGAGCGGCCGGTTCGATATCATTTTCCTCGACCCGCCCTACGAGAGCGGACTTCTGGAGCAGGCGATGGAGAAGATCGTGTCGTTTGACATTCTTGCACCCCATGGTATAATAGTTGCGGAAAGCGCGGCGGATAAGACCCTGCCGGAGCTTTTCCCGCCTTACAGCGTTTACCGCGAATACCGCTACGGCAAGATCAAGGTAACGGTCTGCCGCCGTGCGGGGGAGGAAACAATATGACGGTCGCAGTGTTTCCCGGCTCGTTCGACCCCGTGACACTCGGACATCTCGATATCATCGCGCGCGCGGCAAAGCTTTTTGACCGCGTGTATGTGTCCATTGTGCCGAACGGGGAAAAGACGCACCCGATGTTCACCGATGAGCAGAAGCTTGCGCTCATGCGCGCAAGCGTGGAGGAATTTCCAAACGTGGAGGCGGAGCTTGGCGGAGGACTGCTGACGGACTATGCCCTGCGCCGCGGCGCGCGCTTTCTGGTGCGCGGCGTGCGCAACAGCGTGGATTTCGATGCCGAGCAGCAGCTCTCACTCATCTACCGCGATGTGTCGGGCGGCGCGCTCGAAACGGTGCTGCTTGTTGCTGAGCCGCAGTATCAGCACATCAGCTCCACCATGGTGCGCGAGATGATCAAATATGCGCAGCCCCTTGAGAAATATATGCCGCCGCGCGCGGCGGAGCTTGTGAAAGGATGGGAGAATCATGGCAAATAACGATGTGCAGCATCTTCTCGATATGCTTTATGAAATGATCGATGGGGCGAAGAACGCCCCGCTTTCCAGCGACAAATGTGTTCTCAACCGCGATGAAGCGCTTGACCTGCTTGACGAACTCCGCGCGCAGCTGCCGGTGGAGCTTTCCCGCGCGCAGGAGCTGATCCGCGCTAAGGACGAGTATGTCAAATCCGCCAAGCGCGATGTGGAGCGCATGATGCAGCAGGCGGAGCAGGATGCGAAGAACAAGGTGTCAGAAACGGAGATCCTCAGCGCCGCGCGCGAAAAAAGCCACGAGATCATCAAGCGCGCCGAGGACCGTTCGCGCGAGATGTACCGCGTTGCCAACGAATACACCGAGGATGCGCTGCGCCGCACAGAGGAAGCGATCCAGATGGCGCTTGTCGAGGTTCAGCAGTCCCGCTCCAACTTCCGGGCCGCCTCTGCCGCGCAGATGCAGAAGTGTCGCGAGGAGCTGACACAGTCCGCTGAAAATTGACCAAATTCCGCACAAAAAATTCGTGAATTTCGACAGAAAACGACAGCAGCAGGTAGACATAATCAATATTTGGACAATGTGAAAAACACCGCCACAAGATATTGTAGCGGTGTTTTTTGCGGTGCTTGAGGAAATAGAACGCTTGTTTGAAAAATGGCGCGGTTTCTCCGCTTTTTTGCTGGGAAAAGCACAGAAAGGCTTGAAAACACAGGGAAAATTCTGCTTGCAATTTACGGGCGAATCCCGTATACTCAAGGCAAGAAGTGGTGGAAAGTGGTGAATGAATACAGCAAAGTGGTTCGTTCGCCCACACATGAACAGAGAGTAGAGTATTCTTCGGCTTTTCCGAAAAAAGGGGAAGCCGATGCTTTGCCCTCTTTTTCCCATCTTCGGAGAACCTGACGAAAGGGAGGGACGGCGCCGTGTTGACCGGTCAGTATCAGCACTCGATCGATGCCAAGGGGCGTCTGTTCATTCCGTCCCGGCTCCGCGAGGAGCTGGGGGAGACCTTTTACGTCGCCATGGGCGCGGATCCCTGCCTGAGCGTTTATTCCGAGGCGTCGTGGGCGCGTTTTACCGAGAAGTTTGAAAGCCTGCCCTACAGCCGCGCAAAGGCCGTGCGCCCGATTTTTGCCAACGCTGCCAAATGCGAGCCGGACGCGCAGGGACGCATCCTTCTGCCGCAGAAGCTGCGGGCCTATGCACAGCTGGAAAAGGACGTGACCGTCATCGGCGTTTCCAACCATGCCGAGATCTGGAACGCGGAGAAGTGGGCCGCGCTCGAGGCGGAGCAGCTGAACCCCGCGAATATCGCCGCCGCAATGGAAGAGCTGGGATTCTGACATGGAAGAGAACTACGGACATAAGCCGGTGCTGCTGCAAGAGTGCCTTGACGCGCTTGCCATCAGGCCCGACGGCATTTATGTGGACGGCACGCTCGGCCGCGCCGGGCATTCACTGGAGATCGTCCGCCGCCTGACAACGGGCAGGCTCATCGCGCTCGACCGCGATGAGACCGCCATCGAAGCGGCGAAGCGCCGCCTCGGCGATTATCTGGACAAGGTCACGCTTGTCCACAGCAATTTCAGCGCGCTGGGCAGCGTTCTGCGTGAGCTGAACATTTCCGGCGTGGATGGGATGCTGTTCGACCTTGGCGTTTCCTCTCCGCAGCTCGATGAAGCGCAGCGCGGCTTTTCCTACAAGCAGGACGCGCCGCTCGATATGCGCATGGACGCCTCCGCTGCGCTGACGGCGCGCGAGGTCGTCAACACTTATCCTTACGAGGAGCTGCGCCGCATCCTCTTTGAATACGGCGAGGAACGCTATGCGAGCGCCATCGCAAAGAAAATTTGCCAGCACCGCGAACGGGCGCCGATCGAAACAACGCTGGAGCTTGCCGATATCATCCGCTCGGCCATGCCCGCTGCGGCGCTGCGCGAAAAGCAGCACCCCGCGAAAAGGAGCTTCCAGGCCATTCGCATCGCCGTGAACGACGAGCTGGGCGAGCTTCCGCCAATGCTCGACGCGGCGGCGGAGAACCTGAAGCGCGGCGGCCGCCTGGCCGTTATCACGTTCCACTCGCTCGAGGACCGCATCGTCAAGCGCAAGTTCCAGGAGCTGGCGCAGGGCTGCATCTGCCCGCCGGAATTCCCGGTGTGCGTGTGCGGCAGAAAACCGAAAATAAAGCTCGTTTCCAGAAAGCCGATTGTTTCCGGCGAGGACGAGCTTGCTGAAAATCCCCGCGCCCGCAGCGCCAAGCTGCGCGTTGCGGAGAAGTGCTGACAGCAGCAGAAAATATGCAGAAGAAAGGAGATCGCCATGGCCAGCCGCAGAGAGCAGAACATGAAATACCGCCGCTACAGCGGACGGGTCAATGGCAGTCTCGCTTACGATCCGGCCTATGAGGAACGGCAGCGCCGCCTTCGCCGCGAGCAGGAACACGAACAACGGCAAGAGGAGTTTATCCGCCCGCCGCAGCCCAAGGTGCAGCGCCGCGCAGCGCCGGCCCGCCGCCAGCGCGAGAGGGTATCCCCCGGCGCAGTGTGCGGCTTTCTGGCGCTTGCCGTGATGGTTGCGCTGCTCATCCTGTGCCGCGCCCAGCTTACGGAGCTGTCCGCCGGCGTGGTTTCCATGCAGAAGGAGTTGGCCGAGCTTGAGGACGAGCATACTGCGCTGCTTACGACTTATGAAAAGACGTATGACCTCGCCACCATCAAGGAAGCGGCGGCCGCTGCCGGGATGAGCAAGCCCAGCGCTTCGCAGATCTATTACATCGACCTTTCGGAGTCCGACAACGTGGTCGTCTACCAGCAGGAGAACGTCAGCGTGCTGAGCAGGGTCTTTACCTCGCTGGGGCAGGGCGTGTGCGCCGTGGTGGAATATTTCAAATGAGCGAAGCTATACATAAGGAGTAAGGAGCTTCCTTACTCCTTGTTTCATCTTTACAAGAGGAGGACGATCCACTGTGGCACAGGCCCCGAAAAGACGGCCGGAATCCGCCCGCCGCGCCAACCGCATCATCCGCGACCGGACGTATGTACTCATCGTGATACTCGGCATCGTCACATTTCTGGCGCTGTTCTGGAAGCTCTACTACTGGCAGATCAGCAGGCACGACGAGCTGCAGGATCTTGCCGTCCGGCAGCAGACGCTGCGCACCACCGTGGAGGCGAGCCGCGGCACCATTTACGACAGGAACGGCACGATCCTCGCCATGTCCTACACAGCGGAGAACATTTTCCTCTCGCCCAAGGAGATCGTGGAAAACGGGCAGGATCAGGAGCTGATTGCAAACACGCTTGCGGAGATCCTTGATGTGGATGCAGCCGACCTTCTTGCCAAGATGGAAAAAACATGGTCGCAGTACGAAAAGGTCCGGGAGCGCGTTGAAGAGGAAACGGCGGATAAGGTGCGCGAATTCATCAACGAAAACAATATCCGCGGCGTGTTTCTGCGGCCTACCAGCAAGCGCGGCTATCCGAAGGGAACGCTTGCCTCGCAGGTCATCGGCTTTACCAATGACGCCGGCGGCGCCTATGGCCTGGAGGCCATCTACAACGAGGAGCTGACCGGCGAGAGCGGGATGGTCGTCACCGCGCGCGACCGCGACGGCCGCGCCGTGCTTTACCAGTACGACCAGTATTTCGACGCGCAGGACGGCTGCGACCTGCATACCACGCTCGACACCACCATTCAGTACTATCTTGAAAAGGGCGTGCAGGAGCTGGAGGCGCGCTTCGGCACCGGCAAGGGCGCGACCGGCATCGTCATGGACGTTGATACCGGCGCGGTGCTGGCGATGGCGTCGCTGCCGACCTATGACCTCAATTCCCCGGGCGTGATCTATAACGATTTTCTCACCGCCGGGATGAGCGAGGAGGAGATCCTGGAAAACGCATCGGCTCTGCGCAACAAGCAGTGGCGCAGCAAGGCCATCAACGATACCTATGAACCCGGCTCCACGTTCAAAACGCTGACGCTTGCCATGGCGCTGGAGGAAAACGTGGTCGATCTCAGCTCCTCTTTTTATTGCAGCGGCAGCGTTAATGTGGAGGGGGAGACGATCAACTGCTCCAAGCGCGCGCCCGGCCATGGCCAGCAGAACCTGACGCAGGCGTTTGCAAACTCCTGCAACCCCGCCTTTATCAACATCGGCCTTCGCATCGGCAACGCCAAATTCTACCAGTATATGAAGGACTTTGGCCTGGTCGATTATACCGGCATCGATACCTCTGGCGAGGAAAAGGGCTTCGTCAACGAGGAGATCAAGTATTCCACCCTTGCCCTTGCCTGCTACGCCTTTGGCCAGAACTTCAACGTTACGCCCATCGCGCTGCTTGCCGCTCAGTGCGCCTGTGTCAACGGCGGCTATCTTTACCAGCCGTATCTGGTCGAGGAGATCACCGATCAGGACGGGAACACCGTTTCCCGCCACGACGCCGCGCCCATCCGCCAGGTCGTTTCCGCAGAGACCTCCGCCATTGTGCGCGATATCATGGAATACGAGGTCACGGACGGCACGGGAAAAAACGGCCAGGTCGCCGGCTACCGCATCGGCGGAAAGACCGGCACGGCGGATAAAGTCGGCGGCGGCGTTATCGTTTCGTTCGTGTGCTATGCCCCGGCGGATGATCCGCAGGTCATGATGCTCCTTACGCTCGACGAGCCGAGCCGCGACACCGGAACGTATGTTTCCGGCGGAAATATGGTCGCGCCCGTGGCCAGCACCGTTATGGCGGAGATCCTGCCCTATCTCGGCATCGAGCCGAGCTACACCGCCGAGGAGCTGGTCGGCGCGGACGCCACCGTGCCGAACGTTATCGGCCTTGCGCAGGAGGCGGCGGAAGCCAGGCTGAAGGAGAGCGGCTTCTCCTGCCGCATCGTCGGCGATGGGCAGACCGTCACCGATCAGACGCCCGCCGGCGGCGCTATTGTGCCGAACAACGCCGGGATCATCCTCTACTTCGGCGCGGAGAAATCCACCGATAAGTGCATCGTTCCCAACGTTGTGGGCGACAGCGCCTCCGCCGCCAATCAGAAGCTTGTCAGCGCCGGACTGATCATGAGCATTTCCGGCGCGACAGACCGCAGCTCCGCTTCCGTGCGCGCCATCTCGCAGAGCGTGGAACCCGGCGCGGAGGTGGAAGCGGGTACGGTCGTGCGCGTTCAGTTCAGCGACAGCTCCGTGCGCGACTGATCCCGCCCCCGAAAGACAGCAAAACACAGCTCCGGAAGGGATTTTTGAAAACGCTTCTATCCGAACTTGTTTCCACGCTGAAAGAAAAGGAACTGCGCGCGCCGCAGGATTTGGAGATCGCTTCTCTCGCCCTCGATTCGCGCGCGGCGGAAGCGGGAAGCCTCTTTTTCGCCGTTCCCGGCGAAAGAGAGGACGGATATGGCCACATCGCCGAGGCCTTTGCGCGCGGCGCGGTCTGCGCCGTGTGCGAGCGGCCGCCGGAGGAGGGCGTTGCCTGCGTCCTCGTGCCGGACGTACACGAAGCGCTTGCACTTTGCGCAGCGGTATGGTATGGTACTCCGGCGGGAAAACTGACCGTTATCGGCGTGACCGGCACGAACGGGAAAACGACCACGACATACCTCGTCAAGCAGCTGCTGGAAAAGACGCTTTCCGCCCGTGTCGGCCTGATCGGCACGAACTGCAATATGATCGGCGGGACGATTATCCCCACCGACCGCACCACGCCCGATGCACTCACTGTCCAGCGCCTGCTGGCGCAGATGGCCGATGCGGGCTGCGCCTATGTGGTGATGGAGGTTTCATCCCATGCGCTCATGCAGCGCCGCACGGATGGCATTCGCTTCCGTGCGGGCGTTTTTACCAACCTCACGCAGGATCATCTTGACTACCACGGCACGATGGAGAGCTACTGCGATGCCAAGGCGCGCCTTTTCGATGCGTGCGACATTGCCTGCGTCAACGGCGACGATCCGTGGACGGCGCGCCTTCTGGCCCGCTTTTGCGGAACGCGCGTCACCTTTGGCCAGGATCTGACGAACGATCTTGTCGGCTGGCGCGCCCGCTATGACAGCGACCGCGTCCGGTTTACCGCCTGCACCGATCTGGATCACGAGGAAACGGAGATCATGATCCCCGGCGGATTTTCGCTTTATAATGCGCTTGCCGCGCTTTCCGCTGTGTGTGCGCTCGGCGTCCCGCTGCGCGATGCGGCAAAGGCGCTGGCGGAATGCCGGGGCGTCAGGGGACGCTGCGAGGTTGTGTCGCTCCCCGCGCCCTATACGCTCATCATCGACTATGCCCACACGCCGGATGGGCTGAAAAATATCCTCTCCACGGTCTGCGGCTTTGCCGATGGGCGCGTTATTGCGCTGTTCGGCTGCGGCGGCGACCGCGACAGAACCAAGCGTCCCCGCATGGGCCGCATTGCCGCAGCGCTCGCGGACTTTCTCGTTCTCACGAGCGACAATCCCCGCACGGAGGATCCCTATGCCATCCTGCGCGGCATCCTCCCCGGCATTCTCGACAGCCGCACGCCCTTTGCCGTTATCGAGGACCGCCGCAAGGCGATCGGCTTTGCCATGCGCGAGGCTGCGGCGGGAGATGTGATCGTCCTGTGCGGCAAGGGACACGAGACCTATCAGGAGATCGGAACGACAAAATACCACCTCGACGAGAGGGAGATCGTGCGCGAAGTATTCGCGCAAGAACAAAGGAAGGAAGCCGGAGATCCGGCCAGGGAAAACGAACATGAAGATCATCATAGCAGCCATTGTGAGCTTTGCGGTCTCTGCGGTCACGGGAAGGTATCTGATCCCTGAGCTGCGCAAGCTGAAGGCGGGACAGAGCATCCGCGAGGACGGCCCCACCTGGCACGCCGGCAAGGCCGGCACGCCCACAATGGGCGGCCTGATGTTTATCCTCGGCATCCTTGTCGCCATCCTGATCTGCGGGTGGCAGGGAATGCTTGCGGGCGACTGGAAGCACCTTTACATCTTTTTCTTTGCGCTGATCTTCGGCGGCATCGGCTTTCTGGACGACTTTGAAAAGGTAAAGCACAAGCAGAATCTCGGCCTCACGGCCCTTCAGAAATTTCTGCTTCAGCTTGCCGCCGCCGTTGCGTTTCTCTGTCTGATGCGCTTTGAGGGAATGCTCACGCCGAATCTTTATGTTCCCTTTTTCAATGTGAGCCTGGTGATGAGCTGGCCGGCCTACATGGTTTTTGCGGCCTTCGTTATTGTCGGCACGGTCAACGCCGTCAATATTACCGACGGTATCGACGGACTTGCCGCCAGCGTGACGGTGCCGGTCGGCCTGTTCTTTTCCGTGCTTGCCGTGTGGTGGCAGAGCTACGAGCAGCTCGGCGTCTACTCCGCCGCGCTCGTCGGGGGACTTCTCGGCTTCCTGATCTACAATTTTCACCCCGCAAAGGTCTTTATGGGCGATACCGGCTCGCTTTTCCTCGGCGGTACGGTTGCGGCACTCGCATTCGCCTACGATATGCCGCTCATCCTTGTTCCCGTCGGCTTCGTCTACATCTGCGAAACGCTGTCCGACATTCTGCAGGTCGGTTACTTTAAAGCCACGCACGGTAAGCGCCTGTTCAAAATGGCGCCGCTGCACCATCACTTTGAGCTGTGCGGCTGGAGCGAGGTGAAGCTCGTGGCGATCTTTACCACCGTGAGCGCGCTGTGCTGTATGGCGGCGCTGTTCGGCGTGATGGGCCGGTATCACTTCTAAAATTTATCGAAGCATTGGAGCGGAAGGGAGGAGAACGGCATGACCAGGGAAGAGCGCCTGCTGCGGCAGGAGCAGCGTGAGCGCGCAAAAGCCATTGAGGCCGCCGCACGCGAGGCGGGCCGCGGGCCGATCGACACGCCCTTTCTGCTGCTGGTGTTTTCGCTGCTGGGCGTGGGGTTGCTGATGCTCTTTTCGGCAAGCTTTCCCTCCGCCTATTATGAAAAGGGCGATCCATCCTATTATATCGTCCGCCAGGGGGCCTTTGCGCTGCTGGGCGTTGCGGCGATGTTCGTCATCGGCAAGATCAACTACGAGCGCTACCGGGCCGTTGCAAAGCTTGCGCTGCTTGCATCCATCATGCTGCTGATCCTCGTACTCATTCCCGGCATCGGCACGGGTAAGCTGACCCACGGCGCGCAGCGCTGGATCCGCGTCACATCCTCGCTTCAGTTTCAGCCGTCCGAAATCGCCAAGGTCGGCGTGATCCTCTTTTTTGCCGACAGCATTTCCAAAAAGAAAGATAAAATGCGCACGCTGCGCTACGGCATTATCCCATATGCGGCCATCCTCGGGATTATCGGAGGCCTCATGTGGCTCGAGCCGCATTTTTCCGGTCTGGTGCTGATCGTCGGCATCGGCGCGGCGATGATGTATGCCGGCGGGATCCACCGCGGCTGGGTCATTGCCGGCGTGCTGGCCGTGGGGGTGGTGGCGTATTGCTTCTTCACAGGCGTCATTACTTACAATTCCGGGCGCATCCCCATATGGCTTGATCCGCTCAATGAAAAATGGATGAAGGAAGGAGGCTACCAGATCCGCCAGAGCCTGCTCTCCATTGCCTCGGGCGGCCTGTTCGGCGTGGGACTTGGAAAGAGCCGGCAGAAGTTCCTCTTCCTGCCCGAGGAGCATAACGATTTCATCTTCGCCATCATCTGCGAGGAGCTGGGGCTTGTGGGCGCAACGATCATCATGGCGCTGTTTGCGCTGCTCATCATTCGCGGCTACTGGATCGCTCTTCACGCGCGCGACCGCTTTGGGAGCCTTCTTGCCATCGGCGTGACCACGCAGATCGCCCTGCAGGTGTTTCTCAATATTGCGGTCGTGTCCAACCTGATTCCAAACACCGGGATCTCGCTGCCCTTTTTCAGTTACGGCGGCACGGCGCTCGCGGTGCAGCTGGCCGAGATCGGCATTGTGCTGAGCGTCTCGCGCCAGATGAGGTAGAAAGGAGAGGCGGGCTTTATGAAGGTCATCTTTACCTGCGGCGGCACGGCGGGCCATGTGAACCCCGCGCTTGCGCTGGCGGGCTATATGAAGCAGAAGAACGCGGACACGGACATTCTTTTCGTCGGCGCGGAGCGCGGACTGGAGCGCGACCTGATCGCGCATACGGACTATCCCTTCCGCACGGTGAATATTTCCTCGTTCCACCGCTCGTTCCGGCCTGCGGAGATCCGGCACAACCTTGTCTCGCTCAAAAACCTTGCGCACGCCGAGCGGGAAGCAAACGCCATTCTGAACGATTTCAAGCCGGATCTCATCGTTGGCACCGGCGGCTATGCGAGCTATCCGCTCGTGCGCTACGGCGCAAAGGCGGGCGTTCCCACGGCGGTACACGAGTCAAATATCGTCCCCGGCCTTACCACGCGCCAGCTTGAGCCGTACTGCGACCGCATTATGGTCGGCTTTGAAGACTGCCGCGCGCACTACAAGCACCCTGAGAAAGTGGTCGTGACCGGCACGCCCGTGCGCGGCGATTTCTTTGAGCTGACGAAACCGCAGGCGAAGGCGAGGCTCGGCGTGGACGACGGCCGCCCCCTGATCGTTTCGTTCTGGGGCAGCCTCGGCTCCAGCGGCATGAACCGCGTCATGGCGGACTTTCTCGCACTCGAAGGCGCGCGCGAGCCGTTCCATCATGTCCACAGCGTGGGCGGGATCTGCTGGAACGATATGCAGGGGTGGATGCGCGAGCGCGGCTTCGACCCCGCCGCACATCCCGCCATTAAGGTGTGCGAGTATATTTACGATATGGCGGCCGTCATGCGCGCAGCGGATCTTGTCATCTGTCGGGCGGGCGCGTCCACGCTCAGCGAGCTGACGGCGCTCGGCGTTCCCGCTATCCTGGTGCCATCGCCCAATGTGACGAATCACCATCAGGAAAAAAATGCGGCGCTGCTCGGCGATCACGGCGCGGCGCTGGTGCTTCCCGAGCAGGAGGTGGACGGCAAAACGCTTTTTGCCGCTGCGGCGGGGCTGCTGCGCGATGCGCCGCGCCTTGCGCAGATGTCGGAAAATATGTTGCACCTTGGCATCCGCGACGCCACGCAGCGCATCTACGATACCGTCATGTCTCTGGTGCGATAGGACGCAGCGGGCGCAGATAAGGGAGACGGCTTGACGCAGCGGAACCGGCGGAAAATTTTCCGCCGGTTTTTTACTTGCCAAATACCGTGTGCAAAAGCGCTTTTTGGCGCGATTTCCCGAAAAGTCAATAGAGAAATGCAGGAAAGCCTAAAATTTTTTCAAGCCAGTTTTTTGAGGTTCTCGTCGAATAGACTGCCGGCGCTCCTCCAGCACCAGCAGGCGCTTGAGGGACCCGCGTGCCGAGACGACGCAATCCATCTCCCAATGTCCGAAAGCGGTGCGCTCGTCGATCTCTTCCGGCCGGTCCTCGATGCTGTCGCCCGCCGACGGCCTGCTGGCGTGTACTTTCTTGTAGTTTTTCTTGTACTCGCCGTGCATCGGAAGGTCCTCATTCGTGATATTCAGGAATACGCCCTTGTCGATGTATCGGTATAGCGTCCACTCGCTGATGGTAACGGAGAAGATCTTGCCCTCCTCGCTAATTTTCGCAAGTGCCGCCGCGGGCGAAAAATGCCCGTTAAGGATCTTGTCCTCAATGTACGCGGCAAACTCGTGGTCGCTCCCGATTTTCAGGTCCAGCCCATGTACGCTCTTGCTCTCTTCGTATTTCCGCTGCGCCGTGTCGGGGCAGTATACCTCGCGATCCACCAGCTCAGACGTGCGCTGGACGGTCAATCCGCGTTTGATCTCTCGATAGACAGTGGAATTGTGGACATGAAGCGTGTCCGCGATCTCCTGCGCTTTGTAGCCCTCCTTCAGCATCTTGTCGATCTTCAAGCGATTGTGCCATGACAGGTGCGAAAATCTGCGTCCTCTCTCGTTCATGTTCACGCCTCCTTCTCTTTGTTTGGGCTTTTAGTATTACAGCACAAAGAGAAGAATGTCAGGCCTGAATTTTATATGCAAAATGCCGCAGGTTGTCCTGCGGCATCGTTTTTATTCTTTTCCGGCCAGCCAATCCATGCTTGCCTTGCCTTCATGCACCGCCGCCTTCCTCCATTTTATGGGATATTGCCATATTCTCGATTGACTTTATCACCGCTCTCATGTAATCTTATGGAAATATCCCAAAAAAGCGAAGAAAAGGGGGAGTATTGCGTGAAAGTGAAGCGTTTTCGTGAGTGTCCGGACTGCCATCGCATCGTGCCGTGTCTTCAGCGCAAGTGTGACTGCGGTTATGAGTTCTCCGGAGGAGAGAAGGAGTATAAGACCTGCGTTGCCTGCGGCTCTCTTATTCCGGCGTCCCGCCTGTTCTGCGATTGCGGCAAATTTCTCCCGATGCAGCGCGACACGCTGACGGAGGGAGATGTTGAAACAGCTTAGACGCAAGCCCGGAACTCCGCAGCAAAAAAGAACTCATCGAGACATTCCTCGATGGCATCAACGATGTGGATGATGTTATGCTGGAGTGGCGCTCCTTTGTGGCGGAGCAAAAAGAACAGGAACTGGAAACCATAATCAAAGAAGAAAGGCTCAAGCCGGAAGAGGCCCGAAAATTCATCGAAGCCTCCATGCAGGCGAGTGAGATTCGTACTGTTGGAACGGACATCGATAAGCTGATGCCTCCGGTATCTCGTTTTGGCGGCGGCAATAGAGCGGCAAAGAAGCAGAACATCATCGAACGCTTGAAAGCCTTCTTTGAGAAGTTCTTTGGGATTGGATAAGGAGGCCACTATGCCAAGGCAAAAGAAAGATGGCCGCCATATCAATTACTATATCGACCGTAAAGTCTTTGAGGAGCTGGAAGCGTATGCCCAAGAAAAGGGGCAGACCATGACGACAGCACTGGAACGCATCCTGTCTCAATTTTTCGAGCAGCGCGGGAAAGAGAACAATACAGATGGAAATTGATGGAAGCCGACACTTGAACAAAGCAGGTCATCGTATGGAACTTTACCATGCGATGATCTGCCTTATTGTTTACTGACAAGAGTTTGTAAGACTAAATTCCAGTCTGTAATTTGTAAGAGTAATTTCTACCCTTGACTGGAATTTACTTTTGCAAACGAGTAAATTGCAAGTTTTTAGATTTTCTGCTTGACTTCAGCCCGAATTCTGGTATAATGATTTCTGCTGTCGAGCGTAACGATATGCAGCAGTATCGAAGCGGTCATAACGAGCACGACTGGAAATCGTGTGTACGTCAAAAGCGTACCGAGAGTTCGAATCTCTCCTGCTGCGCCAAGCAAAAAGCCTTGGTATTACTGGAAAAACCAGTGATACCAAGGCTTTTTTGTGTTTTCTGAACGTTTTGTTACTGCCAGTTACAACCAGTTATAACCAGTTCCATGAACACAGTCGCGAACACAGTCACGCGCCGCGATACATGTCCTGCAGGCGTCTGACGTCGGCAGCCCTCTCGATCCGTTTTTCGTGCAGATAGTCATAGATGGTCTTCATTTTCTCAGGCGGCTCGCCATGCTCCTGCCGGTACTTCTGGATGACCGCCTCGACCTCTGCGTGCAGCATGCTCATATGCCGCATTTCCTCGCCGGACAGATCGTGAAACGTTTTCGCCGGCGCTGGTGCGGAACGCAACTGTCTGCACTGCGGTTTTTCCGCCCGGACCGCGCAGCGCAGGCAGTTTCCGCAACAGCCGTCCTCTGATCTGCCGCCCTTTCGCAAGCGCACAAGCGCAGCAATGGCTGCGGCTGCCACAAGCGCCAGCAGGCTCCAATCCAGGACGCCCATCACAGGATACCCATCAAGGCATAGACGGCAGATGCCGCGATCCACGCGACGCAGCACTGCATCAGCACAACGCCTATCGTTTTCAGCGTTGAGCCAAATTCCCGCCGAATCGTGGCTACCGCCGCGATGCAGGGAGTATACAGCAGCGTAAAGACCAGGAAGCTTGCGGCGGAGCGGCTGGTAAACATTGTAGAAAGCGCGGCCCCGCCCAGCAGAACCTCCAACGTACTGACTACGGACTCCTTTGCGATAAAGCCGGAGATCAGGGAGGTCGCGCAGCGCCAATCTGCAAAGCCCAGCGGTGTGAACACCGGCGCGATCCTCCGGCCAATGAGGGCCAAAAGGCTGTCGGCACTGTCGGCAACCACGTTCAGCCTTGTATCAAAGCTCTGCAAAAACCAGATGATAATCGTAGCCAGGAAAATTACAGTAAAGGCCCTCTGCAAAAAATCTTTGGCCTTTTCCCACAGCAGAAGCGCAACGTTCTTGAGGCTCGGCAGCCGGTAATTGGGAAGCTCCATGACAAATGGCACCGGCTTTCCGCGGAATATGCTCCAGTTCATGATGAGGGCTGCTACGATCCCGATCAAAATGCCCAGCAGATACAGAGAGATCATCACAAGCGCACGGTGTGTTGAAAAGAATGCCGCGGTAAAAAACGCATAGATGGAGATTTTTGCCGAGCAGCTCATATAGGGCGTGAGCAGGATGGTCATCTTGCGGTCGCGGTCGCTTGACACCGTGCGCGTTGCCATGATGGCCGGCACAGAACAGCCGAAGCCGACGAGCATGGGAACAATGCTGCGGCCGGACAGGCCGATCTTGCGCAGAGGCTTGTCCATCACGAATGCAACACGGGCCATGTAGCCGGTATCCTCCAAAATAGAAAGGAAGAAAAAGAGCGTCACAATGATGGGCAGGAACACCAGCACGCTGCCTACGCCTGTAAAAATACCGTCGATAATGAGACTATGCACCACAGGGTTAATGTCGTAGGCGGTCAGCGCATGGTCCACCACGGCGGTAAGGGCGTTAATGCCGACCGCCAACCAGTCGGACAGCCGCTGCCCGATCACATGAAAGGTGAGGTAGAACGTCAGCAGCATAACTGCAAGGAAAGCGGGAATCGCAGTATACCGGCCGGTAAGAAACCGATCGATCTTCATGGAACGGGCGTGTTCCCGGCTCTCGTGGCACTTCACCACAGACGACGCCACAACGCTTTCGATGAAGGTGTAGCGCATATCGGCAAGCGCCGCGTTGCGATCAAGCCCCGTTTCGTTCTCCATCTGCACGATGCAATGCTCAAGCAGCTCACGCTCGTTCTGATCGAGCGCCAGACGGCCGGCGAGGTCGTCGCCGCCTTCGATCAGCTTTGCCGCGCAGAAGCGGGCCGGCACACCGATGCGGTCGGCATGGTCGGCGATCAGATGCGTGACGGCGTGGATGCAGCGGTGAACGGCGGAATCATCCGCGCAGAAGTCCGTCACCCTGGGCAGCGTTCTGCTGCGGGCCACGGCGATCGCCTGATCCACCAGTTCGCTCACGCCCTCGCCCTTTGCGGCCGCAATCGGCACAACAGGGATGCCGAGCGCGGCGCTCATCTTCCGCACGTCGATGGAGCCGCCGTTGGAACGCACCTCATCCATCATGTTCAGCGCCAGCACCATAGGGATCCGCAGCTCAAGCAGCTGAAGCGTCAGGTACAAATTCCGCTCGATGTTGGTGGCATCCACAATGTTGATTATGCCGTCCGGCTTTTGATTGAGAATAAAGTCGCGGGAGACGATCTCCTCCTGCGTATAGGGCCGCAAAGAGTAAATGCCGGGCAGATCCACCACGGAACAGCCTTTTTCGTCTGTGATCTCTCCCATCTTCTGATCCACCGTGACGCCGGGGAAGTTGCCAACGTGCTGGTTTGAACCGGTGAGGGCGTTGAAGAGAGTCGTTTTTCCGCAGTTCTGATTTCCGACAAGTGCAAAAATCATTTCAGCTCGCCCTCCACTTCGATCTTTTGCGCTTCCTCCACGCGCAGCGTCAGCTCGTAGCCGCGCACGCGGATCTCGATGGGATCGCCCATTGGCGCGACCTTCTGCAAGGTCACGCGGGTGTGCGGGATCAGCCCCATATCCAACAGGCGGCAGCGCAAAGCCCCGTCTCCGCCCACAGCGGTAATGACCGCGGACGTGCCGACCTTCAATTTGTCAAGCGTCATCTGATTTCTCTCCCAACGTTTTTGATATATCGATGGTAACACCCTTGCCGCAGCCTGTCAATACAGCGGCGAGCGAGAATCTTTATGCTTCATAAACCGCTCTGTAGGGCGGGATCGGCTGGGCGCCGGCCGCAGGCCTGATCTTTGATGACACGGAAGCATTTATGGATCGCCAGTTTCTGCTCTGCCGCGCATACCCTGAGCGGCATACTCTCCGCTTCATTTTCATAGACTGCACCAACAACAAATTTGAGGTGTACGCTATGGATGGAAACCAGAACTATGTGGAGCTTTGGGGCGTTGCTGAACACGACCCGGTCTTTTCGCACGAGAACCACGCCCGCCGCTTTTGCAAGTTTCCCCTGCGGGTCGAACGTCTGTCCGGACAGAGCGACCTGCCGGTCATTGTGGCAAGCGAGGCGCTGCTGCGCGTCTGCCCTGTAGAAGCGGGGCAGCGTCTGCGGATCACCGGGCAGCTGCGTTCGTTCAACAACCGGAGCGGGCAGGGCAGCCGCCTTGTCATTACCGTCTTTGCGCAAACGATTGAAGCAGGCGACGAAGCCTTTTTCAACCGCATCCTGCTCTCCGGCGTGCTGTGCAAGAAGCCCTTGCTGCGCCGCACGCCGCTGGGCCGCAGTATCTGCGACATCATCCTTGCGGTCAACCGCCGCTATGGACACGCCGACTACCTCCCCTGCATCGCCTGGGGGCAGACAGCGGTGCAGATTGCAGGAATGGACGTGGGAGAGCGGCTGACGCTGGAGGGGCGCGTGCAGAGCCGCACCTACACCAAACTGCTGGAGGGCGGCGCAGAGGAACGCACAGCATTCGAGGTATCGGTTATGCAGCTGGTAGAGGACACAGAGGAAGCCGCATCGCAGGGATGACACAATATGTTGTGCCTGAGCGCAGCGCAGGCACAACATCTACCCCGCCGCAGCGGACTAACCCCTGCAGGGCAATGCGATAGCCCCCGCCCCCAGACGTTAATGGGGGGGCGGGGGCGGAGGAGCGGCGGCGGCTTCAGCCGCCCGCAGGGCAAGCAAGCCCCCCCTACCTCAGCAGGCCACAGCGCGACCGGCGAGGGCAGCGCGGCGGCGGAGTGGCCACGGAGGAACCAACCGCCACCACTACTAAAAATTTTAATGGCGGGAGCTTCTCGAAGTGGCCGCCCGCCGCCGCTGCTGCACGAGGCCGGCAAGCGAGGCCTCACGGGGGGGGGCGCAGCGCAGCCGACGCGACGGGCGCGCAGGCTTTTCCGCCCCGCCGCGAGTGATCTGCCCCCCCACGCGGGCGGGGCGAGCGGCGGAACAGGCGGAAAGCCGATGGGGCGGGCGCGAATGCTGCCCGCCGCGCGCATACCGAAGAAGTGCTGCTGCCATCGGCGGCAGCACACCGAGCGGCAAGGGGGGGCATCGCCTCCCACGCGGCCGCGAGCGCCATGCATCTAAGGGGCATGCTGCCCCTACTTGAATGGATACCACTCCTCCCCGCGTTCGGCGTAGTAGTCCGAGACGTACTCAACGCACATCTGCTCGTAGTCGTCGAGCAGGCTGCGCCATGCCGCCCATCGTTCATCCGCCGTTTTCGGCACATAGCTGTGGCGTTCGGGAATCAACGTGCCGTGCGCTTCAGCATGGCACCGCCAACAGAGCGTGATAAGGTTCATGGGGTCATCAGAGCCGCCGCAGGAACGATGCATCACATGATGAATCTGCAATCCGGCAGTGTCATCGCAGAGCGCGCAGCGGTAGCCGTCGCGCGCGTAGACGAGCTTGCGGGTTTCATTCGGAATGGAAGCGCTTAGGTTTCGTTTGGACTTCATGGGAAAGCCCTCCTTTCTGTGATGCAGTTTCCACAACACGGCCGTCAAGGGCGGCGGTTCCGCCGCTCGTGAAACCCTTGACGGCTGTGTTATCCACAGTCGCACAGGAAGGAGGGCGGCATGAAGTCAACGGAGCGCTTCCCGGATGAGTTCCGCAAGCAAGGCGTAGCGCGTCACGCCCTCAGCTCTGCACAGTGCCAGCAGGCGGTAGTTTTCCTCTGCTGTAAGCTTCGTCGATACCGTGCGCAGATGCTTCCTGTCCCACGCCCGCCGCTTCTCCAGGCGCTTCACATCTGAACGCGCAATTTCCTCCAGTGACCGTACCACCATTCGCACTTTCGCTCCCTCCTTTCGTTCAGTTCTGGATACCTCAGTTTACAAGAATCTTGTAAGTATGTCAAGATGTTGTGCTTGTACGTTTTAGCAGGCACAACATATGGTTCCCTGCGCGAAGGCGTATGCCCTGGGGCTGGTAGAGGACACAGAGGAAGCCGCATCGCAGGGATGACCGCCTTTTGCCGTTGACGCGCCGTGTGCTTTCTTTTATAATAGGTTCATCAAACGACAAGGAGAACGCGCGATGAACGGTTTTTCGCTCAAGGAGCATATGCTGCTGGGCCTTTCCTCCCCTGCCGCGCAGTGCGAGGGCGGCGAGCTGGAGAGCAGCTGGATCTACTGGTGGGGACTGGGCAATATCCGTGACGGCGCTTCCCCCGCCGTTGCCGCGCAGCACACGCAGCACTGGCAGGAGGACGCCGCGCTGCTGCGCGAACTGGGCGTAACGGCGCACCGGATGGGCATCGACTGGACGCGCGTAGAGCCGCGCGAGGAGGAATTTGACGAGGCCGAGCTTGCGCGCTACCGCGCGGAGCTGACCTCCCTGCGCAAGGCCGGCATCCGTGTCCAGCTTGAGCTGCACCACTTCAACGACCCCGTCTGGTTCGCAGAGCGCGGCGGCTTTGAGCGGGTGGAAAACTTCTCCTGCTATCTGCATTATGTCGAACACGTCGCCGCCGCGCTGGGCGACCTCGTGGACGAATACCTCACCTTTGCCGAGCCGAACGCCTACGCCCTCGGCGGATATCTTGGCGGCGGCTTTCCGCCGGGCAAAAACAACGTTTCCTCCTGCTTCCGCGTGCTGACGCGCATGGCGGAATGCCATATGCACGCCTACGGGCTGCTCCATTCGATCCACCGCGCGATGGGCTACGGCGACTGCCGCGTCAGCGTATCGCTGCGGCTGAACGATTTCGTTCCCGCGCGGGACGGCTTTCCTGCGCGCCCGCTTGCCGACGGCGCGCGGCGCGCGTTTGACGCCGCCTTCCGCGCCTTCTATCTCGGGCGCATTCGCCTGCCGATGAAGCACAGCAGCATTCTGACGCCAGGGCTTTATGCAGACTTTCTCGCGCTCGACTGGCAGGGCTTTACGCCCGTCGCCAGCCTTGCCGACACCACGCCGGCCAACGACGCTCCCGATTCCTCCGCACCGGAAACGCTGCTCGCTGCACTGGAGGCGCTTCATGCGCTTTGTCCGCTGCCGCTCTCCGTCACGCTCCACGGCACAGAGGACGATATCCGCGTGCCGTATCTTTTCGAACATCTGCGCGCACTGAGCGAAAGCCCGCTGCCCATCGAGCGCTGCTTTTACGGCGCGTTTACCGATGGGTTCGAGTGGCTTGATGGGCAGAGCGAGCGCCGCGGCATCGTCCACGTTGATTTTGACACGCAGCGGCGCGAACCGACCGACGCCTACGAGCTGCTGCACGCCATCCTTTCCCGCGGCGGCGCGGATGATGCGCTCTATGCGGAATACTTTGAAGAATGACGGCTGAAAAGCGGCGCCTGCGCGCCGCTTTTCAGCGTTTTCTTCCCTTTATAGCTGCTCTGCCTATTCAGATAATTTATCACTCCATCCCTTTACTTTTTGCATGCGCGGTGTTACAGTTGCATACTGTTGTAGACTACTTATTTGCAAGGGAAGAGAGAGTACCATGGCAAGAATTTTTCTGCTCAAGGGCGACATTGAGCGCCCAGGCTATGTAGACATCCCCGAGGAGGCGACCACGCTGCGCGAGGTCGTTTACGGGCTTGGCGGCGGCATTCCCGGCGGAAAGGCGTGCAAAGCGGTGCAGATCGGCGGCCCCAGCGGCGGTCTGCTCACCGCAGAACAGCTTGACCTGCCGCTGCATTTTCAAAAGCTCAAGCCCTACGGCATCCGCCGCGGCGACAGTGTGATCACCGTTCTCGATGAAGACCGCTGCATGGTGGACGTTGCCGCGCGCTTCATGGAATATACGCAGACGGAGTTCTGCGGCAAGTGCGTTCCCTGCCGCGAAGGCACCAAGCGCATGAATGAGCTGCTTTGGGCGCTGAAGGATTACCGGCTCAGCCGCGGAGAGTTTTCACTGCTCACCGACCTTGGCGAGATGATCTCCATCACGGCTTTTTGCAACCTTGGCAAGAACTCGTTCCATACGCTGGAAACGGCCGTAAAATATTTTCCGGAAGAATTTGAGGCGCATCTGAACGGCGGCTGCACGCTTTGCGCGGCGGATCGCCCGCCCATTGAGCCAGGCGACCTGCCTTACAACCGCATCCGTCTCGTTGTTGACCCAACGATCTGCCGCGGATGCAGCAAGTGCGCGCGCAACTGCCATGCCGAGGCGATCACCGGCGTACTCCGTTCTCCGTTCTCGATCGATCCGGAAAAGTGCGTAAAATGCTATACCTGCATCGAGGCCTGCCCCTTTGATGCGATCCGGGAGGTGGAGATCGATGGCTAAGGGCATCATGTATGTGGATAACATCCGCGTGGAATTCGACGAGGGCGCAAGCGTGATGGACGTGTGCCGCAAGGCGGGCGTGGAAATGCCGAACTTCTGCTTTCACTCCGATCTTTCCGTTTACGGCGCGTGCCGGATGTGCATGGTGGAGGACGTTGACACTGGGCGCATCGACGCCGCCTGCACCACCGCGCCGAAGAACGGAATGCGCATCCGCACCAACACCTCGCGCCTGCTCAAGTACCGCCGCATGACCCTGGAGCTGATGCTCTCGGCGCATTGCCGCGACTGCACGACCTGCGAGAAAAACCGCGCCTGCCGCCTGCAGGAGATGGCCGTCCGCTTCGGCATCCATCACGTCCGCTTCAACGATACGCGCGAACACATCCCCGAGGACCATTCCTCGCCCGCCGTTGCGGTCAACTACAACAAGTGCATCCTCTGCGGCGACTGCGTGCGCGTATGCCAGGAAGTGCAGGGCATGGGCATTCTGCACTTCGCCGGGCGCGGGCCGGGACTTCACATCGAGGCCGGCAGCGATCAGCCGCTTGCCGCCACGCACTGCGTCAGCTGCGGCCAGTGCGCCGCTGTGTGTACCACCGGCGCCATCACCATAAAAAACGACATCGGCGAGGCCTGGCGCGCGCTGCACGATCCGCAAAAGCGCATCGTCATTCAGATCGCTCCCGCCGTCCGCGTGGCGCTCGGCGAGGCCTACGGCCTGCCCGCCGGCGAAAACGTGCTGGACAAGCTCGTCACCGCGCTCAAGATCATGGGCGCCGACGAGATCTACGATACGATCTTCGGCGCGGATCTCACGGTGCGCGAGGAATCCGCCGAGTTTCTGCGCCGCCTGGAAAGCGGCGAGAATCTTCCGCTGATGACCTCCTGCTGCCCCGCCTGGGTGCGCTATGTGGAGCAGGAGCGCCCGCAGTTCATTAAAAATCTTTCCTCCGCGCTCTCTCCCATGCAGATGCTCGCCACCGTCCTCAAGGACAAGTACCGCGAAAAGGACGCGGCGGACGGGCGGACGACCTATCACATCGCCGTTATGCCCTGCACCGCCAAGAAGATGGAAGCGGGCTGCGCGGAGTTCCGGCGCGACGGCGTTCCCAACGTGGATCTTGTGCTGACCACGCAGGAGGTCATAAAAATGATCAAGGAGTCCGGCATCCGCTTCCAGCTGCTGGAAAAGGAAGCGCCCGACCTGCCATTCGGCATGGGCAGCGGCGCAGCCGAGATCTTCGGCACGAGCGGCGGCGTGGCGGAGGCCGTTGTGCGCTGCTGCCTTCCCGATAAGAGCAGGAACGCTCTCCGTATGCTGGAACACAGCGGGCTGCGCGGCACGGAGCCGGTCCGCTTCGTCACGCTCCCCATCGGCGAGCGCGAGGTGCGCCTTGCCATCGTACACGGTTTGGGCAACGCGGCGAAGCTGCTCGATCAGATCGAAAGCGGCGAGGTGCAGGTCGATCTGGTCGAGGTCATGTCCTGCCGCACCGGATGCGTCGGCGGCGCAGGGCAGCCCTATGCGCTGATGGGCAAAAAGCTGCAGCGCGCACAGGGACTCTACGAGATCGACCGCAGCGCGATGTTCAAGCGGAGCGAGCGCAACCCCGTTATCAACGCCATGTATGACGCCGGGCTGGACGAGCGCGCGCACGAGCTGCTGCACCACACCTACGACGAATGACGATAACGGCCGCCCGAAACGGGCGGCCGTTATCGTCATTTTTGTTCAAAACGCTTATTACTTTTTGTAATAGGTCTATTGACAAACGCCGATCTTTTTAATAATATATTTTTGAAATAGCATTACATTTTTTGAATTGGAGAGCATCATGGAAGTCCGCAATCTCGTCACCTTTCTAAAGGTCACGGAACTTAAAAGCTTTTCCCGCGCGGCAGAGGCGCTGGATTACTCCCAATCCGCCGTTACGGTGCAGATCCAGCAGCTGGAGCGTGAGCTTGGCGTGCAGCTGTTCGACCGCATCGGCAAAACCGTTTCCATCACGCAGTACGGCAAGGATTTTGTCGCCTACGCGCGCGACGTGGTCAGCGCCATTGCCCGGGCCAGCGCCTTTGCCTCCGCCGACTCGGAGCTGACGGGCGCCGTGCGGGTCGGCACGCTCAACTCCCTGCTTACCGCCTCGTTCTCCGATATCGTTCCGCTGTTCCACGAGCGCTTTCCCCGCGTAATGACCAATCTGCACGCGGGCAACATTGCCTCGATCACGGAGATGCTGATAAAGAACGAGCTGGATATGATCTACACGCTCGACGAGCAGATCTTCGACACACAGTTTGTGAAGGTTTTCGAGGCGCAGGAGGACGTGGTCGTTGTTACAAACGCGGAAAATCCGCTTGCCGCGCGCGGCGATGTCCGTCTTGCCGACCTTGTTTCCCATCCGTTCATCCTGATGAACCACGGCAATCCCTACCGCGACCAGTTTGACCGCGAGCTGGCCCGCCAGGGCCTTGGCGTGGAGCCGTTCCTTGAGCTGGAGAGCGACACGCTTGCCCTGCGCCTGATCCGCGAGAACCCGGAGTACCTCTCCGTGCTGCCGTTCTACACGGTGGAGATGAGCATTCACAAGGACAACCTCGCCATCGTTCCCGTGTCCGACTGCCAGATGCGGCAGTGGCGGCAGGTGCTTTATCACCGCAACAAGGTCATTACCCCGCAGATCCAGGGAATGCTCGATGCGATCCTTGAGGTCGCGCGCAAGCCGTTCTGAGAGTACGGTCATTCTGCGAAGACGCGCTTTCCGGCGCGTCTTCTTTTTATGCACATGGCCGCAATCGCTCCAAAAGGCGAAAAAAGTAGTGCAAAAACGGAAAAAGCGCGGTATAATGGGGGACAAATTTATTGCGCCGCACTGCCGACGCATGAAACGGAGTGATGATCGATGCGGATCGTTGTAAAGGTAGGCACCTCTACGCTGGCCTATCCCACAGGACGGCTGAATATTCAGCGCATGGAGCGCTTCTGCAAGGTGCTGAGCGACCTGAAGAATATGGGGCATGAGATCATACTGGTCTCTTCCGGCGCCATAGCCATGGGCTTCGGCAAGCTGAACCTGAGTGAGCGGCCGAAGGACGTCCCGACCAAGCAGGCGTCTGCGGCGGTCGGCCAATGCGAACTGATGTACACCTACGACAAGCTTTTCACCGAATACAACCACACCGTTGCGCAGCTGCTCATCACCGCCGCCGACATTGAAGAAGGCGGCGTACGCAAGCAGAACTTCCACAACACGCTGGAGCGGCTGCTGGAGCTGGGCGCGCTGCCGGTCATCAACGAGAACGACACTTTCTCCACTGCTGAATTCGGCATCGGCGACAACGACACGCTTTCCGCCATCGTGGCGGCGGCGGTCAGGGCAGATCTGCTGATTCTGTTGTCGGATATCGACGGGCTGTTTGACGGCGACCCGCGCAAGAACCCGGAAGCGAAGCTGATCGACACGGTGGATGTCATCAATGAACACATCATCGCGCTCGGCGGTGGGAGCGGCTCCAGCCTTGGCACCGGCGGCATGGCGACCAAGCTGCGCGCCGCGCAGACGGCGACGGCCGCCGGCTGCGAGATGGTCATTGCCAACGGGCAGACGCCCGAGCTGCTGTACGACATTACTGCCGGCAAGCGCATCGGCACACGGTTTCTCGCCGGAGGGAGGACGAACGAATGAACAGCACGACAGAGCTATTGACCCGCACGAAGCAGGCATGGAAAAGCATCCGCAGCGCCGGTCCGGAAGAAAAGAACCGGCTGCTGCTGGCCATGGCAGAAAGTCTTGAACGCAGCAGCGCGGATATCCTGCGCAGCAATGCGGAGGATATGGACGCCGCGCGCGGCACGATCTCCGACGTGATGCTCGACCGCCTTGCCCTGAGTGAGGCGCGGATCGGCGCGATGGCGGACGGCATCCGCGCCGCCGCCGCGCTGCCCGACCACACAGGGCGCGCGCTGGCGCAGTTTACCCGCCCGAACGGCATGACCATCACCAAGCGGCAGGTACCGCTCGGCCTTGTTGCCATCATTTATGAAAGCCGCCCGAACGTCACCTCAGATGCGGCGGCGCTGTGCATCAAAAGCGGCAATGTGTGTATGCTGCGCAGCGGCAGAGAGGCCTATCGCTCCTCGCACGCCATCGTCACCGCGCTGAAGGAGGGCATTGAGGCTGCCGGCGGCGACCCCGACATTGTAAACATCGTGGAGGACACGAGCCACGCTAGCGCGCAGACGCTGATGACCGCCGACGGGCTGGTGGATCTCCTGATCCCGCGCGGCGGCGCCGGCCTGATCCGCGCGTGCGTGGAGAGCGCCACCGTTCCCTGCATCGAAACGGGAACGGGCATTTGCCATGTGTACGTTGACCGTGACGCCGACCTTGATATGGCGGTTAAGATCATCGTAAACGCCAAGACGAGCCGTCCCTCCGTATGCAATGCGGAGGAGGTCTGCCTGGTCCACCGCGACATTGCGCAGGCGTTTCTCCCAAAGCTGAAGGCCGCGCTTGTTGATGCGCGCAGCGCGGCGGGGCTTGTCCCGGTCGAGCTGCGGCTCAACGCCGCCGCCCGCCGGATCATCCCCGGCACGGAGGCCTCGGAGCGCGACTTCGACACAGAGTTTCTGGACTATATCCTCGCCGTGGCGGTCGTGGACGATCTGGACGCAGCCATTGCGCACATCCAGCGCCACTCCACGCACCACAGCGACTGCATCGTCACGGAAAATGCCGACGCCGCCGCCCGCTTTGAGGACGAGGTGGACAGCGCCGCGGTATACGTCAATGTTTCCACGCGCTTCACCGATGGCGGCGAATTCGGCCTTGGCTGCGAAATGGGGATCTCTACGCAGAAGCTCCATGCGCGCGGCCCGATGGGGCTGGACGAGCTGAGTACCTATAAATATATCATCACCGGCAACGGCCAGACACGGTAAGGAGACGGATTATGGCAAATTATCAGGCAGGTTTTATTGGCGCGGGCAGCATGGGCGGCGCTCTTGCCGCCGCCGCCGCACGAGCTGTTACAGGGCAGAGGGTCGCTGTTGCCTGCAGCACAGCGGAGCGCTCCGCAGCCGCCGCACGGCGGCTGGGCTGCACCGCCGAAACGGCGGAGGTCATTCTGCGGGACAGCCGCTTCATCTTTCTCGGCGTTAAGCCGCAGGCAGTTGAAGGCGTTATCGCCCCGCTGAAGGGCGAAATCGCCGCATCGCAGGGCGTTTTTGTCTCGATGCTCGCCGGAACGAGCCTCGCCCGGCTGGAGGAGCTGCTCGGCGCAGACAAGAAGATCATCCGCATCATGCCGAACACCCCCTGCGCCGTTGGACAGGGACTGACGCTCTTCTGCGCCAACGGGAACGTTACGCCGATGGAGCTGGACGCCTTCAAGGCTCTTTTGTCCTTTTCCGGCGTACTCGATTCCCTGCCGGAGCGGCTCATCGACGCGGCGAGCGCCATCTCCGGCTGCGGGCCGGCTTACGCCTATCTTTTTATCGAGGCGCTGGCCGACGGCGGCGTGAAAAACGGTCTTCCCCGCGCCAAGGCCACTGAATACGCAGGGCAGATGCTGCTTGGCAGCGCCGCGATGGCGCTGCGCAGCGGCAAGCATCCCGGAATGCTGAAGGACGAGGTGTGCAGCCCCGGCGGCAGCACCATTGCAGGCGTTGCCGCGCTGGAGCGCGCCGGATTCCGCGCCGCCTGCATCAATGCGGTGGATGCGGCGGTCGAGCGTACCAGAGCGCTGGGCTGACGGGAAAGGGAAGGCGAACGCACATCATGTATCAGAATCAGAAACCGTTTGCGCTGACCAACTGCATCCTGCTTGACGGCACAGAGCATATGGAGCCGCAGAGCGGCAAGGGCGTCTGCATCGACGGCGGCAGGATCCGCGAGATCGCGGATGCGCAGCACATCCCCGCAGGCTTCGAGCCGATTGACCTTGGCGGGCGCTATGTGCTGCCGGGGCTGATCAATCTGCACGTTCATCTGCCCGCCTCCGGCAGGCCGAAGAAAAAGGCCTCCGACCCGAAAAAGCTCGTCCGGCTGATCACCTCCTGCGCGCTGACGAACCGCATCGGGCTGAATATGTGCGCGGGCTACGCCAAAACAGAGCTGCTTTCCGGCGTGACCACGCTGCGTACCGTTGGCGGCGTGGCCGATTACGACACCACCATCCGCGACCTTGCCGCCGCAGGCCGCATCCTCGCTCCGCGCATTCTTGCCTCCAACATGGCGGTCTCCGTTCCGGGCGGGCATATGGCCGGTTCGCTGGCCTATGAGGCGCGTTCCGCCGCCGAGGCTGCCGCCTATGTGGAAAAAATCGCCGCCAGCAAGCCCGACCTGATCAAGCTGATGATCACCGGCGGCGTGCTTGACGCCGAAGCTGTGGGTGAGCCGGGCGTGCTGCGGATGCAGCCGGAGCTGGTCAGGGCGGCGTGCAGCAAGGCACACGCGCTGGGGCTGCGCGTCGCCGCGCACGTGGAAAGTCCGGAGGGCGTTCTCGTTGCGCTGCGCAACGGCGTAGACTCCATTGAACACGGCGCGCAGCCGACGGAGGAGATGCTTGCGCTGTTCAAAGAGCGCGGCGCGTTCCAGGTGTCTACCATCTCCCCCGCCCTGCCCTATGCGCTGTTTGACCGGAGCGTCTCGCACGCAACATACGAACAGCAGGAAAACGGGAAGATCGTCTTCGACGGCATCGTTGCCCTTGCCAAAGCCAACCTCGCCGCAGGCGTGCTGGTCGGCCTTGGCACGGACACAGGCTGCCCCTACATCACACACTATGATATGTGGCGCGAGCTGCATTACTTTGTCAGGTACTGCGGCGTAACGCCCCGCTTCGCCCTGTACAGCGCAACGCTGCTCAATGCGCAGCTTGCGGGCGTCGGCGCTGTGACCGGCAGCATCGAGGCGGGCAAGGCGGCGGATCTCATCGTCTGCGCGGGCGACCCGCTCAAAAAGCTGAGCGCGCTGCGCGAGCTGGACATGGTCGTCAAGGACGGCTGGCGCATTGAAAAGCCGCGGGTGAAGAAAATGGCGGACGTTGAGCGCGAGCTGGACAAGTTTCTGTAAGAGCCATGAAATACCTTGTGCTTTCCGATTCTCACGGCAGCGTAGACAATATGGCGCGCGCCGTGGAGCTGACGCAGCCGCACGGCGTCATTCATCTTGGCGACTGCTGGCGCGATGCGGAGGAGCTGCGCCTGCTCTTTCCCCGCCTGCCGCTTGAGCAGGTGCCGGGGAACTGCGATCCCGGCCGTTTCGAGCCGCTGGAGCGCATCCTCATACTGTGCGATCGCCGCGTGCTGATTGCGCACGGCCACACGATGAACGTCAAATACGGGCTGCTCAGGGCGCAGTATCGTGCGCAGGAGCTGAACGCAGACATTCTTCTCTTTGGCCACACCCACGTTCCGCTTGTTGAGGCGTCCTCCCGCCCGATGCTGCTCAATCCCGGCTCCATCGGCGATATGCGCAGGCCAACCTATGGCGTGCTGGACTTTCAAGACGGGCGGTGTATCCCTTCCGTCTTCCGGCTGGAGCCATGACCCTTATGATAAAGAAAAGAGGAATGCGCAAGCGCGCATTCCTCTTCTTTTTGCAGGGATCGCAGCAGCCGGTTCTTTTCGCCGCAGCCTGCCGTTTTCAGACGTTCGTTTCCTCTGTCCGTTCTCCGTTCCACGCCTGCGCCTGCGCGCGCAGCCAGCTGCACCATGCGTCCACGCCCTCGCCCGTTTTTGCAGAAATGGGGAATATCCTGAGCTTCGGGTTGCGCATATGCGCGTATTCCACCACCTTCTCCATGTCAAAGTCGAAGTACGGCAGCACGTCGATCTTGTTGATGATGAGCGCGTCGCACACGGTGAAGATGAGCGGGTACTTGAGCGGCTTGTCGTGTCCCTCGGGAACAGAAAGGATCATGGCGTTCTTCACCGCGCCGGTGTCGAACTCCGCCGGACACACAAGGTTCCCCACGTTTTCAAGCACTACCAGGTCCAGCTCTTGCGCGCCGATCTCTTTGAGTCCCTGCTCCGTCATGCCCGCGTCAAGGTGGCACATGCCGCCCGTGTGCAGCTGGATGGACTTCACGCCCGCGTCCGCGATGGTCTTCGCGTCCACGTCCGAGTCAATGTCCGCCTCCATCACGCCGATGCGCAACTCATCCCTGAGCGTTTCGAGCGTGCGCAGAAGCGTCGTCGTCTTGCCGCTGCCGGGCGAGGACATCAGGTTCAGTAGAAACGTTCTGTCCTGCTTGAGCTGCGCGCGAAGGCGCGCGGCCTCGCGGTCGTTGTCCGCAAACACGCTTTCCTTCACTTCGATGATCTTATACTGTTCCATGCTATATCGCCTCGATCTCTTTGATGTTGATCTCGCTGCCGCGCCGCAGCCACGTCCGCTCGCTTCCGCAATGCGGGCAGGTGCGCCCATACCGCACCGTTGGATACTCCCGCCCGCAGCCATCGCAGTAAGTGGCGGCGGGGATCGTTTCGATCCTGAGTGCCGCTTCCGGCAGCAGCTCCGTGCGCTTCACCGCCCAGTTCCAGCAGCTCATAAGCTCCTGCGGCACCGCGCCGCACACCTCGCCAAGCTCCAGCGTCACAGAAGCAACGCTGGAAAGAGCGTTTTCCTCTCCAATCCTTTCCACGCTGCGGATAACGTGGAAGACAATGCCCAGCTCGTGCATTATCCGTTCTTCTTCGCCGCGCGCTTAATCTTGAACTCACGCTTGATCATATACGGCAGGATGGCCTTCATCTTGTCCTCGCAGGCGTACATCCTGCTGCATTCGGGGCGCTCCCGGTGCAGGCGGATCGCATCGAAGGCGCACTTGGTCGTACACACGCCGCAGCCGATGCACTTGTTCGGATCGACCACGCTCGCGCCGCAGCCAAGGCAGCGTGCGGTCTCCTTTTTGACCTGTTCTTCGGTAAACGCCACGCGCTCGTCGCGGAACGTGCGGCGCAGCGCTTCGTTATAGCCGATGCGCTGGCGCGGCGTCGTATCGTAATCGATGGGAATGAGCGCGTTTTCCTTGTCCAGCTCGATGAACTGGCGGCGGTTGCGGCCAACGGTCAGCGTTGCGCCCTGCACAAAGCGGTGCAGGGAAATTGCTCCCTCCTTGCCCGCGGCAATGGCGTCGATGGCAAACTTCTGCCCCGTATAAGCGTCGCCGCCGGCGAAGATGTCCTTTTCCGCTGTCTGATATGTGACGGGGTCGGCCTTGACCGTGCCGTTGGGGTTGAATTCGACGGCGGTGCCGGCGAGCAGCTCGCGCCAGTCGGCCTTCTGGCCGATGCAGTAAAGCACCGTTGCGCAGTCGGCCTGCTCGGTCACGCTGTCGTCAAATTCCGGCGCAAAGCGTCCCTCGCCGTTCTTCACGCGCGTACACCTGCGGAATTTGACGCCCGCGCACTTGCCGTCCTTCACCAGGATCTCCGTCTGGCCCCATCCGGCATGAATGGCGATGCCGTCGCGCTCGCACTCGCTGCGGTCCTCCTCGCCCATCGGCATTTCGTCATAAGCCTCCAGGCAGTAGAGATCCACGCGCTCCGCGCCGCAGCGTATTGCCGTGCGCGCAACGTCTGCGCCGATATTGCCGCCGCCAATGACCACGACCTTACCGGAAAGCGTCTTCTTCTCGTGCAGGTTGACCTGCCGCATAAAGTCGATGCCCGCCATGACGCCGTCTGCGTCGCCGCCGGGAATACTCAGCTTACCGCCGGACTGGAGACCGACGGCCACGTAGAAGCCCTGATAGCCCTGCTCACGCAGCTCGGAGATCGTTACGTCCTTTCCGACCTCCACGCCGCAGCGGAATTCCACGCCGAGCGCACGCAGAATGTCGATCTCGGCCTCCACCACGTCTTTTTCGAGGCGGAAGCCCGGAATGCCGTTCATCAGCATACCGCCCGGGCGCGCTTCCCTTTCAAACACCGTAGGACGGTAGCCCTTTTCGGCCAGATAATACGCGCAGGAAAGCCCGGCGGGGCCTCCGCCGATGACAGCGATCTTCTCGGAAAATTCGCCGTCCACCTTGGGGACGACCTTTTGCGGCACAAAGCGCGTTTCCGCGTTCAGATCCTGCTGGGCGATAAAGCGCTTCACCTCGTCGATGGCGACGGCCTGATCGACCGTGCCGCGCGTGCAGGCGTCCTCGCAGCGGCGGTTGCAGATGCGGCCGCAGACCGCAGGGAACGGATTTTCGCGCTTGATCAGCTGCAGCGCCTCGCGGTATTTCCCCTGCGCGGCGAGCTTCAAATAGCCCTGCACCGCGATATGCGCGGGGCAGGCCGTTTTGCAGGGCGACGTGCCGGTATCGTAGCAGTTGACGCGGTTTCTGTCGCGGTAATCAACGCTCCACTTCTCCGGCCCCCACTTCACCTCGTCGGGCAGCTCCTGGCGGGGATAGTCGATATAGCCTTCCTTCGTGCAGAGCTTCTGCCCCAGCTTGACCGCGCCCGCGGGGCAGTTTTCCACGCAGCGGCCGCAGGCAACGCAGTTTTCGCTTTCCACGCGCGCAACATACGCGCTGCGGGAAAGATTCGGCGTATTGAACAGCTGGGAGGTGCGCAGCGCATTGCAGACGTTGACGTTGCAGTTGCAGATGCCGAAGATCTTCTGCTCCCCGTCGATATTCGTGATCTGGTGGACAAAGCCGTTGTCCTCGGCCTTTTTGAAAATCTCGAGCGCTTCGTCCTTCGTGATATATTCGCCGCGCTGCGTTTCAACGATATAGTCGGCCATGTCGCCCACGCCGATGCACCAGCTTTCGGCATCGTCGCCGCAGCCCTCGCCGAGCCTCTGGCGGCTGGCGCGGCAGGAACACATACTCTTGGCATACTTGCCCTCGTATTTGCCGAGCCAGTAGGAGATGTGTTCCAGATCGATGGACTGGTTTTCCGTTTCGATGGCCTTTTCCACGGGGATGACGTGCATACCGATGCCCGCGCCTCCCGGCGGCACCATGGGCGTGATCTTTTCGAGTGGGAGCATCGTCATGCGCTCAAAGAACGCCGCGACCTCGGGATGCTCGTCGATCTGGCTTTTGCGCATATTCAGGAATTCCGCGCTGCCCGGCACAAACAGCGGCAGGATCCAGCGCTTTTCATGCTCCGGATTTTTTCCGTCCAGATTCTCCCAGTTGTACTCGATGATGCCGAGCCATGCCATCTCCGTCAGGAGCTTTTCCAGCGGCTCGCGCTCCATTTTCGTCAGCTTCATCAGCTGCCCGGTAGTTTTGGGCTTGCGCACGCCCATCTTGAGCGCAACGCTCACCATCTCATCCGTCATAACGCCGGCAAGACCCCAGTATTCCGGATCGTCCGCCGTTGCCTTGAGTCCGATGCGGTTCGTGATCATGCTGCCGAGCTTGAGCAGATCCTTCCGCGGGGCGTCCGTGCGGGGGATCGTAAATGAAAGGCTGCTCTCATCAAGAGGAAAGTTCGTGGGCTTGCTGCCGTTGATATCGCTCATGGTCCGCTCTCCTTTTTCCCGCGGCGCGCCGCGTTTCTTCCTTGCTGCTCCGCCCAGCGGCAGCGCAGCGTTTTCGGCAAAATCATACCGATTTATTCTATTTTACAGGAGAACACGGCATTTTTCCATTGACTGTTTTCATAAACCTGATATATACTCTTTTATGGTCGTGGTCTGACCACAAAGAAAGGAGCGGAATTCCATGCCGTTTCAAAAAATCGTAGCGCCCTCCATCCGCACGCTGTTTATGGAACAGATCGAGGGCATGATCCTGTCCGGCGAGCTGTGTGCGGGCGACAAGCTGCCCACCGAGCGCGAGCTTGCCGATGAAATGAAGATCAGCAAAACGGTTGTACACGAAGGACTGCGCGAGCTGCACCGCCTCGGTTTTCTGGACATTACCGCGCGGCGCGGTATTTACGTTGCCGACTATGCGCAGACCGGGAGCCTTGAAACGCTGCGCGCCATTATGGATTTTCACGGCGGCATTCCCGACCGCAAGACCGCTGTGAGCATTCTCAAGCTGCGTTATTATCTGGAAGCACCCGCAATGGAGGAGCTGGCCGCGCGCCATACAGCCGCCGAGCTGGCCGCGCTCCGCGCGCTTCAGCGGCAGGCGGAGGAAGCAAGCGTACAGGGTACGGACGCGCTGGCCGAGGCGCTTTTCCGCTACCACCGCGGCATTACGTTCCTGAGCGGCAACACCATCACGCCGCTTATCTTCAACGCCTTCACCAAGGTCAACCTGGAATTCTGGAAGGGCTACATTGCTCTGGAGGGCGTGGGGCAAAGTCTGGAAACACTGTCGCTTTTCACCGAGGCCATCGGCGCCGGCGACGGAAAACGCGCGGCTGCGCTGCTGCGCGCGGGACTGGAGCGTTTTATGCAGCAGCTCGCCTGAACGAAAAACCGCGGATGCGGAAGCCTCATTATCCGAGCGTCTTTTGCAGGAACGTCTGTGCGTTCCGGTACAGCAGACCGTCGGCGTCCTCCTGCGAAACGCCGCGCGCAAGCAGATACTCATAAAGCGCCGCCGCCTTTTTCGGCGTGTTCAGGCACTGCGGCAGCGCCGCGCCGTCGAAATCAGACCCAAGCGCCAGATTTTTTCGGCCGCCCAGCGCGAAAAAATGCATCACATGGCGGTAAATGTCGTCAAGGCTCTCGACTTTTCCATCGTTTCGCAGGAAGGGCGCATAATAGTTCAGTCCGATCAGGCAGCCGCGCCGGATCATTTCCGCAATCTGCGCGTCCGTCAGGTTCCGTTTGTGCGCGCACAGCGCGCGGGCATTGGAATGCGAGGCAATAAACGGCCTTTCCGCCGTTTCCAGAAGGTCGGCAAAGCCCGCGTCGCTGAGGTGGGAAACGTCCACCAGAATGCTCTCCCGTTCCATCTCCCGCACGGCCGCGCGTCCAAACGCGCTCAGGCCGCAGCCAGCCGCCTGGCCGGAGCCGAGTTCGTTCTCGCCGTTCCACGTCAGCGTGACCGCGCACACGCCCTGCGCGGCAAGCAGGCGGACGCGGCGCAGGTCGCCCGCCAGCACGCTGCCGTTTTCCACTGTGAGAAATGCAGCCGTCTTTCCCAGCGTCCACGCGCGCTCCATGTCTGCCGCGCTGCGGCACGGCGCGGCGCGGTCTCTGAATTTTTCCATCTGGCGGCAAAAATTTGCACGGCTTTTTTCGTAATAGTCGATCGCGGCCTGTCCCCGCTTTTCATCCGGAAGAAAGACAGCAAAAAACTGCGCCCAGCGGATGCCCTCCGGCAGCGCAGAGAGCGAAAGCGCCCGCTGCGGGTCATCCAGCGTGTCAATCGCGCCGGCATCCGGACGCCGGTCCGTCAGGGTATCGCAGTGCAGGTCGATCAGCGCGTAACTGTTCACGCTTCCCCCTCCTTTTCCGCGCGTCTGCAAATATCTTTGCTCCGCGCAATGCTTATCAATGCGGAGGGCGCGGAAAAAATTCATGATCGCCGAACGAAAACCAGAGAAAATTGCTTGACGCGCACAGAACTTTGTGATAGAATTCATTTTGCGTTTGGATCGATCCCCTGCAATTCGAAAGCACTACGCTGGTGTAGCTCAGTCGGTAGAGCAGCTGATTCGTAATTGCGTTATGAATTATACAACTAAATAGTTTGCTGGTGTAGCACAGTCGGTAGTGCAGCTGATTCGTAATCAGCAGGTCGTGTGTTCAAGTCACATCACCAGCTCCAAACCCTTATGGCAAGCCCCTTTTTGTGGTTTTTACAATCACAGAAAGGGGTTTGTTTTTTGTGTAATTAACAGGTCTGTAAGCTGGCGGATTAGCCGCAAGATGAGAAAAATTTTGGGGACTGATTTTTTTCGTAATCTACTGCCGCTAATTCCACCCACATATTATACTATAAACTCAATACTATTTCAAGTATAATATGACTTTTGCAAATTTTGTGCAATCAATTGTGCCTATCAAAAATAATCGGTAATTTTTGACCGCTCACGCTTTACTTTTTCAAAATAATATGTTATACTGAAAATGTAAGCAAAAATAATCCCTGCGCAGAGGTGATGTTGATTATAGATATTCCGAATAAAGGAGAATAACCATTATGAAAAGAAAAATTAACAATATAGAAGACTACGGTGTATCCATTCGCAGCGCATTTGACAGCTTTATTACGACTAAACAGTCAGAGGGGCGCAGAGACGCTACTATCAGCTCTTATAAACGCTCAATCATAGATTTTATGAAGTTTTGCGAAGACAATGGATATAGCGATATTTCGGCGATTAACAAAGACCTCCTTGAAAAATACAAAATTCATCTTTTAAGCAAAGATATATCCGCAGAAACGCGAAATACATATTTGAGAACGGTAAAAGTTTTCACCTCTTACTTGTTCGATGAGGAAGACATTACACCTTTTAGAATCAAACTGTTCCAAGCTCCCGCCAAAGAGGAAGTGTCCGTGTATTCCGATGAGGAAATTAAGAAACTTCTGAATTGCCGCTACAAAAACTCAAAATCGTTCAGCGAAGTCAGAGACTATTATCTGATGCTTACATTTTTGCTCTCTGGTGTAAGGCGCAGCACGCTTGCGAATATGCTCATAGAAGATGTTCGTTTTGATGAGGATGTTTTGATTCTTCGTCACATCAAGAGAAACAACGTCTTTAAGATTCAGCAAATCCCGCTCAATCCTGACCTGAAAGTTGCTTTGAAAAAATATCTGCGGCGTACTCATCTTGTTGAGCAAGGCGTTAAATACCTTTTTCCGAATGTTGAGGGGGAAATGCTGTACCCTGATTCCATTTCCCGAAAAATGTATAAAATCTGCGAAGTCGCTGGGATAAAGCCGAGGTCGTGTCACGAGTACAGACGGACATTTGCTACGAAGACATACAACACACTTGAAGATACCGAAAAAACAAGAAAACTGATGCTGATTAGCGATAGCCGCGTGTTAAAGCGGTATATAAATGAAGACATGGATATGCTGAAAGAGAGTGCCGACAAGCTCAACTTCGTCACACAGATTTTAGCGCCGCGCCCGTTAATCGGCAGCATGAAAAAAGGAGTATAATCAATGGATAAGAACAAGATTCAAGAGAACAGAGAGCGTTTGAACGCTCTTTGTTCCCCGAAAACGGCAGAGCAATTCCGAGAGAAGAACAAGAGCCTTGTGTATTCACAATCCGCAACTTGTCGGGATAGCGTATATAATGCAGCCGATAAAGATTTCTTAGAGTATCGCAAAAAGGAACTCGGTCTGACCAACAGCGATATACTGATGATTTTCAACAACTTGTTGGGGCGCGTTATCACAGATGCAACACTTCGGCGCAAGATGGCGGGCAAGTCGGACTTCAACGCAAGTGAAATCGTCGCGCTGGCATTGATTCTTGAAATGACCCCTCGCGATGTTTTAGAGTGCTTTCACTTATATCCGAATATGTAATATATATATATAATCACTCGGTTGGTTACGGCTTTTACACTTTCCACCTGAGTGATATTACCCCTCAAACCGTTTTGAGTGATAAGCAAACCTCCTTTATCACTACAATATAGAAATAAATAATACGGGGAATCCTGACAGGGATATAACGCCAGACCTCGCCTACACCCCCTTGCTATCGCGGCGGGGGCTTCGCTTCGCTGCGGTTCGGAATAATGGCTTCGCCACCGATTTTGCTTGCAAAATCTTTATTCCGAACTTTCGGCTCGGTCTGGCGGAGCCTCGACGGGAAGTTTTACGTCACGGCTTCGCCGTGGCGTAAAACCCCAAAAGCAAAGGAGGAATTATAAATGAGAAAGGAAAATTACATTCAAAAACTTAATTGCAAAGACGAGCAGCTTTGCAGAATTCTGAAAGCGTCGCATCATATGAGTCAATCACAAGTTGAAAGTATCATTTCAAAGAATAGAATCAGGGCGTATCAGCATCAAGGCGTGTTGAAAAAGATTCACTACATCGCGCAGGGCAGACAGCATACGGCGTATGAATTGACAACGGCGGGCAGGAACTTCATTCGCAAGCACTATCCCGAAATGGGGAGTTACTTTTATTCATCTGCAACAGCTGTGCGGCACAATATACGACTTGCAGAACAGGTCATGCAGCACGAACGCTGGCTGAACGAACGAGAACTGCGGCAGGAGCTAATGACGCGCATCGAGCGCATACAGGATGATGAGGAACGCTTTGAGCAGCTTCGTCGTTTGGAAAGCGGCGAATACTCTGTGCCAGACGGCGGCTACATTGACGATGACGGCAGCGTTGTGTGTATTGAGATAACAAACGAAAACTACACACAGGAGATTCTGGAAACAAAAGAAGCGTGTTCGGCGGCGTTGGGCGCAAGCATACGCTTTATAAGGCAATAAGGGGGCGAGCGCAATGACCAGTGAACAAGTCTTCGCACTGCAAAGCTACTACATTCCGAAATACGCTGACCTTTTTGCCGCGATAGCGGATATGGGCGGCATGATATTTCGACAGCAGCTTTGCAGATTGCTCTATAACAATCAAGAGGACAGCGCGTGCATGAGCAGACTGATAGATAAGCTGTTGGAAGCACAATTATTTCGAGAAGAATTTGTCGGAAGAAACATGGTGCTTACTTTAACCTATCCTGTCATGCGATATTTAGATATTCAGCGAACGGTCAGGTTAAGTAATGCTCGTATCAAACTTGCCGCATTAGTGCTGGAAAAGTATTTAAGACAAGGCATTTATAAAGAAGAATATCCAGCTTTGGCATTGAGAAATAAATTGAAGAAATCATCATTTCGCAAATTTCAGCCGCACGGATTCGGGCACATGGAACAACTGCAAAGAATCATAAAAGTATTTCAAGAAAAGGGATATAAAACAGACGGACTAAAATATCAATATGAGCGGATGGAAAAACGTTTTACATATTGTTGCAGAAAAGAATATAATTCAGAGTATAAACTAAACCTGACTTCGGAAGCAGACTTCTATACTTTAGAATGCAAAAATATTTATCTTCTCGGAATAAGAGAAATTACAAATGAATACGGAACGGTAAAACCACAAGCAATCATAGAAGTATACTTAGTCTCGGATTGGAACGCCCAAAGACTTGCAAAGAATATCATTGAAGCAAAGCGAACAATAGAAAGTACGATTCAAAATGACTGTGATAGTATTATACGAATCTATTCACATGAAAAAGAAAGTATTGAATACATGAATAAAGTTTACAAACATCTTGAAACATATCCAGAGTTTTCTTTAGCAGAAATGGCACGAAATGAGGTATCATTTTTTTATTTTGATACAAAAAACACGCTATTCAGCGGAATCGAACCATCTTTACTCAGATAGAACACTTTTAATTGATATATTGAAAAGTAAAATCATATGATATAATAAATCACCCGTAAAGGGTGAGATAAAATAAAAATGGCAGGAAATAAAATGGTGCCAAAAAATATCCTCTCAAGCGCTCTCAGCAGCTGTTATATTCAGTTGCTGAGAGTGTTTTTTTGTTTCTGCTTAATGAACCGCACAAGCAAAAAGCCACTCTCGATTTAAAATCGAGAGTGGCACTACTTATTGTCACAAATAAAACGAAGCAACGGCGACAGGCATCGCAATTGTAAATTCAAACTATAAATAGCAACAACACAGGTCAAACATACTTTAGTCCATTTCTTTCGTGTTTTTTATTTTTTAAACTTATTAAGCTTTTGACCTTACGTTTATATCATATCACATTTAAATAAAAAGTAAACATTAAAAGTGTTTGATAAAATTAATATTAAATAATGAATTCAAATTATTAACTTAATAATATTAAATAAAAATACACCCATCTAATCTTGCGAAAAGGTGAGTGTATTATTTTTTAGAACAATTCATTTTAATTGTACTTCCCTTATCTTTTGTAACTTATTTTTATAACTTCAAGGGTTTAAATTGCCAATTGTGAACATTTGTGAATATAGCCTAATTTAAGTTAGAAAGTGAACCAGTTGTTTGTGCTGTCCCATCTCCAAACAATATCGAAACCATTCATAGATAACGTTAGTCTGTCACTGGTTTCGTTAGAGATAGAAAAGCCAAAACCGTTAATCACTTCATCGGTCATTGAGCTAGGACCATTGATAGCCAGATGGTCCATAAGGCTCCACAATGCATAAGCGACATCTCTATCGCCACAAGCATAGTAGAAAGCTTCCATTACCATGTTAAGGCATCTGTTGGTCGAAGAAGAAGAAGCATAAGACTTTCTCCATTCGAAAACCTTTACTTCAAAACCGCCATTAGTTTCATAAGCCTTTGCAAAAGTTCCAGCATCTTCAGCATTCTGGCCGATACCACCAGATACGAAGTATCTGTTATAGGCCTGGAACAAGAAACCATTGTAGGTGTCCCAGTCACCACCGCTTACACGGGAAGCAGGACGAGTAAGACCCCACTTGGTAAGAGTATCATTGGAAAGTAGCTGACCTGCAGTACCACCAGTAACGGTGACATTATCAGAACCGCTAGCTTCACCACCAGTATTGGTCCAACCAGTCTCGGGCTTTTCGACTAACTTATCAGTGTAGTTGTCCTTATAGGAATAGCCACACGCACAAGTATATTCGGTATATCCCTGAGAAGTGGTAGTAGGTGCAATGACCTTGCTATTGAACTTATGCTGATGTTCGGGTTTGCCACTGGAAGCATCGGAAAGACCGACCCCTATCAACCGATAAACGACCGTAGCCGCTTGCGCACGATTCATTTTGCCGAGCGGGGCGAATGTGCCCTTGCTGTCGATACCCTTAATCATACCGTAGCTAAAACACTTACGAACATCCTGTTTGTAAGTGTTTTCTATTGTGTCGTAGTCCGCGATTTCGGACGTGTCTACCAGCTCACCGACCTCTTTTTGCTGCAAATCGGCAGCACGAACAAGAACGGTAGCCATCTCCTGACGGAGCATAGCCCCGTCCATGTCGGAAAGCTCTCCGTCACGGATGATGCCGTGCGTTTTGGCGACAGCAGTATAAGGCTCGTACCACTTCTGGCCAGCGGCAACGGGCTTGATTTCATCGGGATAGAGATAGCGCACGATAACCGTAATGAACGCGGCGCGGCTCATATCGTCGTCGGGCGAGAATGTGCCTACCCCATCGACCGCAGGGGTAGTACCCTTGAACATTTCCTTTTCGGTCATATCGGTAATGGCAGCATACGCCCAATGCGTTGCGGGAACGTCAGAAAAAGAGAGCGTGTTTGCGGCAAAGGCAGGAGTTAAAAGAGCCAGCGTCAATGCGCCGCTCAGTGCGATAGCTGTTATATTCTTCTTCATATGTATATCCTCCTGCATTTGCATTTACAACTTTTGATAGTATTATAACATATTTTTTCGATTCAGACAAGTGATAGAACCCGCTTTTTGAATATTTCGACCTCTTTTTTTCGTATCATCTATTAAATACGAACGAAAGGAGGATTTTTATGCTTTACGGCAGCAGCAAAATTGAACTCAAACAGCTCACCGCAGAGGATAAGCGACATTTACACCACCTGTCTGAGCTTAGCCGCGACTTATATAATTTCTGTACGGCTGAGATATGTCGCCACTATGAAGCGACAAACCAGATACTCGACTACGCGGGCTTGAAACAAGCTGTGCAAGGCAGCCGCGAGTATCAAACGATTACGGGATTCTACTATTCTGTCCTCGTAACAGCGATTGCCGATTTCCGCAAATACATATCTACGGATATATACGCTCTGAACAAAGACGATAGAGTGCTGAAAGCTAAAAATCTGGACAAATTCTACCCGCCAAAGCTCAAAAAAGAGTTGCGACCCATCGAGCAGCTTCGAGTGATGATACGCGACGGCTGTATCTGCTTCCCGAAAACCAAAGAAACGCCTGAGCTGCGATTCAAACTTCCAGAATGTTACCGAGACAAGGATATCCGTTCCGCGTTTATCCGTCCGATGCATCGTGAGAGCCATTGGGAGCTGACGATACAATATCCATTGAATACTTACACGCACGACCTCGATTATGATAAAGCAGTCGGAATCGACCTCGGCATGGTGAACTTTGCGACGGTAGTCAACTCCGACACGCTGGACTGCTTCATAATCGACGGCAGACGGTTGAAGTCTCTGCTACAAGGCTACTGTAAGTATCTTGCCAAGCTCCGACACCTCGGCGGCAGCTACGACACAAAACGAATCGCCAGCTTACGGCAAAAGACATACAACCGCCTGAACGCCTTTGTCGGGAAAGCATCTGCCTACATTATTAAATACTGCATAGAAAACAAAATCGGCAAAGTGTGTCTCGGATGGGGCGAACATTTCCAAGGGCAAAAAAGTCTCGGGATAAACAGCCAGCTGTTCTCGCTTTTCCCGTATGCCCGTTTTAAGAACAGCTTGCAGCATCAGTGTCAGCGGCACGGGATTCATTTTGTATTGATAGATGAGACTTACACGTCTCTCGCATCCGCGCTCGACAGTGACGCGATGCCAGAGCACGTCACACGGGCAGCACAGCAATTCAGCGGAAAGCGTGTCAAGCGCGGGTTATATCTGACAGGAGACGGGATTAAGGTCAACGCAGACGAAAACGCCGCGATAAACATTCTACGGAAAGGCAGCGTGAACATTCCCAAGCTTCGGGAACAACACGGTAGAGGTCTTGTGTCACCAGACAGGGTATCCGTTTTTTGAGAACCCTGCAAAGTACACACAGCTTCGAAAACAATATATGCTGCTTTTTGGATTTCTCCGAGAAGCAGCTGCTTTTATTATATATAATTAAGGAGGGAAAACAATGCTGACACATGAAGAACTCGACAGAGTTGATAAATACTTGTATAACAATTATTGCCCCACCAAATCGGATATTGCGTATTTTAATGCAATAGATGATTTTATCATTGATTGCAGTATGAATGAAACTTATTGCAAAGAGAACGCAGATAAGTTGAAAGAACTATCGGAAGAAGTGCATCGTAAATTATGTGCAATGTTTATTCTTGAAGATTTCAGCCCGCGAACTTTGCTCTATCAAGAAAAGTATTACGAATTAAAAGTATTATTATCAAAAGCAACAGGACAAGACAACACAAAAGAACTTTCCATGCTCTGTTTTACAGAAAGTTTTGATTTGTTATGGATGCAAAGTCAAGCGGGGTAAAACACTTTTTATTGATAATTAAGGTTCACAATTACTAAGATATAATATAAATCTTAGAAAAGAGGACTTGTTTATGAACCTTGCAAAAGATGAACTCGACTTTCTTAATGAAGTCGGTAAGGAAAACGCCGCGGCAGACTTTATAAGATGGGTCGAACTTATGGAATCGGAATACGGTAGCGTAGACAGTCCGCGATTCTAAGCTTTAACCTCTTACTCTTGTATAGATTGCTTGAATCAGTCATACTATTTAAACAAATGCAAGTGGCAGGAAATTAAATGGCAGGAAATCAAATGGACAAAAGATGCGGAATAAAAATATTCTGCATCTTTTATTATTCCTATTGCAATTTGCGCGATTCAGTATTATACTATAAGTGTTAAACCAATCATTACATTATACAAGGAGACTTTGCTATGGAAGAAAAGAAACGTGTGCGCCGTTCGACCGAAGAAATCGTTGCGGAAATCGACAAAAAGATTCAATATCACAACGAATGTATTTCCGCTTTGCAGAAAAAGAAAGCGGCAGCATTGAATCCGAAAGCGCGTAAGGCAAGATTGACTACAAAAAAGATTTTCGATTACGCAAAGGCGCAGGGGATGACGATAGAAGAAATCGCAAAGAAACTCGGATATAAAGAAGAAAAGTAAATAACCGTGTGATTGCAAAAGGACTGAGGATTTTCCTCAGCCCTTTTTTGTTCAAAACGTGTTGCTAAAACACTTTTCATTTATAAAGCGCAACGATATACAGTACAATATAATATCAAATCAGAAAGGAGCATTTTAATATGCAATATTATTTTGAAGTAAAGAATCTTAAAAAGTTAGACCACAAAATCATGGTAGCAACATTTACACTTGTGATAAACGATGTAATCGAAATTCAAAACTGCCGTTTGATTTACAGCGACAAGTACGACAAGTACTCTTTGTTTATGCCATCAAACGAATATACTTCAAGTAAAACAAAGAAAACGGCATACTTCCCGCTTGTAAAGCTATCTTCCTCGTTGCAGGATAAAGCTTTAAATGCGGCACTTGAAATGTATGAAGCCGTCCGATAATTTGTTTCTTGCCAGACGTTAAGTCTGGCTTTTTTACTTGTCAAACTATCTTTTTGTTTTCTCGAACACTTTTCTGTTGTTTTTTGAAAATTTTCAGCGTACCTTAATATTACGAACGAACTTAATCGTTCGGCAGACGTTTATAACGTCTTAGATTGGAACTGAAAAAATAAAACGTAAAGGAGAACATTTATAATGAATGATTCATTCAAAGAGACGGTTATCAATAACAAGTTTAAGAAAAAGCACATTACAAAAAGCATGGCAGAGAAAGCAAACCAAGTCAATGTTCAAAAATTGCTTTGCTTCTGGGATTCCGATTCGGTTGACTTCGTAAACGGGCAACTCGTTCTGAAAGAAGATGCACACGCTGTTATTTACAATGATATGGTATATAACCATTATAACGGTGTTGCAACAAACGCAATCAACACGCTTATAACGTACTATAACCTGTCCTTTCCGCAATCGTATTACGTATGTGAATACTGTCTTACAAAAGTTGCGAATGCAGATATTACTTCCATACTGCAAGAAAAGAAGAAACAATATTTTCTCAAAAACGATACTCCAAATGATAAACAGCAATTCAATTATAATGAGAAAGCAAACTTGCTTGCATCCGAAAGCCCGACAATCAAAAGCGAAGCATTAAAACGCGCCTACGCTTATCTTTGCAATACAAGAAAAATTGAACGTGATATTGTTTCACATTTCATAAAGCAAAACTATATCGCTATGGATGTAAATTATAATCTGTGCTTTCTGACTTACGAAAATGAAAAGGTTGTTGCAATCACTAAGAAAGGCACAAATCCGAACATTCCGTTTAAGCAAAACTATGTTGATGAAAACCATCATCATACGGGATTTTTCTTTGGCAGTAAGCTGATAGATAACTATAAAGAAGTTTTTGTGTTTGAAAGCGTAATAGATTTAATGTCTTATCTTTCTTTAATTCGCCAAGGAGAAATAGAAAAGTCTGATTCTGCTTGCTATATTTCAACAAACGGTGTTTCGAGAAAATACCTTATCAAGATATTAGAGAAATACAAAAGCATTACGAATGTTCATTTTTGCTATGACAATGACCTTGTAGGCTACCAAGCTGCTGGCGAATTTATCTACAAAGAGTGTCCGCAGCTGTTTCCAAACAAAATAGCAGCTGATACAATTATTTTTCCGCTTATGAAAGCAAAGGTTAAAGATTGGAATGACTATTTGAAAGAAGTCGGCAAACCGTTTTGATAACGCAGGTTGAGCGAATACAAAGAGCACTTAAACTTGTAAAATTAAAATTCATATGTACAAAAAGTCTGAGATAATAAAACCTCAGACTTTTAATTTTTATATTTCTGCTTTCTCTTTTATAAAGTTATATAAACAGATTCAAGTAAAACAAACTATTACAAAATAAGGAGGAAGTTTAGAATGGCGAATAAGGTTTATCAAATTGTGACAGAGCGAATCATTGAAAAGCTCGAAACCGCAATCAAAGAGGGCGCGGCTGCGCCATGGCACAAGCCGTGGTCGAGTGCTGACGGGTTTCCAATCAATCACGTTTCTCAGCGTCCGTACAGCGGCATCAATCTTTTGCTGCTGGACGAGGGAGAAGAATACTTAACATGGTCGCAGCTTTGCGACTTGCAAAAGCACCAGCCTGAGTTACACGTTCGGCAAGGCAGCAAAGCAAATCTTGTTGTGTATTTCTCATTCACGGATGGCACAAAAGAAGTTATCACGGACGGCAAGATTGAAGAAAGGCAAATCAAGATACCTTTTCTGAAATACTACCGCGTTTTCTCTGTCTCGGACATTGAGGGCTTGACCCACAGGCGGGAGCGTCAGACCGTCCGCTTTGAGCATGACCCGATTGAACAAGCGGAACGCGTTTGCGCGGACTATGTTCAGCGTGAGGGCATCAAGCTCAACATACGCAACAGCAACAGAGCATACTACTCGCCCGCTTTAGACGAAGTTGTTGTTCCCGAGCTGTGCCAATTTCGGAATAAAGCGGAGTATTACAGTGCTTTGTTCCATGAACTGACGCACTCAACGGGAGCCTCCAGCCGCCTTGACCGCTTCAAAGGTGCTTCAAAATTCGGCAGCGGCGTATATTCTAAAGAGGAACTTATCGCCGAAATCGGAGCAAGCTTGCTTTGCGCTCACTGCGGAATCGACAACAGTGAAGCGGCAGACAACAGTGTTGCTTATCTCAGAAGCTGGCTGAAAGCACTTCGCGACGATGTGACGCTTATTGTCTCCGCAGCGGCAAAAGCACAAAAAGCCGCCGATTTTATTCTGGGGTTGCAGCAAGAGGAAATTGTTTAATATTGCGGAAGCGATAAATTCCGACATTGTGTGAAACCCAGACAAAAAGAGGAGATTGTATTTTTGCAATCTCCTCTTGCAATATCCATATTTCTGTGTTATAATGGCAATGTAATCAACAGTACCTAAGCGTGCTTTTTTCGGTTGATTTCGGTTAATAATTACCGTTTCGGTCAATGCTGACCGAAAAAAATGGTTGTAAACGCCTTAAAAGGTGTGATTGAGGGACTATTTAGAGCAGTTGATTCGTAATCAGCAGGTCATGTGTTCGAGTCACACCACCAGCTCCAAAGAGCATCGAAAACTTCGGTTTTCGATGCTCTTTTTGTTGCAAAAATGCCGCAAGCGTTGTGGGTCGGGGTGCGCGGAAAGGGTGAAAAGCATCTGCGCGAAGCCGCGCAGCGATGGTGTGAGGCATCATGTTCCGCTCCACTGCCCACTTGAAGATCATGCGTCGGTTTGCTGCATCGGCGCTTTCTTTGACGGTCAGCCGACAGATGCATGAGATCACGATCAAACGCCTGAGCGGGGAAGAAGCACCGGAGCGGCGAGCTTCCGCAAGGCATACGCAGCGGAAAAACTTTTGGGGAAACAACGACGTGACGAAGGAAATGCCGGGCATTACCGGTATGCTTGTGCTGCCTGGCACGCAGAGCCTGCCAGAGACACGAGCCTGCGGCTCGGCGCAATGTGATGCTCTCCTGTCCGGCAGACCATAAAATAACACGGGCGCCGCATGGATTATTTCATCCGTGCGGTGCCCGTGCCGTTATCCGGTTTGCGCTGCGGAGCAATCTGATTTTTGGCGTTTGGGTCAGAGCAGCTCGCAGAAGGTCTGCACGCGGGTGCGGATCTGCTCGAAGCCGGCGTTCTGCTGATCGATCTCGATGCTGGCGCAGGGGATGCCGTCCCACGAGACGCGGTATTCCTCCCTGGCTGGGAAGGTGGACGTCCCCTCCTTGATGTGCTGCTCCATCTCGGCGTTGAGCTGCTCCATGATGGCGGTAGTGGATTCCTTGCCGCGGTTGCACACCATGGCGGACATATAGTTGAACAGCTCAAAGCCGCCGATGGGCGCGGGCTTGTGGTTCATCAGGTTGTTGGCGCGCTCCCAGAGATAGCTGTTGCGCTGGGAGATCTCCATGACTTTTTTAAAGCGCTCGTCGTCCCAGGTCTTGCCGGTGAAGGCGCACAGATCCCTGATGAGCTGGTCGATCTGCGCGCGCACATAGCGCACGCGCGTTTCGGTGACGCAGTCCATTGGGTTATAGCAGGTGTCGATGAAAAATACGGGGATATCGAGCTGACGGGCGAGGTTTTCGTACCACTTGGTCAGCAGCTTCACCGGCGCCAACCGGGAGGGAAAGGTCGGGCTTGTAGAGTCCGCCGACGGCGGCACGCTGTTTCTTGACGAGATCAACTCCCTGCCGCTGAACGTGCAGGGAAAGGTACTGCGCATGATTGAGGAAAAAGCGTTCAGCGCATCGGCGCGGTGAAGGCGAAGCCGGTCAATTTCCGTCTGATCGCCGCGACGAACCGCGACCTGCGCGCCATGGTGCAGGAGGGGACGTTCCGCGAAGACCTCTATTACCGCCTGCATGTGATAAGATCCGCGAGTACCACATCTCCCCGCGCTGCCGCTATGATCAGGGATCATGACTATCCGCACCATCCGCGCAGAATATGCAAAATGATACCGGGCAGAAGTTTTTCTGCCCGGTATTTTCTGTGTTAATCATGCCCGCCGCCATGACCATCCTGACCTGCAACATCGCCAGCGGCAGGGGCAAGCTCCCTGCACCCAAGAAGCACCGAACGCTTGGCTTTCGGTGCTTCTTTTACTCTCATCAATCGCATTTTCAGAGGTCGGAGCCAACAGGCTTCCGGTCTCTTTCCTTTATGGCGCGTCTCCGGGGTGCCGCTTTCTTCGCCGGCGGCGGATGCGGTTGATGTGCCGCTCAAAGTCGCCGCTGCCGATCAGCTCCGCCAGCACATACTGCTCAAAAACAGGCACCGTGCAGGAATAGAAGCCCACCTGCCGGCGGAACCGCTCGCCGAGCGCCGCCGGCAGCACCATGTAGCCCGCGCGCATCGACGGCGCAATGGTTTTGGAAAAGGTATTCATGTAAATGACCGAGCGCTCCGGCTCAAGCGCAAACAGCGTATCCTCGCCCTTGGTGGACACGCTGAACTCTGAATCGAAATCGTCCTCCACGATATACCCGCCGCGCTCCGCCGCCCAGCGGATATATTCGCTGCGCTTGCCCGCGCTCGCAGTCACGGAGCTTGGGAAGCTGTGGAACGGCGTAACGTGCAGCACCGTTGCCTGCGTGCGGGCAAGCTCGTCGGAGCGGATCCCATCGCCGCCGAGACGGAGCATTTCGCACTTCACCCCCTGCGCCTGATAAACGCGGCGGATCTTATCGTAGGACGGATCCTCCAGCGCAAAAATGCGCTCCCGCCCCAGCATCTGCACGATCAGCCCATAGAGATACTCCGCGCCGGAGCCGATGACGATCTGTCCCGGCTGCACGCTGATGCCGCGCGAGCGGGACAGGTACGCGGCGATTGCGCCGCGCAGCTCGGCGCAGCCGTTGTTCGGCGACTTGACGAGGATCCCCTCGCCATATTCGCTGAGGACGCGGCGCATGGTTTTGGCCAGCGACGGGAACGGAAACTCATCCTCCGCGCCGTGCGCGGCGCTCTGGCGGCGCACGGCCGCAGTTTCGGAAACGGGAAAGCAATCCTGCGCGGCAAAGCTTACATAGCAGCCGCTGCGTTCGCGCGGCTCAAGATAGCCCTCGTCGCACAGAATGGCCAGCGCGTGTTCCACGGTGATCACGCTCACCCCCGTCTCCCCCGCGATCAGGCGCTTGCTGGGCAGCTTACTTCCCAGCGGATACACGCCGCTCACAATGTCGCGCCGCAGCTGATGATAAAGCTGCAAATAAGCGCTCTGCGCGGCGTTCTTATCGATATGATAGCGCATGGCGGCGTTCTCCCCTCCCGATCAATCTGAAGCGCCGTCCTCCGCGTCGGAAGCTTCCATTGGCGGCTCTGCCGCACGCGCGTCCTCCGCGGCGGCCTTCCGGTTAACATACATCCCGGAGCCGTCCGCCCGTTTGACCTTCAGCTGGTAGAACAGAACTCCCGCGCAGACGAATACCATCACGAACGACAGCGCCTGCGACACGCGGACCGGCGCGCCGAAAAGCGTCCAGTTGAACAGGTACAGGCTGTCGGTGCGCAGCCCTTCGATCCAGAAGCGGCCCACGCCGTACCAGAGGAAATAAAAGCAGGTATTTTCGCCGTCGAAACGGCGCGCGCGGGAAACGACAAAATACAGCAGCAGGAAGCCGATCACGTTCCACAGGCTCTCATACAGGAACGTTGGATGCACGTCCACATAATTTGTGGAAGAAAACCACAGCCGCATCCGCCACGGCAGCTCCGTCGCCGCGCCAAAGGCTTCACGGTTCATAAAATTACCCCAGCGGCCGATCGCCTGCCCGATGAAAAGTCCCATGACGCAGCAGTCCGCCATCGCCCAGAGCGAGAGCTTCTTTCGCCGGCAGTAAAGCAGCGCCACCAGGAAGCCCGCGATCACGCCGCCGTAAATGGCAAGGCCGCCGTCCCAGATGTGGCAGGTCGAGGCCCAGTCGATCGACCCGTCGCTGCGGCGGAAAAGGTCGAGATAAAAAAGCACATAGTAAACGCGCGCGCCGATGATGGAAAACGGAATGACCCAGAGGATCGTATCAATGATATTATCCTCCGTCAACCCGTATTTCGGCGCCTGCTTCATGCAGAAATAAAGCGCGATCAGCATACCGGCGGCAATCAGGATGCCATACCAGTACACGCCGTTGCCTATGTCGATCGCCTTTGACGGCACGGTGAACTGCCAGTCGCCGAACAGGCCGGGAAAGCTGATGGGTGCATCGGTGAATTTCATAGTGAGAGTCATCCTTCCTTCCGGGGTTCGATTATGGATATGGCGCAGCGCTCCTGTGTGATATTCTCGCGCAGGAAGCGCTCGATATCCTCCTTTTCAATGCTTTCATACGCCTCCGGAAAGCGGAACGCATCGTAGGAGCGGAAGCAGCCGTCTACCAGCGAAACGGCAATGTTTTCAAACGAGTTGAGCGCGCGCAGCGTTGCGCCGAAGCTCGCGCGGCGGATCTGCTCAAAAAACGCAGGGTCGATCCCCTCCCGGCCAAGGCGGGCCGCTTCCGCAAGAATCGCAGCGCTGACGTCGCGCAGCCGTTCGCTCTCGCCGCCCGCATAGAGGAAGGCAACGCCCGGCAGCTGGTCGAACCCGCCGCCGAAGCTGCCGTTGATCAGGCCTCCGTCATAAAGCCGCTGATAGAGCGGCGAGGAATCGCCAAGCAGGATATCGCACGCCATCTCGCCGATGAGCGACCGGCGCATCGGATCATCCTCCCCCGCTTCGCACTTGAAGCCCATAAGGAACTGCGGCAGCGCGACTTCCATCTGCACCACGCTCTCCGCGCCGGCAAGGCGCGCGTCCTCCTGCCCGTAGCAGCGGCCGATCTCCTCTCCGCGCCCGCGCGGCAGGACCGCTTCGGCGGCGGCGCAAACCATGTCCGGGTCCACATCGCCCACCACGCACAGCGCCATGTTGGACGGGCAGTAAAACGCCCTGTGGCAGTCGTACAGCGTTTCCGCCGTAATATCCGCAATGCTTTCCACCGTTCCGGCAATCGGAATGCGCGCCGGCGACGAATGGTACAGGCACTTGAGCAGGTTTTCATACACCTGCCAGTCCGGCGAATCCTCCACCATGCGGATCTCCTGGGCAATGATGCCGCGCTCCTTTTCCACGCTCTCCGCCGTAAAATACGGCACAGAAACAAACGAGAGCAGGAGCCGCAGGTTTTCTTCAAAATGCTCGGTGCAGTCGAAATAGTAGCCTGTCATGGCGTTGGACGTGAAGGCGTTCGGCTCCGCGCCGTTCCGGGAAAGCTCGACCATGGCGCTGCCGTCCTTGGTATCGAACATCTTATGCTCCAGGTAGTGCGCGATACCGGCGGGCGTATCAACGCGCCGCCCCGCGCGGGTAAAGCACAAATCCATGCCGCCGTAGCGCGCGGCAAAGAAGGCATACTTCCGGCGGTACTGCGGCTTGGGAATGACAAACAGCTTCAGTCCGTTCGGCAGCGTATGCTCCAGCACCCGCTCGCCGATGCGCGGATAGCTTTTTTCAATTCTGTTCATCCGGCGTCTCCTCCCCCGTGAGAAAGTATACCGTGTCGAGCGTCATGCTCCGCGCGGCGGCGGCAATGCGTTCTTCCGTCACAGCGCGCAGCGCTTCGATCAGCTCCTCCGCCGTTTCGCGAATCCCCGTCGCCGCCTGGGAAACAACGTCCTGCTCCATCCGCCCGGCGCTGTCGCCGCGCGATTCAAGGGATGCAATCAGGCAGGAGCGCGCGCCCTCCACCTCCCATGGCTCGAACTCACCGCGCTGCACGCTTGCAAGCTGTGCAAGGATTTCGCGTTTGGCGGTTTCCACGTCCTTACATTCGATGCCGGACGAGACCGTAACAATGCCCTTGGAGCGGTGGTAGGAGGATGAGGCGTAATAGCACAGGGAAAGCTTTTCGCGCACGTTCAGGAACAGCCGCGAGTTGCTGTAGCCGCCGAAGATAAGGTTCGCAAGCATCATCGCAGGCGCATCGTCCGTCGATGCGCGCCAACCCATCGAGAGCTTGCCCTGCGTCACGTCCATGCGCTCGGTGATCTCGCGCGGCGAGAGCGGCGCGTCCTTCTTCTCCGCGGCGGCGGGCGGAACGACCGATGTGCGCTGCAAGGGGGCAAGCGCGCGGGCGAGCGCTCCCTCAACGCGCTTTCGCTCGGCGCTGCCGCAGTAGAAAAGCTCTAAGTGCGCCGTGGACAAAAGCTGCTGGTAGTAGCGAAAAAGGGACTGATTCGTGATCTTTTCCACGCGCGCGGCGGAGCCGAACCGGTCCACACCGTAGCGCTCGCCCCGGCACATCTCCTGAAGCAGGCGCAGGTCGGCATAATCGCGCTTGTCGTTGACGATGCCGCGGATGGTGTCGATCAGGTTCTGCTTTTCGCTCTCCACATAGTCGCTGAGGAATCGCCCGTTGCGCGTGAGCGGATCGAACAGCAGCTCGCCAAGCAGGTCGCACACCGGCTCGAGCAGCTTTCCGCCGCCGGGGACAAACGCCTCGTCGATAAACCCGGCAACAAACCCGACGCACTGGTTCTCCCCTTTTTTGCGCACCGTGCAGCCGATAGACGCGCCGTACAGCTGGTCAAGCGCCGTGGAAAGCGCGCGCATATCCGGGTGCGCCATTGTGCCGCGCCGCAGCACGCTGGGCAGAAGCGCCGCAAAGCCCGCCGTCTTTTCCTCCAGCGGCGCGATGAGCTGAACGCTTAGCGTACCGGTCTTGAATTTTTCCGTCTGGACATAATTGAGATACGTCTCCGGCGCGATCTCGCGTCTGATTGGTTCCATTGCCGCCCTCCCATGATCTGTTTTTTCCAGAATACCACGAAAGCATGAACAATTCTACTCTTTTCTGCACGCCGGACCCGCGCTGACGCAAAAAGACGAAAATTTCCCGATGAGACGACGGTTTTCTTGCGATTTATCCTTGACAATTCTGATAAAATCAGGTAAACTGATTTCTGTTGTAAAGCGTTATAACTTTACACAAAAATCTGCACAAGGAGGAACCCCATGAAAAACCAGACCTTTCGCATGACGATGCTCTTCGATTTTTATGGGGAGCTTCTCACCGACCGCCAGAAGGAATTCTTCGACCTCTACTACAACGAGGATCTTTCCCTTTCCGAGATCGCCGAAAACTATGGCATCTCCCGCCAGGGCGTGCGCGACGTGATCGTGCGCGCGGAAAGCTACATGACCGAGATCGAGGACAAGACGGGGCTGATCAAGCGCTTTTTGCAGCTTCGCCCCCACGCGGAAAAAATCGCCGAGGCGGCGGCGCAGATCCGACAGCTCAACTACCGCCGGTATGAAGACCGCCAGCTCGAGGAGCTTGCCGGCGTGATCGAAGCCGAGGCGGCGGCACTCAGGGAGTAAGGCATTCATGGCATTTGAAGGACTGAGCGAAAAGCTCAACGCCACATTTAAAAACCTGCGCGGCAAGGGTCGCCTGAGCGAGGAAGACATCAAGCTTGCCATGCGCGAGGTGCGCCTTGCGCTGCTCGAAGCGGACGTAAGCTACAAGGTCGTCAAGGACTTTGTCAAAACCGTATCTGAGCGCGCCGTCGGCGTTGAAGTACTCGACAGCCTGACGCCGGCGCAGCAGGTCATCAAGATCGTCAGCGAAGAGCTGACGAGCCTGATGGGCGGCTCGAACGCCAAGCTGACGTTTTCTTCCCGGCCGCCGACGGTCGTGATGATGGTCGGTTTGCAGGGTGCCGGTAAAACGACGAACGTTGCAAAGCTCGCAGGCTATTTCCGTAAGCAGGGCAAACGCCCGCTGCTCACCGCGTGCGATGTGTACCGTCCCGCCGCCATCACGCAGCTTCAGGTCGTCGGCAGGCAGCTGAACATCCCCGTCTTCGAGATGGGCCAGGCCGATCCCGTACAGATCGCGCAGGAGGCCGTCAAGTACGCCGGCGATCACGGCAACGATATCGTCTTTCTCGATACTGCGGGCCGTCTGCACATCGATGAAGCGCTGATGGACGAGCTGAAGCGCATCAAGGCGGCGGTCAAGCCCAACGAGATCCTGCTTGTTGTCGATGCCATGACCGGCCAGGACGCCGTGAATGCCGCCACCGCTTTCGACGAGGCGCTCGGCATCGACGGCGTGGTTCTCACCAAGCTCGACGGCGACGCCCGCGGCGGCGCGGCGCTTTCGATCCGCGCGGCCACCGGCAAGCCCATCAAGTTCATCGGCACGGGCGAAAAGCTCGACATGATCGAGCCGTTCCACCCCGACCGCATGGCGCAGCGCATTCTCGGCATGGGCGATGTGCTTTCGTTTATCGAGCGCGCGGAGCAGAGCATCGATGCGGAAAAGGCGAAAAAGCTTGAAGAAAAGCTCAAGAAGAACCGCTTCACGCTCACCGATTATTACGACCAGCTCCTCCAACTGAAAAGCATGGGCAGTCTGGAGCAGCTTGCCGGCATGATGCCCGGGCAGCTCGGCAAGCAGATGGCGGGCGCCGAGATCGACCCGAAGATGATGGCCCACACCGAGGCGATCATCCTTTCGATGACGCCCTATGAGCGCGAGAATCCCGCCGTTCTCGGCGCGAGCCGCAAGCGGCGCATCGCCGCCGGCTGCGGACTGGAGGTCGTAGACGTCAACCGCCTGCTCAGGCAGTTCGACATGATGCAGAGCATGGTCAAGCAGATGAGCCGCGGCAAGATGCCCGCCGGAATGGGCGGTCTGGGCGGCGGCAGGATGCGCGGCTTCGGGCGCAGAAAGCGCTTCAAATAAGTTGATTGAGTGCAGCAGCATTTCATCATAAATCAAAATAATTATTATTTTTGGAGGTACTTAACCATGGTCAAAATCCGTCTGCGCAGAATGGGCGCCAAGAAGGCTCCTTTCTATCGTGTTGTCGTTGCTGATTCCCGCTATCCCCGCGATGGCCGTTTCATCGAGGAGATCGGCACTTATAATCCCTGCGTCTCTCCCGCCGAGATCAAGATCGACGTTGAGCGCGCTCAGGAATGGATCAAGACCGGCGCTCAGCCTACCGACACGGTCCGTGCGCTGCTGAAGAAAGTCAACGCGCTGTAATTCCGGGGTGGCAGGAACATGAAAGACTTGCTGCTCTACATCGCCCGCAGCCTTGTGGAACATCCGGACGAGGTAAGCGTCACGGAAAAGCAGGGCGCGGACGAGCTTACGTTGGAGCTGCGCGTCGCGCCTGACGACATGGGCAAGGTCATTGGCCGTCAGGGTCGTATTGCCAAGGAGATCCGCACAGTCGTCCGCTCCTACGCTCAGCGCACCGGCGTAAAGGTATCCGTTGACATTGTGGACTGATACAAAAAGCGTTCCCGCTTTCCGGGAACGCTTTTTATTCTTGCCATCGTCTGCAAATTCCGCTATACTGGGAAAAACAAAAGCAAAGGAGAATGGATATGGGTCTCTTTTCCAAAAAGGACGTGCCGCAGCCCGGCGCGCGTCCGGAATATATCGAGGTCGGCCAGATCGTCAACACGCACGGCGTGCGCGGCGAGGTGAAGGTGCAGCCGTGGGACGTAACGCCGGAGCGCCTGTGCGGCTTCAAAACGTTCTACATGGACGGCGAGCCCTTCCGCCCCACAAGCAATCGCGTGCAGGGAGAAATGGTCCTGATGAAGCTGCCGGAGGTGGACGACATGGACGAGGCGGCAACGCTCAAGCGCAAGGTCCTCTCCATCCGCCGCGCAGACGTCTCGCTTGGCCGCGGGGAATACTTCGATGCAGAGCTTGTCGGCATGAACGTGTTCAACTACTTTCCGCACACCTATATCGGCACGGTGACGGAAGTCCTCACCTATCCCGCGCACAAGCTCTACAAGGTCAAGGGGCCGGAAAAGAGCTATCTTATCCCCGCAGTGCAGGATGTGTTCATCGCGGATATCGACGAGCAGAGGCGCGAGATCACCGTGCGTATGATGGAGGGGCTGGAAACGGATGAGGATTGATATTCTGACGCTCTTCCCCGCCTCGGTAGACGCGATGATGAACGTGAGCATTCTTGGGCGCGCGCAGGAGCGCGGGTACATCACCATCAGGACGCACCAGATCCGCGACTACACCACCAACCGCCAAATGCAGGTAGACGACTATCCCTACGGCGGCGGACGCGGCGCCGTGATGCAGGCCGACCCACTTTACCGCTGCTGGGCGCACGTCTGCGCTGAAGCCGGCAGCCGCGGCCATACGATCTATCTTTCCCCCTGCGGGCGGGTGTTCACGCAGGCCGTCGCGCGCGAGCTGAAGGATCGCTACGACCATCTCATTCTTGTCTGCGGCCATTATGAGGGCATCGACCAGCGCTTCATCGATGAATGCGTGGACGAGGAGCTGTCGATGGGCGACTTTGTCGTTACCGGCGGCGAGATCCCCGCCATGGCGGTGACGGACGCGATCTGCCGCATGGTGCCGGGTGTGCTGCCGGAGGAAGAATGCTTTACCGAGGAATCGCACTGGGCGGGGCTTCTGGAATATCCGCAATACTCCCGCCCCGATGAATGGCACGACCGGCGCGTGCCGGACGTGCTGCTCTCCGGACATCACGAGAACGTGGCCAAATGGCGCAAAAAGGAGAGCTACAAGCGCACGATGCTGCGCCGCCCGGATCTCTGGGCGCAGTTTGACGAAAGCAGCCTCAAAACCAAAAGCGAGAAAAAGGTTCTTGCCGAAGCAAAGGCGGAGGCGGAGGCGCAGCGCGCGACATCAGAAACAGCAGAATAAAAAAACCGGAAAGCGGCAGCTTTCCGGTTTTTCCGTTTATGGTGTTGCAGCGTTACACGATGCGCTTTGCGCCGACATAGCGGTTGGTATAATAGCTGGAGGACAGGTTATCGATCATCACCTTTCCCACGCTGTAGCGCGCGTGAATGATCTGACCGCCGCCGATATAGATGCCGACATGGCCGATAGCATGGGAGGAATCCGAGAAAAAGACCAGATCGCCCGGCTGCAGATCCGCCTTGGCAACGGCATAGCCGCAGTTTTTATACTGGCTGGTCGCCGAATGCGGCAGCGAATAGCCGTATTTGGCGTAGAGATACAGCGTAAAGCCGGAGCAATCGAACCCGTTCGGGGACGCTCCGCCGGAGCGATAGCGCGTGCCGAGAAATGTCATCGCCATTTCCACGATCTGCGCGCCGACAGTGCCGTCCGCATCCGCAGGATCCCGCAGATATTCCCCCAGCAGCCAGCCGGTCGTGGAGCCAAACGTGACCTGATACCAGCCGCCCTTCTCGCCGATCACCTCAACCTGCTTGCCGGTGGTCACCTGGGTGATGCGCTCATAGTCCGTGCCGGGGCCGGTCCGCACGTTGATCGTGCCTCCGGTAACGATCATTGTGACCGTTTCGGTAATGGCAGTATCCTCTTCTGCGTCAGCCGTTTCTTCCAGCGCCGCCTGCATCTCGTCCAGCGCCTCCAGCGCTTCCTCGTCCGCCGCATTCTCCTGCGCGGACTCTGCCTGCACGGATTCCGTCAGCACCGTCACACGGTCCACAAGGCTGCGCAGCGAGCCGTCCGACGCCGCCTGCACCGGTGCCATGGGCGCAAGCAGGCTGACCGAAAGCGCGCTGGAAACCAGCAGCGACAGGCATCGTGAATGGTTCCTCATATCGTTAGTCTATCCTTTCGTGAAGAAGTTGGAGCTGCTTTTGCTCCCGACCCGCATCAGATCTTGCCGCTGAGCGCGCGCTCGAGCCAGATGGAGGCAAATTCCATCGCCTCGCCAAGGCTCCCCTTTTCCGTTGAGCGGACCACGCGGTCGCGCGAACGGAGGTTGGCGTCCGTCAGCTGCAGCTGGATGGAAACGCGCTTGGCAAGCGTGATATCCTTGAGCGGCTCGGTATCGAGCACCTGCATCATTACGATATATTTATCCGCCATCGAGCCGTAGTAGATAAGGTTATCCACGCGGCGCAGCGGGTGGTCGCGGTACATAAGGCCCTGTGTCGTTTCTGCCATGTCATCCACTCCTAACAATTCAAGCTTGTAACCATTTTGTAACTTTGTAACCGTTTTGTAACTTTTTGCAGTATAGCATCTTTCGCCCTGCTTGTCAACCGAAGCGGGGCGAAAAAGAAGCAAAGATCCCCCGGAAGCCTTTTTTCGGCTTTCGGGGGATCCTGAAAATTGAGAAAGAATGCTTACTTTCCAAGGTAACTGCGCACGAGCGTCTGCAGCAGCTCATCGCGATCCAGCTTGCGGATCAGGGTGCGGGCGTTGTTGTGGTTGGTGATATAGGTGGGATCCTCAGACAGGATATAGCCGACGATCTGATTGATCGGGTTATAGCCCTTGTCCTCCAGCGCGGCATAGACCGAGGTAAGGATGTGGCGGATCTCGGCGTCCTTTTCCTGTGCAACGTTAAATTTGCGGGTAAACTCTTCCATTTGGACCCCTCCTTTCCATGCCTTCAGTATAGCAACGCATTGATGAAAAGTAAAGGGAGGCAGGGCAACTGTAACAGAATCGTAATCTTCCGCTTCTTCTCATTCTTCTCAGCGCAGCACCGCGCCGCACTCGCTCTCCAGCGCCGCAAGGATGGACTGCACGTCCGCGTCTGCCTCTTCGCCGGTGAGGCTCCGGTCGTCGGCGCGCAGGACAAGGCTGAATGCCACGCTCTTTTTGCCCTCAGCAATGCCCGGTCCGCGGTAAATATCGAACAGCGTCACATCCTTGAGCAGGCCCTTTGCGCCGCGGCGGATGCTCTCCTCCAGCGCGCCGACCGTCACGTCCTCGCTGCACACAACGGCGATATCGCGCGTGACGGCGGGGAACTTCGGCAGCGGCTGATAAACGGGGATGCCGCCGCGCTTTTCATACATGGCGTCAAAGCTCAGCTCTGCGGCATAGACCTCCGCGTCTACGCCGTAATTGGCCGCAACGAGCGGGTGGATCTGGCCAAACACGCCGAGATACGTCTCGCCCGCGTACACCTTCGCGCAGCGGCCGGGATGGTAAGAATCGTTGCCGGTGCAGGCGACGTACCTAACGTCCGTGATGCGCAGCTCGTGCAGCAGCGTCTCGATGCCGCCCTTGAAGGAAAAGAAGTCCACGCCGTCGCCGTAAGCGCCAAGGGAGAGGTACTTCGGCTCGTCGGCCAAGCCGTCCTCGCGCGGCAGGTAGATCTTGCCAAGCTCGTACAGCCGCGCGGACTTGTTGCGGTAGCTGAAGTTGCGCGCTACGATCTCCAGCATACTCGGCAGAATGGTCGTGCGCATGATGGAGGTATCCTCGCCCAGCGGGTTGAGTATCTTCAGGGAATTGCGCAGCGGGGAGTCCTTCGGCATACGGATCTTGTCATAATACGTCGGGCTGATGAACGAATAGGTGATGATCTCGTCGTAGCCCAGCGCGCGCACCGCGCCGCCGATGGCGCGGTCGAAGCGCTGCTGCT
>ENA-UOJG01000152-UOJG01000152.1-human-gut-metagenome-genome-assembly--contig:-C47-NODE-152-length-104184-cov-8.628518_pt1 | contig 104184 bp, 95 predicted proteins | sample MGYA00242340_ERZ723887 | MGnify/ENA metagenome assembly ERZ723887 | reverse complement strand
GGCGCAACTCTCGGCGGAAAAGATCGCCGCAGGCGAGCTTTTTCGACGGCCTGACGGCCCGGCCATGGTATGGCCGGGCCGCCTGCGGGATTGCTTTTACCGGAAGTACGCCACGCCGCCCTCAAAAATGGGCTGGAAGCAGTTGCCCTGCACGTTTTTGTACAGGTCGGCGCCTGCGCGCTCGCTGTGCCCCATCTTGCCAAGCACCCTTCCATCCAGGCTGGTAACGCCCTCAATGGCCAGCACGCTACCGTTGGGGTTATACCGCAAATCCATAGTGGGCGCGCCGTCCAGATCCACATATTGGGTGGCGATCTGCCCGCCGCGTTTAAGCTCCTCCACCACGGCGGGGCTGGCTACAAAGCGCCCCTCGCCATGGGAAATGGCAATGGTATGGATATCGCCCGCGCGCACCTTTTGCAGCCAGGGGCTTTTGTTGCTGGCTACGCGGGTGCGCACCAGCATGCTCTGGTGGCGGCCAATGGTGTTAAACGTAAGCGTGGGGCAGGTTTCGTCCACGTCGATAATTTCGCCATAGGGCACCAGGCCAAGCTTCACCAGCGCCTGGAAGCCGTTGCAAATGCCCAGCATCAGGCCGTCGCGCGCCTTTAAAAGCTCGTGTACCGCGTCCTTCATCATGGGATTGCGGAAGAAGGCGGTGATGAACTTGGCGCTGCCATCGGGCTCGTCGCCGCCGGAGAAGCCGCCCGGCAGCACAATCATCTGGCTTTCCCCAATCATGCGCACGGCCTCGCGCAGGCTTTCGCCAATGGCGGCGGGGGTCAGGTTATTGATAAGCAGCACATGGGGCTCCGCACCGGCCCGTGCGAGGGCGCGGGCGGTATCCACCTCGCAGTTGGTGCCGGGGAAGGCCGGGATGAACGCCGCCGGCTTTTTTGTAAGCACGGCGGGCTTGGGCCAGCTGTTTGCTGCCATGGTAACGGCCTCTACCCGCTCGCCCTCTCCCCGGTAGGGGAACACCTTCTCCAGCTTGCCCTCGTACACCTCCTGCATGGCGTCCAGCGCGACGCGCTCGCCGCCATAGCACAGCGCATACTCCTCCAGGGTGCGGCCCACGATTTCGCCAAGTGTTTCGCCGGGAGCCATTTCAAGCAGCACCGCGCCAAAATCCTGCCGGAAGGGATCCTTCAGGTTTTCAAGCTGCGCGCCGATGCGGTTGCCCAGCGCCATCTTGAACGCGCCCTCGGCCACGCCGCCCAGGCCCAGCGCCCAGGCGGAAAGCACCTTACCCGCCTTGATGGCCTCATACAGGCTGCGGAGGTTTTGCTTAACCCCCTCCGCGTCAAACGCGTCGGCCCGAAGCAGGCACAGCGTATGCCCGGCGCCCTTAAACTCCGGCGAAATGATATCCCCGCTGTCGCCCGGGGCAATGGCAAAGCTTACCAGGGTGGGCGGCACATCCAGCGTTTCAAACGTGCCGCTCATGGAGTCCTTGCCGCCGATGGCCGCCACGCCGTAATCCAGCTGCGCGTCCAGCGCGCCAAGCAACGCCGCGAAGGGCTTGCCCCAGCGCTCGGGCGCGCCGGTCATGCGCTCAAAATACTCCTGGAAGGTAAGGTATGCGCGCGTGGTGTTCAATCCGGCTGCGCCCAGCTTCATCAGGCTTTCCACCACGCTCAGGTACGCGCCCTCATACGGGCTTTGCGCCATTACCTGGGGATGGAAGCCGTAGCTCATGCCGCTAACGGTGGTGGTCTCCCCTTCCAGCACAGGCAGCTTGGCCACCATGGCCTGGTTGGGGGTAAGCTGGCAGCGGCCGCCAAAGGGCATGAGCACCGTGCCCGCGCCGATGGTGGAATCAAAGCGCTCGCTCAATCCCTTTTTGGAGCAGATATTCAGGTCGCCAACCAGGCTTTCCAGCTTCTCGGCAAAGGTGACGCCGTCAAACGAAACGTTCTTGACCCTGGCATCGGGCACGCGCACGTTGGCATGCTTCTCCGCGCCGTTGGAGTTGAGGAACTCGCGGCTCAAATCCACAATGGCGCGGCCCTTCCACGTCATACGCAGGCGGGGTTCCTCCGTCACCCTGGCAACGACGGTCGCCTCCAGGTTTTCCGCGTTGGCATAGCGGATGAACGCTTCCGCGTCCTGGGGAGCCACAACCACGGCCATGCGCTCCTGGCTTTCGGAAATGGCAAGCTCGGTGCCGTCCAGGCCCTCATATTTTTTGGGTACCTTGTCCAAATCAATTTGCAGCCCGTCGGCCAGCTCGCCAATGGCCACGCTTACGCCGCCCGCGCCAAAATCGTTGCAGCGCTTAATCAGGCGCGTAACCCGCCCATCGCGGAACAAACGCTGGAGCTTGCGCTCCACCACGGGGTTGCCCTTTTGCACCTCGGCCCCGCAGGTTTCAATGCTTTCCAGCTTATGGCTCTTGGATGAGCCGGTCGCCCCGCCGCAGCCGTCGCGGCCTGTGCGGCCGCCCAGCAGCACAATCACGTCGCCCGGGACGGGGCGCTCGCGGCGCACGTTGCGCTCCGGGGCCGCGCCCACCACCGCGCCAATCTCCAGCCGCTTGGCGGCGTAGCCGGGGTGATACACCTCGTCCACCAGGCCGGTGGCAAGGCCTATCTGGTTGCCGTAGGCGCTGTAACCCGCGGCGGCGGTGGTAACCAGCTTGCGCTGGGGCAGCTTGCCGGGCATGGTGACAGGGGTAAGAGGATCCGCCGCGCCCGTTACGCGCATGGCCTGATACACATATGTGCGTCCAGAGAGCGGGTCGCGAATAGCGCCGCCAATACAGGTGGCTGCGCCGCCGAAGGGCTCAATCTCCGTGGGATGGTTATGCGTTTCGTTTTTAAACATCAGGAGCCAGGGCTCCTTGCGGCCCGCCACATCCACGTCAATCTTGATGGAGCAGGCGTTAATCTCCTCGCTCTCGTCCAGATTGGGAAGCTTGCCCTGCTTTTTGAGGGCCTTTGCGCCAATGGTGGCGATATCCATCAGGTTTATGGGCTTGGGGCCGCCCTCGCGCCCGGCGTAGACGGTTTCGCGCAGCGCAAGGTAGCGCTTGAAGGCGCGCTCCACGGCGGGCTTCTCAATTTGCGCCCCGTCCAGCGTGGTCAGGAAGGTGGTATGGCGGCAATGATCGCTCCAATAGGTATCGATCATGCGGATTTCTGTAAGCGTTGGGTCGCGCCCTTCGGTTTTGAAATACTCGCGGCAGAAGGCCAGGTCGTCCGTATCCATGGCAAGGCCGTACTTTGCCACAAAGGCGGCCAGCGCCGCGTCATCCATGGCGGTAAAGCCCAGGAGCGTTTCCACGGTTTGCGGCGCGTCGTACTGCTGCTGAAGGGTCTGCTTTTCCGCAAGGTCGGCCTCGCGGCTTTCCACGGGGTTGATCAGGTGCTTGCGGATGCGGGCAAGCTCCTCCGCGCTTGGCGCGCCCTCAAGCAGGTACACCCGCGCGGTGCGCACCGTGGGCCGCTCGCACTGGCTGACCAGCTGAATGCACTCCTCGCAGCTGGCTGCGCGCGCGTCAAACTGCCCGGGCAGGTATTCCGACGCGATGACCGCGTCCGCGCCCTCTGGCAACGCGTCGTGCGTCACATCCACCTGCGGCTCGGAAAACACAATGGGCATGCAGCGCTCAAACAGCGCGCGGTCGATGCCCTCCACGTCGTAGCGGTTGAGCACGCGCACGCCGGTAACGCTTTTTATGAGCAGTATGTGGCGGATCTCCTTCAAAAGCCCCTGTGCCTCCACGGCGTATTCCGACTTCTTTTCCACATAAACGCGATAAACAGCCATGTTCATCCTCCTTTGTGGGGGAACGGCGTGGGCTTTGCCCCGCGCCTCGTCCAAGGGCTTCTCCCTTGAAAGCCCCATCATTGCCCGCGCAGTGCGCAGGCAAAAACGTTTTTCTTGGGGCGGGTACGCCCTCTCACCTGTCCAAAGCCTCCATTGCGCGCGCGCCAATGTCCGAGCGGCGGTGGAGCTTGTCAAAATGAATCCGATCCGAGGCTTCATAAGCCGAGCGAATGGCCTCGGAAAGCGTGGGGGCCACCGCAGTCACGCCCAGTACGCGCCCGCCTGCTGTGAGAACGGTTCCGTCTGCGCCCAGCTTCGTGCCCGCGTGATAGACGCACGCGCTCTTTTCCGCCTCGGCAATGCCGGCAATGGGTTTGCCGGTTTCATACTTTTGCGGATAGCCGCCGCTTGCCAGCACCACGCAGCAGCTTGCGCTATCGGAAAAACGCACGTCGGCATTGGCGAGCGTTTCGTCCGTGGTCGCGCGCATGATTTGAAATAGGTCGCTTTCCAAAAGCGGAAGCACCGCCTGCGTTTCCGGGTCGCCAAAGCGGCAGTTGTACTCGATCACCTTGGGGCCGTCCGCCGTTATCATCAGGCCGAAATACAGGCAGCCATGGAAGGGGCATCCCTCCTCGCGCATAGCCCTAAGCGTCGGCAGGAAGATTTCATCCATGCAGCGCCGCGCCACCTCGGGCGTGTAGTACGGGTTGGGCGCGATCACGCCCATGCCGCCGGTGTTAAGGCCCTCGTCATGGTCCAGCGCGCGCTTATGATCCATGCTGGCAACCATGGGGCGGATGGCCGTGCCATCGGTGAAGCACAGCACGCTCACCTCGGGCCCCTCCAAAAATTCCTCCACCACCACGCGGCTGCCGGATGCGCCAAATTTGCCGTCCTGCATCATTTCAGTCACGGCCTGCTGCGCCTGCGCGTTGGTTTGGCAAATGAGCACACCCTTGCCCAGCGCCAGGCCGTCCGCCTTCACCACGATGGGGCATTGGGCCGCGCGCACATACGCAAGCGCCTTTTCCATATCGTCAAACGCCTCATAGCGCGCCGTGGGGATGCCGTAGCGCCGCATGAGCCCCTTGGCAAACACCTTGCTGCCTTCGATGCGCGCGGCCTTCTTATCCGGCCCGAAGGCGGGGATGCCGCGCTCCTTCAGCATGTCCACAAGGCCCATGCACAGCGGGTCGTCCGGCGCGACAACCACATAATCCATCTTTTCCTTTGCCGCGTACTCCGCAATGGCCTCCACATCCGTGGCCTTGATGGGCACGCACGCCGCGTCCGCCGCGATGCCGCCGTTGCCCGGCGCGCAGTACAGCGCCGTAATTTCCCTGCTTTCCTTCAGCTTCCTGATGATGGCGTGCTCCCGGCCGCCGCCGCCCACTACCAGAACCTTCATAACGTACCTCCCTTAGGGGTTTCAGCCGCGTCCATGCTCTGCGTGCAATGCGCGCGGAACGGGATGCAGGGGATCCGCCCCCGCTCAGTGATGGAACAGCCGCAGGCCGGTAAACGCCATGGCGATGCCGTATTTGTTGCACGCCTCAATCACCAGCTCGTCACGGATAGAACCGCCGGGCTCGGCGATGTAGCGCACGCCGCTGCGGGCCGCGCGGTCGATGTTGTCCGGGAAGGGGAAGAAGGCGTCGCTGCCCAGGGAAACGTCGGTCAGCTTTTGAAGCCACGCGATCTTTTCCTCCTTGCTAAGCACCTCCGGCTTCTCGGTAAAGAGCGTCTGCCAGATGCCGTCCGCCAGCACGTCCTCCCACTCGTCGGAGATATAGCGGTCGATGGCGTTGTCGCGGTCGGGATTTTTGAGCGTTGGGATAAAAGGCAGGTTCAGCGTCTTTTCATGCTGGCGCAGCCACCAGTTATTGGCCTTGTCGCCCGCCAGGCGGGTGCAGTGGATGCGGCTTTGCTGGCCCGCGCCAATGCCGATGGCCTGCCCGTCCTTCACATAGCATACGGAGTTGGACTGCGTGTACTTGAGCGTAATCATGGAGATGGCCAGATCGCGCTTGGCGCTCTCGGGCAGGTCCTTGTTCTCCGTGACCACGTTGGCGAAGAAATCGCCGTCGATGTTGAGCTCGTTGCGCTCCTGCTCGAAGGTGATGCCAAACACATCCTTGCGCTCCAGCTTACGCGGCTCGTAGGCGGGGTCGATCTGAACGATGTTATAGTTGCCCTTGCGCTTGGTCTTGAGAATCTCCAGCGCCTCCGGCTCGTAGCCCGGAGCGATCACGCCGTCGGATACCTCGGGCTTGATGAGCCTGGCGGTGGATACGTCGCACACGTCGGACAGGGAAATCCAGTCGCCAAAGCTGGACATGCGGTCCGCGCCGCGCGCGCGGGCATAGGCGCAGGCCAGCGGAGAGAGCTCCGCATCCGCCGGAATGAAATAGATGCGGCGCAACGTGTCCGAAAGCGGCAGGCCCACGGCGGCTCCGGCGGGGCTTACATGCTTGAAGCTGGCGGCGGCGGGCAGGCCCGTGGCGCGCTTGAGCTCACGCACCAGCTGCCAGCCGTTGAACGCGTCCAAAAAGTTGATATAGCCCGGGCGGCCGCTTAGCACAACAATGGGCAATTCGCCCTCGTTCATAAAGATACGGGCGGGTTTTTGATTGGGATTGCAGCCGTATTTGAGCTCGAGCTCGTTCATGGAACGTTTTCCTCCTTAGCAATTCTTGTTGAGGATGACCTCATCCCCGTCCACCGATACATACAGCGATACCTTGTTGTCCCCGTCAAGCGCGCTCCAAAGGGCGTCCGCCAGGGCCCCCGCGTCCAATTCAGGCACCTCAACCGCCACCGGCTCCCCATGGAAGCTGGGCAGGGGCGAGCCAAAGCCCTCGTAGGTGCTGATGAAATGGCCCACGCCGGGCAAGGGCGCGTCCCAGGTATAAAAGAAGCGCTCGCAGCAAGCGGGGTTTCCGCCCTGCGCCTTCAGGATGGATAGCATGTACGCGCCGCAGGGCCACGCCAGGCCGGAGATGCGCGGCGTCCAGTTGGGGCCGTCCGGCTCAAAGGTACGGGTGTTCAGCGCCTCGCGCCAGCTCTTGCCGCCAGCCAGGAAATCGCGCAGGGTATCGGTCTGGTCGCCGTTGGTTACGATGAGGGTTTCTTCTTCCCCCTGCCTTATACGGCGCACGGGATGGTAAATAATCAGGCTCGGGTCTGTCATCCTGCTTTCATCAAACGCGCGGGTACGGATGCCGTCCTCCGTTTTTTCAAACACACGGTTGCGGCTGTTCTCGCTGCGGCCCATAATGAAATAGGCGCATACGGCCTTGCCTGCGGGCGTGTGCCCCAGCAGGATGCCGCGCCCGGGATACGCGCGTTCCTTCAAATAGGTAAAAAGATCGGTCATGGTATCCTACTCCCTTCCAGCCGTTTGGCCAGCCTTTCCGTTTCGCGCGGAAGCAGTATCCATTCGGCCTGCTCCATCACGCGCCTTTGCAGGGTTTCGGGGGTATCGCCAGGCAAAACCTCCACGGCCTTTTGGGCCAGGATCGGCCCGCCGTCCGGGATGGCGTTTACAATGTGCACGGTCGCGCCCGTTACCTTCACGCCCCGCTCAAGCGCCGCGCGGTGTACGCGCAGGCCGTAATACCCCTCGCCGCAAAAGGCGGGAATCAGGCTGGGGTGCACGTTCAGGATGCGGCCCTCATAGGCGTTTACCACGCATTCATCCAAAATGAGCATAAAACCCGCCAGTACCACCAGCCCAATGCGGTGGGCCCGCAAAAGCGCGACCAGCCGCTGGCCATAGGCGCTGGGCGTTTCGCCCTCCCCGCGCGCCAAGACGGCCGTTTCCACCCCGGCCGCGCGGGCGCGGGTCAAGGCGTACGCGCCCTCCTTGCTGCTCACCACCAGCGCAATGCGGCCGCTTTTCAGCTCTCCGCGCGCTTGCGCGTCCAAAAGCGCCTGCAAATTGGTGCCGCCGCCGCTTACCATAACAGCGATGTTCAGCATAGCGCAATCCCGTCCTCGCCGTCCACAATCTCGCCCAGCACGTACGCGTCGGTTTCGCCCACCTGGTACAGGCTGTCCAGCGCCAAATCAACGTCCTCGGCGGCCACGGTCAGGCACATGCCCACGCCCATGTTGAAGGTGTTGAACATGTCGCGCTCAGGAATGCCGCCCACCTCTTGGATAAGCTTGAATACCGGCGGAATACGCACGACGCTGCGCTCTATGCGGGCCATTTTGCCCGGCGCCAACGAGCGCGGGATATTTTCATAGAAGCCGCCGCCCGTGATGTGGCTGATGGCGCGAATGCGCACGCCCGCCTCCAGCATGGCCAGCACCTGCTTTACATAGATGCGCGTGGGCGTGAGCAGCGTTTCGCCCAAAGTGGCGGAAAGCTCGTCATAGCGCTTGTCAAGCCCGCCCCTTTCCACGTTGAATACCTTGCGCACCAGCGAAAACCCGTTGGAATGCACGCCGCTGGATTTGAGCGCGATCAGCACGTCGCCGGCTTCCATGGCGGTTTTGTCCAGAATGCGGCTCTTGTCCACCACGCCCACGCTAAAGCCCGCCAAGTCGTATTCGTCCTCGGGGTAAAAGCCGGGCATCTCGGCGGTTTCGCCGCCTACCAGGGCGCAGCCCGCCTCCACGCAGCCCTCGGCCACGCCGCTCACAATCTGCGCCACGCGCTCGGGCACGTTCTTGCCCACGGCCACATAGTCCAAAAAGAACTGGGGCTTCGCGCCGCAGCATACGATGTCGTTTACGCACATGGCCACACAGTCGATGCCCACGGTATCGTGCTTGTCCATCAAAAAGGCCAGCTTTAGCTTGGTGCCCACGCCGTCGGTGCCGCTTACCAGCACAGGGCGCTGGATGCCTGTCATATCCAGCTCAAACAGGCCGCCGAAGCCGCCTATGCCGTCCAGCACGCCTGGAATCATGGTGCGGGCCACATGCTGCTTCATCAATTCCACGGCGCGGTAGCCCGCGGTAATATCCACGCCCGCGGCCTTGTAGCTTGCGCTTTCGCTTTTCATTGCGCTTGTTCCTCCGTTTGCTCGTTCTTCTTTTCGGACAGGCGGCGCTCAAACTTGAGCTTGGCGGTGTCCTGGGGCGGCTCCATAGGATATTTTCCCGTAAAGCAGCCGTCGCAGAAGCCGCACCTGGCGTTATCCGCCAGCATGGGCAAATAGTCCACATTCAGGAACCCCAGGCTGTCCGCGCCGATGATTTGGCAAATTTCCTCCACGCTGTGGTGCGCGGCAATCAGGTTGTCGGTGGAGTCGATATCCGTACCAAAATAGCAGGGATGGCGGAACGGCGGCGAGGACAGGCGCATATGCACCTCCTTGGCCCCGGCCTCCCGCAAAAGGCTTACGATACGGGCGGACGTTGTGCCGCGCACGATGGAATCGTCAATAAGCACAACGCGCTTTCCCTCCACGGTGGAGCGCACCGCGTTTAGCTTGATGCGCACGCTGTTGGCGCGCTGCTTTTGCGAGGGCTGAATGAAGGTGCGGCCAATGTATTTGTTTTTGATAAAGCCAATGCCATAGGGGATGCCGCTTTGCCTGGCAAAGCCGATGGCCGCGTCGATGCCGCTGTCTGGCACGCCGATCACCACGTCCGCCTGGGCGGGATGCTCCAGCGCCAGGAAGGAGCCCGCGCGCATCCGCGCCACATGCACGGAGCTGCCCTCCATTACGCTGTCCGGACGGGCAAAATAGATGAACTCAAACACGCAAAACGCGCTTTTGCATTTTTGCGGGCTGCGCAGGCTTTTCACGCCCTCGCTTGAAACCACAACCACCTCGCCCGGCTCGATATCCCGAACGAAGGTTGCGCCAATGGCATCCAGGGCGCAGCTTTCGCTGGCAAATACGGCGTCGCCGTCCAATTCGCCCATGCACAGCGGGCGGAAGCCGTTAGGGTCGCGAGCGGCAATCAGCTTCTGCGGGCTCATCACCACCAGCGAATACGCGCCTTTGATATGCCCCATGGCGTTTACCACGGCCTGCTCGATGCTGCCGGTTTTGAGCCGTTCCTGCGTGATGATGTAGGCGATTACTTCCGTATCGCTGGTGGTATGGAAGATGGCCCCGCGCAGTTCAAGCGCCTCGCGCAGCTCGCGCGCGTTTACCAAGTTGCCGTTGTGGCACAGCGCCATAGCCCCCTTCTGGTGGTTTACCAAAAGGGGCTGGGCGTTGCCCCGGTTCTGCGTGCCGGTGGTGGCGTAACGGCAGTGGCCCACGGCCATGCTGCCCTCATGCAGCTTTTCCAGCACATCGCGGGTGAACACCTCGTTAACCAAGCCAACGTCCTTGTAGCAGTCAATCACGCCGTCGTTGTTCACGGCAATGCCGCAGCTTTCCTGGCCGCGGTGCTGCAAGGCGTAAAGCGCGTGATACGCCGCGGGCACAACGCCGGTTTTCCCGTCCCGCAGGTAGATGCCAAACACGCCGCATTCCTCATGCGGCTTGTCAAAAACGTCCATGCTTATTCTCCCATCAGGCGCTTCATGATCTCGTGATACGCGTCCTCAACGCCGCCCAGGTCGCGGCGGAAACGGTCCTTATCCAGCCTCTCATGGGTCTGGCTGTCCCAGAAGCGGCAGGTATCGGGGCTGATTTCATCCGCCAGCACGATGGTTCCATCGCTGGTCTTGCCAAACTCCAGCTTAAAGTCGATCAGTTCGATGTTAAGGTCCTTGAGATAGGCTGTGAGCACTTCGTTGACCTTCAGGCTGTAACGGCAAATGAGCTCCATTTCCTCATCGGTGGCCCAGCCCATGGCGGCGATATGATAACGGTTCACCATGGGATCGCCCAGGTCGTCGTCCTTATAGCAGAACTCCAGCACGGTTTTGCCAAGCTTGGTACCCTCGGGCAGGCCCAGCCGCTCGGATAGGCTGCCGGCGGCGATATTGCGCACAATTACCTCCAGGGGCACGATCTTTACGCGCTTTACCAGCGTTTCGCGTTCGCTAAGCTCCTTCACAAAGTGCGTGGGTACGCCTTCTTTTTCCAAAAGCTTCATCAGGTGATTGGTCACGCGGTTGTTAATAATGCCCTTGCCCTGGATGGTGCCCTTCTTCAGGCCGTTAAAGGCGGTAGCGTCGTCTTTATAGTCCACAAGCACCAATTCGGGGTCGTCGGTGGCAAATACCTTCTTGGCCTTGCCTTCGTACATCTGCTCAAGCTTTTTCACGTCTGCTTCCTCCTGCTTCTTTCAAAATATCTGGAAAACCGGTTGGGGCCTGTTCACACGTTCAGGGCCGCGTCCTTGGCAATCACCTTATCGTGCATCTCGGCGCGCATAGCCAGCAGCCTTTGGGAAAGTGCCTCGTCGCTGAGCGCCAAAATCTGCGCTGCTAGAAGCGCCGCGTTTTCCGAACCGTTGATAGCCACCGTGGCCACCGGTATGCCGCCCGGCATTTGCACCGTGGACAAAAGCGCGTCCAGCCCGTCCAGCGCGCTGGCCTTCACAGGGATGCCGATCACCGGCAGCACGCTTTGCGCCGCCAAAGCGCCCGCCAAATGGGCCGCCTTGCCCGCCGCGGCAATTAGCACGCCAAAGCCGTTTTCCTTCGCGCCGCGCGCAAAGGCCGCGGCCTCCGCCGGGGTGCGGTGGGCGGAATACACATGCGCCTCATATGGAATGTTCAGGTTTTTGAGTGTTTTGAAGCAATTTTCCAGAACGGGCAGGTCGCTGTCCGAGCCCATGATCACCGCTACCTTCTTCAACACCGTTTCCCTCCCAAAGCAAATTCATCCGGCGTCAAAAGATGCAGCCATATTCTGCGGCCTTGCCGCATGGCTGCATCCAGTGCACATAGATGGTATTTTCCAAAAAGGTGCGGTTGCCCGTCAAGCGCTTTGACACGAAACCCAAAACATGCTCCCCGCGCATGGCCGCTGCAACCCCTTTCCGAAAGATACGGATATTTTAGCGAAGAACATTCAGATTGTCAATCGTTTTTCCGAACATTTATCCTTTGCGCAATGAAAACGTTAGAAATTCTGTATAAGCTATCATCATTATGCAACGGGTGCTACCCGAAAAGCCGGATTCTATGGTATAATGCGTTTAACCCCATTTACAAAGGAGCATGCCAAGCGATGGACAGTACCATCTTTCCGGCCTTTACCGCAATCCTGCGCAGCGGGTAAGGAAGCGCCTGCGGTACGCAGCATTCTAAGGACGCGCCCGACAATCTACCGATAAAGAGGAAGCCCTATGCACGCCTTGTCCGATCCAAAGCGGCAGGGACACCTGCTCGCTTTATTCACCATTTTTGTTTGGGGAACCACGTTTCTATCCACCTCCACGCTCCTGAAGGATTTTTCGCCCGTGGAGATTTTGATTGTCCGCTTGATTTTGGCGATTATTGCGCTCACGCTGGCGCAGCCCAAACGCCTGCGCCTGGAAAGCCCCCGCCATGAGTGGCTGTTTGCGGGGGCCGGTTTCTTTGGCGTGGCCCTGTATTTCCTTTTGGAAAACTTTGCGCTCACCTTCACCTATTCCGCAAATTGCAGCGTCATCATCTCCACCGCGCCCTTTTTTGTGGCCATGGCAATGCGCCTGTTCTGCGGCGAGGAGGCGATGGGCCGAAGCTTCTATATCGGCTTTGCGGTCGCCATTGCGGGCGTGGCGCTGGTCAGCTTCAGCGGCCAGCAGCTTCACATCAACCCCTTGGGCGATCTTCTCTGCATCCTGGCGGCCATAAGCTGGGCGGGCTATAATGTGTTTCTCAAAAAGATTGAGCGCTGCGGGTACCGCAACACCCTGCTGGTCACGCGGCGGCTGTTCGCCTACGGCCTCGCGTTCCTGCTGCCGCTTCTTCCCTTCCTATCGCGGCACGCGCAGGCCGCAAGCTTTCTAAAGCCCGTGAATCTTCTCAACTTCCTTTATCTTGGCCTTTGCGCCAGCGCGCTGTGCTTCGTCACCTGGGGCCTGGCGCTGGAACGGATCGGCGCGGTGCGCACGAGCGTATATATCTATCTTTCTCCCGTGGTCACGATCCTGTTTGCCTGGCTTATCCTTCACGACCCCATCCACCCCATGGCTCTTGCAGGCGCAGCCCTCACGCTGGCCGGCCTGCTGCTTTCGCAGCGCAAAGGAGGTTCCTTATGAAAAAGGATTGGCTCGCCCCGTTGGTTTTCTGGCTTTTGTTTGAAGCCGTGGCCGTTACCCTTTGGCTTTCCCTTAACAACCTGTTCTATCTGTTCAATTTTAGCTATATCGGCACATGCCTGGCGGTGGGTATCTACCTATATTCGCGCAAATGGAAATACGCCCGCAATGCCGTGCAGTGGGCGGTGGGCTTGTATATGCTTGTTTACCTGGGCCTGATCGACGGCGAAAACATGCAGATCGAGGGCTTTTGGTACTATCTGTTTTTAGGCGTGTTTGAGGCGGCCACCATTCATTACTTCGTGGCCAAAATCGCCGGGCCGCTGTTCTTTGGGCGCGGCTGGTGCGGCTTTGCCTGCTGGACGGCCATGGTGCTGGATGTGCTGCCCTATAAGCAGCGCCAGGCTCCGCGCAAAAACTGGACGTGGATGCGCTATGCGGCGTTCGCCATATCGCTTTTGTATGTAGCCGCGCTGTTCCTGCTTGGCGTACAGGGGCTGGAACGCGTTATGCTGATAAGCTTTATCGCGGGCAACGCGCTATACTACGCGTTGGGCGTTATCCTGGCTTTTGCGCTCAAGGATAACCGCGCCTTTTGCAAATACCTGTGCCCCGTCGCCGTGTTTTTAAAGCCGGCCAGTTATTACGCCCGTCTGCGCGTGACCTGCGACACGCAGCTTTGCGTATCCTGCGGAAAGTGCAAGCGCGTATGCCCCATGGATGTGGATATGACGGATAACGCCCGCTCGCGCAAGCGCGGCACGGAATGCATCCTGTGCATGCGCTGCGTGGACGAGTGCCCCAAGCGGGCGCTCAAGGTTTAACGTTCCTTCAGCAGCGCTATCTCCAGCGGCTGCCCCAAAAACGCCGTTGCGCGCCCGATCTCCTGAGAGGTTGGGCGCGTTCCTTTTGGCGCGACGGCCCAAAGCGGGCCCTCCGCCATGCGCAGGCAGGCTACAACCTCCCCCTCAAACCATTCCACGGGGCGGTCTACGCCGTATACGCACGCGTCCTGCCATTGGTTTTGCTCCAGCAACGCCTCCTGCACATGGCCGCAGTTGAGGCCGTAAACGCGCCCGCGCCCATCGCGCGCGCCCAGCCTATGCTCCACCGTTACCGTAACCATGCGGCCCAACGGCGCAGGCTGCTTCTGGGCTGCCGCCGTCCCTTCCGGCGTTGCGGCGCATGCCCTGCCAAAGCCGCGCCCGCTCCCGGGCGTAAAGCCCAAAAATGCGCACAGGTCCGTCGCCAGCACGCCGCGCTCGCCAAACTGCCTTTCCGCCCTCTCCCCGGCCAGCCCGTGCAAGGCGCACGCAGCCTGCAAAAGCGTCAGGTCGTCCATGCGGTAGGCCCCGGCGGCCCGGCCCGCCAGCAGCGCCGCCACTACGCCTGTGAGCGCGTCGCCGCTGCCGCCCTTGGCCATCGCGGGGGTGCCGAAAGCGCTTAGCGCCAGGCCCTGCGCTGCGCACAGCACGCTGGCTGTGCCCTTGAGCGCAACCGCCGCGCCATAGCGCTTCCAAATCTGGCGTGCCGCATGCGGCGCGTCCGCCGCCACCTCCTGCGCCGTCGTACCCAGCAGGCGCGCCGCCTCCGCCGGATGGGGCGTGAGCACGCGCGTGCCGCCGTTCAGGCGCGCCGGCCTGCGCGCAAGCAGGTTCAGCGCGTCCGCGTCCAGCACGGCAGGCAGCTCATGCGCTCCCAGCCAGCCCAGCAGGCGCTCAAACAGCTCTGCCGCAGCCTCGCCCTGGCCCAGGCCGCAGCCCGCGCCCAAAGCATCCGCACGCTCCAACGCGCTTTTCAGCAGCGCCCACGCGGCCTCCGCATCCTCCATCGGCAGCGATAGGCAGGTGGCGCAGGGGCACAGCGTTTGCACCACCGGCATCACAGCTTCCGGGCAGGCCACCGTTACCAGCCCCGCGCCCGCGCGCAGCGTAGCCGTGGCACAGATGGCCGCCGCGCCCGCCATGCCGGGGCTGCCCGCCCACAGCAGCACGCGGCCGTAGCTACCCTTATGGCTCACGCGCCTGCGCGCGGGTAATAGCCCGGCCAAATCCGTTTCTTCCAGCAGGCGCAGGCCCGCGGCATCGTCCACAGCGGCCGGAATGCCAATATCCGCTACGGTGACCCGGCCCGCGTAATCCGGCCCCTCGCGCAGGTACAGCCCCGGCTTTGGCCTGTGAAAGGTGACGGTTTCATCCGCGCGCACGGTTTCGCCCATCACCTCGCCCGTATCGCCGTTCAGCCCGGAGGGAATATCCACGGCCACCACCGGCACGCCGCCCTCCCCCGAGGCGTTGATCAGCCTGCACAAAGCCAGCGGCACACCTGCAAGCGGCCTGGAAAGCCCCGTGCCAAACAGCGCGTCGATAATGCAGCCCACATTTTGGGGCGCAGGGGGCAAAGACCCGCCCGTAAGGAGGCGTACCCTTACGCGCGCAGCGCCCGCGCACGCCTCCAAGCGCCCCAGCTCGCGCCGCGCGTCCGGGCTGAGCGTCCCTTCCGCGAGCCATACCTCGCCCGCGAATGCATCGTCCGCATTGGCGAGCATACGCATCGCGGCCAGCCCGTCGCCGCCGTTATTCCCTGCCGCGCACACGCACCACACCACGCCCGGCTGGGCGCGCCTGCGCACGGCGGCGGCCACATGCGCGGCGGCGCGCTGCATCAGCATCTCCCCCGTCACGGCGGTTTCGTTCATCACGCGCGTTTCAACGCGCTTCATCTCGGCAGGCGTAATGGTCAAGCGCATTCCGGCCCCTCCTTCACATCGCTCACTCAATCACGCATACGGCGGCGGCTATGCCAGCCTCATGCGTCAAGCTCAAAAAGGCGCGCTGCGCGCCAAGCGCTTTCAGCCTTTGCAGGGCAGGCTCTCCCAGCGCGTAGCCGGGCGCGCCGCCGGGCGCGTGCGTCACGCCCACATCGCCAAGCGCTATGCCGCCGCCAATGCCCGCGCCCACAGCCTTTAAAAACGCTTCCTTGGCGGCAAACATCGCCGCCGCGCTCTGCGCGCCCATCGCGCCCCTCTGCGCAATATAGGCGCGCTCCTCCGCTGTGAAAAAGCGCTGCAAAAAGGCCTCGCCCTTTTGCAGCGCGCGTTCCATGCGGCTTACCTCGCACAGGTCTATCCCCAGGCCCCTCATGCGCCGCGCCCCATGAGCACCGCGTTTACCACGGCGCGCGCCATAGCCTCCGCCGCAGCCGCGCACAGCTGAATCTGATTCACATCCGCGTCCACGCGCCCGGTTCCCAGGGCAAAGATGGTATCGCCATCCATCTGCGTATGCACGGGGCGGATGGCGCGGGCCAGGCCGTCATGCGCGCAGGTGGCCAACCGTTTGGCCTGCGCCTTGGTGAGCACGGCGTCCGTTGCCACAACGGCGATGGTGGTGTTTTGCCCCGTGGTATGCGGGATGCGCGGCATGCCCGGCGCGGGCGCCGCGCCATAGAGCAGGCTTTCGCACAGAACGGGCGTGCCGTCCGGCAGGCGGCCAAAGCCGACGGGCTTCCCGCTGCGGATGTCATATACGTCGCCGCAGGCGTTTACCACGGCGATTGCGCCTACCGTAACCCCGCACGCCAAACGGATGCTGGCCGTACCCACGCCGCTTTGCATGGGCGACGCGCCCGGCACCAGCTTGCCTACCGTCGCGCCCGTACCCGCGCCCTGCGCGCCCTGCTCCACGGCCTTTCCGGCCGCCTTGCACGCGGCCTCGCCCATCTGCGCGTCAGGCCGCGCGTGCGCGTCGCCTACGCCCAAATCAAAAATAACCGCGCCCGGTACGATGGGCACATGGCACACGCCCATATCCACGCCCACGTCGCGCTTTTCCAAAAAGCGCATCACGCCGCAGGCCGCTTCCAGGCCAAAGGCGCTGCCGCCGGCAAGCACCACGGCATTGGCTTTTTCCACAGTGTTTTCCGGCGCGCACAAATCGGTTTCCCGGGTACCGGGGGCCGCCCCGCGCACATCCGCGCCAATCACCGCGCCATCGCGGCCTGCCAGCACAACCGTAACGCCTGTTTTGCCCGCCGCGTTTTGCGCCTGGCCCACGCGGATGCCGTGCACATCTGTAATGCTGCCTTCAAAAATCATCTGTTCCATTGCAATGCCTCCTTATGAGCAATATCCCATCAGCCCGCGCACCGATACGTCCCCGCTCAGCACGCGGTGTTCTACGCCCGTTTCATCCTTTACAATCAGCGCGCCTGTTTCATCCAGGCGCTTGGCCTCGCCCACAAAATCCACATTCGCGCCAATAACGCGCACCTGCTCGCCCAGCGTTACCGAGCGGCGCAGGTATTCGGGCAAAATACCGTTAAGGCCTTCGCGCTCCAGCGCGTCGATGGCGTTTTCCATATGCTTTAGATATGCGCAAAGCACCCTGCGCCGGCAAACGGGCGCGGCGGCTGCATCCTCCCGGCGCAATTCTATCAGCATGGAGGTTGCCTTGTCCCTTAGCTCGCCGGAAAAGCCCGTTTGGTTTACGTTGATGCCCACGCCCGGCACGATGAATTGCAGCCCGTCCAAATCCGCCGAAAGCTCGCTCAAAATGCCCACGCACTTTTTCCCGTTCAAAATCACATCGTTAGGCCATTTGATGCCGGGGCTCAGCCGTGGGCACACCTCCTGGATGGCCTGCGCCGAGGCGACGGCCGCCGCCAGCGTGCACAGCTGCGCCTGCTCCGTGGGCAGGGAGGGCCTAAGCACCAGGGTTTGCATCAGCGCCTCGCCCGCGGGCGTTTCCCAGCCGCGCTTAAGCCGCCCGCGCCCGGCGGTCTGCAATTCGCACACGGCCAAGCTGCCATGCGGCGCGCCGTCATGCGCCATCTGTTTGGCGCGTATGTTGGTGGAATCCATTTCCTGCGCGTAGCAAATCTCACCCCGGCCCGCCCAGCGCGTTTGCAAATCCTGATGGATATAGCCGGGCAGCAGGCTGTTTTCAACCGGCTCCAAGCGGTAGCCCCGCTTGCCCGCCGACACGATGCTGTATCCCTCCGCGCGCAGCTTTTCTATGCGCTTCCACACGGCCCCGCGCGTCATGTTAAGCTTTGCGCACAGCCTTTCGCCGGAAACCGGCTCGCTGGTGGACAGCATTTCAAGCAGCGGCTCCATGGGTCATTCCTCCTTCTTGGGCGGCTTTTTGCGCTTCTGGTAGCGCTCTTCCTCGCTGAAAATGCAGCCGCAGTATTTTTGCATATACAGCCCCATTTCCCGCGCGCGCTCCTGGCCCTCGCGAAAATAGGGCCGGAAAGCCCGATACAGAAAGTCCGTTTGAAATTCGGCTGCGGCAGCCTCGGCCTCCCTCCGAAGCAGCTCATGGTTCTGATAGGGGCTCACAAACAGCGTGGAGGTAAAATGCGTAAAGCCGTTTTCCGCCGCATAGCGGGCGGCCGCGCGCATGCGCATGCGGTAGCACTTTACACAGCGCCCTTCAATATTCTCCGCCACCTCGCCAATAAAGGGCCTGAGGCCATATTTCCCATGCGCTATCAATTCCAGCCCAACCGTTCTGGCATATTCCACAAGCGTGTTTTTCCTGCTGCGGTATTCCGTATAGGGATGAATGTTGGGATTGTCCCAAAAGCCGACGGGCTCAATGCCCTCCCTGCGCAGCGTTTCAATGCACATGATGGAGCACGGCGCGCAGCAGATATGCAAAAGCACCTTCATGGGCGTTCACCTCTTTATGGATATTGTAGCACGGCTTGAAGGGATGCACAAGGGGATGGGGTGGAAGGAAAGCGGCGTTGGTTTGGGAAAAGACCCCGCTCCCAGCGCGCCAACGTCCCCCATCAGGGCGGCTTGAATACGCCCCGCCGGAAGCATGCCACTGGCATGCCCTTCCAACGGGGCGCATTGGTTCATGAAAGCAATCTATATTTACGGCCGGGCTTCAGCCCTCTCCCTCCCGCAGCTGTCCCAACTGCCCTCCGGGATGGCGCAATACATATTCCTGTGGGGTTAGCGCGCGTTTTTCCTGCAACACAACCGACAGCGCCTGCAAAACGACGGTTTCCGCCAGTATGGACGTTCTGGGCGCGCGTCCCAGCGGGCCGCCCTCCCGCCGCGTACCGGCTATGACGCCCACGTCGGCATGGGCATACAGCCACGACTGGGCGTTGCCCGTTACGCCAATCACCTTGCAGCCATTGTTGCGCACGGCCGTTACCGTGGCCTTCATCTCCTGCGTTTCACCGCTGTTGGATATGCAGATCACCACATCTGACGGCATAAGCTGCCCGCAGGAGCCGTGAACGGCCTCCGTGCCGTGTAAAAAATAGGCGGGCGTCCCTGTGGACGACATCAGCGAGGCCATATATGTAGCCACATGGGCCGGCTTGCCTATGCCCGTGATGTGCACCCTTCCCCCCTGTTCTTCCGCCTCCCAAATCAGTCGGGCGGCGGAAAGCAGCGCCTCTTTGTCTATAGCGGAGAGCACGCCGCGCATTTCATCGCCGGTCGTTTCCAAAAAGCTGTCCAAAGCGCCCATAGGCGTCGCTCCTTTCAATGATCGTAATGCAGCGTTTTGCGCCCCGCGCCTGCAAGCGAGGCATTTACCTGCTCAAGCGTAGGCAGGCTAGGCTGCGCGCCCATCCCGGATACCGTTAGGCAGGCCGCATGGTTTGCAAAAGCCATGGCGTCCTCCTCTGCCATGCCGGCGCACAGCGCCGTTGAAAACGCGCCGATAAAGCTGTCGCCCGCGGCGGTGGGATCGACGGGCTGTGGGCAGTGCGCGGCGGGGCTTATCAAGAAGCGCTCGCCGTTCCAAAGGGCCGCCCCGACTTCCCCCAGTGTGATAATCACCCTGTCCGCGCCCTTTTGCCTGAGCAGGGCCGCCGCGCGGCGTATGGACGCGTCATCCTCCGGGCGCACGCCCGTAAGCGCCTCCGCCTCATGCTCGTTGGGCGCAATATAGGTCAAATTTTGCATCAAGCCGGGGGACAGGGGCGCTGCCGGCGCGGGATTGAGCATGACCGGCACGCCGCTGGCCCGCGCATAGCGCGCCACCACTTCGTTGATCTCCATGGGAATTTCCAACTGAAGAATCACCATGTCGTACCGCGCGATCTCCCGTTCCAAAAAGGCCACGTCGTCCGGCACAAGGGCCATGTTTGCGCCGGGAATCACCATAATACGGTTCTGGGCCGCGCCGCCGTTATCCCGGATCTGGATATTGCTCAAGCCGGAGGGGCATGCGCCGGTAACGGTTACCCCATCCGTGCGCACGCCCGCCTCATTCAGGGAGGCAATCATGGCTTCGCCGTAGGCGTCGCCGCCCACCTTGCCAACCATGCTCACCTCCGCGCCCAGGCGGGCGGCCTGCACCGCCTGGTTTGCGCCCTTTCCGCCGGGGGCAGAGTGAAAATCCGTGCCAAGGATGGTTTCCCCCTGGGAAACAAAACGGTCCGCGCGAAAAATCAAATCCATTACAAAGCTGCCCACCACCAACAGCCTGGGGCGTTTCATGCGGTTTTCCTCCTTTCCAAACGCGCGCGGCTTACACACATAGCGTGCGATACGCCTCGTCCATCAGCGCGGCGACCTGGCGGATTTCCTCCCGGAAATTGGGCGAAAGCAGCCTGTCATCCTGCACGCGGCAGCGCGTAGTGATGGGCAGCCCCGCAATTTCCTTCAGGAAATACTTTGCGTTGGTGGGATAGAGCTGGCGTTCCAGCAGCGAGGCGGCCGTAAGCAGCCGCTGCACTTTATCCGCGTTGGGATGACGGATGTTGCGGGTAAGCCATACATACATTTCAGGATGGAAATTCGCCATGATGCCGGAAAAGCCGTACGCTCCGTCACGCAGCGATTCCAGCAGCGTGGCGATATGCGCATTGTACAGCTTAAGGCGCGTGCCGCGGGTGACGGCCAGCTTTTCCCGAATCTGCGCCGCGTTAAGGCAGGTATCCTTCAAAAAGTAGAACCGCCCTGTATCCGCCAGCTCCCGAATCACGCGTGGCGAAAGCAGCCGCTTATAGGGAAAGGGGCATTCATACAAGCCCAGGGGAATGTTATCGTCGATCTGCCCAAGCAGGGCGCTCGCATGGGAAAGCAGGGCGTCGTCGTCCTGCCCCTCGCAGGCCAGCCGGTTGGTAAGCAAAATCACCGCGTCCACGCCCGTTTCCTTCATGGCATATATGTTGCGAACCTGCTCCGCCATACAGTAATCCGTAAAGCCGGAGCCGATCACAGGCACCCGCCCGCGCGCCGCGTCCACCGTGATTTTGGCGATGCGCATACGCTCCTCAAAGGTCATATGGAAAATTTCGCTGCTCTGGCAGGAGGCAAACAGGCCGTCCACGCCCTTCTCAATGTACCACTCAACCAGCGCGTACAAGCCTTCCTCGTCAATTTCTCCTTTTTCGGTAAAGGGGGTCAGCATAACGGGCCACACGCCATTTGGATAGCTTTTCATTTGAAATCCTTCCCTTCCATAGATCGATCAGAATGCTCTTGCCAGTTCCTTTAAAAGTGCGATGATGGGCAAATGCTGCGGGCATGCGCTTTCGCACTGGCCGTAGGCAATGCAGCGCGCGGGCGTAGCGCCCTGCTGCGTGTTCTTGCGCCAGTGGTTTTCAGCCGCCTGCGACCCGGGAAAAAGCCTGCAATTGTTCAAAACGCCAATCAACGCGGGTATTTCCAGCCCTGCCGGGCAGCCCTTTACGCAGTAGCGGCAGCCCGTGCATGGTGCCGTCGGGGAGCTAAGCAGGCAGGCCGCCGCCCGGTCAAGGGCCTCCCGCTCCGCCAAGGAAAGCGGCTTGGGCGCGTCCAGCGTGGCGATGTTATCCTCCATTTGTTCCATGGCGTTCATGCCGGAAAGCACCACTTTCACGCCATCCAGGCCCGCCGCGTAGCGCAGGGCCCAGGAGGCCTGGGTGGCCTGCGGCGCGGCGGCGCGCAGGATTTCCTCCGCGGCGGAAGGAAGGCTGGCCAGCATGCCGCCTTTAATGGGTTCCATCACAACGATGGGCAGCCCGTGCGCCCGCACGATCTCATGGCATTTTCGGGAACAGATGCGCGGGCTTTCCCAATCCGCGTAATTTAGCTGTAACTGCACAAATTCCGTTTCGGGATGCTTTTCAAGCGTTTGCTCCAAAAGCTCCGGCGTGCCATGGAAGGAGAACCCTAGATGCCGGATAAGCCCCTCGCGTTTCATGCGCGCCGCGTGCTCCCAGCAGCCAAAGCGCTCGTAGCGTTCCCAATTGCGGTTGTTCACGCCATGCATCAAATAAAAATCGAAATAGCCGGCGCCTGTGCGCTCCAGCTGTTGGGCAAAGGTCGCGTCCACATCGCTGGCGTTTTTCAAAAAATTGTGCGGCATTTTGGTTGCAAGCGTAAAGCTGCCGCGGGGATAACGCTCTATCAGCGCGCGCCTGACCGCCCGCTCCGATTCGCCGTCGTGATACACATACGCGGTGTCAAAATAGGTGAACCCAGCCTCCATGAAGCGGTCCACCAGCCGGCACAAAAGCGCCATGTCAATAGCGCCGTCCTCATGCGTGGGCAGGCGCATCAGGCCAAAGCCAAGCTTTTTGCAGGCGAAAATCTCCTTCATGCCAAACGCCCCTCTCTTCCTTCGTTACACAATCAGTTCGTCAGTTGTGCGCTTCCACACATGGTGTACATCGTTCTCATCGCGGTAATAGGCATGATCGGCATCCACAAACCCCGCCGGCGCATCCTCAAGCACAATGGTTTCCGCAGGCTTTCCCAGCGCAATAAGCAGCACGGGCCGCAAATGCTGCGGCAGCGCCAAGGCCTGGCTCAACGCCCGCGCGTCATATCCGCCCAGCATGCAGCCGCCAAAGCCCATCTCCACCGCGCCCATAAGCAGCGCAAACGCGGCGATACCCACATCCTTGTAAAACGCGGTTGGGCTAGGCGCTATGCTCATGTCATGCAGGATAGCGATATAGGCGGTGGGCGCCATGCCCTCGCGCGGCAGCTTTGGCGTTTTCATGCGCCCGGCCCAGCGGGTAAGCGCCAAAATACGCGCGTTGGTTTCATCATCGCATACCAGGCGGTATTTCAGCGGCTGCACGTTCCCGCTGGAGGGGCACAGCCGGGTTAACGCTACAAGGCGCGTTAATTCCTCCCTGTTCAGCCGGGGCGTTTGCAAAAAGCCGCGATAGCTGCGGTTCTTCTTCAGCAGTCCCTTAAGCGTCATTTCCAACGCCCCCTCACTGCTCGTCCGTACCCGGCATTTGAAGGATCACCTTAAACGCCTCGCGGCCGGCGACCAGCTCAAAGCCCCTGCCCGCCTCCTCCATGGGCAAAACGTGGCTATAATACTGCTCGGGCACCAGCTCGCCGCGCTTAACCAGCTCCACAACCGCCTCGTGAGAGCGATGCTCGCCATAGGGCCAGTTGAGCATATGCAGCCTGATGTTGTTGGGCCAATCAAACAGGTTGGTATTGGCCCGCTCCTTGGAAAGGACGCCGTACAGGCCAATTATTCCGCCAGGTTTAAGCAGCGGCGCAAGCGCGCGGTCGCTTTCCAGGTCGCCTACCGCGTCCACGATCATATCCAGTTTTTGCCCAGCCAGAACCTCCTCCGGCTTTTCCTTGCGGGAATTTATCACGCCGTCCACCTTTGCGCAGGCGTAAATATGCTCCAGGCGATTGTCGTGGTGCCCTGTGCAGCGCACGCTGCCCGCGCCCAGCGCCTTGGCAATTCTGGCAATGCCCATGGCTACCGGGCCATCGCCGCACACCAGCACGTCCATGCCCGGCTGAAAGCCAAAGTTTTTTAGCGCGCTGTAATTCTCCTTAAAGGTTAGCAGCATCACCGCGTCCCGGTAGCGCATGCCGTCCGGAATCAGCTTTCCGCGATAGTCCGGAACCGGGGGCTGCGTACCCAAATCCACGCCATCCTCCATCATGGCGCGAATATCGTGCGTAATCCCGTATTCCGCCATTTGGCCAAAGTGGCAGTAAAACCCCGGCGCAGCCGTGCCGATTGGCGAAACCACCCGGTCGCCCACATGCCAGTAGCGCACCTTCTTGCCCACGGTCACAATGCGGCCCACGCTCTCATGCCCCAGCACGGTAGGATAAGGAATTTTTCGGTCCGCCACCTTGTCGTGTATCAGCTTTAGATCCGTTCCATTGCAAATGCCGCAGTATAAAATTTTGGTTAGGCATTCATAGTCGCCGGGAACGGGGCGCGGAATTTCAACAATTTCCGTTTTGCCCCGCTCCATAGCGGCAACAGCCTTCATTTTTTCAAACACGCTTCTGCCTCCAAACGAAAAAAACTGTTTTTGATGCATGCAACAAAAACAGACAAAAGCGCTTTTCCTATTCCATTTTCCCAGAGAAACTATTGCCCGTTCATTATAGCAGTTCCACCGGAATTGTCAAGCGCCGTTTTTTGCCTTCCTTATGGAAAACCGCTCCGGTTTTCCATTGACAAATCCTTTCAAGGCCAATAGAATAAAGGCTGGCAATCCTTTGGCCGTCCCACGATATGTACGGAAGGAGTTCGGCAGGACGCATGAACAAAATAGAGAAGGTGTCCGTTACGGATATGGCCGCCAGCGCCATACGCAACTCCATTCTAAGCGGGGAATACAACGTTGGCGACAAGCTTGCCACCGAGGCCAAGCTGTGCCAGCAGCTTAATGTAAGCCGCACGGTTGTAAGAGAGGCGCTGCGCATTCTCGCCACGGAGGGCTATGTGCGCATGCTCCCGGGACGGGGCGCCTTTGTGGCCCGCGTAACGGAAATAGATAGCTACTGGGCGGTTTTCTCCCCTACCAGCTTTAAGGACCTTATGGACGTTCGCGCGCCGATGGAGGAGCTTGCGGCCCGCCTGGCGGCGCAGCGCTGCGACGCGGGGCTGACCCTGCGGCTTGAGGAGAACTTTGCCGCCTTCATCGCCGCCAACAACGCCTGCGACGGGCAGGAGCTTATGCGCCTTGACGAGCAGTTTCACATGATTATTTTTGAAGCCACCGGCAACGAGCTGCTCATCAACATTGGCAAGCTGCTTACAAAGGCCTTTAACAAATACCGTTACGCCTCTTTTAACGACGACGGCACCTATTCCAACGCCATTGAACCGCATAGGAGGCTAATAAACGCGTTTCGCAACCAAAGCGAAACGGAAGCGGTTGAGGCCATGCATTACCACATGATACGCGCTATTGAGGATATCAGCGCACGCATTCGCACGGATGAATGATTTACCTTATGCAGGAACGGAGGTCCGCCCTCCGTTCTTTTTTATGCCTTGAATAAGGCGGAATGTTGGTTTTATTTGATTTTTGACCATATCGGAAATTTTTTTGAAAAGGGTATTGACAAGCGGGATGGCTTTGTGTATTATGATTGTACGATGTCATACAATATGACGTGATAAGAGCGTTGCCCGTGTTCCCAAAGAAACTATTGCAATCCTGTTTTGGTTGGGAGTGAAATTCGTGGCAAGCAAAGCAAGAGGGCTCAACGCCCGCCGCCTCAAGGAAGATCGCGTGCTTCCCTATGCGCTGCTTCTTCCGTCGTTCCTGTTTTTAGCGGTTTTCCTGCTGTATCCTATGGGCAGGGCGCTGTTTAACAGCTTCCTGAATTACCAACGCACCAAGCCCAAGCAGTATGGCTGGATTGGTTTGGAAAACTATGTGCGCATCTTCACCGGCGACAGCAAATTCATAACCTCGCTTGGCATCTCGCTCAAGTGGGTGGCCATTGAGGTGGGCTTACAGGTCGTCATCGGCCTTACGGCGGCGCTGCTGCTAAACCGCAAGTTCCGCGGCCAGGGCTTTTCGCGCACCATCTGCTTTGCGCCCTGGGCTATTTCCGGCGTGCTGACAGGTATCCTGTGGCTGCTCATCTACGACGATAACTTTGGCCTGCTCAACAACCTGCTCAGCTCATGGGGAATGGCAACCCGCTCCTGGCTGGGCGACCGCAACCTGGCCTTCGGCTCCGTTGTTATCGCGGAATTATGGCGCGGCATTCCCTTCCTGGCCATTACCTGCCTGGCGGCGCTGCAAAGTATCTCCGAGGATATCTACGAAGCCGCGAAGGTGGATGGAGCGGGCCGCCTGGTAACGCTGTTTCGCATCACGCTACCGTTTATCCGGGAATCGGTGGTGTATGCGGCGCTCATGCGCTGCATCTGGGCCTTCCAATCCGTAGATTTGATTATGACCATGACCAACGGCGGCCCGCTGGGGCGCACCACCACGCTCGCCTTGTACATCTACAACAAATCCGTTGTGGAGGGCAACTATGGCTATGGCAGCGCGTTGGCCATTCTTTCCTTCCTGATGCTAAGCGTTTTCACCGTCGTCTATTTGCGCGCCAACGCTTTTGGAAAGGAGGATGCGTAATGCCTTCCAAAACAAAGCGCATTGCGGAGCGCTTCTTCCTGCGCTGGCTGCCGCTGGGGATCCTGCTCGCGTTTGTAATGATCCCGCTTTTATGGACGCTGTCGCTATCCTTCAAATACTCCAGCGACGTGGTCAGCGAAACCTTTACCATTCTTCCCAACCCCTTCACCTTCAGCAATTACACGAACGCATGGTCCAGCGGCCGCATCTCCCAATACTTTTTTAACAGCCTTGTTATCAGCCTGTGCGCGGTCGCGGTGGTTTCGGTGCTGGTGCTGTTCAACGGCTACGCGCTAAGCCGCTTCAAATTCCGGGGGAAGCAGGCGTTTATGGTTATCATGCTAATGACCCAAATGCTGCCGCGCATCATCATCATTTCGCCGCTGTACCTGCTCATGCGGGATCTGGGGCTGGTAGACAGGTTCCTGTCCGTAATTCTGGTGGAAATCGCCTCCGCCATTCCCTTCCAAACGCTGCTGATGAAGGGCTTCATTGGCGGCGTGCCCAAGGAAATCGACGAGGCCGCCATGATTGACGGCTGCACGCGCATGCAAACGCTGTTTCATGTGATCATGCCCGTGATCATTCCCGGCATTGTTACCGTAATTTCCTTCGCGTTCATCAACTGCTGGAACGAGTATCTGCTGCCCTACACCTTCTTAAGCACCGGCAGCAAGTTTCCCATTTCGGTTGGCCTGCGCTACATGATTACCCAAACCACCATCAATTATTCCGGCCTGGCCGCCGGCGCTGTAATTGCCCTGCTGCCGCCGCTATGCCTGTTTGGTTACGTGCAGCGCTATCTGGTATCCGGCATGAGCGCCGGCGCGCTCAAGGGTTAAGCGCCGTTTCCCAAAATGATCATCCCGCTGGGCGCGGGATATCAATAAATGAAAGGAGCATCTCCCCCTATGAAAAAATGGCTGTCCATCCTTCTGTCACTCGTGCTGACCCTTAGCTTCTTCTCGGTTTCACAGGCCGAGGAGCAGGCGACCGTTACCTTTTGGCTTGACGACATGACCGATGCGCGCATGGAAATGGTTGAAAAAATCATCTCCACGTTCGAGGCCTCCCATCCCAATATCAAAATTGAGTTTACCGGCCTGCCCGAGGACTCTACCGACAAGCTGATGCTAGCCTTTGAGGCCGGCATCGCGCCGGACATCCTCAACATTACCTCCAAAAACATCGCTACCTATATTGAAAACGGCTATGTGACCGACCTGACCGATCTCTACGCCGAAAAGGGCAACAACGCCATTCTGGAAAGCGCCATCGCTTCCGCCACCGCCTATGACCGGGAGAATAACCGCCTGTATTATCTGCCCTCCGGCTGCAACTTCTTCTGCCTGTGGGCGCGCAGCGACTGGTTCGCCGAAAAGGGCCTGGCCATTCCCGCTACCTGGGACGAATTCTTTGCCGATGTAGAGGCGCTTACCGATAAGGCTGCGGGCCGCTACGGCATTGCGCTGCGCGGCGGCTCGGGCGCGGCAACCAACCTGGAAATGCTCATGTATTCCTATTCCGGCATCACCAATTACTTCACCGAGGATGGCGTTTGCACCGTAAACGATCCCAAGCATGTGGAATTTGTGGACCGCTACCTGTCCCTGTACAATGTTTGCAGCGGCGAGGGCGATATCAACTACGGCTGGACCCAGCTGGCCGGCGCGTTCCAAACCGGCGTTGCCGCCATTATTCAGCATAACACCGGCTCCTCCGACGCGCACTACGCGGCCTTCAACGGCGATCTAACAAAGTTTGAGGCGGTTCCCTTCCCCACGTCGCAAACGGGCAACCGCGTTATGCAAAGCCTCAGCTGGGACGGCTTCGCCATCAACTCCACCGCGAAGGATAAGGAAGCCGCGTGGGAGTTCCTCTACTACCTTTGCGCCGCCGAGGGCGCGGCCATCTATACCGAGGCTATCGGCCTGGTGCCCTGCGTCACCGAGCTGCTGACCAGCGAGGATAGCTACGTGCAAAATCCCGAAAAGCCTTGGATGCAGACTGCCGCCGCCGTTATCACCGATCCCACCACCCTGTTCTATGATTGCCCCACCTATATGCCCTCTTATAGCGGCGCGCTTTCCAGCGAAATCGATCCCCTGGTTCAGCAAACCATGGCGGGCGAGCTCACCGCGCAGGAGCTGCTGGACACCTGGGCGCAAATCATGAATGATATGTATGCCGAAGAAGGCAAGTAACCGTTCCTGATTCTTCCCCCTCCCTCCGCCCGCCGGAGGGAGGGGCCGTTCCGTTGCTGAAAAACACCGCTATGGGGAGGTTAAACACAATGAGCTATCGAGAAAGCGTGATGCGCGAGGGCCATATACGCTGCCATGTAAGCAAAAAGGCGGATATCCGCTTCACAGATGGCGCGCTGCCGCATGCCATGGGCGTTACCAATGTACAAATCATGCGTTCCAGCCAGAATCCCTCGCTTGCGCCGGAGGGGCTGGGCTGGACCTATGCGCACGCCGCCATGCTGGGCTATTGGCAGGGCGAATTTATGGTGCAATACCTTGCGGGCGCGCGCAGCGAGCACGAGGGCGATTCCCGCGCCTTTCTCATCCGCTCCAGGGACGGCGTTCAGTATTCCCGCCCGGTTGAAATCTTCCCCGCCATCAACGTACCCACGGCCCCTTATAACGGCGAGGGCAAGGAGGTCTTTTTGGGGCGCGAAAGCACCAACTGCATCATCCATCACCGCATGGCGTTTTTTAAGGCGTCCAACGGCCGTATGCTGGCCATGACGCATTACGGCGTGGTGCCCATGGACCCCAGGCTGAAGGAATTTCCCGCGCCCGGCGCCTGCAAAAGCTACGATATGACCGATATCATGCTGGTTATGCCCGGCAGCGGCTGGGGCGTGGGCCGCGCCGTGCGTGAAATACGCCCCGATTTCAGCTTTGGCCCCATTCACTTTTTACGCTATGGCTCCAGCGGCGGCTATACGCGGGAAAACACCAAATGCTTCCCCTATTTTGAGGAAAGCGGCGACGCCGGGTTTGTGGCGGCCTGCCGCGAGCTGTTGAACCACCGCATCGCCACGCAGCAGTGGTGGGAGGAGGAGCGCTTTGACAAAAGCGGCTTCTTTACCCTCACGGGCGGCGAGGCGCCCTGCATCTACACCCTTCCCGGCGGCGGCAGCGATAAAATGGCCATCCTGAAAAACGCGCTCACCGCCATCTCCCACGACGGCGGCGAAAGCTGGTCGCCCCTCAAGCGTTCCCATACGCTGGAAACCTCCACAGGCAAGGTATGGGGCCAAAGAACCGCCGATGGCAAATATGCCCTGGCCTATAACCCCACCACCGATACGGCGCATCGCTGGCCCTTGGTAGCCTCAAGCGGCGATAACGGCCAGGATTTTGGCGAAATGTACGCCGTTTTGCCCGAGGTTCCTCCCTGCCGCTATGCGGGCAGGCTAAAAAACCTTGGGCCACAGTATATCCGCGGCATTGCGGAATATAATCCCCAGCCCGATGATAACGCTTTTTTCCTTACGTACAGCAACAACAAGGAGGATATCTGGCTAAGCCGCATCGCCGTTCCCCTGCGCGGCGAGGAAACCCGGGACGTGGCGGCGGATATGCGGCATGTAAGCTGGAAGCAGCTTGCGGATAGCTGGAACCTTACGCTTCCCAGCTGGGGCGGCATAGCGCTGGAAAACGGCGCGCTTGTGCTGCGCGATCGCGATCCCTATCACCGCGCCATTGCGGAGCGCGCCTTTGTGCCCGGCGCGGTGGTTGAGCTGGATACCGACGTGGCCCTTGACGGCGGCGATCCCGAGCAGGCCTTTACCATCGCCTTCCAGGATGAAAGCGGCCGCGAGCCCGCCAAGGTGCTTTTGCGCAGCGATGGGTGGCTCAATTCCCGCGTGTTTGGGTCCGAGCTGCATGTGGCGCGGTTTCAGCCCGGCGAGCGCGTCCGCCTCTCCTTCCGGCTGGATTGCGTGTACAACCAATGCAGCGCCTCCATTACGGCGGGCGGCCAAACCATTTCCAAGCGCTGGCGGTTTGATACCAGCGTCTGGAAGCTTTGCCGGGTGCAGTTCCGCACCAAATACGCCCTGACGCATCAAAATGAGGAGGTATATCCCAAGTGGGCTGATATCGGCAACCTTCCCGGAGGGGATTGCCCCACCGCGGAGCTGCAGGCGCGTATCTTCAGCCTTCATACCCGCACGGTTGAAAAGGAGTAGGCGCATCCAAAGCAAGGGGCCTTGAAACGCTTGGGTTTCAAGGCCCCTTGCTTCAGGCCGTCGAAAAAGCTCGCCTACCGCGATCTTTTCCGCCGAGGTTTGCGCCGTTCGCCTACTCGCTGCGCTCTCCGGGCGGCGAACGGCGTAAGGAAACCTTGCTGCGCAAGGCTTCCGAAACCGGCGTACACGCCGCCGGTTTCGGAACAAGCGTTGGAGGGCTCAGGCCCTCCAAGCCTCCCTATGGGGTTTATCGACAGCCCCTTGTCTTTTCGGGTGTTTCCGCAGCGCGATTTGCTAGTAAAAAGGAGGGGGCGGCGTCCGTTCCCCCTTTTTCTGGCTTACGCCCGCACGAAGGTGAACCGTTCCCACGGGATATCCACAGGCTTCTTCTCGCTAAGGATTTCGTCAACATGCATCAAAAGCGGCAACTCGCTCAAGGAAACGTCGCCGCGCTGCGCGCGTATGCGCATCGCCCTGGCTACGCGGCAGGCCACCACCAGCGACTCAAGCGTTACGCCCTTCAGCTCCCGCTTTGCTTCGTCCACGTCCAGCCCGCGGCCCAGCAGGATGCCCGCTAGGCGGGTGCGGCCCCCGTAAACGGTCACGTACAAGTCGCCCAGACCAATCCATAAATTGGTTAAATCCTGCGCGCCCTGCAATTTCAAAAGCGTATACATTTCCCGCGAGGCCTCGCCAAATACGGCGGCTTGGGAGTTATAGTGCGGCTCGCTGTCCAAGCCAAAGCATTTTTGATTTATGCCAATGGTTAGCGCAATGCCAAGCGCAAACCCGTTCTTGAGCGCAACCGCCGTTTCTACGCCCATCACATCGCCGGAAAGGCTGATATGATAATAGTCGGTTTTAAGCAGGCTTTTGGCTTCCGCAAGCGCCTCCTTATCCCAGCCGCAGAAGGCCACCTCCGTCTGGTCGTGAGCCACGAGCTCATAGCTTGTGCAGGGCCCGCCAACCGCCATCAGCCTTAGCCTCTTCCCCAGCCTGTCCAGCTTTTCCCGCCACAGATAGGGATAGGGCAGCAATCTGCCGTCCGGCATATCCATTAGCCCCTTGGTAACGGTTAGCACCTTCACGCCGTCGGCAATCTTGGGAAGCACCTGCTCGCCAAACCATTCCACGCCAAAGCTGCTAACGCCGCCAATCACCAATTCGGCCCCTTCCAGCGCCTGATCTAGCTCCTCAATCTGGTAATAGCGCACCCCGGCGGGAAAATCCTTGGTAAACTTGGGGTGACGGCCCGTTTCCCAGCATGCGTCGATGATCTCCCTGTCCAGGTGCGTCCCCACCAGGCGAACCTCGTGCCCGTTTTCACGCGCCGGGAAAGCCAGGGCCGATCCCATCATACCCACGCCAACGATTGTAATAACAGCCATAGGCTATCTTCCCTCCAAACCCGCCTAGCGGATTTTTTCAACAGCGGTTTCAGCATACAGCCGTTCGTAATCGGCCTCATCAAAGTCGCCCGTCAATAGGCTCAGCGCATTTGCGGCGGAAACGGCGATCGCCATACGCAAGCAGTCGCATACAGGCTGCTTGCGGGCAAAGCCCACCGCGAAGCCCGCCACCATGCTATCGCCGCAGCCAACCGTATTTTTGGGCGTAATCAGCGGCGGCCTGCCCAGATAAACGCCTTCATCACAGGCCAATAAAGCGCCCTCCGCGCCCATGGACACAACCACATAGGCAATTCCGCTTCGGTGCAGCGTTTCGGCCGCCGCAAACAGCGCCTCCCTATTCGCAGGCGAATAGCCCAGCAGCTGCGCCATTTCATCCATATTGGGTTTTATGAAGGTTGGGCGTTCGGCAACGGCGGCCGCCAGCCTCTCCCCGCTGGCGTCCACCAGCACCGGCACGCCCGACGCCTTGCAGCGCCGGATAAGCCTGGCATAGGCGTCGTTAGGAACGCCCTTTGGCACGCTGCCGCTGATGCAAACCACATCCGCATGGGGCAGCTGGCTTTCAAAATCCTGATAAAAGCGATCCAGCTCCTCCGCGCTCACAGGCGCTCCGGGCTCCAGGTATTCCGTTGACCTTCCATTGGATAGATCCCAGCAGTTGATGCAGCAGCGCGTTTCGGCCTTCACATGGGTAAAAGCGCGCCGCACCCCTGGCTGGCAAACCAGCGATTCCAGATATTGCCCGTTCAGGCCGCCGGTAAACCCCATCGCCGTAACGCTTTCCCCAAGCTTTGCGGCCACGCGGCTTACATTCAGGCCCTTCCCGCCCGCCGAGTTGTGCGCTTCCTGAACCCGCATCACCGTTTCCGGCTGGATGGAGGGCAGCAGATACAGCTTGTCAATGGAGGCGTTTAACGTAACGGTTACAATCATACGCTCCCTCATTCATTCACCAGCATAACCTTGCCGTGTACGCTTGCAGGGTCGTCAAAGAGCTTGAAAGCGTCCCATGCCTGGCTCATAGGATAGGTGCGGAAAATGAACGCCGGGTCGAATTTCAGCTCGCCCGTGGCGAAATAATCCGCCGTCAGCTGCCATTCCCTGCCCGGGAAGGGGGCGGAATAGCTCATCCAGCTTCCTGTAAGGAAGAACTCCTTGCGGTTCATGTTTTCCCATTGCGCCGGCGTAAAGGCCAAATCGTTATGCGGAGTTCCAATAAAGGTCACATGCGACTTGTTGCCCGCAACGTCAAAGCAGATACGGTCTGTCACCGGGTTTCCGGCGGTCTCAAACACATGGTCGTAGCCCGCGCCGTCCGTTAGGGCCATCGCTTTTTCATGCCAGCCCTCCTTGCGGGTGTTGATCAATTCATCCGCGCCCATGCGCTTGGCCAACGCCAAGCGGCTGTCGTCCACATCAAAAACGACCAGCCTCCTGGAGCCAAAAATCTTGGCCCACTGGGCCGTAAAAATACCAATCGTACCGCAGCCTACAACCGCCACGTTGCCCCCGCCGGTGTAGCCCCCCTGGAACAGGCCGTGCAGCGCCACGGTGGACGGCTCAAACATGGCCGCCTGCGCATAGGGAATGGACGCGTCGTACTTGACCACGTTCCGTTCCGGAATCACAACATAATCGGCAAAGCTGCCCTGCTGGCGGCTGCCTATGAAGCTGTAATGCTTGCACAGGGAAAAGTTCCCCTGCTGGCAATCGCTGCACTGCATGCAGGGAATCAGCGGGGCTGCGGTAACCGTATCCCCTACCCGCACGCTGGCGACGCCTTCGCCGGTTTCCACAACGTCGCCGCTGAATTCATGCCCCAGCACAATGGGATAATAGTGCGCGCCATTATGAAGCACGCGCGGCACATCGCTGCCGCAAATCCCTGTAACGCGGACATGCACCTTTACCTCTCCCGGCCCGCAAACCGGCGTTTCCCAGTCCGTATAGCGCAAATCGCGGTTTTTGTATAACACAGCAGCTTTCATCATTTGACGGCTCCTTTTCGTAGTTTTCTATTGGGCATATAGGGGTTCGACCGCCGCGATCAGCTCGCGGTACAGCTCGTACCGTCCTTGGTAAAATTCGCGTTGCCTTTCTTCGGGGGCATACCGTTTAACCGCCCGGATCCCGCAAACCGCCGCCTCCGGGCTGCGCAGCACGCCGGTTCCAAGCCCAGCCAGGATGGCCGCGCCTTTTGCCGCCGCCGTTTCCGCCTGTACCGTTTCCATGCGGCTTCCCGTTACATCCGCCTTGATTTGCATCCATACCCGGCTTTTTGCGCTGCCGCCCGTTGAGCGCATTACGCTTACCGCGCCGCCCGCTTCGGCGGCCGCATCCAGGTTGTGCCTAAGCGAATACGCCACGCCTTCCATCACCGCGCGAATCATTTGCCGCCGCGTGGCGGAAAAGCCAAGGCCGTAGAACATACCCTTGGCGTCCGGGTTCCACAGGGGGCTGCGCTCGCCCGCCATGAAGGGCAGAAAAATCACACCGCCGCTGCCGGGCGGCTCCATGGCGGCGGCCTCGCTCATCTCCTGAAAGCTCATATCCGGGCAAAACTGCTCCCGAAACCATTTCAGCGCCCCGCCTCCGCCCGTGGTGCCGCCTTGCAGCAGCCATTTCCGCCCAATCACATGCCGGCTTAGGATCAGGGCAGGTGCGGCCGCGTACTTTTCCGTGCAAATGCTCATACCGCCTGCCTGGCCGCCCTGCTCCTGGGTTTGACCCGCCTGCGTTACGCCAACGCCCAGCGCGCTGCAAGCGGCGTCCAGCCCGCCCGCCACCACCGGCGTTCCCTCCAGCAGCCCCGTCAGGGCTGCGGCCTCCGCCGTTACGCGCCCAACAACCTCGCTGCATTCGTGAATCTCCGGCAAAAGGCGCGTTTCCAGGCCAAGCGCGCCGGCAAGCTCCCTGTTCCAATCGCCCTGCGCCATGTCAAAGCAGTTCCAGCCATATCCCTGGGATACGTCCTGCGTAATAGCGCCGGTCAGGCGATAGACGATGTAGCCGTTGGATTGAAGCACCTTCTCCGTTTTCCTGAAAAGGCCCGGAAAGCGCTTTTGAAACCAAAGGACCTTGGGCAGCGTGTAGCTGGGTGTAACCGGGTTGCCCGAGCATTGCAGCAGCGCTTCTCGGCCTACCGCGCGCACCATCTCATCGTATTCCCCGCGGGCGCGGGTATCCGTCCAGATGGGCGACGGGCAAAGCACGGCTCCGCTCGCGTCTATGGCAACCATGGCCCAGCTTTGGCCGTCTACCCCAACTCCCACAATGTCCGCCGGGTTTATTCCCGCACCGGCAAGCAGCTCCCTCACCGCCGTCACCGCGGCGCGCCACCAGTCCTCAGGCTGCTGCTCGGCCCATCCGTGTTTGGGATACCGCACGCCATAGGCGCTGTCCGCCGCTGCCGCCAGCGTCCCGTCCGCACGGAACAAGGCCGCCTTGCATGCGGAGGTACCAATGTCGATACCCAGAAGAAAGCCGCTCATGTCAGGCCTTCCCGTCGCTGCCGCACACGCGGATCAGCTCGCACACGCGCCGCGTTACCGCTTCCCTGGCTGCGCCAAGATACTTTTTGGGGTCAAAGGCGTTGGGGTTTTGCGCAAGGTATTCTTTCGCGGCATTTGTAAAGGTGATACGCAAATCCGTGGCATAGTTGACCTTGCTGATACCGCGGCGAATGCATTCCCGAACCGTTTCGTCCGGCACCCCGCTTGTGCCGTGAAGCACCAGCGGAATGGCGATCCTTTCTGCTATCCGGCTCAAGCGCTCCAAATCCAGCTTCGGCTTGGCCGCATAAACGCCATGCGCCGTACCAATCGCGGGCGCAAAGCTTGAAATGCCCGTGCGGCGTACAAATTCCTCCGCCTGCTGCGGGTCGGTATAGGCGGCGTCCGCGGAATGGCCGTCCTCCTTGCCGCCTACGGTGCCAAGCTCCGCCTCCACAGGCAGCGCGCCCGCCATTTCCACAACGCGGCGGGTCAGGCCTACGTTTTCTTCAAACGGCAGCAACGAGCCGTCTATCATAATGGAGGTATAGCCCTGCTTCACGCAGTATTCGGCCAGATCAAAGGAGTTGCCATGATCCAGGTGCAACGCCACCGGCACCGTAGCGGCGGCCGCCAGGCGGCTTACCGAACCTGCGAAGATCATAGGGTCGGCATATTTCAGCGTGCCAGGCGTTGTTTGAATCATTACAGGGGCGCGCATTTGCTGAGCGCCGTCGATGATCGCTTGAACCATTTCCATATTTTCCGCGTTAAAGGCCCCAATGGCATACTGGCCGCTGCGGGCCGCAACAAGCATCTCCTTCGCGGTAACAAAGGGCATAACGGTTTCCTCCTTCGCATTTCCTATGATATGGGCTTGGCCTAGCGGCGGCCGCCCTACCGCAACAATTCCCGAACCGCCTGCCCGTCCGCGCCAGGCATATCAAAACCTAGGGTTAAGGCCACCGTGGGGGCGATATCAACAATGCCCGCCTTTTCTATCACGGCGCCCGGCCTGATATCCGGCCCAAAGGCAACCAGGGCTGGCTGCGGCCCCTTGTCGGGATGGTAGCCATGCGTTCCGTGGGCCAGCTTGTAATCGCCCGTATCCACCGGACGGATAACCGGCCCCCTGTACTCGTTTCCAAAGGAGTACGTCCCATTGGTTTCCAGCACAAAGCTAAAACCGCCCGACAAGCGCTCCTCGCGCTGGGTTTCCTCCACCGTCCAAACGCGCTCTATGCCATACGCGCCCTCCCGCTTCGCTTCCTCCAGCACGGCGCGGGTTTTTTCCCATACGGCACGGTTTTGGGGCTCCTTCAGCCAAACCTGGCAGGATGCGCCCGTCGATTTGCATACGGCCTGATAATCCCTGATGGTTCCATCCTCTCCCAGCTCAATCAGGCCCGCGCGTTGAAGCAGCACGTTTGGCTGCACGCTTCCGCGCACGTCGATCTGCCCATGGTCGCTTACGATGAACACATTGGTTTGCTCCCTGATGCCGGCCAGCTCCAGCGCCTGTAAAATATCGCCCAGCCACAGGTCGCACTCATGCAGGCCATGGATCACCTTTTGAGAGAAAACGCCGGTTTCATGGCGATAGCCGTCTATATTGCCAGGATGCAGCATCAGCAGGTTTGGCCGGAACGCCCGGATGATATCGCACGCGCATGCGTGTATGAATTCATCCGTCCAGGGGTGCTGGCGGATATGCCCGCGGGCCAGGGGGATGTTGCGCCGGATAATCTCCATTACTTCCCGGTTTGCGCCGGCATCCTGGAAGCATTCCGCCTCGTCCTGCGTGCCGTCCTGCGGCCAGTACTCGTCAATCAGCCAATCGATATGGGGATGATTGCCCGTAACCGGCCAGAATACGGACGCCGTTGTGAAACCGTGCTCCTTGGCGCGGTCAAAGATATCCGGCGCCTTCACAGCATCGTGAAAATGCTCCCACTTGGAGGAAACCTCGCCAAGGACCGTCTTTTCGTTATTGATCACGCCATGCCTATCCGGATAGCAGCCTGTGCGCATCGTCGTATGGCAAGGATAGGTGATTGTAGGATAAATTGAACGGTTCCGCTTGATAATGGCCGCCTGGCTCCAAATGGAGCCGAAAGCGGGCAGCTCCTTAAGAATGGCCAGATCTTCATAAACCATCGCATCTTCAGAGATGACAACGGCGTATTTCCCTTTTTTCATCAGCAACGCCTCCAAGGAACGGCACGCTCCAAAGCCGCTTGGGCGAACGCGCCTCCTTACATATGTGCCTGCGTACCTTATTTGATGCCGCTGTAAGCAAACGCGCGCACGATGCGCTTATGGAACAGCGCGTATACGATGATAATCGGCACAACCAGTATGACGTTGCCTGCCATGATGATCTCCCAATCATAAGCGCCTTCCACATCGCGCAGCGCGGCGATGCCCATGGTAAGCGGATACACGCTGGAATTGGACGCCATAATGAACGGCCAGAAATAATCGTTCCATGTGCTGATAAAGCTCAGCATCAAAATGGATACCAGGGTCGCCTTGCCCATCGGCAGCATTACCTTCATCAGAATTTGGAACTCCCCGGCGTTATCCAACCTGGCGGACTCGAGCAGTTCATTGGGAACCTGCATAAAATTCTGCCGCAAAAGGAAGATGCCAAACGCGTTGGCCGCATGCGGAATAATCTGGGGCCATAGCGTTTTCAGCCATCCCACCGTGGACATCATGTTGAAGATGGAAATGAAGGTAACCTGCTGGGGAATCATAAACGCGACCATAACGATGCCAAACAGGAAGCCCCGCCCTTTGAACTCAAACTTTGCAAAGGCATACGCGGCGGGAATCATAACCGCCGTCTGCAAAAGCAGCGTGCCCACGCTCACCACAATGCTGTTCCACAGGTAGGTAAGATACGGGCCGGAATTCCATACCTTGGCAAAGTTTATCCATTGCAGGGATTCAGGCCAGAGGGACGGCGGGAACGCAATGGTTTCCTGATAGGTTTTGAAGCCTGTAATAATCATCCAGTAAAACGGGAAAATAAAAATCACAATCAGCAGCAGCTTCAACAGGGTACTGATCACAGAGCCTATCGTAATATGCTTCTTCATATCTTGTCCTTTCCTCCTTCCACAGCTTACTGGTAATGCACTTTCTTGGACAAAATACGAAAATAGGCAATGGTTACCACGCCAATCATCAGCATGAGGATAACGGCCGCGGCAAACGCGTAGCCAACCTTCCCCTGCAAAATAAACGCCTGCTTATAGATATAATACACCAATACCTGCGTTGAGGTGCCGGGGCCGCCCCGCGTCATTACGCGAATGGTATCAAACACGCGGAAGGAGCCGGTGGTCGCCGTTATCAGCAGCATGAACATTTGGGGCGAAATCATTGGCAGCGTAATCTTAAAAAACTTCTTCACGCTGCTGGCATTATCCAAATCCGCCGCCTCATACAGCTCCGCAGGCACATTCTGGATGGCTGCGTAAATCAGCATCGTGTTATAGCCTATGGCTTTCCACAGCGCCACGATAATGACGGACATCATCGCCGTGTCGGAGCTATCTATCCATTTAAGTGGCGGCAGGCCAAAAAAGCCCAGAACCATGTTAAGCAAGCCGTTATCCTTATTCATAATCCAGGCCCATACCATCGCCACAGACAGCAGGGCGATTACATGCGGCATGAACATGATATTGCGCGTTAGGTTGTTCAAAAAGGTATTTTTGGACAGCCAAACCGCAAACAGCGTTGAAAGCGTAAGCCCCAGCCCTACCACAAAAACGGCGTAGATAACGGTATGCAGGATGGCGTCGGTAAACTCTTTTCTTCTGAAATTGTAGGCATAGTTTTCCCAGCCCACCCAAACCGGCGTGGTGATCAAATTCCACTTTTGAAAGGAGCGGACGACCACGTCAAACAATGGGTAGATCACGAATATTGCCAGGAAAAGCATTGCCGGTAGAATGTATACATAGGGCCGGATTTTTTCCCAGGGGGTTTGATATCCTGCCGGACGGGAAACCGCGGTATTTTTGCTCATAAGCGCCTCACAGTTTCTGCATCCATTCGTCGTAACGGGCATCGCCCGCACGGACGCGGCGCTCATTCTCATCAAAAAGAAGGATGTTTTCCTTTTTCACGCCAATGTAAACCTCGCTGCCCTGTTCAAAGGTATCCTCAAGGCTCTTGGCCATCACGGAGTTCCCTCCGTAGCGAATCTGGTAGATCGTTTCGGAGCCGAGCATTTCCTTGGTCACAATCGTGCCCTTGCGGGTATAGAAGAACTGCCCGCCCTCGCTGCGCAGGTGCACCTTTTCCGGCCGGAAGCCGTAGCATGCCGGAACCTCGTCAAAACGCACAACGTTCATCTGCGGCGAGCCGATAAACTGCGCGGTGAACAAATTGTCCGGATCGTGATAAATCTCGCTCGGGCCGGCTTCCTGCTGAATAACGCCCTTGTTCATAAGGATGATCTTGGTCCCCATGGACATGGCCTCGGTTTGGTCGTGGGTCACATACACAAAGGTCGTTTGCAGGCGGTTATGCAGCTCAATAAGCTCCGTGCGCATGCTTACGCGCAGCTTGGCGTCCAGGTTGGAAAGCGGCTCGTCCATCAAAAAGACCTTGGGCTTTTTCACCATGGCGCGCGCCAGGGCGATGCGCTGCCTCTGCCCGCCGGACAATGTGCTGGGCTTGCGGTCCAGCATATCGCCAATGCCAACAATTTCGGAAATCTCTTTTACCAGGCGTTCCCGCTCATCCTTGGGAACCTTGTTGTTTTTCAGGCCAAATTCAATGTTTTCTTTAACGGTCATCGTTGGGTAAATGGCATAGTTCTGAAACACCATCGCCACATTCCGTTTGGCCGGGGGAAGGGCCGAGATATCCTCTCCATCCAGATACACCTTGCCGGCGGTTTGCGGCCCAATGCCCGCGATAATGCGCAGCAGGGTTGTTTTGCCGCAGCCGGAAGGGCCGATCATAACCGTAAAGGAACCGTCCTCGATCGTCAAATTCAACTGGTCAAGGATTACTTTATCGCCAAATTTCTTGGTGATATTCTCAAATCTGATTTCTGCCACGTGTACCTCCTGAAACAGCGCTTGGTAATGAGGAACAGGAAGGCCGAGAACGGCCTCCCTCGGGCTATGGATAAACCCAAGGGAGGGTGGCTGGCCTAAGGCCCGCGCTTCGTTTCTATGCCAACGGCGTGTGCGTCGGCTTCGCAAGCCCTTCGCGCTGGATGCCCTTACACCGTCCCGCGGCCTTCCTGACATGCGCTATTGATGCTCTACGTTATCCTTATTCGTAAGCTTCCACAACGCCGTTGGGCAGCACGGATTCCATGATGTCCTTCAGGGTTGCCATCTCGTCCTCCACGGAAATATCGTCGGAGGCAAACGCCTCCAAAGAGGAAACAACCTCGTTGTCAATCTCGGACAAATAGGGGGAAACGTGGGTTTCATTCAGGTACGCCAGCTGATCGTAAGCAACGCGGGTTTCAGGCTTCTCTTCCCAGGCCGCCTGCACCTCCGGCGTATTTTCCACACCCACGTGGGAGAGCACATAGCCGGTCTTGAGGGAGTGATACACATTGGCCTCGGTGCTGGTCATGTACTTGATGAATTCCCAGCCAGCGGCGGTTTCCTCGGGGCTCTTGTTGCTGGCAAGCATCAGGTTGGAGCCGCCGGTATAAATGCGGCGGTAGATGGAGCCGTCCTCCTGGGTCTTGCCGGGGAGCATATCAACGCCCAGCGTAAATACGCCCTCGCTCTTGCTGATCGCGTTGCTCAGGCTGCCGGAGGAAGCAAAGCAGAACGGCAGCTTGCCGGCCATGAAGTCCTCCCAGTAGCCGCCGGTCGTCAGCGAGGGAACCTCATACCAGCCCTTGTCAATGGCCTCGCGCCACGCGGTCAAAGCCTTCTCCCAGCCATCGTTAAGGTTCATGCAGGCGCCCAGGCCGTCCTTGCTGAAGTATTCGCCGCCGCCCCATACGGTAATGTAATAGGTAAAGTAGCCGCCGGCGATGGGATGTCCGTAAGCGGGCGTGCCCTTTTCAGCAACCCACTTTTCGCAGATCGCCCACATATCTTCCCAGCTTTGGGGCATGCCAAAGCCCATTTCACCCAGCAGGTCCATGTTGCAATACATGATCTGGGTGGAACGGCCATAGGGGAACGACCACACGTTGCCCTCGGTATCGGTGCTGAACACCAGCATGGCCGGAACGAACTGGCCAATATCATACTCGGGATCATTGGTCGCGATGTATTCCGTCAGGTTTACCATGGTGCCGTACTGCATCTCGTTAAGGGACATGCAGGCGTCAATCAGGGATACGGCGGGGTTGTCGCCGGAACGGAAGGAAGAATTGTATTTGGCCAGGATTTCGGCATAGTTGCCGATATACTGCTCGTTAACATGGATTTTTCCTTCGTTGGCCTCGTTGAAGCCATTTACCAATGTCGTTAGCGCCTCATAGTTGGAGCCGGAGCCCCAGGCATGCCAGAAATCAATCTCAATGGGCGCCGCTTCGGCAGACGCTATCGCCGTCATGCCCATCAGCATCATTACCGCCAGGATAACCGCAAGCAATTTCTTCATAAATTGAATTCCTCCTCATTTTCAAAATATGATCAATCAATATACGTTGGCGTGCTGGCCTAGCTTGCATTCTCCCTCCCTTCCTACTCTTTCCGGCAGCCCGCCTATCGGGATTCCTTTTCAGCCTCCCTTCGGACGCGCCGACCAACACCCTGCCCGCCGTGTTTCCTGCCGCTTTACGGCACAGCAAACACATAGCCTTCCTACCGTCTATCCTAATAGGAACGCGGCGTGCTTTACAAAAACGTTCTTGATGTTTATAATTATATTGTCTGGGAATCATAGATGTCAACAGTTGATCGTTTGAATGAAAAATATTCTTATTTTCCATTGAAATCGATCATAAAGCGATCAAAATTGATCGCTTTTTATGAAAAAAGCACCTTTTGGCAAAGGAATGATCATAAATGTTCAAGACCGATAGAATGGATGCCATTCTGGATATCCTCCAGGAAAAAAAGCACGTTACCGTAAACTACCTGGCGGAGCATGTTTACGCCAGCAATGTAACAATCCGCAGAGAGCTCAAGAAAATGGAAGAGCTGGGGCTGGTTATTCGGAGCTATGGCGGCGTATCGCTCAGGGAAAGCGAAAACCGTTTTGTGCCGCTGGTCATCCGGGAGCATAACAGCAGCTCCATAAAGGATGGCATTGCCAGGCAGGCCGTTGAGCTGATTACCGAAGGCAGCACCATCTTCATGGACGGCTCGTCCACGGTGCTGCGCATGGTGAACTTTCTTAAGGAAAAACAAAATATTACCGTAATCACCAACAGCCTGCGCACAGCGGCGATGCTGTGCGAAAAAAGGATTACCGTATACTGCACAGGCGGCCTGCTGGTTCCCGAGGCGCTTGTTTGCGTGGGAACCTATTCGGAAAACCTGATTCAATCCGTAACGGCCGACCTGGCGTTTTTCTCCTCGCAGGGCCTGTCATGCGATGGGAAAATCTCGGATTTTTCGGAGAATGAAACCCACCAGCGCCGGCTTATGCTAAAGCATGCGCAAAAGAAGTATTTTCTTTGCGACAGCAGCAAGCTGGGCAAAACCTTCCTTTTTACCCTATGCCACATATCCGAAATCGACGGAATTCTCTCCGATACGGATGCGGACGCATGGCTCAAAAGCGTTAACGCAGCGCAGCCGTAACGCCTGCCAAGCCAAGCTTCTTTTTAAGAAAAACGCTTGGTTCTGCGCAGGGAATATGCTATAATACCGATGGCATGCATAGAAACCATGGAGATGTGGGGTGAGAATATGGAAGACAGCAGTTGCGGGCGAAGTACGGACATGGTTTTGAAGGCGTTCGGGATTCTCCTGGCACAAGCCGTCCATATTCTGACTGCCTTTTTTGTGTAATTCCATAAAAACCATTGTCTGTTTCTTAAGCTACACAACAGGAATGTAAGGCAAACGCGCGGCCAAACGCTTTTGCAGGCGAAGGGGCATTGCCTCTTTTTTGCTTGCAAAGCGTTTCCTGCGCCCTGCCTTTGCCGCAATGCAGCATTGTTGCGAAGGTTTTGTGTAAAGGAGGAAACAAATAATGAACAAGGAAACCGCCGTCGTTAACGCGCGCCCTGATTACAAAGCGGATATTGCGGAGATTGTAAGAGGGAACTTATCCCCAAAGCTTATGCGCAGCCGGATTCTTGATTATCACGAGAACGATATCGCCGCCGCGCTTTCAATGCTAAACCGGGATGAGCGCAAGAAGCTATACAGCGTACTGGATATTGACGCGCTTTCCGCCGTGCTGGAATACGCCGATGAGATTGGCGTATATCTTGAGGAGCTCACCTATAAAAAGAGGATTGAGGTTTTATCCCGAATCGAGGTTGCAAGCGCGGTTGCCTACTTAAAAACGCTGGATAAAAGGGAGCGAAATTCCATCCTTGAGCTGATGGACGACGGCCCGCAAAACGAGATAAGGCTTTTGGCCTCCTTTGACGAGGATGAAATCGGCAGCAGGATGACCACCAATTATATCTCGATCGCGAACGGAACCGGCGTTCGCCAGGCCATGCACGAGCTGGTGGAGCAGGCCGCGGTTCACGACAATATTTCCACAATCTACGTTATAGACCAGGACGGCATATTCTACGGGGCCATTGACCTGAAGGATTTAATTGTGGCGCGGGACGGGCAGGCCCTTGAGGATATTACCGTTACCTCCTATCCCTACGTATACGCCAATGAATTGGTGGAGGACTGCATTGACCGTATCAAAGGCTACTCCGAGGATTCCATCCCGGTTTTGGATGCCGATAACCGCTTAAAAGGCGTGTTAACGGCGCAGGACATCGCAGAGTTGATAGACGATGAAATGGGCGAGGACTATGCAAAGCTTGCCGGCCTTACCGCGGAGGAGGATTTGCGGGAGCCGCTGCTCAAAAGCATTGCCAAGCGCCTGCCCTGGCTTATCGTTCTGTTGGGGCTTGGCTTGATTGTTTCAAGTGTGGTGGGCCTGTTTGAAACGGTTGTGGCAAGCCTGCCCCTTGTTGTGTGCTTTCAATCGCTAATCCTTGATATGGCGGGAAACGTGGGAACGCAGTCATTGGCGGTTACCATACGCGTTCTTATGGACGAGCGCCTGCCGGCAAAGCAAAAGCTGTTTTTCATCTTGAAGGAATCGCGGGTGGGGCTATGCAACGGGTTCATCCTTGGCGTGCTCTCCTTTGCGGTTATCGGCCTATACCTGTTTTTGCTAAAGGGAGAAACGGCCACGCTTGCGTTTTCCGTTTCCTTTTGCATAGGGATAGCGCTGCTTGTTGCGATGTTTCTTTCCAGCATCTCGGGTACGGGCATCCCCATGCTGTTTAAAAAGCTCAAGATCGACCCCGCCGTTGCCTCCGGCCCGCTTATTACAACCATAAACGACCTGATTGCCGTTGTAACATACTATGGCCTGTCCTGGATTTTGCTCATCAACGTCCTGTGCTTATAGGAGCCCCACGCGGCCGGGAAGCTGTATTTAGATCAATGAATATCATTTGGGAAGTTATTTCATGCAGAGGTGCGGTATGCAATTAAACTCAAAAATCAGCAGCGTTTCTGATTATCTAAGCGTGCTCAATGAACTAAACAGCTCCTATCCTGCCTCTCCAACCGACTGTAAATTCATTTACAGGGGAATGAGCAGCATAGACTATGCTCTGTTGCCCAGCATCTTTCGCAAATCCCGTGATTTTGATCTCTCAATCGACAAGTCTGTGGACAATGATAGATACACCGCCTATGCAACCGAAAGGCAGATTTTGCAGGCGTTTATCTCCGAGGCATGCGCATATGTCAAGAAAGATCCCGGCAAGAATCTGCGTCAATGGGTGGAATATGCCCAGCACTATGGCGTTCCAACCCGTTTTCTTGATTGGACGGAAAACCCTTTGGTAGCGCTGTATACATGAATTTTTTGTCAAACTTAGCACGGTGCCACATCTGAACCTCGGTTACAGCTGCAGCCAACTTTGTCTGAATGGCAACAGTAGAAGCAACATCCTCCTTCAATACAGTAAATTGAGGTTCAGAAATCACGTCAAGACGTTTCCGTTCATAAAAAACATGCGAAATTTGTGGATAAACCACCATGCCAAAAACGATGGGTTTCGCTCCTAGCTCCTGAAGGATTCGGCGCTCAATTGCAAACCGATATCCACGAACCTGCTTCTGTGGAGCAGCTGAAATTTCACCATCATTCGTTTTGATAATGACGGTATCTCCATTTTCAATACGAAGCACTGTTGATTCTCGCCAACCTTTGATTTCGAATACGACAATGCCTACATTTGGAATCAACATAGCCATGTCAAATTCCCGACCAAACACTTGACGATTCCGGTAAATGATATAATCATCCGGAAAAGCCTTTACCAGCAATTTGCAGAACAAATCCTCCGCATAATTGCCATTGACAATATCAGAACCAATATACTTTGCCACGGAATCCTCTCCTGCGTGATCTATTTACAGGTATGATACAGTATCTTCTACAATTTGCCAGATGTATTGCTTAGCATCACTCATCAATAAACTCAACAATATTCTCGATATTACAGTTGAGCGCTGAACAAATCCTTCTTAAGGCTTCCATAGAAACATCCTCGCCACGACGTAACTTGGTCATGGTATGAAGGAAAGTTAGTGGGGCGTTGCTCATGATTGCCATGGATGCAGAACAACGTGATCGGCAATGAGCTGATATACTTCTTGTTTTGAAGATCAATCCAGCCTCCGTTGAAGTTAATCCCAGCATCTCCTAGAACTATTATGATATCATCCTTTGATGTTTCCATTTTAGTACAGAATTTTTCTATTCGGCTGAAATTGCCATGTGTATCACCGGTAAGATAAATGGCCATATGCACACCTCCATATAGTATTATACTGTATAAATGGGATGAAGAAGAATAAACGGGTAGTATGACTAAGTGTTTGTGTTGATTGATGTGTGATGTATTTATCACTTTTCTATTGACGCATTTCAAAAATGTGATATAATTATCACGTAAGTGAGAAATACATCACATGGAGGTTGCTATGAAAAAAAGAAGAGTGTTGTCAGTAGGAACACAGGTCAAACTAGGTGGAACGCTTCCCGGAATCTTTTGGATTGTGGCAGGTATCTTTGGTTTTTTTGATAATACTTTATGTAGGCTGATAGAGATTGCATTTTTTGGTATGGCTCTCGTCTGTTTTATCATGCTACTCGTCTGTAAAAAAGAAGAAACTGACGAAATGGCCGAAGCAAACATGGATGCTGCAAAGGCATATACGCTCAGCGTCGCGCGTGTTGTTTTGGTCTGTGGTTCTTTAGCGATGCATTTTGTTCCCAAAGATTTTTTGACTTCAATTGATTGGAGTAAGGTATTGCCTAGCGTCTCCTACCTCTTTTTGGGTGTGCTTGATGTTATCTCTGGCATTACATTCAAGCAGTACGAAGAGGAGGAGTGACATGCCAATTCTAAAAACCAGAATGCACGAGTATCGTAAAGCGATGAATTTGCAGCAAACGGAGCTGGCGGAAAAAGTTGGGGTACGTCGTGAAACAATCGGAAAGTTGGAGAATGGTTATTACAATCCTTCGCTGAAGCTGGCAATGGACATTGCAAAGGTTTTTGGTAAAACGGTTGAAGAAGTATTTGAATTTATTGATGACGAGGGATGAGCGAAAACTAAAGTAACGGAATATGGAGATGCCTATAAGGAGTTATGATATGGACAGAGAAATTCTTACGGCGATAATAGGTGTAGTGAGTACTTTGCTGGGTACTATCTTAGGTTGGCTCCTGGACATTTTGATAGAATAAATGCAGTGACAAAATGGACAGAAAGGTATTGGACAATACTAATTGCCAGCGTTATGGGTTACGTAGTTCCTAAAGCATTGGCGAAACTGTTCGAATAGATTTGGCTTTCAAAGAGTGCTTGTAGCACTCTTTTTTTGCTTTATTGAAAAAGAAAAACTAATGTGACAATTTCTCATCATTAGAAAAGCGTGTAAAACTTTAAGTATTCAAATTGATTTTACAGGGAAAACCACACCACCTATTGAACTCTTACACCAGCACCTTGACAACTTCATCCTTTCGAACCAGTAGGCATGCTGAAAGGAGCGCCAGCATGTCTAAGCGATTGAGAGAACAAGTACAGATAGGTATAGATCCCTCGGGCAAACCCGTATACAAATGGGCGACGGGCTATACCACAACCGAATTACAGATTGATATTGCCAGAATTCTTGTTGAAGAGGGAATTCTGGATGGGGTAATGCCGCGCGTGCAGGAAACCAAAAAACTTCCAACGCTTCGGGAGTTCATCTTGCAAGAATATCAGCCGACGTTTATTGCCAACCTCGAACAGACAACACAATCGAACTACGATCAGTACATCAAGCTCAATATCCTTCCGTTTATGGGAGATCTGAGGCTGGATGAGATCAACGTCTCCACGATCCAACGATTCTACGATTGGATGGCAAACGCAGCATCTCACGGCAGGAAAAAGAACCTGAACAGGAACAGTATTCTAAGAGTGAGCGGACTGCTTAGTCGTATCTTCAAGGTTGCGATTGAAATGGGGCTGATATCCGAATCGCCGATCAAGAAAACACTGCTTCGTATCAACGCAGAAGAGGGTGGTCATCATACTGCACTGCCTGATCGTGAAGTGGCACGGATCAAACAGGCGATTCCGTCTCTTGATGTGCGGGACGAACGCATCTTCATGGCTTTGTTAGTATATACAGGCATGAGGCCAGAGGAAGTCCTGGGCCTCAAGTGGGAAGACGTCCATCTGAGCAAACAGTATGCCGAAGTCAAGCGTGCAGTCACATATCCAAGACGTAATCAGCCAGTCATCAAGGGAACTAAGACGAAAAGGTCTGTTCGCACGGTCATTCTGCCGCGAGTGCTTGTGGAAATCCTGATTCCCTGTGTGCAGTCTAGCGGCTTCGTCTGCGGAGGGGAGCAGCCGTGGACATGGACGGTGATGGATAACATCAAGCAGCGCGCGTACAAGAAACTGCAAATCAAAGGCTTCAGCAACTACGATTTCAGATCCACTTATGGCACACAGCTCAAAGAGAGCGGACTTTCCTCCGCGATTGTGGCTGACCTGATGGGCCATGCTGACACCCGCATGGTCGAAACCGTCTACGCCAGAACAAGACATGAAGGTGTCATGAAGCAGCTGGAAGCTGTAGAGGCGATAAACGCCGTTTTGTGACAGCCCTTGTGACAAATCAAAAAGCCCTCAAAGTCTTATGAAATAAGGCTTTGAAGGCTCCTATAAACGCTTGTTTGTGACACTTTCTGTGACAAACAGCTCTAAAATGATGTTTGGATCATCTTTTCAGAAATAAGAAAAACGCTCAATCCCTTATGGATCAAGCGTTTTCTTATTGGTGGGATTAGTAGGGCTCGAACCTATGACCTCCACGATGTCAACGTGGCGCTCTAACCAACTGAGCTATAATCCCATTTCGCCGCGATAAACGCAAAGCCATTCACAGCGAAAAGGATTGTACCATATTTCCTTCCAAAATGCAATACCCATGCAAGCAGAAATCCAAGGCGGCAAAAAAATCCGGCGGCAAAGCGCCTCCCATCTTCCAAAATTTCATTTCTCATTATATAGAGGGATTGAAGCAAAACCGTTTTGAAGTATAATGCCTTTGTATAGCTGTATTTAAGCAGGAAGCCGCGCCGCTTCCGTATGGAAAGAACGGGCAAAAAACCGGCGCTCTGATTTTTTTTGGAAAGGGACTTGCCAATGACGCTTTCCCGCAATACACTTCAAGGCAGGCAGAGTGAGTCTGCCCTTTTTGGCTGCCCGGAACAAATTCCAGGAGTGGCAGGTCGTTTCCGGCGGCGTGGCTATCACCGGGGATAAATTCACCATGCCTTCGGGCGGGGTGGTCATCCAGCCCGTTTTTGTGCGCCCCATCCCCAAAACGGGCGACGGCGCAACCCCCGGCCTGTGGCTTCTTGCCCTATGCGCCTCCCTTGGCGCGCTTGGCGTTATCCTTTTTCAAAAGCGGCGCGACGGAAAAGCGCGCTGAGGGCTTGCATACGTAAAAAATCAAAAAGCATAAATGAAACCGCCGCAGGGCTTGCGATGGAAACGCCCTGGAGCAAAAATAACGGGCAGTCCAGCCTATGCGGCTATTCCCCGCGCTCCAACCGTTCCAGCCAGCCCTTCCACAGCGCGCCCACGCTATCGCCGCCGGCCTCTACAAGCGTGCCCAGCAGCTCGCCGGCCACCTGGCGGTCCTGCGCGGGCACGGCGCGCAGCGCGGCCGTCACCTCGTCCAGATGGGTCGCTATGCCGCGCGGCAGCTCCTTGAGGGTGCGCGCGCCGCTGGCGGAGAGCACGTTGTGGAGGGTATCCACCAGCACGCGGCGCTGCCCGGGCGTGCAGCCGCTTAGGAAACCGTGCAGCGTGCGGTTGGTAAACCGGCTGGACAGGGTGGTATCCTGCGCGGTAACAAAGGCGGGGCCCAGCACATGCCAGTAATAGGGGTTGTGCTGCCACAGGCTTACGCTGTCGCTGCGCACAATGGTATATTCCTCGCGGTAGCCCATCAACAGGCCAATGATGGAGGATTCCGGCACATAGGAATGCACGCGGCCCTCCACCTCCTGCCAGCCGCCGCCCGCCAGGGTGGCGTCGTCCAGGCCGGGGCCGTCAAAGCTGTATACGCCCTTTAGCTTTGCGCGCACCTGGGGCGCGCACATGGCCGCGGCATACATGGCCAGGTTGCCGCCCTTGGAATGCCCGCACACATACCGCACATCCGCAAGCCGCGCCGCCTCCTCCAAAAAGGCCACGGCCTCCCGCTGCGAGGGCACCGGGCTTTCAAAGGACATGTTAAAGTCCTCCTTCCAGCCAACAAGGGTGGCGTCCGTGCCGCGAAAGGCCGCAACGCCCGTGCCGTCGCCGGTTACAAACAGGGCGGCGGCAAATTGCTTTTCTTCCTCGGGTTCAAAATGCGCGGCAAAGCGCTTCAGCGTCGCATCGCCAAAGCGAGCGCCCGCCTTCATGGCGTTCCACAGCTCATAGCGCGAATGCACCAGCGCGTTTTCATCCTTGCCGGGCGCTTGGGGATACACCGCGGCGGTCAGCTCGTTAAGGGGCCTGCCCTCCCCCATGCCCTCCAGGCGCTCCAGCGGCGCATGGATTAGCTGCGCAAACACCAAAAAATCCACAGGGCACAGCCCCACCAGCGTGCAGGGCAAATCTCCCCGCCACAGGGCGTAGTCAATGATGTTGGTCAAGGTTCCGGCCTCCTCCAAGTTTTGCGCTTTTTATGTTTCTTTCGGCACGCAGCCGCGCGATTCCTGCCCCTTGCCGCATGCGGCCGCTCGTGGTATCATAGGCGGGGAGGTTTGCTATGTACCGCGTTTTGATTGTGGAGGACGATCCCGTGATCGCCCAAACGCTTTGCACCTACATGCAGCGCTGGGGTTTGGACGCGCGCGGCGTGGAGGATTTTAGCAACGTGCTCAGGGAGTTTGCCGCGTTTGACCCTCAGCTGGTGTTGCTGGACATTACCCTGCCCTTTTTTGACGGTTACCACTGGTGCGCCGAAATTCGCAAGGTGAGCACCGCGCCCATCCTGTTTATTTCCTCCGCCAATGATAATATGAATATCCTTATGGCGTTAAGCGCCGGGGCGGATGATTTTATCGCCAAGCCGTTTGATTTGGCGGTGCTCATGGCCAAGGTGCAGGCGCTTTTGCGCCGCGCGTATGACTTTGCGGGCCAAAGCGCGCTGCTTACCCATGGCGACGTGCTGTTAAACACCGCGGACGGCACCGTTGCATTTCGCGGTCAAAAGGCGGAGCTTACCCGCAACGAAAACCGCATCCTGACCGTGCTGATGGAGAGCAAAGGCAAAATCGTCAGCCGTGACACGCTCATGGCGCGCCTGTGGGAAAGCGACGCCTTTGTGGATGAAAACACCCTCAGCGTAAACGTGACGCGCCTGCGGCGCAAGCTGGAGGCCCTTGGCGTGCCGGAGCTGATTAAGACCAGAAAGGGCATGGGCTACATAATCGAATGAGAAGGAAGCATTTTGGCGGCATATTGCTGCATTATCTGCGCGACCGCCTGCCCATGCTGGGGCTTGCGGCGCTGTTTGCCGCCGTGTTTGCCTCCATATGTTTTTTAACGCGCGCGCCGCTGGACGGCGTTTTATATGCGCTAATCCTGTGCCTGGCCGTGCTGCTGACCGCCATGGCCGTTGACCTGCCGCGCTATGTGCGCAAGCATCTGGAACTGGCGGATATGATGGAGCGCTGCCTCTATGGCGCAAGCCTGCTGCCGCAGGCCCAGGGGCTGATTGAGGAGGACTGGCGCAAGCTGCTTTTGTTCGCCATCGACCACAGCGCCTCCGATGCGGACGCCTACGCCCGCGAGCGGCGCGACCGCGACGCCTATTCCGCCCTGTGGACGCATCAAATCAAAGTGCCCATCGCCGCCATGCGGCTTTTGCTGCAAAGCGAGCCGGACAGCCGCAGCGCGGCCCTTGAGGCGGAGCTGTTCAAGGTTGAGCAGTATGTGGATATGGCCCTTGGCTACGCGCGCCTCAACGGCCCGAGCACGGATTTTGTGCTGCGCGCCTGCGATATCAACACCGTAATGTTGCGCACCGCCCGCCGCTTCGCGCCCCTGTTCATTCAAAAGAAGCTGGCGCTGGATTACCGCCCCACCGCCCTTACCGCGCTCACGGATGAGAAATGGCTGGCCTTTGCGCTGGAACAGCTGGTGAGCAACGCGGTCAAATACACCTTCCATGGCGGCGTAACCCTGCGCGCCGATGAGCAGGCGCAGGCGGTGATTGTGGAGGATACGGGCATTGGCATCGCGCCGGAGGATTTGCCCCGCGTATTCGAGCACGGCTTCACCGGCCTCAACGGCCGCGAGGACAAACGCGCCACCGGCATTGGCCTGTACCTGAGCAAGCGCGTTTTGGACAAGCTGGGCCACCGCATCCGCATCGAATCCCAGGTGGGCGCCGGCACGCGGGTAACGGTTTCGCTCAAGCGGGCTTCGCTGGAAGCGGAGTAGTTTGATTCAGCTGCACAAAGGAGGCCTTTGCTTATGGAACCAATGGTCAGCGTCTGCTGCGCGGCCTACAATCACGCGCCCTACATCGCCCAGGCGCTCGATAGCTTCCTGGCCCAGCAAACGGATTTTCCCATCGAAATCCTTGTTCACGACGATGCCTCCACCGACGGCACCGCCCAAATTCTGCGCGATTACGCCGCGCGCTTTCCCGATGTGGTCAAGCCCCTGTTTGAAACCGAAAACCAATATAGCAAAGGCGTGGCGATTGACCCCACCTTCAATTACAGCCGGGCCAGGGGCAAGTATATCGCCCTGTGCGAGGGCGACGATTACTGGTGCGATCCCTGCAAGCTCCAGCGCCAGGTGGAATACATGGAGCGCCATCCCGATTGCACGTTCTGCTTTACCAACGGCTACATTGAGGATGTGAGCGGCGCGGCGCCCCGCCGCGCGTTTCTTCCATACAGCGCCAAGGACGCGCCCGCCTGCTATGCCGCCGATCACGCCTATACCCTTGGCGATATGTGCGGCCTCAACTTTGCGCCCACCGCCTCGTTTTTGTTTCCGCGCGCGGCGCTTGCGCGCATGCCGCAAAGCTACTGGGACAAGCATTGCCCGCACGGCGATTTGAAATTGCGCCTGTTTATGACGGCCGCGGGCTATGGAGCCTATCTGCACGCCTACACCTGCGTATACCGGGAAAACGTACAAAACGGGGCCATGAGCCAGTGGTCGCGCGAGGCGGGAAAGCGCGTGTATGAGCGCAGCCAAAGCGTTGCGGAAATGCTAACCGATGTGGACGAATTTGCAAAAAAGCGGTATACTGAACAGGTCGGGCGCTTCCGCGACTGGTATATCTATGTGATGCTGTGGAACGCCCCCTCCATGCGCGTGCTCCGCGAGCCGGACGCGCGGCGCGTATACCGCGCCCTGCCGGTTGCGCGGCGCATGAAATACCGTTTGAAACACCTGCTGGGGCCGCTTCGCCGCCTGCGCGGCTAACCAGGGAAGGGATTGCTTGCCATGCGCGTAAACGTTACCCGTAGCTCCATGCCCGGCTTTGAGGAATACTGCCAGGAAATTCGCAGCCTGTGGGATTCCCACTGGCTTACCAACAACGGTGAAAAGCTCATCAGCCTGCAAAAGCAGCTTGGCGAATACCTGCATACGGAATATGTTTCGCTGTTTACCAACGGCCACCTGGCGCTGGAGGCGCTGCTTGGGGCGCTGGATTTGCAGGGCGAGGTGATTACCACGCCGTTCACCTTCGCCTCCACCACGCACGCCATTGTGCGCAAGGGGCTTACCCCGGTGTTTTGCGATATCCGCGAAAGCGATTATACCCTCGACCCCGATTTGCTGGAATCCCTTATTACCAGGCGCACCTGCGCCATTTTGCCCGTGCATGTGTACGGCTGCCTGTGCGACGTGGACCGCATCCAGGCCATTGCGGACAGGCACGGCCTGCCCGTGATCTATGACGCGGCGCACGCCTTTGGCGTAAAGCGGGGCGGCGTTCCCGCCGCCTGCTTTGGGCTGGCCAGCATGTACAGCTTTCATGCCACAAAGGTGTTCCACACCATCGAGGGCGGCGCGGTGGCCACGCAAAGCCAGGCGCTTTGCCAAAAGCTCCAGCTGGAGCGCAACTTTGGCATCACCGGGCCGGACGATGTCATAAGCGTGGGCGGCAACGCCAAAATGAACGAGTTCCAAGCCGCCATGGGCCTTTGCAACCTGCGGCATCTAAGTACCGAAATTGCCGCGCGCAGGCGTGCGCACGACGCTTATATGGCCCGCCTTGAGGGGCTTGAGGGCCTGCGCCTGCCGCCCGTGCAGCCAGGCGTGGAAAGCAATTACGCCTACTTCCCCGTGGTGTTCGAGGGCGGGCGGGCCGTGCGCGACGCGGTGTGCGAGGCGCTTGCCGCAGAAGGCGTATACGCCCGCAAATATTTCTATCCCCTGATTACGGATTTTGAGTGCTACCGGGGCCGGCCTGGCTTTGACACGCGGCGCGTGCCCGTGGCCCGGCGCGTATCGGATGGCGTGGTTACGCTGCCCCTTTACCCCGGCCTTGCGCAGGAGGACATAGCGCTTATCTGCGGCGTTGTGCGCCGGGTGCTCTCCCGTGGCTGACAGGCGCGGCCAGAAGGCCGCCTCCTCCTTCCTGTTCAAGCTGGCTGAAAGCCTGGGTATGCAGGGCATCTCCTTTGTGGTCAGCGTCGTTTTGGCCCGCCTGCTGGATCCGTCGGATTACGGCGTGCTTACCCTCCTCACAGTGTTCATCGCCGTTTCGCAGGTGTTTGTGCAAAGCGGGCTCAACACGGCGCTGATTCAAAAAAAGGACGTGGACGATACCGACCTGTCCTCTGTGTTTTACGTAAGCTTGGGCGTCGCGGCGGCGCTGTACGCCCTTTTGTACGCGCTTGCGCCCGCCATAGGCGCGTATTTTGGCACGCCGCAGCTATCGCCCGTGCTTCGGGTGCTGGCGCTGGTGCTTCTGCCCGGCGCGCTGGTTTCGGTACAAAACGCGGTGGTGGCCCGGCAGATGGCCTTTCGCAGGTTGATGCTGGCAAGCCTGGCCGCAACGGCGCTCTCCGGCGCGGTGGGCATCGCTATGGCGGCGGCGGGCCTGGGATATTGGGCGCTGGTGGGGCAGCAGCTTACCAGCCAGGTAAGCCTGGGCTGTCTGTTGCTCTTGCTGGTGAAATGGCGGCCGCAGCGGCTGTTTTCGTGGCCGCGCGTTCGCGGGCTAATCGCCTTCGGCTGGAAGCTTTTGGCCTCCAGCCTGCTGGAAACAGGCTACAACAACCTGCGCACAGCCGTGATTGGCAAAAAGTTTTCCAGCGATACGCTGGGCTTTTACAACCGAGGCAAGCAGTTCCCCGAATTGATGATGAACGCGGTAAACGGCTCCATTCAAAGCGTAATGCTGCCTGTGCTTTCCGAAAAGCAGGAGGATGTGCCGCGCATGAAGCAGATGATGCGGCGCTCCGTAATGGTATCCAGCTTTTTGGTGCTGCCCATGATGGCGGGGCTGGCGGCCGTGGCTTCGCCGCTGGTGGAGCTGCTGCTCACCAAGAAGTGGCTTCCTTGCGTGCCGTTTTTGCAAATCTGCTGCATCGACTTTGCGTTCTATCCCATCCACACAGCCAATTTGCAGGCCATCAACGCCATGGGCCGCAGCGATGTGTTTCTCAAGCTGGAGCTAATCAAAAAAAGCTACGGGCTGGCCATTCTGGCCGTGACGGTGTTCTGCTTTGACAGCGTTCTGGCGATCGCCTGGGGCGCAGTGGCAAGCACGCTGCTTTCCGCCGTGGTTAACGCCGCGCCCAACCGCAGGCTGCTGGGCTACGGCTATCTGGAGCAGATGCGGGATGTGCTGCCCTCCATGGCGCTGGCGGCCGTTATGTTTGCAGCCGTATCGGCCGTGGGGCGGCTGGGGCTTGCGCCGCTTGCGCTGCTGGCGGTTCAGGTGGTTGTGGGGATTGCGGTATATGGCGGGCTGGCGCTGCTTTTGCGCATGGAAAGCCTGCGCTATTTGATGGATATGCTAAAGCGCCTGCTCGGCGGGCGCGCGGCGGGGAGGGAAACGCTATGACGGCCACGCTGGTCACAGCCGCAGGCTCGGCCTCCGCTCCGGCGGTGGTTGAGCGGCTGCACGCCCTGGGGCACCGGGTGGCGGCGTGCGATATCTACCCAAGGGAATGGAACCAGGCCTGTATGGATGCGGACGCCTTCTTTCAGGCCGTGCCCGCATCCGATGCGCAGGCCTATACCGCGCAGCTTGAGGAGGCGGTAAAGCGCGAGGGGGTCCATTACCTCATCCCGCTTACGGATGTGGAGGTGGACGTGCTCTGCGCCCAAAAGGCCCGCTTTGCAGCGCTGGGCTGCACCGTTTGCGTGCCGGACGAGCCCTGCGCCCGCCTGTGCCGCAATAAGCTTCAAATGGCGCAGGCCCTGGAACGGGACGGCGTGTGCCGCACCATTCCCACCTTTTCGCCCTATGAGGGGGCGGATTTGCCCTTTCCCCTGATGCTCAAGCCCCTTCATGGTCGCAGCAGCCAGGGCCAGGCCGTGGTGCGCGGCAGGGAAGCCCTGCTTTCCGCGCTCTCCACGCGCGATGATTACATCGCCCAGCCCTATTTGGAGGGCCCCGTTTATACCGTGGATGTGGCGCGCGACCGCTTTGGCCATGTGCAGGCGTTGGCCCGCTTGGAGCTGCTGCGCACGGTAAACGGCCTGGGCACCACGGTGCGCATGCTTCCCGGCCACCCGCTGGAGGGCGTGTGCGCCTCAATTGCCGCGTGCGCGGGCGTGGTGGGCGTGGTAAATATGGAGTTCATCGAGCATGGCGGCGAATACTGGTTTTTGGAGGTCAACCCCCGCTTCTCCGGCGGATTGGGCTTCAGCGTGCTGGCCGGGGTGGACTTTCCCGCGCTGAACCTGCTCTGCCATGCGGGCGAGGCGATCGGCGCGCGTGCGGATGCGCGTGCCTGCATAATAACGCGCCGCATCTCCCCGGTTATCACCGCCGAATAATCCATTATACGAAAGGAGCCCGCCATGCGCATCGCCCACATCAATGTGACCGCCACGCTTAGCACAGGCCGCATCGCCGTCGCGCTGTGCCGCGCGGCCGTTCAGGCCGGCCACCGCGCGCTTCTATGCCATTCGCGCGGGCACGCACCGGGCGATGTTCCCAGCCTGCGCATCGGTAACAAGCCCGATCTTTATGTGCATTTGGGCCTGGCAAGGCTCACAGACCGGGCGGGCTTTTTCAGCCGCGGGGCAACCAAACGCCTCATTCGCCAGTTGGAAGCCTATCAGCCGGATTTGATTCACCTGCACAACCTGCACGGCTACTACCTGCATTTGCCCACTCTGTTTCGCTACCTGAAGGAAAAGGACCTGCCCGTGGTATGGACCCTGCACGATTGCTGGGCCTACACCGGCCACTGCGCCTATTATACCCTGGCCCGCAACGCGCCGCCGCTAGAGGGGGCCAAGCGCCGCCGCGCCGCGCGGGAAACCCTCGGCTGCGGCCGCTGGCAGGGCGGCTGCGGGCATTGCGCGCTCAAGCATACCTATCCCGCCAGCTGGTTGATGGATCAAAGCGCGCGCAACTGGCGGGAAAAGCGCGGGCTCTTCTGCGGCCTTAGGCATATGGTGCTGGCTACCCCCAGCGAATGGCTCCGGGAGGAGGTACAGCGCTCCTTCCTGGGCGGCTATCCCACCTATGCGTTGCCCAACGGCATTGATCTGGAAGCCTTCCAGCCCTGCATGGACGAGCTATTCATGCGCGACGTGGTCAGGTTTTACGGCCTGGAAAACACGGGCGGCCGCAGGCTGGTGCTAAGCGTAGCCGCCGTATGGGACGAGCGCAAGGGCCTTGAGGATTTGATTGCGCTGGGCGAGGCGCTTGGGCCGGAATACTGTGTGGTTGCCGTAGGCCTGGATGAGTACCAGATCGCCGCCCTGCCCGCAGGCACGGTCTTGGGCGTCAAGCGCACCGGCAACCTCAAGGATTTGTGCGCCCTGTATACTGCGGCCGATCTGTACGTAAGCGCCAGCCATGAGGAAAGCATGGGCATGACGCTTCTGGAGGCGCTGGCCTGCGGCACGCAGGTGCTTTGCTACGGCGCTACCGCCATGCCAGAAATTGTAACCGGCGATGTGGGCGAAACCGTTCCCCTGGGCGATATCTCCGCCATGGCGGCAGCCGCGCGCCGCCTGTGCCAAGCCCCCCGCGCCGCGGAGGCCTGCCGCGCCCGGGCCGCCGAATATAAGGCGGAAAAGTGCTTTGGCGCATACATCAGGCTGTATGAAAACATGTACCGTCACAGCCCGGCCTATGAGCGCGCCCTGCAAAACGCAAGGGAAAAAACCGGGCCTGATATTGAGGATTGAGCAATGCTTGCGAAAGGATGGAAGAACCGCATGCCGGCTTTAAAACGCTGCTTCCTGGCGCTTAGCTGCCTGCTTGGGCTTATGCTGCTTTCCGCCTGCGGCATGCCGGAGGGCCTAAACGCCCTTCTTGAAACCCCGGCGGAGGCCGCCGGGCCCGATCTGCGCCTGCTGGACTGGCCCCAGGCCGATCCCACGCCCGCCTCCAGCCAGGCGCAAAGCGCCGAAAGCGTTCTGCGTGTGGATTTGTGGTTGGACGCCTCGCAGGTGATGGGCGGGATCAGCCCTGTTGAAACGGGCTTGTACCCCCATTTCAGCCGCAAGTACCGGGAAGGCGGCTTCCATTACCGCTTTGGCAATACCGTGGGCATGTACGAGGGCGTGCTGCGCGGCATGCTGGCCGCGGCGGAGGGCTCGCGCACGCGCATCCTGCGCTATGGCAACGAACGCCTGCCGGACGCCTATCTTCTATCGCAGGGCGTGGCTGAGGCGGACGCCTCCGATGAAACGCTGCGTTCCCTCCGTCGCGATATGCTCACCTATGCCATCGACGCCATGCCCAGCGAGTTTTCGGAATTTTCTGCCGAGAACATGACGGACAGCTTTTACAGCCTGGGTTCCCCCGCTCTGGAACGCGTTTCGCAGCTCGCGCCTGAAATGCTGGAAAATCCGCAGGCGGCGCAGGCAATGGCGGCGGCTGTTTCAGCGCAGCGCTCGTCCATACAGGCCGGAACCGGCGGCGCGCTGCTGGCCGTGGGCAACGATGCGGACTATCCTCTTTTGTACGCGCTGGAAAACATGGATTTGAGCCGCCTGTCCGTAATCGTATGCGATCCCGCCGGCCTGCGCAGGCTGAGCGCCGTTTCGGCAAGCGGCGTGCCCGTCGATTATGTTACGCAGCTGCTTGAAACGCGCGGCGTGTTTGACAAGGGCCTGTGCGTTGGGCTGTACGCCTTTACGCTGGATTATATGGGGCAGATGGGCAGCTTTGGCGCAGCGGATTTTAGCGAGCCGCTTTTGTGGGGCAAGCTTAGCTACAGCACCAAAAAGCAAGCCATCGTGCGCGCTTTGCCCATGCCGCGCACGCTTTTGTGCATGGCGGTGGGTACGCCCGCGCAGGTGGAGGGCTATACCGCGGCGCTAAACGCCCAGCTAGACGCCTCGCCCGCCCTGCAAGGGCTGCGGGGGCCCGAAAAGGGCGAGCTGGTCTATACCCAGAACGGCGAAACCGTTACCCAGCAGCCATTCTCGTTCGCCTACCGCTATTTGCAGGTTGAACGCCCCACCCTAACCTGCTATACCCAGCATACGGCCGGCGCTGTCCTTGCCTGCGAGAGCGGGCGCGTTACCACGGACGGCAGCCTGTCCACACTTGTGCTTGCGCCAGCGGAAGGCGGCGCGCAGCCGGATTGCACGCTCACGCTTACGCTTCCGGCTACTTTCCCAAACGGGCTGGGCGATGGCCTTAGCAGCCCGTCGGATGTTGGGGCCAGCGTGCAAGCCGCGCTGCTGCTTACCCAGGAGCTGTCCAGCGCCGAGGAAGCGCCCCAGGGCCAGCAGGTGCTTCCCCTGCGCGACAAGCTGTATGTATTCACCCGCGAGGACGCGGCCTTCCAAACCGGCAAAATGCCAAGTCCCTTCCGCGTGACCGGCCTACGGCAAAGCGGCGATGCGCTGGAGGTCGGGGTCGCCATCGACGGAAGCCTGCTGCGCCCAGGGTATTACCGCGTGCTGCTCACGGCCGACCTGCCCAGAAGCCAAATAAGCTGGGAGGACGCGCCCTGGGTAAGCGAGCTGAACGCAACCCTCACCAACGAGCAGATTTCCGCATGGGAAAGCTTTACCCAGCTGATCACCCAATATGACCGCAATACCCCCAACGTGCCCCGGCAGTTCCAGCACGCCTGGGGCGCGGCCACAGGCAGCGCCTATCACGGCACGCCCATTCCGGATTTTCCGCCCGTGATGCGCGCGCCCGGCCTGAGCGCGCTGGTTGATCAGCTGCACGCCGCCGCCACGGTGGAGCGCCTGCCCCTGATTCGCTATGTGTTTGACGTATTTGTACCGGGTTCCTAAGGAGGGGTGAAGCATGGTAGCCACGCGCCGCATACGTATACGCCGTACAAACCGCCTGAAATGCCTGGCATGCTACCTGGTATGCTTTGCCTTGCCGCCTTTGTGGCAGCTTGCCGGGCTTTGGCTGGTGTATCCCTACAAGCTGGCCGCCACCGCGCCCAATGCGGCGGCGGCCCTGGCGGGCCTTGTGCCCCTGCCTGCGCTCAAAAGCCTGGCGCAGCGCTGCACGGAGCCCGTTCACGCGACCCCCGAGGCTATACGCGCCGCCATGGCCGCGCGCGAGCAAAGCTGGCTGGCCTTTGTGGCCGCATGCGCATTGGCGGCATGGCTGGCAACGCTGGTTTTGCAGCTCATTTGGCGCGCCGCAAGCCATAAGCCCACGCAGGCGGCGCGCGCCACGCAGGCCGCCATCCTGGCCTACCGGCTGAATATGCTGGTGATCTGGCTGTGCAACGCCGCCATCGCGGCTGTGGTATGGTTCTTTGGCGCAAGGCAGATCGCCGGCTTTGGCCTATGGGACGCGCTGTGCTACTTTGGCGTATATCTGCTCAACCCTTTGGCGGCGGTTTGCGTATCCCGCCTGGCCGCGCCGCCCACGCTCAGCGCAAGGCACGGCTTTTTCAAGCGTTTGTAAGGAGGTGCGCACATGGGCTGCTATGTGATCGCCGTGGGCGGCACGGGCAACAAGGTGCTGGAAAGCATGGTTTACGCCGCCTGTGCGGACGCGTTTTATACCCTGGACAGCCGCGGCAGGCGCGCGCCCATTCCCGCGCTTACCATGCTTTCAGTAGATGTGGACGCGGCCTGCGGCAACACCACCCGCGCCAAGCGCGCCGCGGAATATTACGAGCAGGTGCGCAAGGCCTTTGACGCGTCGCCTGTTTCCCACCGCTGCTTTCACACGCGCCTCACGCTGAAGCGCTGGAGCATGAACCTAAGCCGCCGCGCCGCCTCCATAAAGCAAATGGCGCAAAGCCATGACGCGGATCAGCTGCTCTCCCGCGCCCTGTTCAGCCCCACGGAGGCCAGTTTGGAATACAGCGAGGGGTTTCGCGGCCATCCGGACTTGGGCGTATTGTTCTTTTCCGACCTGCTGGGCTCGCTGGGCGAGGCGTGCGAGCAGGGCCTGCCTGATGAACTCAACGACCTGATCGCTCGCATGGAGGACGACCTCTCGCGCGGCGAGGAAGCGCGGCTGTTGCTGGTTGGCAGCATCTTCGGCGGCACGGGGGCCAGCGGCATCCCCGCCCTGAGCAAGTATCTTCACGCCCGCTTTGCCGCGGACAGCGACCGCTTTATCATGGGCGCGGTGCTTATGCTGCCCTACTACAACGTGCCTGCTGCCGGAGTGGATACCGCCCGGGAAATTGCCGTGGACAGCGGCGAATTCTTGGACAAGGCGCGCACGGCGCTGCAATACTACGGCATGGAGGGCATGATCCGCGACGGCGAGGAGGATGACCGCGGCGTTTTTGACGCGGCCTATCTGCTGGGGCTGCCGCCGGAGCACTTTGTGTCCACGCGCGTCTATGCCACCGGCTCCCAAAGCCAGGAAAACGACGCGCACATGCTGGAATGGCTGGCGGCGCGCTGCGCCGCACGGTTCTTCCGCACGGGCTTTCGCGGGCCGGCTGCCGCCAACATCGACTGCTATTATTACCAGTGCCACAGCCTGTGCTTTGGCTGGGACAGCTTTGATGAGGAAGCGCCGCTGTATCGCGCCCGCTACGGCGCGCTGCTCAAGTCGGCCGCCGTGTTTTTCAGCGAATGCTATCCCACGCTGCGCGGCGCGTTCAACGGCAGCGACCGGCGCGCGGCGCGCGTTGGGTACTGCGCCGCCTATTTCCACCGGCTGGGGCGCTTTTCGGCTGCCCAGAGGGCGCAGCTAAGCACGCGGCTGGAGGCGCTGTACCATTTCCTTGCCTTCTATACAAACTGGCTGTACCAGCTGCTTGCCACGCTGCCGCTCGCCATGCGCGGCGCGGATGGCGAACCCGGCTGCCTGCCCCAAAACGGCCTGCTGGACGCGACGGTGATGGATGCGCTGCACGCCATTCTCATGGCCAGCGGCTCCGGCGCGGCGGATGACCGGGCCCGCCAGCAGGCGCAGCTGGGGTTGGCAAGGCTGGTTAAGGGCGTTGCTCCGGACCGCTATACCATGGAGCGGGTCATCAGCGCGCTCAACGGCGGCGCGGCCTTTGGCAACAGCCCGGACGTTGCCTTCGCCAGCTTTTTGGGCACGCTGCTTTCCGCCGTAACGGATTCATAACTAGGCCGCCCAGAAAGGAGGAAAACCGCATGCGCCGTGATCAAAAGCAGGTTTTGGATCAGGAAACGCCTTACCTAACCCTGCTGCCGCCGATGGACGAGGGCTTTCACGCAGGCTATCACACACAGCCCGGCATTGTAAGCGACCATAACCAGCGCCCGCGCGAATGGCTGGAAAGCCTGGCGCGCTACATACGCACGCCTGGGAACGACGTAAGCTACTCCATTCCCGACGTGCTAAGCGGCGAGCAGCAGCTGCGCCGCCTGGCGCGCATGTCCTCCCCGCGCGCCCTTGCGCACCCAAGAATGGTGGAATACCGCGCCGTGCTCGCCCTGCTTTTGCTATGGGACACCTGGCCCAAGGACGCGGCCTGGCCCGCCCTGGAGCTTGTTTCCATTGGCGGTGAAACCGCCTTTTCAACCAGCGTGCTATCGGCGTTGCCTGCCCGGCGGGCGGCGGACGGGCTGTGGGTGTTTACGCTGCGCGCGCCCTCTACCGCCGCGCGGCCCCAGCCCATTGCGCTGCTATCGCGCGATATGGCCATTGTCCCCGCCGCCGACCCCGGCGACCTGAGCGCCCTCCTGCCGCCCCGCGTTGTTTGGTACGACCGTGCGCGCAAGCGCTACCTGGACCCATGCCCCCTCCTGTGCGAGCGCGATGCGGCGCTTCTCAGCGCTCGGCTGCGCATGCTTCAGGCGCTTAACGGGCAGCCCTCCCTGCAAAGCCCGCTCTACTCCCCGGAGGCGGAGCTCAGCGCGGTGCTTTCCGCATTTGTGGATGCGCTTGCGCTGTCCCGCAAGCCCTGGCGCGACCAGCTGGCGCGGGAGGAGGAAAGCGCCCTGCGTTCGCTGCGCCTGCGCCTGCTCGGCGCATATGCTCTGGATATCCCCTCCATCCCTATCGGTTCCCAGACGGTTTCTCCCAGCGCCTTTGACCCGCGTGAGAATCCCCTGCTGCGCGTATTCCTGCGGGAGAGCGTTCCCGAAGCCTGCGGCGCTCCAGTCATCCTGTACACGCTTGATGGCGAGCCCTTTGCCTGCGCCTCCGACGCTTATGGCGTGGAGCCCGCGCGCGTGCCCGGCGAGCAGCAGACGCTTGCCCGCCTTGAAAATGAGCTTGCCCTTTTGGAACGGCACGAGCCCGCCTGGCGGCTCAAGACTGCCGCGACGCTGCGCGACCTGGCGCGGGAGATGAGGGACAGGCCCGGCCTGTGGCCGCAGCTTCCCAAGCGCCTATCCGCCTGGGCGGGAGAGCTGGAAGCGCAGTCCGCGCCCGCAGGCCGCACGCTCGCCTTGTCCTATCCGCTTGAGGCCGAGCCCGCCTCCCTGCATCACATACTGGGTTCCATGTTTGGTTCCATGGATGCCGAGGCGGTTTCCCAGCCCTTTGCGGATTGCCTCCTGCTTTCGCAGGGCCAGCCGCCCTTTGGCGACGGCGCGTTAAACGGGCATTGCCGCGTAGAGCATAACGGCGCGGCCTGTTATGCCATGCCCCCTCTCTCCCCGCAGCTGTGCCGTTGGCTGGCCGCGTGCGCCGAGGAACAGCCCGAAACGGCGCCCGCCCTTCAAACGGATAGCCTGTCGTTTTCCTCCGTCAACGATGGCAAGGCCATCCTCGCTTCCTTTACCCTCGCCTGCCGCCTTTCCGGGGACGAAGCCTGCGCCGTAAGCGCCGTCACCTTTAAGCGCGTCTATACGCTGGCCGGGCAAATGCAAAGCGGCGCGGCCTTCCTGCTGCCACCGGCCTCCCTGCCGCAAATTACGCTTTGGCCCAAGGCGCGTTTTGCGCCCGGCCTGTGGAAGCAATACTTTATTCATGCCCACGCGCCAGCTGGTTTGGAGGTTTGGGGCCTTGCCGGCGACGGCTGGCGGCAGGGAACGCTGTTCAGCCGCGAAAGCGGCTCCTGGCAAACCGTATGCGTCGACCGCTTCCCGGCCTTTGTAGCGCTGCGCCGGGGCGGCTTGTCCCTGGGCGCTATACCCTATGATATACCTCTTCATCACATCAAGCACGAGCCCTCCGCCGTCGCCGCCATCGATTTTGGCAGCATCTCCACCACGGTCATGCTGCGCCAGGGCGAGCGCGTCCAGTCCGCCGTGCTGCCGGAGTGCATGCATGCCCGCCTTCTGGGCCCCGCGCCTGATACGGACGTTTTGCGCGAGGAATTGCTGCCCCAGGACGTTTTGCTGCCAAACGCGCCCGTGGAGGCGACCTATTACAGCGTTATGGACATGTTCCGGGACCGGCCGGAGCGCTGGCAAACCGTATTGACGGACGGGCATATCTACTACCACGGCTCGCTGGGCCAACTAATCGTCAAGGCCGCGGGCACGCTGTATTACGACCTCAAATGGGGCGCGGAGCCCTACTCCCTTAGCTGCCTGCGCCTGTTCCTAAAGCAGGCGATGGCGCAGGCTTCCCTCAGCGCGCGGCTATGGGGCTCGCCCAGCATCTCCTGGCGCGTATCCATGCCCAACGCCATGCCGCCGCATAAGCAGGAGGCCTATCTTGAGCTGATGCGCGGCCTGGCCCGCGAAACGGCCGCCGAAACGGGCCTGCCCCTTTCCCCGGACGTGCCCGCCGTGCTTTACGCCACCGAGAATCAAGCCGACGGCCTGTACTTTTTAAGCCGCAGCGAGGCCAACGCGCACAGCGGCTATCTGAACCTTGACATCGGCGGCGGCACGACCGATCTTAGCCTGTGGCTCAACAACGCCACGCATGCCACCATCGAATGCTCGCTAAGGCTGGGCTGCCGGCAGATGCTGTTTGACTCCCTGGGAGAAAACCACCTTGCCGACCTTGAGGCGGATTTTTCCCAAGGCTCCGCCGCGCTTGCCGGGGCCGCGCAGCAAACGGCGAACGCCTTCCGCCGGGAAGGCGCCACTGCGCGCGGCCGTGTGAAATGCATGCTTCTTATGGACGATCTGTTCGCGGCCTATGCCCCGGACATCCGCGAGGCTATGGCGCTCTCCCGCGCCGCCGGGCGCATCAGCTATGTGGAAAGCCTGCTCCTGTTTGAAATCGGCTTCCTGTACTATCTATCCGGCGAGGTTTTGCACCGTGCCTGGCAGGATGAGGAGCTGCGTCCCCTGTTGCCGGAGCGCATGTCCCTGTGCATTGCGGGCAACGGCGGCCAGCTGGTCAAAATCTTCACGGACGAGCAGCAAACCCGCCTGTGCTCGCTGGCCCTGGCCCGCCTGGACGGCGGGCATCCGCTTCGCGTTGTGCTGCCCATTCAAAGCCGCCATCCCAAGCAGGAGGTGGCGCGCGGCCTGCTGTGCCCGGATGCGCCGCTTAGCAGCGCCATCCAGGGGCTGGAGCCGTGGAACGGCACGCCCGCCTTTGGCGCGGCCGAACGTGAAAACCTGCTGCTCAGTTACCTTCCGCTGTTCTACCGCGTGTTTCCCCAGGCGGCGGACCGCCTGATGCCCAACGCCTTTGAGGGGGCAAACGGCGGCGCGCTTACCGCCACGGCCGTCATGGAGCTGGACACGATTTTTGAAAATGAAAAGCCACGCACCCCGGAGGATGACATGGCGATGTATGTGCGTTGCTTTATGCATTTGAAGCGCCTTTGGCGCCTGTAAACCGCTTACAGGTACGCCTTCATGCGCTCCACGTTGCTTTCCTGCGTTTGAAGCAGCCTTTTGCCCAGGCTGCGCGCCGCCTCGTCCTGGCCCTGATAGTCGTTTAGGTGGCGAATGGTTTTTACAATGCCCATGGTGGTGCCCTGCACCATCATCTCCGCAATTTTGCCTCGGGAGTCGTCCAATGCCAGCTGGCCCATGCTCATCATTTCGGAGGAAATGCGCGCCATGGTTCCCACGCCGCCCGGGGTATCGCCCGCCTGGCGTATCATACCGTCCGCCGCCTTACGGATATGGCCGTATTCCTCATGCTCGCGTCCCAGCTCCTCCTTGAGCTCGCCTTTGGCGCGTTCCCGCACCGTTTCAATGCCCTGGCAGCCCATGTCCGCCGTTTTGTAGATGTATTGCAGCAATTCCATTTCCGGCAGCATCAAAACTCACCTCGCAGGCAGTATGCCCGGAGGTGCGTTTTGATATGCTTTTGGGGCATTGCCAGGGGTACGCAAAACGCCCTATCGCGCACGGTTATTTCGTTTCCACCCAGCCCCTGCTGCGCTCCACCGCGCGGTGCCAGCCATACAGCGCCAGCTCGCGGTCGCTATCCGCCATGCGCGGCTGGAAGGTTAAATCGGGCCGCACCATGGAGGCGGCCTCCTCCTTGCTTTGATATACGCCCGCGCCCAGGCCGGCCAAAAGCGCCGCGCCCAGCGCCGTGGTTTCCAGCACCACCGGCCGGATGACCGGCACGCCCAGGATATCCGCCTGGAACTGCATCATAAAGCCATTGGCGCTCGCGCCGCCGTCCACGTTCATATGGCGCGGCGCGCGGCCTCCCCGGTCCGCCACCATGGCGCGGAACAGGTCGCAGCTTTGGTAGCAAATGGCCTCTAAGGCTGCGCGCACGATATGCGCGCGGTTGGTGCCGCGCGTCATACCCACGATGGCCCCGCGGCTGTACATATCCCAGTACGGCGCGCCAAGGCCCGTAAACGCGGGCACCAGGAACACCCCCGCCGTGTCGGGCACGCTCTCGGCTAGCTGCTCGCTTTCAGCGGCGGTTTTGATCAGCCCCATTTCGTCGCGCAGCCATTGCACGGTAGCGCCTCCCATAAACACGCTGCCTTCCAGCGCGTAGGTGGGCTTGCCGTTTAAGCGCCAGGCCATGGTCGTCAGCAGGCCGTTGCCGCTTTCCACAGGCACCTCGCCGGTGTTCATCAGCATAAAGCAGCCGGTGCCGTAGGTATTTTTCACCATGCCCGGCTCAAAACATGCCTGGCCAAACAGCGACGCGTGCTGGTCGCCCGCCATGGCCGCCACGGGAATGGGACGGCCCAGAATCTCCGGCCTTAAATTGCCAATCACCTGCGCCGTATCTACCACCTGGGGCAGCACGGCCCGGGGGATATTCAGCATTCCAAGCAGCTCGCCGTCCCACTCCTGCGTGCGCAGGTTAAACAGCATGGTACGCCCCGCGTTGGTCGCGTCCGTCACATGGGGACGGCCCTCCACCAGGTGCCACGCCAGGAAGGAATCCACCGTGCCAAAGCACAGCTCCCCGCGCTCGGCCCGCTCATGCAGGTTGAGCGTATCCAGCAGGTAGGCCAGCTTTGTGCCGCTAAAGTACGCGTCCGGCACAAGGCCGGTCTTTTGGCGAATCATCCCGCTCCGGCCCTCGCTCACAAGGCGTTCCACATAGGGCGCGGTGCGGCGGCACTGCCACACGATGGCGTTGTGCACGCAATGCCCCGTGGCCTTCTCCCACAAAAGGGTGGTTTCGCGCTGGTTGGTGATGCCGATGGCGGCAATATCGCGCACATCCACCCCGCTCATCTTGACCGCCTTTTGAAGCGCCTCCACCTGCGTGTTAAGGATATCGTCCGGGTCGTGCTCCACCCAGCCGGGCTTGGGATAATGCTGCTTAAACTCAATAGCGTGCGAAGCCAGCGTTTGCCCGTGCTCGTCAAACACGATGGCCCTGCTGGAGGTGGTTCCCTGATCCAGTGCTACCAGAACGCGCATAGTTATGCCTCCGTTTCCAAAAATAATGCTTCCTTGCGCCGCGCCATTTCCTGAACGCGGTCAATATATACGCTCACATTGCTCACGTTGGGCGCGCGCACGATGCGCAGCTCCCTGTCCGGGAAAACCCGCTTGCTGATGGCCCCCGCGCCCATGGCCAGGATGGAGGTGTTTTCCTCCATGATATCCACGTTGTACAGGCACGCGGCGCCCGGGCGGGCGTAGCCAACGTTTTGCTGCTGCCCCGCCATGTACTTTTGCCGGTATAGGTAATAGGGCGCCAGGCCCAGGGCGTTTGCCGCCTGCTCGCCCAGGCGCACCATCTCAGCCGCGATATCGCCCTCCGGCAGGGGATAGCGCTCCAGGTTCAGGCGGCTGGAACGCTTGATGGCCAGCGTATGCACCGTCAGGCTGTCCGGGCGCATGCGCAGGATTGCCTCCATGGTGCGTTCAAAGGCCGCCGCGTCCTCTCCAGGCAGCCCGGCGATCACATCCATGTTGATATCGGTAAAGCCAAGCTCCCGCGCCAGCCCAAACGCTTCCGCCGTCTGCCCTGCGGTGTGGCCGCGCCCGATCGCCCGCAGCGTTTCATCGTTCATGGTCTGCGGATTGATGCTGATGCGCCCCACGCCCATACGCTTTAAGGTTTGCAGCTTGCCCCGCGTGATGGTATCAGGCCTTCCCGCCTCCACGGTATACTCCCGCGCGCCGGGAAACAAACGCATGATTTCCTCCATCAGCCGGGCAAAGGCGCTTTCATCCAGCGCGGACGGCGTGCCCCCGCCCACGTACAGGGCGCGCAGGCGCAGCCCCGTTTGGGAAAGCAGCTCCGCGCCCCGGCGCATCTCGTACAGCAGCGCGTCCAGATAGGGCGGAATCAGCCTGCCCCCGCCCACGGCCTCCCCCGGAAAGGAGCAGTAGGCGCAGCGCGTGCGGCAAAACGGGATGGAAACATACACGTCCGCCTCGTCTGGGCTGGGCGCGGGCAGCTTTTGCTGCTCAAGCACAATGCGCTTAAGCAGCTGCGCCTTTTCATCGCTCACGTCAAAAGCGTCCTGCAGGTAACGCACGGCCTCGTCCATCGCGCGCCCCTCCGCCAAAGCCTGGTACAAAAGGCGCGTGGGCCGTATGCCCGTAAGCGATCCCCAAGGCGGGCGCTTGCCCGTGAGCTGCGTAAGCAGCCCATACAGCGCCTTTTTGCAAAGGCGCTTGCGCACGCGCTTCAAGGCTACCGCAAAATGGTTCTCCGCTTCCGAAAAACCGGTTGCCTGCGGCAGCGGCATCAGCAGCGCGTAGCTTTGCCCGCGAAACGCAAAGCGGCTGTGCGCATTGCCGCCGGGCTCCTCGCAATAGGTGTGAATAAGCGGCTCCGCGCCCGGCGCGTCCTGGTTTACCCAATAGCCGTCCACGGCGAAAAACAGCTTCAAAACGTCGCACAGGTCGTTGGCAAAGCCCTCGAGCGGCGTATGCAGCGCGATGCTTACATGCTCCATCTTCAAGCCTCCGTGCGGTCGCGCCCCACGCTTCCCAGCCCGTCATGCCCGGGATGGGCGGTTTGCCTGGGCGATAGATGATACAGCGCGCGCAGCGATTCGCGCAGCTGGCTGAAGCTTCCGTCCGGGAAATCCGTGCGGCCATAGCCATGGGCAAACAGCGTATCGCCCGTAAGCACGCCCTGGTTTTGCGGCAAAAGGTAGCACACGCTGCCCGCGCTGTGGCCGGGCGTGTGCATTACGCCAATATCCAGCCCCGCTAAGCTTAGCGTTTCGCCTCCTAGCAGGGGCACAGGCGGGGTGTTCACAGTAACCTCCCGCCCAAACAGCCGCGCCACATTGGAAACGCCGTCCTTTAGCTTGGGGATATCCGCCTCATGCACATACAGCGGGATGGCGAAATGCCCGCACACCGCATCCACCGCGCCGATGTGATCCCAATGCGCATGCGTCAAAAGCACCGCGGCGGGCCTGCGCTCCCCCACCCGGCGGATGATGCGCTCCGCCTCCGCGCCGGGGTCCACAATCACGCATTCCTTCGTGCGCGCATTCTCAACGATATAGCAGTTTTCCTGAATTTCTCCCACGGGAAGGCACTCCACACAAATTGCCGGCATGCGCCCGCCCCCTTCCTCAAAACAGCTTGCGGGAATCCAGCAGAATGGTCACCGGCCCGTCGTTTATAAGGCTCACCTTCATATCCGCGCCAAACACGCCCATCTCCACGCGGATTCCCTGCTCCCGCCAGTTCCTCGCCAGCGCCTCATACATGGGGTTGGCCGTTTCGGGACGGGCCGCCGTGATGAAGCTGGGCCTGCGCCCGCCGCGCGCGTCCCCCAGAAGCGTAAACTGGCTTACGGCCAAGATCTCGCCGCCCACATCCATAAGGGAGCGGTTCATCTTGCCGTTTTCATCCTCAAATACGCGCAGATGGGGCACCTTTTCGGCAATATAGCGCCTGTCCGCCTCGGTATCGCCGGTTTCCACGCCCACCAACACCAAAAAGCCCCGTCCAATGCTTCCCACCGTTTCGCCGTTTACGCGAACGGCTGCCTCCGTCACCCTTTGAACCACAGCCCGCATGTTCTGGCCTCCCCGTTAAATCAGCCGCATCAAACGCCTGCCCTCGCTATCCTGCACGGCAAGCTGGTAATTCTCCCCTATGTAATCGATCGTATCATCCGTTAAAATGCCGCGGTAGGCTTCCGGATCCCTTCCAAGCAGCAACGCCTGAATCTCGTTCTCCATCAGGAAGGTTTCAAAATCGTGCTCCAAATCCGCGCCTACGTTATCCGTAACGAAGCCGATCACATTGTAGTATTTATATGCGGGCTGCAGCCCCGTGTACCAGTACCATTCCGCTGTAACGCCAATGGAATAGACCGAATCCGCGCAGTCCTCCAATTCCGGCAGAAGCTCCCGCTGGAACGCCGCAAACGCCTCCTGCTCCTCCCGCTTGGCCGCCACGTTTTCCGGGGTGAACGCGCGCGCAGCCGGTACGGCAATCAGAACCGCCATCGCCAGGGCGGCCGCGCTCTGCGCCCGGGCAAGCCGCGGCTTCCAGGCGCTAAGCGCGCACAAAGCCGCGCTCAGCGCCAGCAGCGCCGCCAGCACCGTACTGGCGATTTCCATCATCAAATGCTGAAAGAAGCCCGTTCCCGCAATGTAGCCCACCAGCAGGTTGGCCGCCATCAGGGCGGCCGTATAGGCCAGCAGCATGCTCTCGCGCGCCACGGCGGCTTTGCGGCGCAGCAGCAGCCTTACCGCAAGCGCGCCCGCCGTATACAATACGGGCTTCAGGCTTGCCCAGCCATAGCTGTGGGTAATCAAATACAGGCGCATTTCCCAAAAATCCACGTTTTTGGCTGTGCCTACATGCACAAAGTTGTTCAGAATATACTCCGTAAACATGGGCCCAACCGCATCTACACGCCACAGGTAACCAAACACCGGCAGCGCAACCGCCGCGATTCCGGCGAAGAACCCAAGCGCCTCTTTCCAAAAGCAGCGCTTGGTTTTGATCACATACCCGGCATAAAACAGCGCCGTTACGCCCAGGCCCAGGATATCGCTGATTTTAATCAGCGCGACCGCGCCCGCCGAAACGCCCAGCCAAAACGCGCGTAGCCTTGCGCCGGCGGTTTGCCCTGTGCAGGCATGCACCATCGCCGCAACGCCCGCCAAAAGGAAAAACAGGTCGTATTCCTCGCAGTAATTCGCGCCCACGTTTTGCACATACACCCAGATGGGAATCGCCGCGCACAATAGATTGCGCCTCTCCCCCATCAGCCAGCGCGCCATGCGCAAAATCAGCACGCAGCCGCCAAGCGTGATAAGCAGCTCCAGCACGTAAACGCCCGCCGTGCCCTCCACAATAAGCTGCGGCACCATCATCAGCAAAAAGAACAACGGCCCCTTGTTTTCCGTAATATCCACATAGGGCCTAAGCCCCTGCGCCATGCCGCGCCCCATGCACATGAAAATGCCGTTATCCGAGCTGACCTGCCCAAACACCGGGTTGTTTGCAAAGCGTCCCAGGCACACAAGCAGCACAATCAGCAGGCAGGCGATCTCCTGCGCCAGATAGATGCGTTCTCTTGTTTTCGCCATGTCCATCCCCCTCTTTTGTATGCGCCGCATCAGGTGGAACCGCGGTACACCTCGATAATATCGCTACGCTTGTGAAGCTGGGTAAACACCCTGTCCAGCTGCTCGCGGCTTTTCACCTGGATGACCATGGTAATGTTGCAGGTCTTTTTCTTTTCATCCCGCTTGGCGGATACGGCCACAATGGGCACGTCCATATTGCCGATGCACAGGGCCAGCTCGCCCAGCAGGCTCACATGGTCGTATGCGATGATGTTGATGGACGCGTTAAAGTCCGCCAGCTCGTTGGTGCCCGCCCAGCTTACCTCCACCATGCGCTCCTGCTCGGAGTTGGTGGCGTTCACACAATCGGCCTTATGCACCGTAACGCCGCGCCCGCGGGTAATATAGCCGATGATCTCGTCGCCGGGCACGGGGTTGCAGCAGCGGGCAAAGCGCACCAGCATGCCGCTTTCCCCCTTCACATACACGCCGTGCGTGGGCTTGCCCAGGTGGCTTTGCGCCTCCTCGTGCGTAACCTCCTGCACCTTGGGCAGCGCTGGGGCTTCAGCCTTGCGCTGCTCCTCCAAAAGGCGGCTGATCACATATGCGCTGGCAATGCCGCCATACCCCACCGCGCCGTAGATATCGTTAAGCTCGGAAAAGGCATAGCGCTTCAAAATACCGTCGTAGTATTCCGGCTTAGTCAGCGAGGAAAGCGCCACGCCGCGGCGCTTGGCCTCCTTTTCCAGCAGGTCGCGGCCCTTGGTTACGTTTTCCCCCCTGAGCTCGCGCTTCAAAAACTGGCGTATTTTGGCCTTGGCCTGCTGGGTTTTAACCACGCGCAGCCAGTCCGTGCCCGGGCCCTTGGAGTTGGGCGAGGTGATAATTTCCACCCGGTCGCCGGTTTGCAGCTCGGTTTCCAGGGGCACGATGCGGCCGTTTACCTTTGCGCCCACGCAATGGTTGCCCACGCCGGAATGGATGCGGTAGGCAAAGTCGATGGGCGTTGCGCCGCGCTGCATGCTCACAATATCGCCCTTGGGGGTAAACAGCAGCACTTCCTCGCTGAACAGGTCGGTTTTGAGGGAATCGATAAACTCCTGGCTGTCTCGCGTATCGCCCTGCCAATCCAAAATCTGCCTAAGCCAGTAGAGCTTGTTATCCAGATCGCCGCCCGCGCCGCCGCCCTCCTTGTAGCGCCAGTGCGCGGCCACGCCAAATTCCGCCACGCGGTGCATTTCCCACGTGCGAATTTGGATTTCAAAGGGGAAGGGCATTTTGCGCCCGCCAATCACGGTGGTATGCAGGCTTTGGTACATGTTGCCCTTGGGCACGCTGATATAGTCCTTAAACCGGCCGGGAATCTGGTTCCACAGCGTGTGCACAATGCCAAGCACGGTGTAGCAGTCCTGCACGGTGTCCACCAGCACGCGCACGGCGATCAGGTCGTAAATCTGATCGAAGGTTTTGCCCTGGCCCTTCATTTTTTTGTAAATGGAATACAGGTGCTTGGGCCTGCCGTCCATCTCGTAATGGATATGCTGCGCGTCCAGCTTCTCCGACAGCTCGGAAATCACCATGCGGATGTTTTCCTCGCGCTCGGTACGCCTGAGGCCCACCTTTTGCGCAATATCGTGAAACGCCTCCGGGTCGATATATTTAAAGCTCAGGTCCTCCAGCTCCGACTTGATGGAGTTAATGCCAAGTCTGTGCGCCAGCGGGGCGTAGATATCCAGCGTTTCGTGCGCAATGGCCTTTTGCCGCTCCTCCGGCTGAAAGCGCAGGGTGCGCATGTTATGCAGCCTGTCCGCCAGCTTGATTACCACCACGCGGATGTCCTTGCTCATGGCCAAAATCATCTTGCGCAGGCTTTCGGCCTTTTGCTCCTCGCGGTTGGTAAAATCCAGCTTATCAAGCTTGGTCACGCCGTCCACCAGCTGGGCCACCTCGTCGCCAAACTCGGCGCGCAGGGTATCCAGGGTGATGTCCTTGCAATCCTCCACGGTATCGTGCAGGAAGCCCGCCGCAATGGTTGGCGCGTCAATCATCAAATCCGTCAGGATGCTCGCCACCGAAACAGGGTGAATGAAATACGGCTCGCCGCTTTTGCGCACCTGTCCCCTGTGCGCGTTCTCGGCAAACTCATAGGCTTTTTTCACCAGCTGGCATCCCTCGCCCGGATGGTGCTTTTCAACCCGCGCCAGCATCTTTTCCAGGGGCATGCATTCGTTGGTTATATAGGTAAGCATTCTGGTGATACCTCCTCAACCCGTGGCGGCGGCCCGCCCCGCCCGCTCTGCGGCGAAGCGCAGCCCTAGGCTGCCCCGACAAGGCGCATATCCTCTCTGCCGCCATCAATGCGATAAAGCGCCCGGTCTGTGATTTCGGCCGCATCGCTATACAAAAAAGCATAGTTCCGAACAAAGCTGTCGTTTACCGAATAGAGATAGACATGCGTATAACCTCCTGATAACAGCCCTTTCTTCCATTGCTCCGGCGGTATGCACTGCGCATTTCCCAAGTCGCGGTGCTTATCCGCCTCTTCCTGGGTGGCGTAGAAGCTCCTGCGGCCCACAAAGCCCATATTGCGGCAAGGCCATGGCCAAAGCGCGCGCACGCTTTGGCATCTTCCCCGGGCCTTGCGCGTCCAAGCCACCGTTCCAGCAGCAGCATAGCCAGCATCCACAGCAAAAACAGATTAGAGGCTCGAAGCGCATCCCCCTCGTTAAACGCTCCATCTAAATAAATCCAAAAGCAGGAAAACAGCGTCGTAAGCGGCGGATAGTCCGGGGAGGCAAGCGTATGCCCTTCAAACAGCTGCGGCAGCCGCCCCTCCTGGAATGTGGTTTTCACAGCCAAGCCCCAATGGGTAAAATCATCCCAGGCGGTGAATAGCTGGCCGCGATGATAGCAAGCAGTTCCTCAATTCTGCGTTTCCACAAAACAGCCAAACCGCCCGCCGCTCCCATTAGGACACAGCCCATCAAAAGCGTGCTCAATTCTCGTTCCCCCTCAGCCCGCGTCCCTTCTAGCCGATATGCTTCACATACGTATACAGCGTATCGGTAATGGTCGCGCCCGCGTTTACATACACGCGCAGCACCTTGGCGTTGTTGCTCACAATGGTGGAGGTCAGGCGCTTGCAATCGTGCGTAAAGCAGGTATCCAGCGTTTTTTTGTGCAACAGCGCGCCCATGCCGCGGTCGTTCTTTTCGTCGTACATGCCCATGAGCACGGGATCGACCGTGTTTTCGTCCTTGCGGCATATCACAAAAAAGCCGATGGGTTTTTCGCCGCTTAGCACCTCGTAAAGATAGCCGCCTTTGGACAGCATGGAACGCAGCCAGTTGGCATAGCGCCTGCCGCCCTTCTCCACGCCAAACGCGGGGTCGATGCTCACGCGGTCGCTCACAAACACGCCCTCGCGGATGCGCCGGTACACCTGCTCCCGCTCGCTCTCCCGGGTGCGCTCCACAACCGTAAGCCCCCGGTCAAAGCGGGCGATGGAAGCGGGCATGTGGTATTCGTCCCGGCGGATCATTACATGGAACACCATCTCCACAAACGTGTAGCCCAAGCCGCCCAGGCCAAAGAGCAGCCGCCGGCAGTTTACCGGCGTTTTTACCACAATGTATTCCGCGCCCTCGGCAATCAGCCGCGCTTCCTCCGCGCGCACGGCTTCGGGCGTGTCCTGCGCGTCCAGCGTAAGCTCATAGGCGTTTACGCCAAGGTTCTCAAGCTCCCATACCGCATGCGTCGTCTTCATGCCCGCTCACCTCGCTTTGCTTTCGCGCCTTTGGGGCCGCCGCATCGCTTCCGCGCGTAACGCCGCGCACCACATACTGCGGCTGGCGGTTGATGCTCAAGTAAATGCGGCCTATGTATTCGCCCAATATGCCGATCAGCGCGATGATGAACCCGCCCAAAAACAGCATCACGGAAATGGTGCTTGCCCAGCCAGCCTGCATATTGGGGTTGAACAGCTTGCGCGCCACTGTAACCAGCGCCGACAAAATGCCGATAATGGCCGTAAGCCAGCCCGCGTAGCTGGCAAAGCGCAGCGGCTTGATGGAAAAGGCCGTCACGCCGTTAAGCCATAGGCCCAAAAGCTTTTTCATGCTGTATCCGCTGCTGCCTTCCAGCCTGGCCCGGTGGTTGATAGGCACATTGGCGTAGCTGCCCACGCTTTGCAAAAGCAGCCCCGTCACATACGGGAAGGGATTGGGGTACGCCAAGGCGCTATCCACCACAAAGCGGCGGCACGCATAGTAGCTGTTGGCTACCAAGTCCTTAGGCTGGCCAAAGAAGTAATGGTTGCAAAAGGTGTTGAAGCGGCTGCCCAGGTTGCGAAAGCCCGTTTGCTTGCGGTTTTCGTATTGGGCAAACACGATGTCGTAGCCCTCCTGCACCTTATCGATCAGCTTGAAGCACTCGTTGGCGGGGGTCTGCCCGTCGTCATCCAGGCAGACGACGATATCGCCCCTGACCTGATGAAAGCCTGCCATCACCGCGCTGTGCTGCCCAAAGTTGCGCGATAAATCCACAAACACCACAGAAGGGTATTCCGCGCAAAGCCCGCGGATAACCTGCGCCGTATCGTCCGGGCTTCCGTCGTTCACGAGGATGATCTCGTAATCGTAAGCGTCCCGCCGGGCGGCGAGCGTATCGGTAAGCTCGCTAACCACCGCCCCAATGGTATGCGCCGAGCGGTAGCAGGGAATGACAAAGGAAAGCAGGGGTTTGGGCATAGAGGCACCTCGTTTCGTCAAATGGCTAAAATGCGGCGGCTCATGGCGCGAATCAGGTCATAGCCGTCCCAGGTAAGGGAAAAATCCATGGTATGGCCCACGGGGGCTATGCGGTCAATACCGTAGAGGGCGTTATCCCGCACAAAGCGCGCAAGCCTTTCCCTGTCCAAGCCGATGTAGGAAAGCGTCTGATACTTGCGCTCCACCACGTCTACCAGCGCGTCCAGCGTTTCCGCCGCGTATTCCACAAAGAAGCCGCCCGCGCAGCGGTGCGCGTCGATTCCCTTCTCCAGCGCGTCCACCTGTACGCGCACCACCGTGTTATCCGGCATTTGCACAAGCCTTGCGCCCGGCAGCGCAACGGCGGCGCGATAGGCGGCGGTCAGCTTGTCCACGGCCACCACGGGCTCCATGGGATAGCGCGGGGCCGCATAGGCATGCACGGCCCGCCAAAAGCGCTCCTGGGCCTGCGCGACCGTATCCCTTGCGCCCAGCCAGTACACCAGCCGGGGCGATGTGCAGGCGTTCTGATCGCTCAGGTACGTATCGTTATAAAAGTCCTGCGCCATGCGCCTTTGCTGGGCCTCGTCCATATCCAGCACGCTTTGCGCGTTTACGGCCAGCAGGCTGTAACGGTCGGCAAAGGCCACCTCCACGGCGCGCGGCGGCAGGGGCGCGGCGCGCACGCGGCGCACGGTTTCATCCCCGCCCCAAATCACGCGCACATCGCAGCAGGCGCTCAACCGCTCCGTCACGTCCTGCCGCTCGCGGGGGTAAAGAACCACGCTCACATACGGGGCCAGCGCGGCGTGCGCGCCCTCCAAAAGGCGGCTGATGATGCGGCATACGATGCGCGTTTGCGCAAAATCCCGGCTGGAAGCCTTCACAATGCAGGCGTTTCCCGCCAGCAGCGCCGCCACAAGGGAATAGGCAAAGTTGATGGGCACATTGCTGGGCGCGATATGGAAGCTCACGCCCCGGCCGATGCGGCTGTCCAGCGCGCCGGCATATTCCTGGCGCAGCGCCTCCAAATGCGCCCTGCGGCAAAAGAAGGCGAAGGTAACCACATCCGGGTACGCCCGGGCCTGTTTTTCCGCCAGCAGGGCGGCGCTCAGGTCGCCCAGGAAGGCCAAAACAGCGCCGTCAAAGGGCTTGAGCGGCCGTGCGCCGCCCGCATCCGCGCCGCAGAGGCGCTCAAACGGTTCGTTGCTCATAGGTATCGCTGCACCCCCGCACCTCGGCGCGCTTGATGCGCCCCACAATTTCAAAATACTTGCCCTTGCGCCCGCAGGGGCAGTCGTCCTCACCCAGGATGCGGCCCTCGTCCTCGGTAAGCAGGATATGGCCGGGATAGCTGCGCGGCAGCAGGCTGGATACCTGGATCAGGCCCAGCTCCTCCACATCCGCCACGGAAAAATCCCCGCCCCTGCGGATGGTGATATCCGACCATACGGGCGCGTGCAAATGCCCGTGCTCGCATTCCATGTAGATGGTTCCGGTCTGCTCCACCATGCCGTAGTAGTTGTGCACGCGCGTAAGCCCGCAGGTTTCATACAGCCCGCGCTTGAATTGCGCGGTGGTGATGTGCTGGTCGCTTAATTTCTTCCAGCCGCCGCCGTGTACCAGCACGCCGCGGCTCAAATCCGGATGCCAGCCCTCTTTGCGCAGCCCGGCCAGGAAGTGCTGCCAAATCATAAACGTAAAGCCGAAAAGAAAGAGGTCTTCGCCCGCGTGCCTTTCCAAAAAGGCCCTAAGGCCTTCCACGTCCAGGCGCATCTCTTCATCCAGGGCAAATATCTTGTCCCGCGCAAACATGCTAAAGCCCAGGATCCCCGCGCCCCTTGCCGAGAACATGGCCCGGTTTTTGATCACCGCCGCAGTATCCAAGATGATCATGGGCAGGCGCTGCTTGCCGATAAACTCGCACATGATGCGGCTTAGCACCTTGCTTTGCAGGGCGCTGGTTTCGCGGTCCAAAAAGATGCGGCTCACCTGCTGCCCCGTGGTGCCGGAGGAGGTCATGGTGCGGTTGAGCGCCTCCTCCGGCACGCTCTTTAGGGCATACTCCTTAAACAGGCGCACCGGCAGAAAAGGCAGCCGCTCAAAGCCCTCCGCCGCCTCTATATCCGCTCCCCAAGCGTTCAGCATGCGCGCGTACTCCGGGCAGCGCTCCGCGTGAAAGCGCGTAAGCTCCCTTAGCTCCCGCGTGAGGAAGGCGTGCTTTTGGGCATGCTCCCATTCATAGACGGGCAGGGCAGGCAGTTCGTTTACATCATACATGGTATTTCTCCAGCTCGCGGTACAGGGTCTTGCCCGACTCGTTCTTGGGAATTTCCGCAAGGCGCCGGGTATGGAAGCCGCTTTGGTTCAGCCCCGTCTTTTCCGACAGCCAGGCGCGCATCCCCGGCAGCGCCTGATCATCCGTTGCAAAGATCATCAAATGGTCGTCGCGGCCCGCGCAGGCGCATTCCACGCCGGGGAAAGCCGCTTTGAGCAGGCGTTCCGCCTCGTCCAGGTTCACGCGGTTGCCATACATTTTCAAAAATCGCTTCTTGCGGCCCACAATGGTGAAGTAGCCGTCCTCGTCCATTTGGGCCATATCGCCCGTATCCAGCACGCCGCCGCGCTCGTCGCCCTTTTCCAAATCCTCGGCGCAGGTGGCGTAGCCCAGGGTGACGTTCTTGCCATAGTAGCGCAATTCGCCCGTCACATGCGGTTTGTCAATTCTTTCGCCCTGCGTCCCAATCAGCTCAAACCGCCCGCCCGGGATGGCTATGCCCATGGCCCCCGCCTTTTCCAGGCTCTTTTCCCACGGCAGATAGGCCATGCGCGCCGTTGCCTCGCACTGGCCATACATCACTACGAAATGGCGGCCCGTATCCCTGCACCACTCGGCAAAGCGGGTATGCAGCTGCGGCAGCAGCTTTCCGCCCGCCTGGGTCATGGTGCGCAGGCTGGGCAGCTGCATGCGGGTAAAGCGCATGCGGTCCAGCATTTCATAGGTGTAGGGCACGCCGCCAAAGCTGGTGGCCTCCTCACGGCGGAAGAAATCCCAAAAATCGCGTTGGGCAATGCCCTTTTCCGTAAGCAGTACCGTCGCCCCCACATCCAGATGCGTGGTGATGATGCTAAGCCCGTAGGTGTAGTTCATGGGCAGGGTGGTAATGGCCCGCTCCTGCGCCGTCAAGCCCAGATAGTCCACAATGCTATCCGTATTGGCGCGGATATTTTGGTAGCTCTGCCGCACAAACTTGGGGCTGCCGGTGGAGCCGCTGGTGGTAAGCAGCAGCGCCAGCTCCGGGTACAGCCGCGTTTGCCCGCCCCACGGCGTTTTCAAAAGCCGGTAGCCCAGGCGCTCATACACGCATTCGCAGCCCGCGCGCCTATAATCCCCCGGCGCCCACAAATAGGCGGGACGGTATGCCTTGTACAATTCCTCAAACAGCTGCGCGTCAATTTCGGCGCTAAGCAGGGCGGGCACAATGCCGCCCTGTACAAAGGCCGTGTAGCCCAGCACGCTGCCCAGGGCGTTGCGGCACAGGCAAAACGCCAGGCAGCGCCCGCCCACGGCGGCGCGCAGGGGCGCGCCCTCCTTTTCAAGCTGCGCATAGGTAAGGGTTTGGCCTGCCTCGTCCTTCAGGGCTACCGCGCCGCCAAAGCGGTCAAATCTCCACATCATATTTGCGAAGGATCTCCTTTCCCTTCTCAAACGAGCTCAGGTCAATAATATCGTCCATATCCACCATAATGCCAAACGCATCCTCCAGCGCGGCGATCAGCGTCATATGGCCAACGCTGTCCCACTGGTCGCTCTCGCCGTATTTGAGGGCGGGAACCTCGCCTTCAGGCACCTCCAAAGCCTCCGCAAACGCCTTTACGTACTTTTCCAAATTCGTCATTTCAATCGCTCCTTTCTATGGTTCGGTTACAGAATGCCGCCGTCCGCCCGCCACACCTGGCCAGTCACATAGCTGGCCATATCGCTGGCCAGGAAGGCCGCCACGTTGGCAATTTCCTCCGGGCGCGCCTTGCGGCGCATAAGGATTTTGGCGAGCTGCCCCTCGGTTACCTTCTCGCTTAGGCCGCTCACCAAATCCGTATCTGTCAGGCCGGGGGCCAGGGCGTTTACGCGTATGCCCAGGCTGATAAGCTCGCGCGCCATCTTTTTGGTGGCGGCGATCACCGCCGCCTTGGAGGCCGAATAGTCCAGCCGGCTGTCGCCGTCGATACCGGCAATGCTAGCGATGTTCACCACGGCTCCCGTTTTCCCGCGCGCCATCAGGCGCGTTGCCAGCCGGCTCACCTCCACCATGGCGAAGAAGTTCACGTCAAAAATCCGTCGCATATCCGCTTCGCTGGTCATTTGGAACATGCGGTCCTCGCCCATGATGCCGGCGTTGTTCACCAGCACATGCAGGGGCTGCTTGTCCGCCATGACCTGGCGGAAGGCCTCCTTGATGGCCGCGGTATCGCTCAGCTCGCAATACACGGGCTTGACCCACACGCCATAGCGGGCGGAAAACTCGTCCAGGCGCGTTTCAAAGGCCGGATCCGGCTTGCGGGCGAAGGCCCATACGTTGGCTCCCTCGCGCGCAAACACCTCGACCATCGCAGCCCCAATGCCGCGCGCCGCGCCGGTAATCAGCGCGTTTTTGCCGTTAAGCAGCATGCTATTCCCCCTCCACAGCGGTTACGCGCTGCTTTTCGTAATACTCCCCGTACAGATGGAGCACATAGTCCAGCGAATCGCTGTTGAGCGCGTCGCCCATGAACGCCTCGGGAATGTCCTCCACAGGGGCCATTACCGGCTCGGTCTGCCCGGGGTCGTTCATCGTTTCGTCCCGCGCTTCCATGGCCGCGTCATACCTTGCCGCCTCCCCATTCAGCAAAGAGCGCAGCGCGCTGCCGGAGGCCATGTTCCGCGGCCCATAATCCTGGCTGCCCTCAGGGCGGTAGCACAGGCAGCCCGCCACCAGCAAAACCACCGCCGCCGCAAACGCGCCAATGCGCAGGCCATCCTTTTTCGCCGTGCCAATGGCGGGGAATGCGGCGCGGCCTTCCAGCCTGCGCTGGCCCCAGCCCATCCAGTACAGCGCCAGCGCGCAGTTCATGAGCACAAAGGTATAAAAGTAGGTATTCAGCGCGCGGCCGTCGCCCAGGTAGTTGCCGGTATACAGCGTGGGCGCGAGCTGCGCGCAGAACAGGCATACGCACAAAACCGTCGCCCAGATAGGATGGTTGAAGCGGTAGGGGCTGCCGCGCAGCGCCTCGCTAAGCTGCCAGGCCACCATGCACCATACTACCAGCAGCGGCAGCGAAAACCAATTGCCCATCAGCGCCAGGCCAAAGTAAAAGGCCTGCAAAACCGCCATGGGCGCGCTCATGCCGCCGCGCAGGGTTTGCGCGCGCACGGCGTTTCCGGGCGCGGCCATGCTGAATGCAAAGCACGCAAGCAGCAGCATAAACAGTATAAGCTCGCCCACCCGTTCCCGCCGCTTATGCAGGAAGGCCCGCAGCACCAGCAGCGCGTCCGCCAGCGCCGCAAACAGCAGCGTAGAATACTTGGCCCCGCCCAAAATCACCGTTAGAACTACCAGCAGGCCGTACAGCGCCGCCTTCGCGCCCTTGCGCCGGGCGTTTTCAAAGCTTACAAGCACGCCCAGGCGCGTCAACATTACCGACCACATCAGCGTATACGCCACGCCGCCGTTGAACCAGAAGAACGCCTCGCTCAATTCCGGCACAAACTGCACCATCACAAAGGCCAGCGCGCAAAACGCCATCCAGAAGGTGGGGCCGTCGACATGAAGCGTGCGCACCAGTATCTGCTTTAGGAAAAACCATACCGCAAACAGGAAAAAGGTAAGCAGCAGCGCGGTGGTAATCCAGTAGAGGTGCTCGCCAAACAGCGCGGGCTGCAACGCGCTGATAAAGGAGGTGGCATAGGTGCCCTCCCATGTATCGCGGATGCCCACAGTATTGCGGATGGCCGCCTTGAAGGTTTCCAGTACGCTGCCGGTGGAACGCCACGCATCGTGCGTGAGGATGGAAAAGCCAAAATCGTCATAGCAGGCATGGTTGTAGGCCGAAAGCGCATACAGCGGCATCAGGCTGACCAGCAGCGCGGCCACGCACAGCCACGCCAGCGCCCGGTTGGATAGGTTTCGCTTCATTAGGCCGTTTTTCATGGAGCCGCCGCCTCCCCTTCAATGCGTATCGCTTCCTTGCCATAGTACAGGCACAGCGATGGCCGCACATCGTATTCCGCGTCCGGCGTAACAAGGTCGTCCATAAACACGTCCGGCACGGCGGTAAGCGGCGTTAGCGTAACCACGGGCTGGGACGCGTCGTTGAGCAGCGCCTCGCGCCGCGTCATTTCAATGTCGTACTGCTTGGCCTCGCCCGTCGCGATGGAAATGGCCGCGCTGACCCCGTTCAAGTTCTGCACGCCGTAAAGCGGTTCCCCGTCGGGCTTTACGCCCAGGCAGCCCACGCCCAGCAGGCATGCGCTCGTTAGCAGCAGCGCGCCATAGGCGCGCGGCGTAAGCGTTGGCAGGGCGCGCCCCTTTAGCCGCCTGGCAGCGAAGCCTGCCAAATAGTACATATACAGGAACCACAACGCTACAAAGCTCTGGAAATAGGTGTTCACAATGCGCCCGGCGCCGATGCCCGCAATCGAATACAGCGGCGGCGTGAGCTGCGTGCAGTACACAGCCGCCATTAGCCCCAGCGCCAGCCACGGATGGCGGAAGGAGAAGCGGCTGCGCCTGGCCGCGCCGTACAAAAACGGCGCCACCGCCAGCGTAATGGCAATTAGCGGCAGGCGGATATAGCCGCCCATCTGCGCCACGCCATAGTACAGCGATTGCGCAACGGCCTTCACCGCCGAGCCCTGATAGCCAATCCTGTCCGCGCGCACCGCGTTGCCGGGAGCGCACATGCTGTAAACAAAGCAACCCAGGAATAGCGCAAACAGCGCCGCAAAGCAGGCCCTTTTGGGATGCCTGCGCGCAAAGGCGGCCACGGTGGCCAGCCCCAGCATACACAGCCCAAACAGCCCGCCGCCGTAGCTGCCGCCGCCAAGCAGCGCCATCAGCACGCATAGCGCGGCCATCAGCGCCACCGCGCAGGCGCGGCTCCTGCTTAGGCACAGGCGGATGAGCAGCGCCGCCGCCAGCGCCATAAGCGAATAGATAAACGTATTGCCCACCCCGCCGTTAAACCAGTAGAAGGCCTCGCCCGCGTCGGGCATAAGCTGCAACATGAGCGCAACGGCCAGGCAGCCCAGGCTTGCGCTTTCGCCGCCAGCCAGCCCCAGCGCGCCAAACGCCGTGGCAAAGAAATACAGGAAGCACGCGATAAACGCCGTGAGCAAAAAGAAGGCGCTTAGGAAATACAGCTTCTCGGAAAACACGCCCGGCTGAAGGTTGCTCAAAAGCGTGCCCGTATAAGTGCCCTGCCAGGTCATGCGGGTGTTTCGCGCGGCGCGCCACGCGGCGCTAAGCACCGCGCTTAGGCTGCCCGTGCGCTGCCAGGCATGGTGCACCGGGGCCGAAAAGCCGTAATCGTCGTAATAGGGATGGTTATACGGCGCAATGGCGTACAGCGGGAGCGCGCTGAGCACAAGCGCCGCAACGCTCGCCCACATAAGCAGCCGCTTCATGCCGCTCAAGCCCGTTTCCTTCCTCACCGCCATCCCCCCTTCTATGTATGGAAGCAGCATATAGAATACCAAGTTTAGATTATAGCATGTTTCGCCTAAAAATGCCACACCGGCAAAAAAGCCGCTTAGTCAAGGCCAGATCGCGCATTGACACCGTCCCTTTGGCGCTGTATGATAAACAAAACCCTTTCGTTCCATCAATGATTTGGCAGGAGGCTCGCCCATGAAGCTCAATTACAGGCGCACGGTTCTGGTTGGCATGGCGTTTCTATCCATCTGCGCGTTCTGGCAGCTGTATGACAACGTGGTTCCTCTTATTTTAAAAAACACCTTTCATGTGCCGGATGACGTTGCGGGCGTGATCATGGCGCTGGATAACATCCTGGCATTGTTCCTGCTGCCGCTGTTTGGCAAGCTGTCGGACGGCTGCCGCACGCGGCTTGGCAAGCGCATGCCCTTTATCCTGGGCGGTACGCTGGCGGCGGTAATCCTCATGAACCTGCTGCCCCTGGCCGATAAAACGCAAAACCTGGCGCTGTTCATCGTGGCGCTTGGGCTGCTGCTCATTGCCATGGGCACCTACCGCTCCCCCGCCGTGGCCCTCATGCCGGATGTAACGCCCAAGCCCCTGCGCAGCAAGGGCAACGCCATCATCAACCTGATGGGCGCTTTGGGCGGCGTGTTCACGCTGGGCGTTACGGGTTTCCTGGTCAGCAAAAACGCCGCCGGGCGCGAGGACTACACGCTGCTGTTCCTGGCTGTTTCCCTGCTGATGGCGGTATCGGTAATCCTGCTGCTGGCCACCATCCGCGAAAACAAGCTGGCCCAGGAGGCGGAGGCCCTCAACGCCGGGCAGGCCGAGGAAACGCAGGAGGCCGGGCAAGCGCCCGCTGCCTCCGCCGGCGGCTTTGGGGCGCTTCCCAAGGAGCTGCGCCGCAGCCTGATTTTAATTCTGTGCTCGGTTTCTTTGTGGTTCATGGGCTATAACGCCGTTACCACCGCCTTTACCAAATACATGAGCGTGCAATGGGGGTACGATATCAAGGCCGCCTCGCAATGCCTGATGATCGCCACGGTGGGCGCAGTGGTAAGCTACCTGCCGGTGGGCCTGCTTTCCTCCCGCTTTGGCCGCAAGCGCGTCATTCAATCGGGCGTATTGCTGCTTGCGCTGTGCTTTGCCGGCGCGGCGTTCTATCAAACCTTCCATCCCACCGTGTACGTCATTTTCGCGCTCATCGGCGCGGCATGGGCCATGATCAACGTCAACTCCTACCCCATGGTGGTGGAAATCTCCAAAAGCGGGGACGTTGGCAAATTCACCGGCTACTACTACACCTTTTCCATGGCCGCGCAAATTGTAACGCCCATTTTGAGCGGTTGGCTTTTGGAGCATGTGGGCTATCATACGCTTTTGCCCTACGCGGCCGTCATGGTGGCGCTTTCCTTTGTTACCATCAGCCTTACCAAGCATGGCGACAACCGCCCCGAAAGGCCCAAAAGCAAGCTGGAAGCCTTCGACGTAGGAGATGATTAAGCCATGAGCGCTTTCCTTTGGATTCTTCTCATCCTTGCCGCGCTGGCGGCTATCTATCTGTTTTTAATCGCGCCCAGCCATAACCGGCCGGACGCCTCCATGCTTTCGGGCTGGCTGTACGCTCACCGCGGCCTGCATGACGGCAACCGTTCCGTGCCGGAAAACAGCTTGGCTGCCTTTGAGCGCGCCGTGGAAGCGGGCTATGGCATGGAGCTGGACGTGCAGCTCACCAGGGACGGGCAGCTGGTGGTGCACCACGACGGCAACCTCAAGCGCGTATGCGGCGTGGACCGCAACATCCGCGACCTTACCTATCAGGAGCTATGCGCCATTCCCCTGCCGGACGGCTCGCGCGTGCCGCTGTTTTCCCAGGTGCTGGCGCTGGTCGACGGCCGCGCGCCCATCATTGTGGAGGTAAAGCACTACGGCGGCGCGGCCAAAAACGCGGCGGCGGCGCTCGAGCTGCTCAAAGCGTACCCCGGCCCCTATTGCGTGGAAAGCTTTGACCCCACCGCCATGCGCTACTTCAAAAAGCACGCGCCTCAAATTATACGCGGCCAGCTGGCCAGCGGCGGCAAGTGGATGCGGGGCGAATTGAACCTTGCCGCCTACGTGGCGCTTAGGTCCCTGCTGGTAAACTGCGTAAGCCGCCCGCACTTTGTGGCCTATTCCGTACCAACGGATCATACGGCCTCCATGTGGCTGATGAAGCATGTATTTAAGCCCCTGTTGGCTGGCTGGACCATCCGCAGCCAGGCGGTGCTTGCTAAGGCGCAGGCCGAGGGATACGATTATCCCATCTTCGAGCTGTTTACGCCAAAGCAATAGCGCCCTGCCGCCGGATGAAGCGCATCCCGCACTCACACAAAAACGCCCGAACGGTTTTGAAAGCCGTTCGGGCGTTTTGGATATGTTTCTATTCCGTTTTCAGCCTTTTCACACCGTTTCCGGCGCCGCCCCGCCGCCAAGCTCCTTATACGTCCGCAAAATCACGATCACCGAAACGGCGAACGTAAGGATATCCGCCAGGGGGAAGGAATAAAGCAGGCCGTCCAGGCCAAAAGCCAGCGGCAGCAGGATGGGGAAGAACACGCCGAAGATGATTTCACGGGTCAGCGACAGCGCCATGGATTCCTTGGCTTTCCCCAGCGCCTGCAGGAAAATGAAGCAGCCCTTGTTGACCATCGCCAGCGGCATCATGCACAGGTAGATGCGGAAGCACCTGACCGCAAAATCGGTATAATAAGCGCTCTCGTTAGCCGCGCCAAAGATGCCGATCAGCCCGCGCGGAAGCACCTCAACGATAAACAGGGCCACAAAGCCAACTGCGGCCTCGCCCGCAAGCAGGTACGTAAACAGCTGCTTAACGCGGTCCTTGCGCTTAGCGCCGATATTGTAGCCAACCACCGGGATGCACCCAGCGGAAAGGCCCACGGAGATTGAGATGGCGATTTGGAAAAACTTCATCACAATGCCCAGCACCGCCAGGGGAATCTGTGTGTAGTCTGCCTGGCCGAAAACGGGATCCAGCGCGCTGTACTTTGTGCAGGTATTCTGCACCGCGGCCATGGATACAACCAGCGAGATTTGGGAAAGAAAGCTTGTAATCCCCAGCGGAATGAAGCGATTCATCAGTTTGCCCCAAACGCCAAAGCTTCCGCGCTCCAGCTTAACGGATTTCATGTGGCACAGATACCACACGGACAGCGCCGCCGTAAGAATCTGGCCGATCACGGTGGCAACGGCTGCGCCCGTCATGCCCATGCGCATCGGGTAGATGAACACCCAGTCCAGGATGATGTTGGTCACAGCGCCGGCCACGGTTGCCGCCATAGCGAATTTGGGGCTGCCGTCGGAACGGATGATTGGGTTAATTGCCTGGCCGAACATGTAAAACGGAACGCCAAGCGAAATCCAGAAGAAGTATTCCTTGGCAAAGGCGAAGGTTTCGGGATTGACCTGCCCGCCAAACAGCGTTAGGATTGGCGCGGCGAAAATAAGGTAGATGGCTGTGAGCACAATGCTGGAAACCACGCAAAGCAGCACAGCGTTTCCGATGGTCCTATGGGCGTCCTCCGTCTTTTTCGCGCCCAGGCAGATGCTAACAAACGCGCACGCGCCGTCGCCGATCATAACGGCAATCGCCAGCGCAATCACCGTCAGGGGGAAAACCACCGTATTGGCCGCATTGCCAAAGGAACCCAGATAACTGGCGTTGGCAATATAAATCTGGTCTACAATATTATAAAGCGCCGCTACCAGCAGCGAGATGATGCACGGCACCGCGTACTTTATCATCAATTTCGTCGGTTTTTCTTGAACGAGATACTCGTTCGCAGTTTGATTGGACATTGGCACTCCCTCCAAAGTATAAAATGCGATACATCGCCGTGTCGTATCTGCGCAATGTATCGCATGTATCGTGCCAATGTATTCAATTCGTACCCATTTTAGCATAGCTCCCGGATTTGTCAAGCAAATTTGCAAAGAGAAGGGAGCGCTCCTTTCCCAATGCTTCCATTCCCTCCCGCCGCGCAATTCCATAGCCCGCCCCTTAAAGGAATAGCTGTACATGAGGGCGAATTTGAAGATTACATGAAGCGCGACACCCGCGCGGAGAGAAAAGGGGCGGAATAGATAGATGAAAATGGAAATAGGGAAAGACTTTCAAGCGAAATATCTGCCTTCCTATCCAGAAGAATTCGAACTGTTTTCGCATTTTGAATTCACAGCGGGAATTCCGTCCGTTTTGTTTGCGATAACGACATGGAAAGAAAATGGAAAGCCAAATGTGTGTTTTCACGCGTGGAGCTGCTTTCATGGCGATAAAACCGCTTTTTTCGCCGTCATGGGCGGCCTGTACCAGCACACGCATACGTATGCAAATATTCAAAGGGAGAAATGCTTTTGCATCAATTTCCTTCCAATCCACTGCTATGATCAGTTAACGAACACAATCCGTCACAACGCTTACGAAGCCGATGAATTTGAAATAGGCGGGTTTACCCTTGCCCACGCGAAAGCCGTTCATGCGCCAACGATTGCCGAAGCCTTTGTAACGGTAGAATGCGCCTTGAAAGATAGTAGGGATTTAAGCGGCGCAGGCATTACGGCCATGGTTACCGGAGAAGTTCAGCACATTTCCGTTGAAAGAGAATATGCGCAGGGATATGAAAAGCGATACGGGAAAGATGGATTTATGCTGTTGATCCCCGCGCCGCAGGATCTTATTACGGGGGAACCGGCGCAATCGGCAATCGCGACTGTACATATCAAAAGGTTCGATTAAGCATCTCTTCTCCCATACTGCCGTTCGCCGGCTCTCCGGGCGGCGAGGGGCGTAAGAACACCTTGTTTCCTAAGGCTTCCAAAGCAGGCGCGCGTGTCGCCGGCTTCGGTTTTCCCCTAAAGGGCGCGGGCCCTCAGGCCTCCCATGGAATGAACCGGCAGCCTGACGCCTCCCGCAAATACGCCCCGCGCGCATGGTTGACTTCTTCCCGCCTGTGACGCTATAATGAAAGGTACGGCGCGCAACCGCCGCGCGGCGCAGGGAAAGGGGGCCTTTATATGCAGCCGTCCGAGATAAGGCCGCAGCGCGCGCAGCTTACCGCTGCCATGCTGGGCCTGGGGCTGTTAGGCGTGGTTATGGCCGTGTTCCCGTTCACCTGCGTACTGCTTGCGCTGGTTGTGCCGCTGCTGGCCTGCCCGCTTGCGGGCCGAAAGCAGCAATGGGCCGCCTGGCTTGCCGCTTTAGCCCCTGCGACCATTTCCCTGTTGGCGGGGTTTCACCCGCTTTACGCCGTTTCGCTGGCTCTGCCCGGGCTTTGCGCCATGGCAACGGCGCTTTGGCTAAAGCGCAGCAAGCGCCTGCCCGCCCCTGCTGCCATCCTGTACGAAATGGTGGCTTACGCCTTTGCGCTTTTGTGCGTTGTGATATGCGCGCAGGCCGCATTGGGCAACGCCATCGCGCCCGGCCTGGCCGAATGGCTGGTCAAGCGCGTTCAATCCTCGGGCAATACCGGCCTTCTTCTGTACCGCTTTGCGGCAGCCGGGCTCATCGCCGTGCCGGAGGGATACCAAAAAGCCAGTTTGCTCTCCTTTGCGTTTGACCCCGTGCTCATCCGCCAGCTGCTTCTGTCCCTGCGGCTTACGGCTGAAAGGCTGATTGCCAGCGCGCTCCCGTCCCTGTTTGTGCAGGCGTGCATGCTGGGCGGGCTGTTTACCGCCCTGCGCTGCCAGAGGCTCAACTGCATGGTGCTGTTGGTGGAGGAGGGCCCCGCGCGCACGCAGCGCAAAACGCGCGTCATACGCCCGCCGGGGTTTCGCATGCTGTTTTTGCCGCCGAAAAGCGGTTGGCTACCGGGCGTCATGGGGTTGGCCTCCCTCGTGCTGCTCAGCGCGCAATCCGCCCTGGCCCAAACGCTGGGACAGCTTTTCTATGCCGCGTTTGCCTGCACGTTCCAGGTGCTGGGCGCGGCGGTGATCGTATGCCTGCTCAGCGCCCGTAAGCCGGAGCGCGCCCCTCTGTATGGGGCGTTGGCCGGCGCCGCTTACGTGCTGTTTCCGCTGGCGCTGTTTTTCATCGGCGTGGCGGATCAGGCGGGGCATACCCGCGTCAAATGGCTTAAACAAATCGATCAGAATAAGGAGGAATAACCCATGAAAGTTATTTTGCTTTGCGATGTAAAGGGCAGCGGCAAGAAGGACGATGTGATCAACGTTTCCGACGGCTTTGCCCGCAACTACCTCTTTCCCCGCAAGTGGGCGGTGGAGGCCACCCCCGGCGCCGTAAAGGAGATTGAGCGCAAACGCGCCAACGAGGAAAAGCTGGAGCGCGAGCGCCGCGAGGCCGCCCAGCAGCTGGCGGCCAGCCTGAAGGGTAAAACCATTACCCTTAGCGTAAAATGCGGCGCGCAGGGCCGCCTCTACGGGAGCATTACCAGCCAGGAAATTGCCGTCGCGCTCAAGGAGCAGCACGGCGTTGAGGTGGATAAGCGCAAAATTGAGTGCGACCCCATCCGCCAGACGGGCGATGTGGATATCAACGTATGGATTTATTCCGGCGTAACCACGCCTATGAAGGTACACGTTGTACCTGCCGGTAAGTAAGCCAGCCGCAACGCGAAGGGAGTGAGCCGCTTGGAAAGCGGGATCAGCGAACAACCCATCACCGCCCTGCCCCCCAGCAGCATAGACGCCGAGCGCTCCGTGCTGGGAGCCATGATGCAAGATAGCGGCGCGGCCACCCTCGCCTTTGAAACCCTTATGCCGGTGGATTTTTACTCCGCCGAGCACCGGGAGATCTTTGAGGCCATGCGCGCCCTGCACCTTTCCGGCAGCCCCATTGACCTGATGACCGTTGGCAACGAGCTTACCAAGCGCGGCACCCTGGAAAGCGTTGGCGGCGCGCCCTACCTTTTGCAGGCCGTGCGCTTTGTGCCCACCACCGCCAACACCCGCACGTATATTGAAATCGTGATGGAAAAATCCACGCTGCGCAAGCTCATCGCGGCAAGCCAGCAAATCCAGCAGCAGTGCTATGCCCAGGCCGATCCCCTGCAGGACGTGCTGCACAACGCCGAGCGCCTTATCTTTGATATTGTGATGAAGCGCGCCGGGGCCGAAACGCTGGTGCCGCTGAACAGGGTGCTCATGTCCACCTTTGACCAAATCGAGGAGCTGAGCCGCCTGAAGGGGCGTCTGGCGGGCGTGCCCACAGGGCTGTACGACCTGGACCGCATGCTCACCGGCCTGCACGGCGGCGAGCTGGTGCTGGTAGGCGCGCGCCCGGCCATGGGCAAAACCTCCATGGCGCTGGGCGTTACGCAGTTTGCAGCGCGGCAGGCCAAGCGCTGCGTAGCCGTGTTCAGTATGGAAATGCCCAGCGAGCAAATCGGCCTGCGCCTGTTGTGCTCCGCCGCCAGCATCAACATGCAGCGCGTGCGCAGCGGCATGCTCAGCGACGATGAATGGGTCAAGATCGGCGATGCCATCAACGAGTTGTCCACCTGCCGCGTGTTTATTGACGATACGCCCGGCCTGACCCCCTCGCAGCTGCGCAGCCGCTGCCGCAGGCTGATGCTGGAGCAGGGCCTGGATTTGATCGTGATTGACTACCTGGGCCTGATGGGCACGGATAAGCGCGTGGAAAACCGCCAGCTGGAGGTTAGCGAGATCAGCCGCCAGCTCAAGGCCATTGCGCTTGAGCTAAAGATTCCCGTTTTGGCGTGCGCGCAGCTCAGCCGCGCCCCCGCCGCCCGTACCGATAAGCGCCCCATGCTCAGCGACCTGCGCGATTCCGGCAGCATAGAGCAGGATGCGGACGTTGTGCTGTTTTTGCACCGGGAGGGGTATTATGCCTCCGCAGCCGCCGAGGACGGCCCCAAGCCCGACGACAACGCCGGCGAGGTGATCATCGCCAAGCAGCGCAACGGCCCCGTGGGCACCGTGAACGTGGAATGGCAGGCGGAGTTTGCCCGCTATACCAACCTGCCCGGCACCCGCGTGGCCATGTATATGGAAACCCAAGCATAAAGGAGCTTTTTCATGCCTCAGCAACGTGTTTGTGACCTAGCAAAGGATCAGCGCTTCGAAGGCTTTCTTTTGGTGCGCTCCGCCGACCAGCGCACCGGCGGCAACGGCGCGAAGTACCTGGATATGAACCTGGCTGACCGCACCGGCGAGGTGAACGCCAAGGTGTGGGATGGCAACGTGCCCCCGCCCGCGCCCGGCAGCGTGGTGAAGGTGCGCGGCGGCACGCTGGAATACAACGGCCGCCTGCAGCTGCGCGTGGAGCGCATCCGCGCCATGGCCCCGGGGGACGATGTGGATATCGCCGCCCTCACCCCCTGCGCCCCGGAGCCGCCCGAAGCTATGCTCAAGGAGCTTTATGACGCCATCGACGGCTTCCAGAGCCAGCCCATCGCCGCCCTTACCCGCGAGATAGTGCGCCGCTTTGAGGAAAAGCTGCGCTATTACCCCGCCGCGCAGCGCATTCACCATGCGGAGCGCAGCGGCCTTTTGCACCATACCACGGGCATGCTGCGCACGGCGCGCGCGCTTCTTGAGGTGTACCCCTGGCTGAACAGCGACCTGCTCTACGCCGGGGTCATCCTGCACGACCTGTGTAAAACCGAGGAAATGGATTCCGACGCCATGGGCGTGGTACGCGATTACAGCCGCGAGGGCCTGCTGCTTGGCCACCTGGTGCTGGGCGTGACCCGTATTCAGGAGGCCGCCAACGATCTGGGCATCGCAGGCGAGCCTGTGCTGCTTTTGCAGCACATGATGCTCAGCCACCACGGCGAGGCGGAGTTTGGCAGCCCGCGCAAGCCCATGTTCCCCGAAGCCGAGGTGCTGCACTGGATCGATCTGCTGGATGCGCGCATGAACGAGATGCAAACCGCCGTGAGCAAGCTAAAGCCCGGCGTGTTTTCCGAAAAAATCTGGTCGCTGGACCGCCGCCTGTACCATGCCGATTACGACGCCCTAAAGGAAAACGCGCCGGAAGGTTGACGGAATGCGCTGGAAATGTTACAATATCATGACGAAATGAAGATTTCCCCATTCTCATTCGTTACAGAATCGGTACCAGCCGCGGCCGCGCGCCGCTATCAGGAGGGAAGAACCATGAAACGCAACTGGAAGCTTTTGCTTTGCCTGCTGCTTGCGGCGGCCACCCTGAGCGCCTGCTCCGGCGGGGGAAACCCCAACGAGGTTTTTCCCGAGGTAACGCAAAACCTGGGCCCCGCCGCTTCCACCCCCACGCCCGAGCCGCAGCAGCCCGACGCGGGCACGGAGCCCGGCGGTGAAACCGGCGGCAACGCCGGCGGACAGAGCATTTTTGACGCCAACCCCTACGACGTTCTCGAGCCGGATTTTACCCCCGAGGACGCGCTGGGCGAAGAAAACTACATAGACCCCAATGAAAATTTGTACGCCGCTGCCAACGCCACCGTCTATCCCTATGCCGGCAGCACGCCCATCCCGCTCAATCCCGTGGATATGCCAACCCCCACGCCCCGCCCCTCGCTTAGCTTTACCTATGGCTCCTACACCTCCGCTTCCATAGGCGTAAGCTTTGAAGCGCCCGTGGGCTGGATGGTGGATGAAAGCCAGCCGGGCGTGATGGTTCTTAGCGAGCCCGAAGGCCAAATCAAGGACGGCCAGCAGTGCGTTATCACCCTTACGGCAGAGCCCGTTACCGGCAATTACAGCGAGAGCGAGCTGAAAACCCAAGTCAATCAGCGGCTGGATACCATCGGCGGCGCGGAATTTGACGAATGGAAGCCCAGCTACACCGCTACCCGCTATATGATGGGCAGCAAGGGCGTGTACGCCAATTATACCGGCTCCCTAACCACCGGCGTCAACGTGGGCGGGCGCATCCTGTACGTATGCATCGACCGCGTGCTTTACGGCCTGGAGATTGTGTTCCCCCAGGGCTTTAAGGACGACTATCTGGATGTGTTTGGAAAAATCCGCAGCAGCATGAAAGCAAATTGATAGAAGCCTGTTTGCCAGGGGCCCGTGCGGTCAAAAGCCAGCATGGGCCCTTTTCTTTTATGCGCTCCGCGCAAAGCATTTGACCTATACCGCCTGTTGTGATATAATGCTTCGGTAAAATAGGCAGGATGGCGGAACGCGCCCGCCCGGGCCTTCTCCACCCCCATACGATACAGAAAGGCTGATACGATGTCCGGACACAGCAAATGGCATAACATCGCAGTAAAAAAAGGCAAGGCGGACGCGGCCCGCGGCAAAATCTTCACCAAGATTGGCCGTGAAATCGCTATCGCCGTGCGTGAAGGCGGCAGCAATCCCGACAGCAACTCCAAGCTGCGCGACGTGATTGCAAAGGCCAAGAGCAATAACATGCCCAACGACAACATCCAGCGTTCCATCAAAAAGGCCGCCGGCGAGCTGGGCAGCGTGGATTATGAGGAGATCACCTACGAAGGCTACGCCCCCGGCGGCATCGCCCTTATCGTGGAGGCAATCACCGACAACCGTAACCGCACCGCCAGCGATATCCGCCATTGCTTCGCCAAGAACGAGGGTTCCTTGGGCGTAACGGGCAGCGTAAGCTTTATGTTTGACAAGAAGGGCCTGCTGGTAATCGAGCGCACGCCTGACATGGACGAGGACGAAATGATGATGACCGTGCTGGATGCCGGAGCGGAGGACATGCAAACCATGGACGACGCGTTCGAGGTCACCACCGATCCCAACGATTTCAGCGCCGTGCGTGAAAAGCTGGAGGCCCAGGGCCTTAGCTTCCTGAGCGCAGAGGTGCAGATGATCCCGCAGAACACCGTGGTCCCCGCCGACGAGGATACCCTATCCAAGGTGCAAAAGCTGCTGGAAATGCTCGAGGACAACGACGATGTGCAAAACGTGTGGCACAACGCCGAGCTGCCCGAGGAGCCGGAAGAAGAATAACCTTGTGCAACGAAAAACCGCGCGCTGCGTGAAAAACGAAGCGCGCGGTTTTTTATTGGGCAGGCCTTTGGGGCAGCGCTCGCAAGGCTTGTTTTTTAAGTTGATAGCGCAACTCAATTCCTGCCTGGGAAACGAAGCAAAAGCAGCCTTTCGAAGCATGGAAACAAAGAAACTGCTGCGTTCCTACTTCCAAATAAAACGCGGAGGCACTATTGACATTCTCTTGCGTTTGCAATATAGTACTATACTGAAAATCATCGGAGGACAGGTTCGCCGCAGCGAAATGATTATCATGATAATCTCCTGTCGATGAAGATGTCGGATGCGTCCGGTTATTGCTCAATAGCAGTAACCGGGCGTTATTTTTTGTAAAGGAAGGAAGTTCCCATGAAGCAAAGAACAAAGAACCTCATTGCTTACATCGTTCCCTCGGTATTCGGCCAGATATGCTTTTTCCTGTTTACCATTATTGATGGTATCTTTGTCGGCAGAGGGATTGGCGAAACGGCGCTTGGGGCAGTCAATCTCTGCCTACCGTTTGTCATGGTTATCAACGCGCTTTACATGCTAATTACCATTGGCAGTGTTTCTGTGGTCGCAATCCGTCTTGGGCGGCATGATGACGAAGGCGCTGGCGATGTTTTCATGCACGCTTTTGGCGTTATGCTAACGCTCGGCATGGTTCTTACCGCTGCGTCAGCCCCGTTCCCCAGCGGCATTGCAAAGCTGCTCGGCACTACGGAAACCTATCTTGGATATGTTTCGGACTATCTATTCTGGTATTCAATATTCATACTTCCCTCTTCGCTAAATACGCTATTCCAGGCATTCTGCCGGACGGACGGTTCACCTATGCTGGTAATGGTTGCGACAGTGGTCAGCTCTTTGATGAATATTTTCCTTGACTGGCTATTTGTATTTCCTCTGCAAATGGGCGTCGCTGGCGCCGCCGCCGCTACGGGTCTTTCCCAGGCTCTTGCTTTTTTGATCGTGCTGTCGCACTTTATTGGGCATAAAGGAAAATTGAAATTTCGGAAATGCCGTTTGCAAATGACGCTAATCAAAAAAATATTCCTCCGTGGTCTGCCGGAAGCGGTGTCACAGTTTGCCATGCCTGTCACAACGATTTGTATGAACTATGTCTTGATTTCCTATATTGGGGAAATTGGCATAAATTCATATTCCGTAATTGGATATGTCGCCTCTTTCTCGCTGGCAGTTTTTATGGGCGTGTCGGAAGGAATTCAGCCGATGGTTGGGCATGCGTATGGGGAAGCGAATGAAAAGGATTTGAAGTTCTACTTCTATGCCAGCCTTATAATTAACTTTATAGGCAGCCTGCTGGTAAATATGGCGCTGTTGTTTGTAAGCGCTCCTGTGTGCAAGCTCTTTGGTATAAGCGGAGATACGCTTGCTTTTACTCTGCGCGTCATGCCCAAGTATGCCAGCGGTTTTGTTATTATGTCTTTGAATATGGTAATCTCCATGTATCTGTATTCAACAAAGCGGACAAAAGAAGCGCTGGCGCTAAACATATTTCGAGGGATTGTTTTTGCGTCTGCGGCTATTTTGCTGATGCCCGCTATATTCGGTAGAGAATCAATATGGTACGCGTTTGCGGTTTATGAGGCAATAAGCCTTGTTCTGGCAATTGCGCTTGTACGGCTTTCAGAAAGGCAAGGGATTGCATTTTAACAGCCGCTAGCATTCAATTGTACCAAGCTTGATGCTGTTTTCCCAACTATCAATCAGGAGAGAAAGAAATAAGAAAAAGCCAATGAGTAAAGCGAATGCTGAACAATCCGCTTGAGAGCGCCGCCGCCGCATTGGCGGCTCCGGTGATATTAGCTTTCAACGCGATCGCCAACCTGTTTGGAGTGGGAAGTTCCAGCATGATGAGCCGTTGTCTTGGCAAAAAAGATTATGAAGTGGTACGGCGAAGCTCATCATTTGGTTTTTACAGCGCATTATTCAGCGGAATCATGTTTGCTGTAGGATACACTGTGTTTCGCAAGCCCCTGTTAACTGGGTTAGGTGCAGATAGGGAGAGTTTCCAGGCAACCGGGGAGTACCTGAAGTGGACTGTTACCCGCGGGGCCGTCCCCTCAATAATGAATATTATCCTAGACTACCTGGTACGCGCCGAAAAAGGGCGTTTTGCTTCGCCATTCTGCGTAAAATTGTTCTAGAAATTCCAGCCTTATATATTTTGAATCGAATTTGGCCCATGCATGGCCTTGTCTATGCGCAGTTGATTGCTGAGGTTATTCTTTCTATTGCCGCTATCATTGCAGTGATAAAAAGTGCAACTGCTAAAATGGATGCCCTTCGGGCGTAAAGCCCATCGACGCATCCACATGTTCCCGCATACCTTATTCGTCAATCACATCAAAGCTCTGGCTTTCCAAAAACTCGCTCAGCTTTTGGCGGCTGTATTCAAAATCCACCTGACGGGTGCTCATGCCCGCGTAGGAAATGGCCTCCATGGCTTCCTGCGGCGGCATCTGTATGCCTTCGGGCTCCGCGCCGCGCAGCTCCATGGCATAGCCCACGGCCTCCAGCATATCGGCCATGCTCATGTTGGTGGTCACCACGTTATCCGCCACGCTGCTAAGCAATGTCAGCGCGTCGTCCAGCGATGCCTGGGCGTACTTGCCCGCCAGCGTGCCCAGCACCGTGCGGATGCGCCGCGTGCGGCCCGAATCGCCATCCCCGCCCACCTTGCGGATGCGCATGTAAATAACCGCCGCATGGCCGCCAAAAAGGTAGGTGCCCGCCTTATCCATGCTGGGGGTGGTGGCGTCGCGGGCAATGCGGTAGCGGTTTAAGTAATCCGCCTCAGCGTCGGTTACGGTGATATAAACGCCGCCCATCGCATCGATGATGGTTTGCACATTATCCATGCTAAAGATGATGTACTTCTCCACCTTCTGGCCAAAATGGGTGCTAACCGTGCGGCACAGCGCGTCGGGGCCATAGTTTTTGGCGATATAGGTAAAGCGGCCAATGCCGCCGTCCGGGCGTTTAATCAGCATTTCACGCGAAAAGGTGGTAAACAGCAGGCGCTTTGCGTCCACATCCATCGTAACCATAAGCACGCCATCGGTATTGCCCAGGTTTTGAGCGTTGCCCTGCCAGTTATCCACGCAGGCAAGCAGATAGTTGTGCTGGCCCGAGCGGGGCTCCGGCATGGTATCGTAATCCAGGGGGTAGATTTCCCTGGGCTGACCGGCCAGGGCGCAGCCGGTTCCCATAAGCAGGCTCACGGCCATCAGGCAGCAGAGCAGGCGCTTTAGCATAGCTGATTCTCCTTAAAAAACCTTGTATAGCGGCGCGCGTCAAAGCGCGCGCTTCGCTATACAAGGTATACGCGGTCGGCAAGGCGAAACCCTGCTTTTCCGCAGCGATTTGTTACACTTTTGTTAACGGCCGCTATCCGCCAGCAGCTCCAGCAGCTTGTTGCTGCGGTTCAGGAAGGCCGTCACCTCGTCCTTTTCCAAGGGGCGGGTGCTCATGCGGGCCAGGTCATACAGCTGGGCGGCCATCAGGTCGCGCTTCTCCCCCGCTTCCGCCTGCATCAGGCTTTTCACCACCGCGTTGGAGGCGTTCAGCACCAGGGTATGCATCTCCGGCATTTTAAAGTCCTGTCCATAAATGCGGCTCATCTCGCTGAAGCGGCGGCCCTGCTCCTCCTGGGTAAGCATGGCGGGCAGCGCTTCATCCTTGAGGGCGCTCAGCTTAACGGCCAAGTCCTCCTTGCCGGTGGCCGCCTTAAATAGCTCGGCCAGCGCCTGTTCCTTTTCCTCGTTCTGCTTCTTTTCCTCCTCGGAAAGCTCCTTGGTAAAGGTGTCGCTGTCCGCGTCCACACGGGCAAATTTCAGGCCGTCCACCCCGGCGGAGTATTCCATAAAGCTTACAAAGTTCAGGTCAATCAGCGCGTCCATCACCACCACGTCAATGCCCTCGGCGTCATACATGGCCACGCTGGCGCTCTGGCGGGTGGGGTCGTTGGTGTAAACCACCTTCTTGCCCAGGCGTCCCTCGTTCTTGCTTAAGTACTCCTGCAAGGTGTAATAGGTATCCTTGGTGGTTTTGTACAGCAGGGTATCCTTCACCTGGTCAAAGAACTTGCCGTCGCGCATGCAGCCGTATTTTACAAAGGGATGGATGTCGTCCCAATACTTCTGATAGTTCTCGCGCTCGGTATTGAACAGGCCGGTCAGCTTGTCCGCCACCTTGCGGGTAATGTAGGCGGATAGCTTTTTCACATAGCCGTCGTTTTGCAGGAAGCTGCGGCTCACGTTCAGCGGCAGGTCGGGGCAATCAATCACGCCCTTGAGCAGCATCAGGAACTCGGGAATAACCTCCTTAATGTTATCCGCCACAAACACCTGGCCGCTAAATAGCTTAATTTCGCCCTCGCGGGTGCCAAAGTCATTGGTAAGCTTGGGGAAGTACAAAATGCCCTTCAGGTTGAAGGGATAGTCCACATTCAGGTGCACATAGAACAAGGGATCCTCGTAGGTGTGGAACACATCGCGGTAGAACTGCTTGTATTCATCCTCCGTGCAGTCCTTGGGGGCCTTCAGCCACAGGGGCTGCGTGGCGTTAATCAGCTCCGGCCCCTTGGGCTCCTCGGGCTTTGCTTCCTCCTCCCCCTCCGCTTTGGAAACGGCGGGCTCCTCCTTCACCACGTCAAAATACACCGGCGTGGCCATAAAGCCGCAGTAGCGCTTCAGCACCTCGCGCGCGCGGTATTCCTCCAGGAACTCCTTTTCCTCCTGGGCAATGTGCAGGATAATATCCGTGCCGCGCTCGGTACGGCTGCCCTCCTCCATGGTAAAGGCCATGCCGTCCTCGCTCACCCAGCGCACAGGGGCTGCGCCCTCGCTGCCGCTAAGGGTTTCAATGGTTACCTTGTCGGCCACCATAAAAGCGGAATAGAAGCCCAGGCCAAAGTGGCCGATAATGCCGCCCTTTTCCTCGCCCTCGTAGTTCTTCAAAAATTCCTCCGCGCCGGAGAATGCCACCTGGTTGATGTACTTTTCCACTTCCTCGGCGGTCATGCCGATGCCGTTATCGCTGAATCTCAGCTCGCCCGCCTTTTCATCCAGCGTTACGGTTACGCGGTAATCGCGCTCCTCGCCGGGATGAAGCATCTTTTCCTTGGTGATGGCGTCGCAGCCGTTGGAAACCATCTCGCGGAAGAAGATATCCTTATCGGAATACAGCCACCGCTTGATGATGGGCATAATGTTTTGCGCATGGATGGAGATATTGCCAGTTTGGTTGGTCATAGTGCCTGCCTCCTGAAAAAGGCCCCGCCCATCGGCAGGGTATAGAATGGGTTGAGCGGCCATAAATAGGAACCGCTCTCTTATTGTAGCAGAGAAACATACCAAAATCAACAAAAAATTAGCACTCATTTAAAAAGAGTGCTAACAATTTTTGAGCTGCCATTATCTTTCGGCCTGGAGCAGCCCGCCGCGTGCAGGCGGCTGCGCGGCCTGGCCGCTCATCCAGCGGCGTATCTTGCGCTCCTGCTCCTCATCCACACGTTTGAGCAATCTGCGCGCGTTCCCATCCAGTCCCTCCAAATAGAGCTGTGCCGCCCGCCTGCGAAGAAATAGGAATTGCTCTCTGTTGGCTTCCATTGTATGGCTCACTCCCTCTCGACAAAATCCCGCGGATAGTAGGGCTATCCTTAGCATATACTATCCTTTTGTACGCTGCAATGAAAGGATTTGTCGAAGTCTGTCGCCGCTCCCGCCTTTTTTGCGTTTGTTCGCGGGCGGCTTGTCGTTTCTTTGCTATTCAGCGCCGCAAACCCGCTTGTTTTAGGAAGACGCTTTATGGTAAAATAAACACGGTAACAATCAGGTTATTTAGAAAGGATGTGTTTTTCCATGAAAAAGATGCTTCTGTACTTGTGCGCGTTCATGATGGCGGCGGTTCTTGCCTGCGCCCCTGCGCTGGCCGAGGTGGATGCGTTCAGCAGCGCTTCCGTGGCCGACTTTTATGCCGCCAACGCCCTTACCGGCGACGATCTAATGAACGCCATCAACTCCTTCTCCGGCTTCTATTTGGTGTGCACCACCAATCCCGATGGCTCCGCGAACGCGGGCTTCTTCATCTTTGGCTGCGCCGCGCATGAGGGCAAGTACTACCTCAAGCTGGGCCTGGCCGAAAACCAGAGCCGCCAAAACCTGCTGGCCAACGGGGAAGGCGTAGCCGTGTACGCCGCCTCCCCCTCCGGCGAGGAAGGGGCGAAGCCCTACGCCGTAGCGGGTGCAAAAATGCGCTTTTCCGTCGTAACGGACGAGGCCGTCCTCTCCGCCCTTGAGGTGGAAGCCGGCGGCGCGACCATCCTTTGTGAAATCACGGAAATCAAGCCTCTGGGCTGATTCCGGCGCGTGCCTTGGAAATTGGCAAAACGCGGGGTGGAGGGGCGTTTTCCCCTTCACCCCCTTGCTTTGCCAAAAGCCCGCTTTCTTTTTCCTGCCTTGATGGCGGCGTGCTTTTTGGGTATACTATTCATATACGCACCCGTTTCATGAAAGGAGCCTTTTCATGTGCCGCACCCCTGCTTCCCGTCTGCTTTCCGCCGCCTGCCTGCTTTTGTGCGTTATGCTGCTTGCCCCCGCCGCCCTGGCGGACGATGGCCGCGACGCCCAGTTTGATACGGCGCTGGCCGGGCTGCTCACCCCCGCGCTGGAGGGCGATGAAACCGGCGTCTATACCCTGCATACGGGCGATAGCGCCTACGTGCCCTGCGTAGCCCCGCCAATCACCCCGTATGACGAGCGCGAAAGCGCCGTATACCCCGCCGTCAACGGCGTTTTTGCCTCCTCGGATGAGGCGGTTGTAACCGTGGACGCAAACGGCCTCATGACCGGCGTTGCCCCCGGCGAGGCCACCGTGACCTATTCCGCCCCAAACGGCGATCGCGCCTACCTCGTTTCCGTTGGCAACGATTATCCGCCGGAGCTGGTTAAGAACTATATCTATGTGCTCCAGCGGGAGTTTTACTCCGTCAAGCGCGCGCGCCTGCCCAAATACAACAAGTACGCCAAGTGGTATTACGGCAAAAAGAAGGAGGTGGGCTGGTGCTCGGTATTCACCATCTACTGCGCCAACGCCTCCGGCAACAACCCCATCAAACTTGGCGAGATTGACCCTGCCAACGTGCCCATGGTGCAGTACCTGCGCGAGGGCCAAGTGGGCCACCAGTACGACGGGTTTATGGCCATGAACCGCTTTGTGGGCGTGCCCAAGCCCGGCTACCTGGTAATTTACGCGGACATGAGCAACGCCTACCGCACCGTGCATATCGGCTCCATTGTGGATGTGCAGGCGCTGGGGGACGGCCTTTACGCCCTAACCACCATAGAGGGCAATATGTCCAACAGCGTAAAAAGCTATTGCTATGTGTACGATAGCAAGCGCGACAATCACCTTGTGGGCACGCAAAAGGGCCTGAAGCTGCAAAACAACATGTCCGAGCTGCCCGCCCAAAGCCAAACCGACCCGCTGGTGCAGTATCAGCTGCACACGGATCACTGGTCCGTATTCGGTTTCTGCCAAACCTGGGAATAAGCGCGTTTCGGTTCTGAAAAAGCAGGGTATACTGCCCTTGTGCGCCAAGCGCGCTTGATGATAAAAAACAAAAGGAGGGTTATGATCTATGAAGCCGCTAAAAGGAACCAAAACCGAGGCCAACCTGATGACCGCCTTCTCCGGCGAAAGCCAGGCCCGCAACAAGTACGCCTTCTACGCCTCCAAGGCCCGCAAGGAAGGCTATGTGCAAATCGCCAACCTTTTTGAGGAAACGGCCGCCAACGAAAAGGAGCACGCCAAAATCTGGTTCAAGCTTCTGCACGACGGCGACATCCCCACCACCAGCGCAAACCTGCTGGACGCCGCCGAGGGCGAAAATTACGAATGGACCGATATGTACGCCAAAATGGCCCAGGACGCCAAGGAGGAAGGCTTCAACGATATCGCCTACCTGTTTGAGGCCGTTGGCCGCATTGAAAAAACGCATGAGGACCGCTACCGCAAGCTGCTGGCGAATGTGGAGGGCGGCCTGGTGTTCAGCCGCGACGGCGATATGATTTGGGAATGCTCCAACTGCGGCCACATTGTCATTGGCCCCAAAGCGCCGGAAATGTGCCCCGTGTGCAAGCATCCCAAGGCGTATTTCCAAATCAAGGCGCAGAACTATTGATTTGATTGCCTTTGCCTGAGCCCGGCAGCGTTTAGCGCCGGGCTCAGACTGTCGATACCCCCCTTGGGAGGTTTGGAGGGCCGCAGCCCTCCGAGCTGTATTCCGAAACTGACGACATGTGCGTCAG
>ENA-UOJG01000151-UOJG01000151.1-human-gut-metagenome-genome-assembly--contig:-C47-NODE-151-length-104278-cov-9.013107_pt1 | contig 104278 bp, 86 predicted proteins | sample MGYA00242340_ERZ723887 | MGnify/ENA metagenome assembly ERZ723887 | reverse complement strand
CCGCCAAGACCGCTCGCGTATGTCAATACGCCACGCGCCCTTGTCGGCTTTCCCATACTCGCCTGAACCCCCTTTTGACGCGCCCATTTGTCGTAATCTTTGGGGTACGGGTTTGCCGCTTATGCTCTGTTGACAAACCGCCAAGACCGCTCGCGTATGTCAATGCGCCACGCGCCCTCGGCGGCTTTCCCATACTTGCCTGAACCCCTTTTGACGCGCCCCGGGAGGGGGTATGCCGCTGATGCTCCGTTTTGAAAGAGTCCGCCGCCCGCCTCAATGTTTGGCTCGCCTTGCGACCGTAAAGAGCTTGCCTCTTTTCGCCGGATTTTCCGCGCGCGAAGTTTTGGGCGGTTTGCGCCGCTCCCATTTTGAGTGCGCAAAAAAAACAAGCCTTTCAAAAGGGCTTGTTTCTTTGCAACGGCTTGCGCGCGTTTCCGAGCCGGCTTTTGCGGAGAGGTTCCCCGCGCATTGGCCTGCGCGCCCGCCGCCTAAAAGTCTCTTTTCAGATGCCAGATGTCTTCGGCGTATTCGCGTATGGTTCTGTCGGACGAGAAGAAGCCCATTCTCGCTGTGTTGTTTATGGCGATTTTCGCCCAACGCTTTTTGTCGCGGAACGCCTCGTCGACCTTTTTCTGGACGTCGCAGTACGACTGGTAGTCGGCGCAGACCATGAAGGGGTCGCCCCAGTCGAGAATCGACTTGCGCAGCGGCATGAAGGCGTTCGGGTTGTCGGGCATGAAATAGTCGGAGACGAGCCAGTCGAGAACGTCCTTCAAGTCTTTGTTTTGGGAGTAGACCGCCCACGGGTTGTAGCCGCGCGCGCGCCTGTCCTGGACTTCCTCGACATTCATTCCGAAGATGAACATGTTTTCCTCCCCGACGGCGTCGAGAATCTCGATGTTGGCCCCGTCGAGCGTGCCGATTGTGGCCGCGCCGTTGAGGGCGAGCTTCATGTTGCCGGTTCCCGACGCCTCCTTGCCGGCGGTCGAAATTTGCTCCGAGAGATCGGCGGCGGGGATTATGCTCATCGCAAGCGACACGCTGTAATTGGGAATGAAGGCGACTTTCAGCTTGCCCTTTATGCGCGGGTCGGAGTTGATTTTCTCCCCGACCTTGTTGATCGCGAAAATTATGTTCTTTGCGATGTCGTAGCCCGGCGCCGCTTTCGCGCCGAATATGAACACGCGCGGGGCGATATCCATGTCGGGGTTGTGGAGCAGCTTTTTGTAGAGCGTGAGTATGTGCAGCAGGTTGAGGTGCTGGCGCTTGTATTCGTGCAGGCGCTTAATCTGCACGTCGAACATCGCCTCGGGCGAGACCTCTATGCCGCACTTTTCCCTTATTATCGCCGCCATGCGCTTTTTGTTCTCGAACTTCACGCGCATGAACTCGCGCTGGAAATCCCCGTCTTCGGCGTAGTTTTCGAGGGCGCGGATCGCGTCGAGGTCTTTCGGCCAGCAGACCCCCGGAACTTTCGCGTCTATTAGCGCGGAGAGCCCCGGATTGCAGGCTTTGAGCCAGCGGCGCGGCGTGACGCCGTTTGTCTTGTTGTTGAATTTTTCTGGGGAGAAGTCGTGGAAGTCGCGCAGGACGCTGTCTTTGAGCAGCTCCGTGTGGAGGGCGGCGACGCCGTTTACGCTGAAGCTCCCGACCACGGCCAAATACGCCATGCGCACCATCTTGGGCGAGCTCTCCTCTATTATCGAGAGCGCCTCCTGCTTGCCGATGTCGTTGGGATATTTTTCCGCCACGCGCCGCAGCCAGCGCGCGTTGATTTCGTATATGATTTGCAGGTGGCGGGGCAAGAGCTTTTCAAAGAACGACACCGACCACTTTTCGAGCGCCTCCGGCAGAAGGGTGTGGTTGGTGTAGGCGAAGATCTTTTCGCACATGGTCCACGCCTCGTCCCACGGCAGGCCGTGGACGTCCATCATCAGCCTCATGAGCTCCGGAATCGCTATCGCCGGATGCGTGTCGTTGAGCTGGATTGCCGTCTTGTCCACAAATTGCGACCAGTCGGAGTGGTTTTCAAAGTAGCGGCGGATTATGTCTTGCAGGGAGCACGACACGAAGAAGTACTGTTGCAGAAGCCTCAGAATCTTTCCGTTTTCGGTCTTGTCGTTGGGGTACAGAACCTTTGAAATGGTTTCGCTCATTGCCTTTTCGTGGACTGCCTGCGCGTAGCCGCCCTCGTTGAAGGCGCCGAGGTCGAACTCGTTGGACGCGCGCGACTCCCAGAGGCGCAGGAAGTTCACCGTTTTTGCGCCGAATCCGACTATGGGGATGTCCCACGGCACGCCGACTATCTCCTTGGCGTCTTCCCATGACGGGAGCCAGTCTCCCTTGTCGTTCATGCGGTTTACGACGCGCCCGCCCATCGGGACTTTCACGGTGTATTCGGGGCGGACGATCTCCCACGGGCAGCCGAACCTCAGCCAGTTGTCGGGCGATTCCACCTGCCTGCCGTTTTCAAAAGACTGCGTGAATAGCCCGAACTCGTAGCGTATGCCGTATCCGATGGCGGGGTAGTCGAGCGTGGCGAGGGAGTCCTGAAAGCAGGCGGCGAGCCTGCCGAGGCCGCCGTTGCCAAGCCCCATGTCCACTTCGGCGTCGAATATGACATTGGGGTCGAGCCCGAGTTCGCGGAGCGCATTGCAGGTGGGCTCCATCAGATTGGTGTTGACGAGAAGGTCGGCGGTGAGCCTGCCCACGAGGTATTCGAGGGAAAAGTAGTGCACCCTGCGCACGTCGTTTTCGTGCTGGCGGCACATCGTGTCGATGAACCGGTTCATAATGTGGTTCTTTATTGCCAGCGCCGTGGCGATCCACCACGAATGGGTCGTGGCGGTTTTTCTCGCGCAGCCGAGCGAACGCTCCAAGTGCCAGAGAATGGCCTCCTTCATTCCCTCGCCGTTTTCGTGCACGTAAAACGGGCAGTTGTTCGAGTCGGTGTAGTAATCTTTCGTGACTTTCATTTTACAGCGTGCGTTTAAAAATTTTTCGGGCCATTTTACGGGGCCTGCGGCGCATGACAAGCAATATCTCGCGCGCTTGCGGAGGGTTCCGGAAGGGCGGCGCGGCGCGGGGGGTTCGGTTTTGGATTGCAATCTAACCCGCCGCGTGCGGTAATGGAAAAAGCAATGGGTACGCTGAATAAATACATACTCAGGCAGGTCGCGGGCGCCGCTTTCATGACGGTAGGGCTCTTCGTGTTCGTGCTCGTGCTCGGCAACGTCATGAAGGAGGTAGTGGGCGACCTCGCCGCCGGAAGGCTCAGCGTCGGCTTTTTTCTCTATATAGTGGCGCTGCTCATTCCCGGGGTGATACCCTACGCGCTTCCAATGGGAATGCTCACGGGCATACTGCTCGTGTTCGGAAGGATGTCGTCGCAGAGCGAGGTCGTGGCGATAAAGGCGTGCGGCAGGTCGATATACAGCATGGCGGCCCCCGTGTTTTTCATCGCGATCATAGCGTCCCTGTTTTCGGTCGGCATAAATTTCAATTACGCGCCGATAGCCGACAGAACCTACAAGAGCGCGCTCAGAAACCTGATACGCAACAATCCGCTGCAATTCATACAGCCCGGCTCTTTCATAAGAGACTTCCCCGGGTACGTCATCTACGCGAACGGCGAGGACGGAAAGGAGCTCACGGGATTCCGTATTTGGGAGCTCGACAAGCGGGGGCGCTCGCGGGTCTCCATCCAGGCCGACCGCGGGGTTTTGGACTACGACGACTCCGCCGACGAAATAGTGCTGACGCTGAAAAACGGCAGCGCGGAGAAGGCGCGCGACGACGATCCCGAAAACCTGCGCACCCCGCTGCCGACCGCGCGCTTCGACGAGCTCGTGATAAAGCTGCCGCTCAACGACATCATAGGCGGAATGGACAAGAACAACACGCGGCTGAAGCTCATGACGTTTTCGGAGCTCATGGAGGCGCGCGACACATGGCATCCGAGGCCTCTCGAAGAGACTACTCCGGAGCTCGCGTACCGCGACGGCATAGAGGTGCGCATACAGATACAGAAGAATTTCGCGATGGCGTTTTCGATATTCTCGATGGTGGTGCTCGCGGTGCCGCTCGGGATAAAGGCGTCGCGCTCGGAGACTTTCGCAAACGTGGCGATAGCGCTGGCGCTCGCGATGTCTTACTACATGATGATAGTGGTGATTTCGTGGCTTGAAAAATACCCGCACATGCGCCCGGATTTGCTGATATGGCTGCCGAACATAATATTCCAGGCGGCGGGCTGCGTCCTGATATGGCGCTCGTCCAAAAACTGACGTTTTTTTCGCCCGCGCCGCGCATCGGGGGCTTTTGCGGCGGCAAAAAATCCCGCATGCGAAGCCACAAAAGACTTGAAAGGGGGAAATTTTCCCTTAGATTCTAAACTTTATGATAAATAACTACGTCTTTTCATCGGAGTCGGTGGGCGAAGGCCATCCCGACAAAGTCGCCGATTACATTTCAGACAGCATTCTCGATGCCTGCCTCGAGCAGGACAAATTCAGCCGCGTCGCCTGCGAGACTCTCGTAAAGAGCAACTGCGTCGTAATCGCGGGCGAAATCACGACGAAGGCCGTCCTCGACTACGAGAAAATCGTGCGCAACGCCTTGCGGGAGATAGGCTACGTCAATTCCGACGACGTTTTCCACGCCGACCACATATTTCTGACCAACCTTCTGACCAGGCAGTCTCCCGATATCGCGCAGGGCGTGGACGCCCGCAAAGCCAAGGGCAAGAAGACCGCCGAGCAGGGCGCCGGCGACCAGGGCATAATGTTCGGCTACGCCACGAACGAAACGCCCGAGATGATGCCCGCGCCCATAATGTTCGCGCACAGGATTCTCACGGAGCTCGCCAGGCAGCGCAAGAGCGGCAGGGGCCCAAAGTGGCTGCGCCCCGACTGCAAGAGCCAGGTTGCCGTCGCATACGAGGACGGCAAGCCCGCGTACATTGAAAACGTCGTGGTCTCCACCCAGCACGCGGCGGGGGTATCGCACGCGGAGATTGAAAAGTACATAGTCGAAAAGGTCGTAAAAAAGGTTCTCCCCAAGAAGCTCATAACCAAAAAGACACAATTTCTCGTGAACCCGACGGGCAATTTTGTCGTGGGCGGCCCGCAGGGGGATTCGGGGCTCACGGGCAGGAAAATCATTGTGGACTCCTACGGCGGCGCGGGGCGCCACGGCGGAGGGGCGTTCTCCGGCAAAGACCCCAGCAAGGTGGACCGCTCGGCGGCGTACATGTGCAGGTGGGTGGCAAAGAACGTCGTCGCGGCGGGGTTTGCCGACAGGTGCGAAATCCAGGTCGCCTACGCAATCGGCTATCCGCAGCCTCTCAGCATCGCAATCGAAACTTTCGGAACGTCGAAGATTCCCGAGGAGAAAATCGAAAAGGCGATAAGGAAAGTTTTCAGCTTCAAGCCGGCCGACATCATCGCGCAGCTCGACCTTTTGCGCCCCATCTACAAAAAGACGACCAACTACGGGCACTTCACCAAGTCCGACCTTCCGTGGGAGAAGGCCGACAAGGCGGGAGAGCTCAAAAAGGCGGCGGAATCCAAGTGAGGCAAAATGGCTAAGAAAGACAAAAACGATTTCAAAGTTGCCGACATCTCCCTCGCCCCGTGGGGAAGGAAAGAGCTCGACATCGCCGAAAAGGAAATGCCCGGGCTGATGGCAATCCGCGAGGAATACGCGCCCAAAAAGCCCCTCAAAGGCGTCCGCGTGAGCGGCTCGCTGCACATGACCATTCAGACGGCCGTGCTCATCGAGACTCTCAAAGCCCTCGGCGCCGACGTGCGCTGGGCGAGCTGCAACATATTTTCCACGCAGGACCACGCGGCGGCGGCAATCGCCAAGGCGGGGGTTCCCGTGTTCGCGTGGAAGGGGGAGTCGCTCGAAGAGTATTGGGACTGCACCTACCGCGCCCTAACGTGGCCGGACGGCAGGGGCCCGCAGCTCATAGTGGACGACGGCGGCGACGCCACTTTGCTCATCCACAAGGGCTACGAGCTCGAAAACGGCGACAGGTGGGTCGACGCCCCCTCCGGCTCCGAGGAGGAGAAGGTCATAAAAAAGCTCCTCAAAAAAGTTTACGCCGCCGATAAAAATCATTGGCACAAGGTCGTAGCCGAAGTCAGGGGAGTCTCCGAGGAGACCACCACAGGAGTCCACAGGCTCTACCAGATGGTCGAGGACGGCAGGCTGCTGTTTCCGGCCGTCAACGTCAACGACTCCGTCACGAAGAGCAAATTCGACAACATATACGGCTGCCGCGAATCCCTCGTAGACGGCATAAAGCGCGCGACCGACGTCATGGTCGCGGGCAAGGTCGCCCTCGTGTGCGGCTACGGGGACGTCGGCAAGGGCTGCGTGCAGGCCCTCAAAGGGCTCGGGGCTACGATACTCGTCTCCGAAATCGACCCCATATGCGCGCTTCAGGCCGCGATGGAAGGCTACCGCGTCGTCACCGTGGAAGACGCCCTGCCGCTCGCCGACATATACGTGACGACGACGGGCAACTGCGACGTCATCACCATCGACCACATGAAGCGCATGAAGGACCAGGCGATTCTATGCAACATAGGGCATTTCGACAGCGAAATCCAGGTGGCGAAACTCCAGGCTTTCCCGAAGATAAAGCGCACAAACATCAAGCCGCAGGTGGACAAGTACACTTTCCCGAAGGGCAACTCGATTTTCCTGCTCGCCGAAGGCAGGCTCGTGAACCTCGGCTGCGCCACGGGGCACCCGTCGTTTGTGATGAGCAACTCTTTCTCAAACCAGACGCTCGCGCAAATCGACCTCTGGAAGAACAGGGGCAAGTACGAAAACAAGGTCTACATTCTCCCCAAGAAGCTCGACGAGGAAGTCGCGAGGCTCCACCTCAAAAAGCTCGGCGCCAAGCTCACGAAGCTCACGAAGAAGCAGGCGGACTACATCGGCGTGAAGGTCGAAGGCCCGTACAAGCCGGAGTTCTACCGCTACTGATTTTTCATTCCCCCCAAATCCTCCGTAAAAAACATGAAAAAGACAGCATTACTCCTAATCTCTTTCGCGGCGTTTGCGGCCTCGCTGCCCGCGCAGTCGCAGGTGACCGAAAACAGGGACGTCGTGAATATGGGCAGCGGCGTCACCGCCAACCAGACTACCGGCTACAAGCCGTCCATCACGCGGCTTAGCGGCGGAGCCGTCGAGTACCGCGAGTACACCCCTGAACTCTCGCTCTCGCTGCTCGGCGTTTCGGCGGCGGTCGGGTACGAGTCTGAATATGTGTTCAGGGGCGAAAAGCGCTCGGGGCACGCAATCCAGCCGAAAGTGGAGTTTTCCTACCCCCTCTACGCGCTCGATCTCTATGCGGGCGCGTGGTATTCCTCGCCGATAAAGGGAACGAAAATGGGGGAGACAAGCGAGCTGGACGCTTATATCGGGGCCGTCTATTATTATAAGGAACTGCGCTTCGACGTGGGCTATATCTATTACTGGTATCCCGACAGCGACAGCTATCTCATTTCGGGCGATATGGAAGTTTACGGCTGCGTGTCGTTCGATACGGCCTCCTATCTCTTCGGCGTAAACGTCAGCCCTTCCTTCTATTATTTTTACAACTGGACGCTCGAACAGCACGTGTTTGAATTGTCGCTCGGCTATGCTTTCCCCGTCGGCGAATGGTTTATGGGCAACGACCGCTTTACGCTGCCGGTGCGCGTCTACGGCGGCTATCTCACCGCCGGCAAGAAGGACGACGGCAAGCTCGGCGGGCAGGGCTGCAACTACTGGTATTACGGCGTGAGCGCCGACCTCGCGTACGCCGTAACGGAATACTGCACGGTTAGCGCCGGCATCAGGTTCTCGCAGCGCGGCGGCGGCGAAGGCCCGCAGAGCGACGGCAGCTACGAGCTCGCCGGGCGCGAAAAGAACTTCTGGTTCGGCGGAAAAGTCGATTTCGGATTCTAAGATCCGGAGAGAAATCCGAATCATGCAAAAAACCCGCGGGCGGCGATCCGGCGGGTTTTTTGTCGGCTGGCGCGACGGAAATGGGGAGGGGGAAGGGGCGGAATGCGAATAATGAAAAATATTGGGAAGATGTTGGCAAAAGCTTGACATATTTAGGAAAATATGTTTTCTGGGGAATTATCGAAATCAAACAGGAGGAATCGCCATGATATTCGCATTTTCCAATTCTTTTGGCTTTCGCCGCTATCGTCCCGCGCCCTGCGGGGTTTTAAAGGCCTTTTTAGGTTTTTTTTGTTTCTTATTTTTATGCGCGCAGTTCTTTGCCCAAACGCATTCAGACTATTATTTTATTCCGACATCCGGAGGTTCCAACGCATTGAACGATGTCGGGAATTACAATGTCGGCGGCATTTCGGGCGAGCCCGCCGCATCCTTGCCGGATTTCAATGCGAACGTCTTCATCACGGCGGATTCCGACGGCTACACGGCAAATTCAAACTACGCGAATTTCAACGCCCGAGACGTGGTTTTCAAAGTCGGGGATTCCGGAACGGGACCAAACGGCGCGTGGTTTCTTTTGACCGAAAACAACACGGCTACCATAAGGGGCGATTTTTTATTTTCGGCGAGGAGCGCGGCGGATTGGGTTCAGGCGGAGAGCGGCGTAAAAGTTTTAAGCGGCGCCAATTTTCAGGTTTCGGGCGATTTCATCGTCGAAAACGACAATATCGCCGGCGCGAACAACGCGGGATTCAAATTCGCCTTCAAACACCATTCCGACCATACAAACGGGAGCGTGTTCATCGGGGGAAATCTGCTCTTTCGAGCCGCCGTGCAGGGGACGAATTGGGCCACCGAGCGCATTGAGATGCTTACAAAGGTGACCAATTTTACGGTAAACGGCTATGTGGACCTCTCCCAACCGATAGTCAGGGGGGCGAAGAGCAACCTGATTTGGGATCTCAAATGCGGCGGCAGCGATTCCGCGGGAGACGTCGGCAATATCCGCATCGGCGGGCTGAACGGCGACGGCGCTTTGAAGATCTCCAAGCAAAACTCCGCTGTGAATTTGGAATTTTCAAATTTCGAAGACCGCGCGTGGGCCGGCAGCCTCGGCATCGTCGATTCGTCCTCGGTTTTTAACGTGACGATGTACGCGAACGATTCCGGCGCCAGGCAAACCCTCAGGTTTGCGGCGGATTCCTCCGACCTTGCGGACGACGACGCATGCCGCAATTCGGCGATACATGTCCCGAATTCAGTGAGCGTGGAAAACGGGATTCTCGAAATGAATTTTTCGGGCAATGTCGGCGGAAAGCTTTCCGTCAACGGCTCGGCCGCCGCATTCGGCGCGACCGGCGTTTCGCCCGACTACGAATACGGCTCGGTTGCGTTCTCGCGCATAGAGTGGAGCAGGGGCGCTTTTGCGTTCGACATTTTCCCGAATATCGACGCCGGCGATTTGATAACCGCCGCCAAAGTTGACGGGGATCCCGATTCCGGAATTTTTAACGTCGCTTCCGGCGCCTCGGGGCTCGAGATGAAATTCAACGTATCCGCGCAGGATTTGGAGATGTTTCTCTACGAAAACGGCGTCGAATATTATGAGCGCGCGATAATGGCATGGGAGACGTCCTCGAACATAGGCGAATATCTCGGCGACATTGCCCTTACGGTTTCGGAGGGCGTGGCGGTTCGGCTGTATGTGCGGGGCGACAGCCTCGTGGCGTCGTTCTCGGCGGTTCCGGAGCCCGCGGAGGCCGCGGCGTGCATTGCGGCAATGGCGCTCGCGCTTGCGGCAATTCGGCGCGGGGCGCGCAGGTAGTCCGCGCGCCGCGCGAATTTCGGGCGTTCCGGCGGCGGAGCGCCCTTTTTGCTCCTAATTTTATTGCCCTTCGCCGAAGTTTCCGGCATTGTTTTTTTATGAAACCTTTCAACGTTTTTCTCGGGCTCGCGGCGGCTCTCGCCGCCGGCGGATGTTGCGGAACGGGCGGGGTAAATTCCGCTTCCGTCCTAAAATACGACTCATTCAATCCCGGGCAGGTGTGGCTCGACGACAACGGCAGGCACATAAACGCCCACGGCGCGGGCGCGATTTTCGACAACGGCAGGTACTACATTTTCGGAGAGCACAAGCTCGGCGGGACGCTCGGGAACAAGTCTGTGGTGGGCGTCCACTGCTATTCGTCCGACGATCTCTACAACTGGAAGGACGAGGGAATCGCCCTCGAAATGAGCGGAGACCCCGATTCGGAAATCGTGCGCGGCACAATATTGGAGAGGCCGAAAGTCATCTACAATCCGCGGACGAAGAAGTACGTGATGTGGATGCACCTCGAATTTCGCAAGGGGCCGACCGCGAAATCCGCCGATTTGAAGGACATCTACGCCGAAAAGCCCGACTACTCCACCGCCCGCGCGGGGGTCGCGGTTGCGGACAAAATCGCCGGCCCGTATAAATATGTCGGGAGTTTCCGTCCCAACGCCGGCAAGTATCCGATAAACGGGGCGGACGGGCTCAGGGCGTACCGCGCGGAGCTCGAAAAAGACCCGAATTGGAAGTCGAAAAAGTTCAAGGGCGAAGAGCGCGAAAAGGCGCTCGCGCGCGGGTTCGCCTTTTTGCGCGACTTCGACGGTGGGCAAATGTCGCGCGACATGACGCTGTTTGCCGACGACGACGGCAGGGCGTATCTCGGCTGCGCGAGCGAGGACAATTCCACGTTCCACATACACGAGCTCAATCCCGAATACACGGGGTTCACGGGCAGGTTTGCGCGCGCGTTCCCCGGCGGGTACCACGAGGCTCCCGCGTTTTTCAAGAGGGGCGGCAAGTACTACATGTTTTCGTCGCACTGCACGGGCTGGGCGCCTAACCCCGGCAGGGTTTCAGTCTCCGACAAAATGCTCGGCGAGTGGAGGGAGCTCGGCAACCCGTGCCGCGGCGATGGCCGGAAAAAGTCGAAAACCGTCCCCGTCGAGGCGAAGGCCGACACGACTTTCCGCTCGCAGAGCAGCGCGGTTATTCCGGTTCGGGGCAAAAAGGACGCCTTCATATATTTCGGAGACCGCTGGATACCCGAGGACGCCATAGACGGCAGGTACATTGTCCTCCCCGTCGAGTGGGAGGGCTCGGGGGAGGGCGCAATGCCCGTGATAAGGTGGCGCGACAAGTGGAAAATTGAGGACGTCTTCAAGGATTAGAATTCGGGCGGCGGCGTTTGGGCGCGGCGGAATATTCCCGAATTTTCGGAGCGCGGGGGGAGTTCGGAATTCCCCTCCTTTTTTGTGCGGGGCGCGGCGGATCTTGCGCGCCGCTCGGCGGAAGGCGCGAAAGCATAAAGGCTTGCAAACAAAATGCGGCTCCGCTACCTTTTGCGCATGAAAAAGGTTTTGCTTCCGATTTTTTGCGCCGCCTTCGCGATTTTCGCGCGCGGGGAAAATATTCCCGACAGCGTTTTGCCCGAGAGCGAATATCCCTATTGGGGCGAGTACAAAAAGACGAAATTTGAGGACGTAAAGCCCGCCGAGTGGATCGCGGAAGATTCCGTGAGGGACGGTTGGGACTGGTCGCTTCCGCCGCGCGTGAAGCCCGACCCTAATTCCTACGTCACCCTCTACCGCACCGGAATGAACGGCATGGGGAAAATCGCCAAGATAAAACCCGTGAACTTCCCGTCGATTCCGGCAGTTGGCTTTTGGCTGAATTGGAAGGATATCGAAAAAACCGAGGGCGTCTACGACTTCCAGCCCCTCAAAGACATGATAAAGGCCGCCGCCGAAAAGGGATACGGCAGCGTCATAAGAATCCACACCGCGGCGACGCGCTTCGCCCCCGAATGGCTGTTCAAGTACAATGTTCCGGTGGACGAAAATCCCGAGGGAAAGGGCGACAGGATGAAGCCGATAGACCCCGCGCACCCCGAATTCCACAAACGGTATTTGAAGCTCGTCGAGGCTTTCGGGAAGTCCGGGATTCCGCAAATGGACGAGGTGAAGGGAATGTTTGTGGGGTATTCGTCGTACTCCAACGGCGACGAGGGAATGGGGCCGGTTCCCGAGCACGAAAATCCCGACGGGTTTCCGCACGTCAGGGAGCGCATAGACGCGTGGGCGGAGGCCGCAAAGGGCGTGGAGCGCAAAGTTTTCATGGGCGGGTGGAGCGACTACGGAATTTCAAAGGGCTTCGGAATCCGCCGCGGGTTCGTGGAGATGTACCTCTACCACGTTCCGGACGAGAAGATCGGACAGAAGATCGACAAAGACGGCTATCTGTACGTTGACGAGGAAAATCCCGTCGTGAAGAGCGGCGTGCGCAACGGCGAGGAAAACGAGGAGTACGAGGAGCATTGGGCGAGCGAAAGGGGACGGTACCGCTTCGGCAAGTCCACGGCGTCCTTCCCGTACCGCTACTTTTCGTCGAACCTGCGGCTGCTTCAAATGCGCACCAACGACGTCATCTGGAACGAGTTTACCATAAATCCCGAAATGTTCGTGTGGGTCGGGCTTGAGCTCGGCAAGACCGCAAAAACCGCGCCCGACGCGTGGTGCTTTCTGCGCGAGAGCTATCTTTGGAAGTCCAATATGCGGCGCGACGGAAAGGGGGCGGAGGATCCCAATACGGGGCTTAAAAACTTCGAGCGGTGGGTATACCAGCGCGACAGCCCTGGCTACGAGACGGAGCCCGCGGTCAAAATAGGCCACGCGATAAAGATGTGGATGGTGCGCGACGACAAGCGGTACGACTATGTAGCGCGAACCGGCGCGAAAATCGGCTTTGACGTCGACGGCAAATTTTTGCGCGGGAGAAGCAGGAAAATAGCCGTGAAGATTTCGTATTTCGATTTCGGAAAGGGGAAATTCGCGCTCGAATACAATTCGGGCGGCGAAGTCGGGCGCAGGGTCGTGGAGTGCGCGGACAGCGGCAAAGTGCGCACGGCGACGTTTTTCATCACGGCCGACTTCCTGAAAAACACTAAGCTAAAACACGATCTCGAAATAACGGGGATCGACGGGTACAAGCCGACAATCTCCATGCTGCGCGTAGTGAAGCCGTAGATTCAGCGCGCTATCCTGCCGAACATGTCGCCTCGGATCGGGCCGATGTTGAGCCTCCACTGCGGGAAGCTTTCGCATTCGGGCCACGAGTAGGCTATCGGGGGCGATTTTTTCAAATCCGCTCTCGGGAAGCTTTCCGCCCTTTTCGAGCGCCTCCCCTATCGTCTCGCCGTTCGGCGCGGTATCGGGTTTCCACGTCGGATTTAGAGGTCTCATTCCGATGTCGAAAGCGGCCATACGACGCCGGCGTGCATGGGCCCGTAGTACTGCATTCCGTTCGAGAGCGGATAATGGGAATACCCTTCGGCGTACGCGCCCCAAATTTTTGCGATTCTTTCGGCGTCGGAGCCCCACTTCGGGCTCGCGCCTTGCGAGGTCCCCCGTGAATTTCCATTGTTCGCGCGGCGGAGGGGAAGGGTATTCCCCGCCGGAGGCCGCGGCGGGCTCCCCGCGGTTAGCCCGCGGGCGGCCAATATCGCGATGGCCGCAAAAATGTGTCCTGTCATATGCATATTTTTAAAGCGTTGTTGCCGGATATATTCCAGAGCATACGCGCGCGCGGATTTTGCGGCAAGCCCTTAATCAGCCTTTCCGCGGCGGCGGCGCGCCAACTATTTTGTTGAAATGCCGCCTCCGAAAGCCAATTATCTCCCAAATTATGATAGACGTAAAATTCCTCAGGGAAAATCCGGAACTGGTGAAGGCCAAAGTCGCGCTCAAGCACTTTGACTGCGACATCGACGCGATACTCGCGTTCGACGCCAAAAGGCGCGCGGCCGTCGCGGAATTTGAGGACGCGCGCGCCGCCCAAAACGCCGCGAGCAGGGCGATGTCCGAACTCCCGAAGGGCTCCGAGGAGTTCAAGGCAAAGCTCGCGGAGATGAAGGAGGTGTCGAGGCGCGTCAAGGAGCTTGAGGCCGCCGCGGGCGAAATAGAAAAGGAGTGGAAGCGCATGCTGCTCGCCATTCCCAATTTGCCCGACGACAGCGTTCCCGTCGGAAAGAGCGCCGAGGACAATGTCGTCGTCAAGGAGTGGGGCGACATTTCCAAAATCAAAAACGCCGTGCCGCACTGGGATTTGCCGCAGTTTGAAAAGCTGCTCGACTTCCGCAGGGGCGTAAAGGTGACGGGGGCGGGGTTCCCGTTCTACGTCGGCGACATGGCGCGGCTCGTGCGGGCGCTGCTTTCGTTCTTTCTCGACGAGGCGCGCAAAAACGGGTACCGCGAGCTCATGTGCCCGATAATGGTGAACGCCGCGAGCGCCACCGCGACGGGGCAGCTCCCCGACAAGGAGGGGCAGATGTACCATGACGCGGCGGACGACTACTATATGATTCCCACGGCAGAAGTGCCCGTGACGAATTTCTACCGCGACGAAGTTTTCGAGGAGTCGCAGCTGCCGGTTTGCGCGTGCGCGTACACCCCGTGTTTCCGCCGCGAGGCGGGAAGCTGGGGCAAGGACGTGCGCGGGCTCAACCGCCTGCACCAGTTCGACAAAGTGGAGCTCGTCAAATGGGCGCATCCCGACCGCAGTTTCGAGGAGCTCGAAAAGCTCCGCAACGACGCCGAGGGGATTCTGCAAAAGCTGAATCTGCCCTACCGCGTGCTCTCGATATGCACGGGCGACATCGGCTTTCCGCACGCCAAGCAGTTCGACCTCGAAGTCTGGGCGGCGGGGCAGAAGAGGTGGCTCGAAGTCTCGAGCTGCTCCTGCTTCACGGACTTCCAAGCGCGCCGCGCCAACATACGCTTCAAATCGGCCGGCGGAAAGCCCGCGTTCGTGCATACGCTGAACGGTTCGGGGCTCGCGATTCCGCGCGTGCTGGCGGCTTTGCTCGAAAACAATGTCCGCGGCGACGGGTCGATAGCCGTCCCCGAGGCTCTGGCGCACTGGTACGGCTCCGACACGCTCGGGGCATAGGGGCGCGCCCGCCGATTAAGGGGGTTCCGCCCTTGCGAAGACTTTGGGGGCGCCGGTTTTTTATCCGGAGGGATATTCTCCCCATTGCGCGGGCAATGGGAAGCTTTATGGAGAGATAAACAACCAACAACGGGGGGATAGCCTCATTGCGCGAGCAATTGGCGCAAAGGGGGCTCAGCCCCCCTTCAATAGAATGTTTGAGGGAATAACGGAGAATTTGTCGAAGGCTCTGCGCAATTTGCGGGGACTGGGGAAGCTTACGGACGAGAACATGGCTGAGGCGCTGGGCGAGGTTCGCAAGGCGCTTTTGTCGGCGGACGTGCACTTCAAGGTGGCGCGCGATTTCACAGAGAGGGTTCGGGCGGAGTGCGTCGGCCTTGAGGTCGTGAAGTCCGTGACGCCCGGGCAGCAGGTCGTCAAGATAATCAGCGACGAGCTTGTGAAGCTCCTCGGGGCGGGGGAGACGGAGCTTTCCCCGATAAGGCCGCTTGGGATTATGATGGTCGGCCTCCACGGGTCGGGCAAGACGACGACTTCCGCAAAGCTTGCGGCGCTGCTGCGCAGGCAGGGGATGAATCCGGCGCTCGTGGCGTGCGACGTTTACAGGCCCGCGGCAATAGACCAGCTGGAGATTTTGGGCAGGCAGATAGGGGCGCCGGTCTATTCTGACAGAAATTCCAGGGACGTTCCGGAGATAGGGGAGCGGCTTGGGAATCTCGCGCTGCAAAACGGGGCAAACGCCGTGATTTTCGACACCGCCGGACGCCTGCAAATAGACGCCGGCCTCATAGAGGAGATAAAGAGGCTGCGCGGGGCGGTTTCGCCCAAAGAAGTGCTGCTCGTTGCGGACGCGGCGCTGGGGCAGGAGGCTGTCAGCGTGGCGAAGGCGTTCAACGAGGCGGTCGGCGTGACGGGAGTCGTGATGACGAAGCTCGACGGCGACGCGCGCGGGGGTGCCGCGCTCTCCATAAAGGCGATTTCGGGGGCGCCGATAAAGTTCGCGGGCACGGGCGAGAAGATTTCCGACATCGAGGCGTTCCACGCCGACCGCATGGCGCAGCGCATACTCGGAATGGGCGACATCGTGAGCCTCGTCGAGAAGGCGCAGGAGAACATCGACATGGAGGAGGCCGCCAAGATGGCCGAGAAGCTCCGCAAGGCGGATTTCAATCTGGAGGATTTTCTCTCGCAGATGCGCCAGATAAAGAGGCTCGGGCCGCTGGGCGGCATAATGAAAATGCTGCCGGGCATGGGGGGCGCCGGCATAGAAATAGGCGAAAAAGAGGAGGCGCGCGTGCGCCGCATGGAGGCGATAATCCTCTCGATGACGCCCGCGGAGAGGCGCAACCCGTCGATAATCAACGCGCGCCGGCGCATGAGAATAGCGGGGGGATCGGGCACGCAGGTGCGCGACGTGAACACGCTTTTGAAACAATTCGAGCAGATGCGTAAAATGATGAAGATGATGAAGGGCGGCAATGGCAGGCGCATGATGTCGTCTTTGATGTCCGGATTCGGAAGGTAGTCGCAGCGCGGAATGTCCGCGCACCTGCCGCGGCGGTTGCGGCGGGCGATTTTGCCATTGGACGGTTGCGCCGGAGCATATTATATGGAACGTTATGGGATTTCGGGATTTCATGATTTCCCAAGCCGCGATGTTTGCGGCTTCGCTTCTTTGCATATTCGTTCCGCGCAACGGCGCCGTGGGGGTGAAGTTTTTCTATACGTTCGCCGACGATGAAATTTGGAAAGCCGTAAACGTCCGCTTCGGGATTGCGGCTTCGTGAGTTGTCGCGGTTTTTGCGCCGGCGGGGGCCGCCGCGGATTTCGCGGGGGCGGAAGAGCTCATATATTTCGCGGTTGCGGAGACCGCGCATACGGGCTGGTTGCGCTCTGCGCCTACGCCCTCGCAAAAAAGCTCTACTTTAAAAAATTTCCCGATTCCCCGGAGTCGAAGGGGCGCGCCGCTGGAAAATCCGGATTTTGCGCCCCAAAAAAAATGTCGGGCTTTGAGCGCGCCCTTTTTATTTTTTACATTTTTGCCGCCGCCGCGCTGTTCTTTTGGTTCCGCGGGCTGTGCGGGCCGGTTTGGGACGAGACTGTCGCAACCCATTGGAACGCGGAGGGCGTAGTCGACGGGTATATGAAAATGGGCGACAATTTTGCGGAGCTTTCGGCGATTCCGCTCTCGATAGGCGCGCTCGGCGCTGTCGGCGGATACGCGGCGTCGCGCCTTTGCTCCGGCGTGAAGGGGATTTTCACGCCGCTTTCGTGCGGGCTGTCCTTTGCGCTCGCGTTAACTTTTCTCTGGGCGACGGCGGTTTACTCGACGCTCGCGGCGCATGAAAATTCCGGCAGGCTCGAGATTTTTTCGGGGTCGGGCGGGGTTTTCGCAGCGGCCGGCGGCGCGTTTTTCATCTTCGCCGTATGCGCCTCGATAGGCTTTTCCATTTCCTTCCAAAACCGCGCCGCCGGAGGGCGGAAATAATTGTTGCGCGCGGCTTTCGCGCCGTTAGCATTTTGGGCATGAATGCGAAATGCGCAAAATTTTTTGCGGCGGCCTGCGCGCTTGCGGCGGCGGCTCTCGCGGGGTGTTCGTCCGCTCCGAAGTTCGGCGAAAACGTCTATCCTATGGGCGCGATACTGCCGCTTACGGGCGAAAACGCCGAAGCCGCGCGCGAGGCTCTCAACGGCATGGAGCTCGGCGCCGAGAAAGTCAACGCCTCGGGCGGGATTGCCGGATTGAAAGTAGAAATCGTCCCGCGCGACGCCAACGGATCCGACAAGCTGTCGTTCGAGGAAAATTTCGACGCCCTGCGCCGCGACGGGGTGAGGGTGATTTCCGTCGGGTTCGACGAGGTCGTGGTGCCGTGGCACCAGCGGATAGCCAAGTGCGACGACGCCTTTGTGAACTTTCTCTGCCAGTATCCGCCGGCGACTGTTGACGCGCCGAATTCCGTCCGGATATTTCTGAACGGCGCGCAGGACGGCGACGCGCTCTCGAAAGTCGTCGAGCGGCCGGGCAGGCGCGATGTGCGCATAGTCCTCATGAGCGTGGATTCGATGTTCGGCAAGGCGTGCGGAGACTACCTCGCCTTTTGCGTGAGGCTCGAGCGCACCAAGCTCTACACGGACGTGTTCACGCAGAATACGCGCGACTTCTCCATTTTCAGCGGGCAGATAAAAAGGCTCTTCCCCGACTACGTGTTTTACGTGGGCAGGGGCGGGGAGTTGAAAAGCTTCGTCGAGAGCGTCGCCAAAGACGGGTTCAGGGGGACGGTCGCCTCCGGCGCGGTATTCGGCTTCGAGCCGTTCAAGGTTCCCGAGGGCGTGAAATTTTTCAGGACGGCTACGCTGTTTGAGCTCGGCAAAATCGCAACTCCCGCCTCGCGCGAGTTCGTCGCGGCTTACAGGGCGAAATACGGCAGGGTCCCGACGTGGGTGGCGGCTTACGGGTACGACTCGGTCGTGGAGCTCGCGAAGGCGGCGGAGGCCGCCAAGTTCAACCCGTCCAAAATGCGCGATTACTTTAAGGACAGAAAAACGGAGGGCGCGATAGGCTCGATGGAGTTCGACCGGACGGCGGACCCGCTCTCCGAACTTGAGCTTACGCGCCTATGACGAGCCTTCCCCCGCCCGGCGGCTCCCGATGCCCCGCGCGCCGAGGGGAGGCCTGCGCGCCGCCTTCGGCGTGGATTCTTGCGGCGATTTTGTGCGCCTATGCCGCGGCGTCGGCAATTCCCGAGTTGAGGAGGTATTCCGCCGCCGCGCTCTCGGCCGGCGTTTTTCTGCTGGCGCTCCTTGCGAGCGCGGAGGTTTTGGCGTTTTCGGAGGCGGAGCCGCCCCGCGCTTCAAGGCGCGCCGGGATTGCGAGGGGCGCGGTTGCGTTCGCCGCCGTGTGGTGCGCGGCGCTTGCGCGCTTTTACATGGGCGTTCCCGAAAATCCGTACCCTGGCTTCGCCCCGCGAGAGGCGTCCGTTTCAGCGCGCATTGCCGACGTTTCGCGCGGAAAGAACGGCTCTCTCTACGGGACGGCTGAGGTTGTCTCGTCAAAGGATCTGCCGCTTCTTGCGGGGCAGCCGCTTTGGTTTGTGGTTTCCGACGGCAAAGGGGGCCTGCGCAATCCGCCGGAGCTGCGCCCGTCGGCGGTGGCGGTTTTCGACGGCGCGGCGTACCCGACGGGCGGGGCGCGCTACCGCTCCCGCGGGCATTCGGACCAAAAGTCGCGCGATTTCGACGGGTATTTGGAGGGCAAATTCGTGCATTACAAAATATTCGCCCCGAGCTCCGGAGTGAAAGTCGAGGTTCCGGCCTCCCCGCGCTTCGGGCTTTACGCGAAAATCGCCGAGTACATGGATTCGTCGCTGAGCGCGCTTCCGCCCTTCATGTCGGCGGAATCGGAGGCGGCAAAGACCTATCGGGCGATGATACTCGGCGACAAGAGCCTGCTCACGCCCGAACAGAAGGACGCCTTCGCGCGAACGGGCGTAATGCACGTATTCGCAATCAGCGGGCTGCACGTAGGGTTCGCGGCGGGAATTTTGTACTTCGCGCTCTCCGCGCTGGGCGCGGGGCGGAAGATCCAGCCGCTTGTCGCGCTTCCCGCGCTGTTTTTATATGTGGCCGCTTGCGGCGGAAGGCCGTCGGCTATGCGCGCGTTCGGAATGGTGGCGGCGGTGTGGCTGGCGTCGCTTCTGGGCAGGGGCGCAAAGCCGATAGACACCATAACGCTCGCCGCGATAGCGGCCCTCGCGATTTTCCCGCGCGACATAGGCGACGCCGGATTTGCGCTCTCGTACTGCGTGGCGGCCTCGATATTCGTCTATTCCCTACCGCTCTTTGAAAGGGTTTCCGAAATCGCCGCCCCGCGCGCCCTGTACGGGGGATTTTTCAGGCGCGCGTATTCGGGTTTCAGGCGTAAATTCTTCGACTTCGCCGCGGGCGGAATCTGCATTTCTTTCGGGTGTTCGTTGGCGGCTTTTCCGCTTTCGGCGCACTATTTCGGGTACGCGTCCCTGGCTGCCGCCGCCTATTCGCCGCTATTTGTGTTCGGCTCGGGAATCGCGGTCAGCCTCGGGTTTGCCGGGTTTTTCCTGCCGGATTTCGCGGCGCAGTGGCTCAACGCGGTATCCTGCGCGGTCGTGGGGGTTATGAACGAGTCGTCGCTAACGCTCGACTCGGCTGCGGACATGTCGGTGGACTTCTCGATAAAAAGCGGCCTCGCCGCGGGAGCCGCCGCGCTCGCGTTTCTCTTTCTTGCCGACCTTTCGGGGCGCCTCGGACGGCGCGCCGCAGGTTTCTTTCTTGCGCCCGCCGCGATGGGGGCGCTAATAATGCTCTGCAAATTCGCCGAATGAAAATGTCCGGAAAATCGAAGTTCAAAATACCGCGCGCGCTTCTCGAACCCTCTGCCGCGCGCGCCGTGGAGGAGGCCGCCGCGCGCGGCGGGAGGATCGGCGCGGCGTGTTCGGGCGGCGCGGACTCGGTGTGCGCTCTCATGTGGGCGGCGTCGGCGCTCCGCGGGAGGGAGAAAAACCTGTTTGTCCTGCATTTCAACCACAGGGAGCGCGCGGCCGCCGATTCAGACGCCGCGTTTGTCGGGAACCTCGCGCGCTCGCTCGGCGCGGAGTTTGTTTTGGGCGCCGCGGAGAGCGCGCCAGAGAGGATTTCGGAGGACGTTCTGCGCAAGATGAGGCTCGCGTTTTTCGCCTCGAAATCCGCCGAGCTCGGGCTTTCGGCGATAGTGCAGGGGCACAATTCCGGAGACGTCGCCGAGACGCTCGTGATGCGCCTCATGCGGGGCTCGGGCAGCGAGGGGATGTCCGCGCCGCGCCCGCTCTCGCACTTTCGCGGCGCGCTGTTTGCGAGGCCGCTTCTGCGGATGTCGAAATCCGAAATAAAGAAAATCCTCTCCGCCGCGAAAGCCGAATGGCGCGAGGACGAGACGAATTCGTCGCCGGATTTTCTGCGCAACAGGCTGCGCGCCGAAATAGTTCCCGCAATAGACGCGCTCTGCCCGGGGGAGTTCGCCAAAAGCGCCCTGAGATCCCGCGCGCTGTTCCAGGAGGATTCGGACTTTGCCGAAAGAGTTTTCGGGCGCGAAATCGCCGCGGCGAACCCGCGGCTCGAACTCTCCAATTCGGGAAATCCGCCGCGGGAGCTCCTGATTCCGCGCGAATTCGCCTCCGACCCCGCGTTTTTGCGCAGGGCGGCGGCGAAGCTGCTTTTGCTCAACTCCCTCGCAGGGAAGACGCGGTCGGGGTGCGCGGACTCGTTCGTCGCAGCGGCGGTCTCGGGGGGAGCCTCCCGCGTCTGCGTCGGGGAGGGGCTCGAAATGTTTTTCGACGGCTCCATTGTGGGGCTCGAAAAGCCGGAGCCCGTCTCAGGCTGGGAGATTGTCCTGAAATCCGGCAGGAACGCCCTACCGGGCGGGCGGGTTTTGAGGGTCGAAAAAGTTTCGCTTACGAAGGCGCGCTTCGAGTCGATAATAAACGGTGAAAACGACGACTCCGCGCGCGCGTACATAGATCTTTCGGCGACGGGAGGGCTTGCGGGCGGCGCGCTCGTTGCGCGCTCTCGGCGCGACGGCGACGGGTATCCGCCGCTCGGGTCGCGCTCCCCGAAAAAGCTTAAGGAGATTTTCAACGCCAAAAAAATTCCGGCGCGGAAACGAAAGTCGGCTTTCGTTGTCTGCAATCTGCGGGGCGACATACTGTGGAGCCCCGGGCTGCCGCCGTCGGAGCTCTTCAAGGCGGCGGGGTCGCGCTCGGTAATTGAATTGACGTGCGAAAATTTTTAAATTCTAATCCGCCTTTTAACGCTTAAATGGACAAGAAGGAAAAAAACGCTTTCGGCAAGATTCCGAACAAACCGTATTTTGTTTGGATAGCGATTGTTTGCGCAATAATTATGCTCGTTTCCCTGCCGCGCGGCGGAGCCGGCAACGTCCAGACGCTCGACACCAAGCAGCTGATGACGGCAGTGCAGAACGACGCCCTCCTGGAGATCTCCCTGCGCAACGACCCGTCGGCGGGCAAGGACTGGTACGTCGCGGAGGGCAAGATGAAAAACCCCGTCTACGGGCTCGAGGACGCCCCCAAAGACGCGCCGCGCTCGCTGAATTTCGCCTTTGCCGGCAGGATTACCGAGGACATGTACAAGCGTCTGACCTATCCGACCGCCCCGTGGGAGGTCAAGGAGATCCCGTCGAGCACGTTTTGGGGGAACCTCGTGTCGAGCGTGTTGCCGTTTCTGATAATAGTGGGCGTGCTGTATTTCCTCTTTACGCGCCAGATGCGCGCCACGGGCCGCGGCGCGATGAGTTTCGGCAAAAGCCGCGCGCGCCTTCTTTCGCCGGACAAGGACAAGGTGACGTTCAAGGATGTCGCCGGCTGCGACGAGTCTAAGGAGGAGGTTTCGGAAGTCGTGGAGTTTCTCAAAAACCCCAAGCGTTTCAGCGACATCGGGGCGAGAATCCCCAAGGGCATTCTCATGGTAGGCCCTCCCGGAACCGGCAAGACCCTTTTGGCGCGCGCCGTCGCGGGAGAGGCCGACGTGCCGTTCTATTCTATCAGCGGCTCCGACTTCGTGGAGATGTTCGTGGGCGTCGGCGCCGCCCGCGTGCGCGACATGTTCGAGCAGGCGCGAAAAACGGCCCCGTGCCTTGTGTTCATCGACGAAATCGACGCCGTGGGGCGGCAGCGCGGCGCCGGCATGGGCGGCGGACACGACGAGCGCGAGCAGACCCTGAACTCCCTTCTCGTCGAGATGGACGGCTTCGACGCCCACAGCGGCGTGATCATCATTGCGGCGACCAACCGCCCCGACGTGCTCGACAGCGCGCTCCTGCGCCCCGGCAGGTTCGACAGGCAGGTTGTAATCGACCTTCCGGACGTCAAAGGGCGCGAGGAAATCCTCAAAATACACGCGGCGAAAATCAAGCTGGACCCCTCCGTGGATCTGGCGACCATCGCGAAAATCACGCCCGGGTGCTCCGGCGCGGACTTGGCGAACCTGCTCAACGAGGGCGCCATCATCGCGGCGCGGCGCAACGACAAGACCGTCACCATGGCGGACATCGACGAGGCGCGCGACAAGGTATTTTTCGGGCGCGAGCGGCGCAAGCTCATGGACGACGGCGAAAAGAAGCTCACCGCCTACCACGAGGCCGGGCACGCGCTCATACAGGCGGTCATCGACGACGGGCGGCTTCCCGTGCACAAGGTGACGATAATCCCGCGCGGGCAGAGCCTGGGGTCTACGATGTTCGTGCCCTCGCGCGACATCCGCACGGAGTCGAAAAAGTCCCTGCTAAACCACATCTGCACGAGCCTCGGCGGAAGGGTCGCGGAGGAGGCGGTGTTTACCGACATCACAAACGGCGCGGCGGGCGACATCAAGCAGGCGACGAAAATCGCGCGCAAGATGGTTTGCGACTGGGGCATGGGCGAGATCGGCCCGATAGCCCTCGGCGAAAACCAGGACCACATATTTTTGGGCAAGGAGATCGCGCGCGACGAGCATTTCAGCGAAAAGACCGCGCAGCTGGTGGACGGCGAAATTAAGGCGATAGTCGACGGCCAGCTCGAGAGGGCGCGCAGCATAGTGCGCGAAAACCGCGACAAGCTCGACCTCATCGCAAGCGAGCTGCTTTTGCGCGAAACCATCGAGGGCGAGGACGTCTATAAAATCGTCCGCGGAGAATTTACGCCGACCGATCCGGAGGAGTTCAGGCGCAGGACGGAGGCGGCCGCTCCCTCCTCAGGAGCCGAAGCCGCCGCCGCAAAGCCGGAGGAGGACGGCGGCGAAATTATCGCGCCCCCGCTTCCGGAAAACGGGTAGCGGCGGAAAAGCTTTTTTTGACGGCGCGCGGGGAGTCCGCGCGCTTTTTTTGCGCCGGAGCTTTTCTTCAGTATGGCGCGAATTTAATTCGCCCGCCGGAAATGAATACAGAGTTATGCGCGCCGTTTTTTGTTGATAGCGCGCCTTCGCATTATTATTCGCATTTTTATGAAATTAAAATATGCCGGTCTCGCCCTTTTGTTTTATTGCGCCTCCGCCCCGCTTTTCGCCGAAGGAAGCGGCGGGGAGCTCGTATTTTCCGACGAATTTTCGGAAGACGGCGCGCCGAATCCCGAAAAGTGGGATTACGAACACGGTTTTGTGCGCAATATGGAGTTGCAGTGGTACCGCCCCGAAAACGCCCATTGCAGAAACGGGCTGCTCGTCATAGAGGCGCGTAGGGAGAAAGTTAAGAATCCGAATTTCGGGAGGGAGCCGAAGGACTATTGGGGCAACGCGCGCGAATTTGCCGAATACGCCTCCGCGTGCGTCATAAGCAGGGGAAATTTCGATTTCAGGCGCGGAAGGCTTGAAGTGCGCGCGCGCATACCTTTCGGCAAGGGGGCGTGGCCCGCGATATGGCTGTTGGGGGAGAGTATCCGCGGCAAATCGGATCGCCTGCCATGGCCCGCCTGCGGCGAAATCGACGTGATGGAGTTTTACCGAATCGGCGGCGTCCCAAACATTCTCGCAAATTTCGCGTGGGAGGGGGCAAAGCCCGGGGCATCGGTTTGGAACGACAAAAAAATTCCGCTGTCGCATTTTCTCGCCAAAGATCCAGACTGGCTCGCGAATTTCCACGTCTGGCGAATGGATTGGGACGAGAAGTCGTACCGAATATTTCTCGACGGAGAGCTCCTCAACGAAATGCCGCTCGAAAAGTCCGTCAACGCCGGAAAGTACAAGGGAATAAATCCGTTCTTGAAGCCGCAGTACCTGCTGCTGAACCTCGCCGTGGGCAACCCCCAAAAGGGCAAAGGCCCAGTGGACGACGACGCGATGCCCATGAGGTATGAAATCGACTACGTGCGCGTCTACAAGTTTTCGGAATCGGGCGAAAACAAATAGTCGGCCTCTTCCTTTACGAAAGTTTCGATTTCGTCCGCGCGCGCCCTTTCGACCCTCGGCGTCGGTATGGCGGCGGCGAAGTTTTTGCCGTAGGATTTCGTCAGCATTCGCGGGTCGAGCACGCAGACTATTCCGCGGTCGCGCGCGCTGCGTATCAGCCGCCCGACGCCCTGCCTGAATTTTATTATCGCCGCCGGAAGGGAAATCTTGATGAACGGGTTTTCCCCGAGCGCCTCGGCGCGCTCCATTCTCGCTTCCGTGAGCGGGTGCTTGAAGTTTTCGAACGGCAGCCTTGCTATTATCACCTGCGAGAGCGCGTCGCCAGGGACGTCTATGCCCGTCCAAAAGGTGTCCGTGCCCATCAGCACCGCGTTGGCGTCCTCCGCGAACCTTCTGACGGTTTCCGCGCGCGGCATTCTGCCCTGCACGTAAAGTCTGCGGCCTTTGAGCGCGCCGGAGGCTTCGAGGATTTCCGCGGTTCTTTTGAGGTCGGCGCGGCTGGTGAAGAGCGCGAGCGTCCCGCCCCTCACGACGTTCGCGAGCCTGCCTATGTAGGCGGCGGTTTTTTCGCAGTCCATCTTTCCGGTCTGGCTGTCGGGGGCGGCGGCGTCGGAAAACAGGAATGCGCGCATGTTCTTGCCGTAGTCGAAAGGCGAGTCGCACACGAAGGATTCCGCCGCCTCCGCCCCGATTCTTCCGGCGAAGTCCTCCATGCTTCCGGAGATCGCGAGCGTTGCGGAAGTTAGTATCACGGGAGATCCGCCGGAAAACAAAACCCTGCGCAGTATTCCGGATACGTCTATGGGCGCCGAATTGAGCGACGCCGACCTGCCGCCGGCGCCCGCCGCCTCCAGCCAGTACACCGATTCCGGGTCGGAGAGGTATGCGCAGTCCTCTATCGCGTTCTTTATGCCGGAGACTTTCCGGCGGTAGTCCTTGATTTCCGACGCAAGCCGCTCGTTGGGGGCGTTCTGGGCGAGGGTGTCCAGAAGCCGCATCGTAGAGTCGAGAGCCCCCGCCGCGCCGGAGATGTCGGCCCAGTCGGGCGAGCTGAGGCGAACTGTGTCGCGGGAGAGCAGAAAGTCCTTTTTGATTTTCGCGAACAGCTCTTCGCACTCGCCGATCGCGTCGCAGACGATCTGCTTGTCCCGGAATTCCGCCAGCCCCGAGCGCGCTATCAGGCCGCGCTTTTTGCGGGGGTCGTAGATTCTGGACAGCTCGCGCCTTATGCCGGGCCCCGAAATTGACAGGCCGAAGGCGTCGGAAGCCACGTCCGGTATGAGGTGCGCCTCGTCGATTACGAGCATGTCGTTTGCGAAAAGCACGCCGTTTTCGTCCTCGCCCGCGCCCATTCCGGCGGACAGAAGCGAGAACAGCAGGTTGTGGTTGAGCACCACTATGTCCGCCGAAGATATGTCGCGCCGAGCGTTCTGGTAGAAGCACGAGCCGTCCGAGCAGTTTTTAGGCGCGCACGACGACGAGTCCGCATTGACCCAGCTCCACACTTCGGGGTCGGGAGGCGGGTTTAGCTCTTCCGCGAGCCCCGTGCGGGTTGTCTCCGCCCACGCGGCGATGCGCTCGAGCTCCGCGCTCTCGGCGGTGTCGAACAGCTCCCTCTTTTCGGCGAGCGCGCGCTTCAGCCTGTGCGGGCACAGGTAGTTCGCGCGCCCGAGCAGGAGGGCCGCCCTGAAATCCGCGCAGTCGGAGAGCGCCTCGCAGTTGGAGAACATCATGGAAATCCGCGGCAAATCCTTTTCCATGATCTGCTGTTGGAGCGCTATCGTGTGGGTGGCGACGACGAGCTGCCTTTTGAACCTCTTGGCGGCGATTATCCCCGGGACGAGGTACGCCATGCTCTTGCCCACGCCCGTTCCGGCCTCGAAGAGAAGCGGGGAATTGCCCGAAAACGCCTGCGCGCAGCAGTACGCCATCCGCTCCTGCTCGGGCCTGTGCTCGAAGTTCGGGAGTATGGAGGCGTATCCGCCGCCGCAGAAAATCTTTTCGCAAAGCGGCGGCAGATCCCGCCCGTCGAACGCCTCTCCGCCCTCCGGCGCCATTTACGAGCGCTTTCTGAAATTGCGCATGTGCTTTGCCGCGCGCGCAAGCCCGCCGAACGTCCCGAAGATGTCGCGGACGGCGCTGGCCTCATAGCCGCTGTGGAGCATGCAGTCCTTGCACTCGGGGCGCGTGCCGTTGTGCCCCAGACCGTAGGAGTCTATGCAGTCCATCAGTTCGGCGAAAGTTTCGCAGTAGCCGTCGTTGATGAGATAGCACGGCTTTTGCCAGCCGAAAATGGAGTATGTGGGGTTGCCCCACGGCGTGCATTCGTACTCCTGTTCGCCCTTCAGAAATGCGAGGAAGCCCGGGGAGTGGTTGAATACCCATTCTTTTTTCGGGTTGGAGAGTATCTTTCTGAACAGCTCAACCGTCTTGTTGCGCTCGAGGAATATATCCTGGCTGGGCGCCTTGTTGTAGGGAAATCCGGGGGATATCATCATGCCCTCCACGCCCAGCGACATTGCTTCGTCGAAGAATCTGCGCACCTCGTCGGGGTCGGCGTCGTTGAAAATCGTCGTGTTGGTCGTCACCCTGAAACCGCGCTTTACGGCTTCCCTTATCCCCTTGACGGCGATGTCGTAGGCGCCCTCCTTGTTTACGGACTTGTCGTGCATTTCGCGCGTGCCGTCGAGGTGTATGCTTAGCGACAGGTATTTGCTCGGCTTGTAGAGGTCTATTTTCCCGAGCAGCACCTGGGCGTTTGTGCACATGTATACGAACTTCCCGCGCTCGATAAACCCCTCTATCATCTGCGGCATTTCGGGGTGCAGAAGCGGCTCGCCGCCCGCGATGCTCACCACGGGCGCCCCGCATTCCTCGAGCGCCGCCCACGCCTTTTCCTTGGGCATTCTGCGGCTGAGGATTTCCCGCGGATATTGGATCTTGCCGCAGCCCGAGCACGCCAGATTGCATTGAAAGAGCGGCTCGAGCATCATCACCAGCGGATAGCGCTTCTTGCCTTTGAGCGTGTTGGATATCGCGTATTTCGCGACCGTTAATGCCTGTGTTATCGGTACTGCCATGTCGTTCTCCCGTGGATAAATAAATGTGAAGCCGCTTATGATTGCACCCGCGCCGAGCTTCTTCAACATTTTTTTTCCGCCCGAATGCGGGTTGTTGAGGGGCGATTTTTTCCAAAAAAAACTTGTAAGGGGGCGCGCGCAATGGCACTATCGACGCGCTTTTTAATTTAGAGTTTCCATATTTATGACAAATCCCCACGGACTTATCGGCAAGTTTGCGTTTGCGGCGGCAATCGCGGCAGCCTGCGCGGCGGCCGACGCCGATATCATAAACTTCGCAAACGGCGACAAAGTCACGGGCGCAATAGTCTCTTCGACTCCCGAAAGCGTGGTGGTGAATACGGTGTTCGGGCAAGTGACAATACCGCGAGCCGCCATAGCCCAAATCTCGCCGGACGCCTCCGCCGGCGCGAAAGCCGACGCCGCGCCCGCCGCCCAAACTCCCGCCCCTGCCGAGCGGCCCGAGCCCGCGGCGGACGAAACCGCGCCGGAGCCAAAGTCCAGGGAGCCCGAATGGCTCGTGGAATACCGCAATTTCATAAAGCAAAACTTTCCCGAGGACTGGCAGTTCAGAATACGCGGCGGCGCGGCGCTGAAAGAGACGACCTCCACCAACTTTTCCGTCAATCTCGCTTTCGACGCCAAAAAGGAGTGGGATCTTAACAAGTTCGAGTTCACCGCCTTCTACGATTACACCTCCGAAACCATCGACGACGTCACCAACCGCACGCTCGACAAATACGGCGCGGAAGCCAAATTCCGCAGGGACGTTAACAAGGCGAGCAACTGGTACTACGAAAACCTCCTGTCGTACCGCCGCGACACCGTAAAGGGCATACGCGACCAGGTGGACGAGGCCCTGACGTTCGGCTACCGCTTCGACTTTAAACGCTACGATCTCTACATAGACATCGCCCCGGGCCCCGCAGTCCGGTACATCAACGCCGACGACTACGATACCAAATGGGTCGCCATGGCGGTCGTGTCGGAATCGCTGCACTGGGACATCAGCAAGTTCATGGCGTTTGAGCAGAAGCTGTACGCCGGCTTCAACCTCCAAAAGCCCTCGGAATATTCTGTCAACCTCGGGCTCGCGCTGCTCATGCACGCAACGGAAGTCATGGACATCGCCCTAAGGTACACTTACAGCTACGACGCCATCAACGCCGACAGCGCCCAGAAGTCGGAGCAGACCCTCCTGCTCTCGTTCGAATTCCCGTTCAACTGGAAATAACGCTTTAACCATAAGGAGACATAAAATGAAAAAACCCATAAGAGTCGCAATAACCGGAGCCGCCGGACAAATCGGCTACTCCCTCCTGTTCAGAATCGCAAGCGGCGCCGTATTCGGCCCCGACCAGCCCGTGGAATTGAGCCTCATCGAAATCGAGCCCGGAATGAAGGCGCTCGAAGGCGTCAAGATGGAGCTCGACGACTGCGCGTTCCCGCTGCTCGACGGCATCGTGACGACCTGCGATCTCGACGAGGGCTTCAAGGGCGCCAACTGGGCGCTTCTCGTCGGCAGCGTCCCCCGCAAGAAGGGCATGGAGCGCTCCGACCTGCTCGGCATCAACGGCAAGATTTTCATAGGGCAGGGCCAGGCGATTGAAAAGAACGCCGCCGACGACATCCGCGTGCTCGTTGTCGGCAACCCCTGCAACACGAACTGCTGGATCGCCATGACCCACGCTGCGGGCATCCCCGCGAACCGCTGGTTCGCCATGACCCGCCTCGACGAAAACCGCGGCCGGGCGCAGCTTGCGCAGAAGGCCGGAGTGCACGTCAACGAAGTGACGAACATGACCATCTGGGGCAACCACTCCTCCACCCAGTATCCCGACTTCTACAACGCAAAAATCGGCGGGAAGCCCGCGGCGGAAGTCATATCCGACGAGGCGTGGCTTAAAAACGACTTCATCCCGATCGTCCAAAAGCGCGGAGCCGCCATTATAGAGGCGCGCGGCCTCTCGAGCGCGGCGAGCGCGGCGAATGCCGCCATAGACACCGTCCGCACGCTCGTCACCCCGACGCCGGAAGGTCAGTGGTTCAGCGTCGGCGTATGCTCCGACGGCAGCTACGGCGCTCCGAAGGGAATCATAACCTCTCTCCCCGTCCGCTCCGACGGCAAGAACTGGGAAGTCGGCCAGGGGCTCGAAATCAACGAGTTCTCGCGCGAGAAAATCGACGCCAGCAACAAGGAGCTCCTCGACGAACAGGCTGCCGTAAAGCAGATCTTCAACCTCTGATTTTGCGCGCGGATACGCGGCTGAAAACGGTCGGAACGCCCCGCCCATGGATCTCATTCGGGCGGAGGCTACGCGGTTCGCCCCAAGCGGCATCGGCTTGGGGCGTTTTTTTGCGCGGCAAAACGACAATCGAACTATGCGAATAACAGCCGGGCGCTTTTCTATTTTCGATTTTCCGAGATTTTCCTTGTCGGGGATTTTGGCGCATTTGCAGTCGGCGAAGGCGAAATCTGCCCAATCGGAACAGGCAAAAAGGCGCAAGTTCATCCAAGGCCCTGATCCGTCCGATTGGGGAGCAATATGAGGCCGGACTTCCGCCTTTGTTTCCGCAACCGGAAAACGCCGCCAAATGGCGGCGGGAAATTTTTGAAATTTTTTATCCGCCCTCCTATAATGGGGGCGCAATCTTGCCGCAAGTATTTGCTTGCGGTCGGCGTCGGAAGTTCCTATCGTCTTCCGGATTTTTATATAAATACAGCCGTCGGCGGGCGACGCCGCGAAATACATTTCGCATATCATGCCAAAACGCACAGATTTAAAAACGATATTGATTATCGGTTCGGGCCCGATTGTAATCGGGCAGGCCTGCGAGTTCGACTACTCCGGAACGCAGGCGTGCAAGGCCCTCAAAGAGGAGGGATACAGGGTGGTGCTGGTGAATTCCAATCCCGCGACGATTATGACAGACCCCGAGTCGGCGGACGTCACCTATATCGAGCCATTGACGCCCGAGGTTCTCGAAAAAATCATCGCCAAGGAGCGTCCCGACGCGCTTTTGCCGACGCTCGGGGGGCAGACGGGACTGAACCTTTCGCTCAGGCTTTCAAAGCTCGGGATTCTCAAAAAGTACGGCGTGGAGCTCATAGGCGCCAATGAAGAGGCCATCGAGAAAGGCGAGGATCGCGAAAAATTCAGGAAGGCGATGCTCAAAATAGGGCTCGACATTCCGCAGAGCATCGTGGTCCACGACATAAAGGAGGCGACGGACTGGATAGAGAAGTGGGGCAAATTTCCGGTCATAATCCGCCCGAGCTACACCCTCGGGGGAACGGGCGGGGGAATCGCATACAACCGCGAGGAATACGAAAACATGGTGTCCTTCGGGCTTAGCGCGTCTCCCGCAACGGAGGTGCTCGTCGAGGAGTGCCTGCTCGGCTGGAAGGAATTTGAGATGGAGGTCATGCGCGACCGCAAAGACCAGTGCGTGGTGATCTGCTCCATAGAAAATTTTGACCCGATGGGCGTCCACACGGGCGACTCCATAACGATAGCGCCCGCCCTGACGCTCACCGACCGCGAATACCAGCTTATGCGCGACGCGAGCTTTGCGGTCATCAGGGAAATCGGGGTGGAGACGGGGGGCTCCAACATACAGTTTGCGGTGGATCCCAAGACGGGGCGCATGATAGTCATCGAGATGAACCCGCGCGTTTCGCGCAGCTCCGCGCTTGCGTCGAAGGCGACGGGCTTTCCGATTGCGAAAATCGCGGCGAAGCTCGCCGTGGGCTATTCGCTCGACGAGCTGCGCAACGACATAACCCGCGAGACCCCCGCGAGCTTCGAGCCCACCATCGACTACATCGTCACAAAAGTCCCGCGCTTTACCTTTGAGAAATTCGCCGGCAGCGACAATACTTTGACGTCTTCCATGAAGAGCGTCGGCGAGGCAATGGCAATCGGCAGGACTTTCAAGGAGTCTTTCCAGAAGGCGCTGAGGTCGCTTGAAATCGGCTGCCGCGGCTTCGGCGGCGGCGGGAAGTTTGGCGGAAGCCAGTGCCCGAGCGTCGAGAAAATCCGCAAGGGGCTCGTCCGCCCGACTGCCGAGCGCGTGTTCTACATACGCTATGCGATGCTTTCCGGCATGACGGACGAGGAAATCCGCGAGTACACGTGCATAGACATCTGGTTCCTGCGCCAGCTGCGCGGGCTCGTGGAAATGGAAAAGGAGCTTTCAAAGAAGGGGCTTCTGAACCTCGACGAGGATCTTTTGCGCCGCGCGAAGGAGGCCGGTTTCACCGACCTCCAGATTTCGGAAATCTGCGGCACGAAAATCCGCAACATAAAGCAGCTTCGCAAGGAGTTCGGAATAAACACGGTCTACCGCCTCGTGGACACCTGCGCCGCGGAGTTCAAGGCGGTCACCCCCTACTACTATTCGACCTACGGGGTCGAGGGCGAAATAATGCCTTCGGACAAGAAGAAGGTGATGATAATCGGCGGCGGCCCCAACAGGATAGGGCAGGGGATAGAGTTCGACTACTGTTGCGTGCACGCGGCTTTCGCCCTGCGCGAAGCCGGCTACGAGACGCTCATGATAAATTCCAACCCCGAGACCGTCTCCACCGACTACGACACCTCCGACAGGCTGTACTTTGAGCCGCTCACGCTCGAAGACGTTTTGGAGGTCTACAATCAGGAGAAGTGTTGGGGGGCGATAGTGCAGTTCGGCGGGCAGACGCCGCTCAACCTCGCGTCGGAGCTCAAGGCGAACGGCGTGAACATAATCGGAACTTCCCCTGAGTCAATAGACGCCGCGGAAGACCGTCAGATTTTCAAAAGGATTCTCGAAAAGCTCGGATTGAAGCAGCCCGTCAACGCCACCGCCACCACCCCCGAGGAGGCGTACGAGCTCGCGGGGCAGATCGGCTTCCCGATACTTTTGCGCCCGAGCTTCGTGCTCGGCGGCAGGGGAATGTTCATCGTCTACGAGATGGAGGAGATGAAGCGCGTCATACGCGAGGCGTTCGACGCCGCCCCCGGCAAGCCCGTGCTGCTCGACAAGTTCCTCGAGGACGCCATAGAGCTCGACGTGGACGCCATAAGCGACGGCGAGACCACCGTAATCGGCGGAATGCTGGAGCACATCGAATACGCGGGCGTCCACTCCGGCGACGCGGCTATGGTGATTCCGCCGCACACTCTCCAAAAGAACATTCTCGAAGAGGTGAGAAGCGCGACGTACGCGCTCGCGAAGGAGCTGAAAGTCGTCGGGCTGATGAACGTCCAATACGCCATAAAAGGCGGCGAGCTCTACCTCATCGAGGTCAACCCGAGGGCGTCGCGCACGATTCCCTTCATATCAAAGGTCATAGGCGTGCCGCTCGCGAAGCTCGCCGCGCGCGTTATGGCGGGCGAGAAGCTGAAGGATTTGGGGTTCACCAAAGAGGTCGTGCCCGACTATATCGCGGTGAAGGAGAGCGTATTCCCGTTCGTGCGCTTTCTGGGCTCGCAGATAATGCTCACCCCCGAAATGCGCTCCACAGGCGAGGTCATGGGGCTCGACACGTCGCTTGGCATGGCGTTCGCCAAGAGCCAGATGGCGGCGCAGCCGGGCCTGCCGACTTCCGGCAACGTCTTCATCTCCGTCAAAGACCACGACAAGGAGGCGGGCGCGTCCGTCGCAAAATCCTTCCACGAGCTCGGCTTCAAGATTTTCTCCACCGCCGGAACCGCGGCGTTCCTCGCCTCGAAAGGCATTCCCGTCACCAAGACCTTCAAGCTGAGCGAGGGCGCGCGCCCGAACGTCGTGGACATGATAAAGAACGGGCAGATGCAGATAATAGTCAACACCCCTTCCGGAATGAATCCGCGCCTCGACGAAAACAGGATCCGCGAAGAGGCGCTGCTCGGGCGCGTCTGCATGATAACCACCATCATGGGCGCGTACGCGGCCATACAGGGAATAAAGGCGCTCAAAGGGCAGCCCCTGAACGTCAAGAGCTTGCAGGAGTACGGCGAGATAATGCGCAAAAAGCGCGCCGCGCTCGGGGACATTTAGCGCGGATTTTGCCGCGCGTCCCCTTACGGAAGCCGCCGCCGCGCCGATAAGATAACGGAATGAATGCGAGAAAATTTCAGAAGACTCTCGAGTCGATTTTGAGGGACGATTCGCGGTACGCCGCGGGCGCCTACGTGTTCGTCCGCATGGCTCTCGACTTCACCGTAAAGCGGCTGTGCTCGATGAACCCGTCGCGCAAGGAGAGGCACGTGTCCTCAAAGGAGCTTTTGGAGGGCATAAGGCTGTTCGCGCTCGAAACGTTCGGGCCGATGGCGCTGCCGCTCTTCGAGGAGTGGGGGGTGCGCTCGTGCCTCGACTTCGGGCAGATAGTGTTCAACCTCGTTGACGCGCGGGCGCTCACCAAGACGGATGAGGACAGGCTCGAGGATTTCGCCGGCGGGTACGATTTCAAGGAGGCTTTCGCGGCGCCGTTTTTGCCGCAAAAAAGGAAAATTTGACATGCGCGGATTGGAAATAAAAAATCTCACGGTAGAAGTCGCCGGAAAGAGGGTTGTGGACGGCATGAACCTGTCGGCGCCTTCCGGCGAAGTCCACGCGATAATGGGCCCCAACGGGACGGGCAAGAGCAGCCTTTCCAAGGCGGTCGCCGGCCATCCCGAATACAGGATAACGGGGGGCGAGGTTTTGCTCGACGGCGAAAACATCGTAGGGCTTCCGCCCGACGAAATCGCCCGCAGGGGTTTTTTTCTCGGCTTCCAATACCCCGTGGAAATCCCCGGGGTCAGCATAGCGAACTTCATCCGCGCCTGCCTTTCGGCTCGCCTGCCCGAGGGCGAGACCCTCAATCCGGTAGAGTACTACAAGCGGCTGCACGCCAAGATGGACGAGCTCAAAATGGACAGGGGATTTACGGCGCGCAGCGTCAACGACGGGTTCAGCGGCGGCGAGAAAAAGAGGTGCGACATCCTCCAGATGCTGATGCTCGAGCCCAAGTTCGCCATACTCGACGAAACCGACAGCGGGCTCGACATCGACGCGCTGAAAATAGTGTCCGAGGGCGTTAATTCCGCGCGCTCGCCGGATCGCGGAATGCTGCTTATCACTCATTACCACCGGCTGCTCGAATACGTGAAGCCCGACGCCGTGCACGTCATGAGCGGCGGGAAGATAGTGCGCAGCGGCGGGCCGGAGCTCGCCGTGGAGCTCGAGCAAAAAGGGTACGACTGGATCAAGGGGCCCGTGCGATGAGCGATGGCGCGGCAAACCGCGGGGATCTGAACCTCGACAGGTCTTCCGGAGACTTCCATTACGCCGAGGACTACGCGTACGACGCGGGCGTGGGTCTGAATGCCGACGTGGTGCGCTACATTTCGAAAGTCAAGGGCGAGGATCCGTGGCTTCTCGAATTTCGCCTGAAAGCACTCGAACAGTTTGAAAAGATGAAAAATCCGACGCACTGGGCGTCGAAGAAGCTCGACGAGCTCGACTTTTCAAAAATCAGGTACTATCTCGCCAAGGGCGAAAAGCGGCGCAAGTCGTGGGACGAGGTTCCCGAGGACGTCAAGATGACTTTCGAGCGGCTCGGAGTGCCGGAGCAGGAGAGGGCGTTTCTGGCGGGAGTGGAGGCGCAGTTCGATTCGGAGTCGGCGTATTCCAATATGAAGGCGCACCTCGAAAAGGACGGCGTGATTTTTGTCGACTCCGCCGAGGGGCTGAAGAAATACCCCGAGATTTTCAGAAAGTATTTCGGAAAGATAATCCCGATTACCGACAACAAGTACAGCGCTCTCAACTCCGCGGTGTTTTCGGGCGGGAGCTTCATCTACGTCCCGAAGGGCGTCAAGGTCAAACAGCCGTTGCAGGCGTATTTCAGAATCAACGCCGAGAGTTTCGGTCAGTTCGAGCGCACCCTGATAATAGCCGACGAGGGCGCGGAGCTCATGTATATGGAAGGATGCACCGCCCCGCGCTTCGAGACCGGCACGCTCCACTCGGCGGTAGTGGAGCTCGTTGCGCTCAGGGGCGCGAAGATACAGTACGTGACGGTTCAGAACTGGTCGGACAACGTTTTCAACCTCGTCACCAAGCGCGGAATGGCGGAGGAGGACGCGCAGATAAGGTGGGTCGACTGCAATATCGGAAGCGGAATCACAATGAAGTACCCCGCGGTGGTTCTGCGCGGCGAGCGCGCGAGGGGCGAGGTCATTTCCATCGCCCTCGCCAATTCGGGGCAGCACCAGGACACGGGCGCCAAAATGATACATCTGGCCGACGGCACGACCTCCAACATTCTCTCGAAGTCGGTGAGCGTCTCCGACGGCAGGGCGTCGTACAGGGGGCTGGTGCACATGTCGGTCTCGGCGAAGAACTGCCGCAACAAGACGGAATGCGACGCGCTTCTGATAAATTCAAACTCGCGCACAGACACGTATCCGGCGATAGTGTGCTCCGGCTCGACCAACAGCGTCCAGCACGAGGCGAGCGTCTCAAAGCTCGACGAGGAGCAGATCTTCTACATGCGCCAGCGCGGGCTGGGAGAGGCCGAGGCCGTCAGCCTGTCGGTCAACGGGTTTGTCAACGACCTCGTGAAGGAGTTCCCGCTCGAGTACTCCGTGGAGCTCAGGCGGCTCATCGAACTTGAAATGGAGGGCTCGGTGGGATGAGCGAAGGGCTTTTGAAAAGAATTTCCGACGCGGCAAAGGCGAAGTTTCAGGACATTCCCTTTCCGTCGCGCAAGGACGAATATTGGCGGTTTGCCGACCTCGAGGCGTGGTCGGCAGATTCCCTGCTGCCGTATTTTGCGGGCAGGCCTACCGAGGAGGGCTGCAACGGGGCGTTCGAGGATCTTGAGTTTGACGAGGGGGGCGGCGGCGGATTCGCGACGCTCTTCGACGGGCAGCTTGTGGACGCCGACGTTCCGCGCGGTGCGGAAATTTATTCGGCGGGGGCGGCGGCGGAGAAATTTCCGGAGGCCGTCGAAAAGTTCCACTCGATGCGCGGCGGGAAGTTCGACGCGCTCAATTCCACGCGCCCCGACGCGGGCATTCTGATTCGCGTGGGCGACGGGGAGTCGGCGGAGCTGAGCCTCAAAATAATTTCCAAGCTGCCGGTTTCGATAGCGGGCGTCTGCGTTCTGCTCGGCAGGGGTTCGCGGCTCGCGCTGCGCAAGACGAACCTCGCGTTCGGCGGGAGCTTTTCGGCTCTCAAATGCGGCTATTTTCTCGCGGAGGGCTCGAAGCTCGAACTCGCCTCTCTCAAATATTCGAGCAAATACGCGCTCTGCTACGAGAGGGAGGATTTCGATTTGGACGCGGGCGCGGAAGCTGTAGACGCCGTCGCGCTCGCGGCGGAGGGGCACTCGCGCCAGGAGCGCAATTTTGCCCTCGCCCAAAACGCCCGGGCTGATTCTCGCATATTCGCGCTCGCCGAATCGGACGCCGTCCGCGACATCCGCACGTCGCAAATCCACGCCGAGCCCGGCGCGCAGAGCAATATCGAAGTGCGCGCCGCCCTCGGGGGGCTGGCGGGGCTCGCGTTCACGGGGCTGATAAGGGTGGGGGAGAGGGCTGTCAAAACGCGCTCGTACCAGTCGTGCAGGTCGCTGATGCTCTCGGATACGGCGAGGTCCCAGGCTTCCCCGATACTCGAAATATCGTGCAACGACGTCGCGTGCTCGCACGGATGCACGGTGTCGAAGCCTTCGGACGAGCAGATGTTTTACATGATGCAGCGCGGGCTCGGGCTCGGCGACGCGGAGTCGCTCATTGTGCGCGGCTTTGCGGAGACGAGCTTTGAAAGGATTTCCGACAGGGAGCTCGTCGAAAAGTGGCTCGGAAGGCTGTTCGCTTAGGCGCCCGCCCGTTTTCCGCCGCCCGAAAAAAACTTTTATTCGGGCGGCGTGTCGGTATAATTTCGGCATGAGAAATTTTTGGGGAGCTTTGGCGTTTTTTGCCGCGTCGGCGGCGCTGGCGGCGTCCGGCGGCGCGTTTTCTTCGGCGTTCGAGGCCCCGCGGGGCTCGGAGGGCTCGCGTTGGCAGAGGGCGGATTCGGGCAATTCGCCGCGGAGCGGCGCGGAAGAAGCCCGCAAAAATCCGAAAACCGCCGCCCCGAAATCCGGAGGGTCGCGGTGGCAGGCGGGCGGCGGAAACGGCGCGGCTGCGGAAAAGTCCGGCGGCGCGAAGTCGGGCGGATTCTTTTCCGCGCCTCCGGACTCAAAAGGTTCGCGCTGGCAGCGCGGCGGGGGAGAGCCGGCGGGGAAGGCGTATCTGGTGTGCGCGTTAAAATTGGAGGGCGCGGTGTCGAAGCCTCAGGCGGAGTTTGTCGCGCGGGCGGCTGCCGCGGCGTCCGCAAATGGGGCTGACGCGTTGATAGTGGATATGAACACCCCGGGCGGAGACCTTGGTTCGACCCTCGAAATCATGGAGACCCTCTCGGGCTTCGGCGGGCTGACCGTCTGCTACGTCAACCCCGACGCCATAAGCGCGGGTTCGTTCATCGCCATAGCGTGCGACAAAATTTTCTTTTCCCCCAAGGGCGTCATGGGCGCGGCCGAGGCGGTCGGGGCTGGCGGCGGCGACATCCAGGAGTCTATGAAGCGCAAGGTGACGTCTTTCATAGGCGCGAAGGTGCGCGCCGTAGAGCCGTCCGGAAATCCGCGCCGCGCGGCCGTGCAGCGCGCTATGAACGATCCCGATTTCGAGCTCGAAATCGGCGGGCGGATTATAAAAAAGAAGGGCGAGCTGCTGACCTTGACGGCTTCGGAGGCGGCGGAGGAGATAGGCGGCGCGCCGCTGCTCTCCGACGGAACGGAGGCTTCCCTCGAGGCCGTGGCGAAAAAAATTTCCGGAGGCGCGCCGTTTGAAATTGAAATAATTGAGAGGACGTGGGCGGATTCCTCCGCGATATTCGTATCGTCTATTGCGCCGCTGCTCTTCGGGATAGCGATTTTCCTCGTCGTAATGGATTTGAAGGGAGGGGGAATCGGCATTTTGGCGGCGGTCGGGTTCGGCATAGCGGTCTGCGCGTTTCTGGGAATGAATATGTCGGGGCTTGCGGGATACGAGGGCATTTTGATTTTCGCGGCGGGCGCGGCGCTGATCGCGCTCGAAGCCGCATTTTTCCCGGGCGCTTTGATTCCTTCCGTTTTGGGAGCCGCGGCGATTCTGGCCGCCGCCGTCTGGATGTTCGGGGAAATCCCCTCGGGGGAAGTCGGCTGGGAAAAGTGGAGGGAGGCCGCCGCAACGGGCATTTTCGAGGGGATAACGCGGCTCGGGATAAGCGTGTGCGTGGCGGCTCTGTGCGCCGCGGCATTGGGCAGGTATTTTGAAAGGGCTCCGCTCTTCGGGAGGCTCGTGCTGAAACCGTGCGCCGACGGCAACGCCGATTCGCGCGGGGCGGCGGGCCCCGCGCGTTCCGGAATGCGCGCCCTGCAAGTCGGCGACGTCGGGGTTTGCCTCACCGACCTCTCCCCGTCGGGCAGGGCGGACTTCGGCGGGACGATAGCCGACGTGCGTGCGGATTTCGGCTCGATCGCCCGCGGCGGGAAAGTCGAAATAGTATCAAAAAAAGATTTCAATTTAACGGTGAAAAAATATTCTGAAACCAAATGACGGCCATTGCCATTTTGACGATCGCGGGCGTCCTCCTGATTTTCGCCGAGACCCTGGCGATGTGGGGGGCGTTCTTCGCGGCGGGCGCGCTCGCGTTCGCGGGGGCCGCGGCCGTGGCGTTTTTCGAATTCGGCGCGTGGGCTTCGGCGGGCGTTGGCGCCGCGTTTCTGTTGTCGTGCGCGCTCGCGCTGGTCTTTTGGTCAAAGATAATTCCAAAGACGCGCTTTTCGCGCGAAATCTATTTGAAATCCTCCGAGAGCGGCAAGTCTCCCGCGCGCGACACCGCGGGGCTCGTCGGGCGCGAAGGGTTGGCTAAGACTCCCCTCTGCCCGTCGGGGGTCGTCGAAGTGGAAAGCGGGCTGTTCGACGCCTCGTGCGAAGACGGGCATTGCGAGGTTGGCGAAAAAATTTGCGTGGCGTCTTCCTCGCCGTTCGGCCTCAAAGTCAGAAAAATCCGAAAAGGTTTATGAATATGTCCATAATGACCATAATAATGATAGTTGTGATAATCGCGGCGATAATCGCGTTTTTCGTGGTGCTGTCGTTTATCAACACATGGCTTAAAGCCCTGCTTGCGGGGGCGCCCGTGAGCATGCTGACGCTCATCGCAATGCGCCTTCGGGGAGTCCCCTACGGAATGATAGTGGATTCGCGCATAATGGCGGTGAAGGCGGGGCTGGATCTCACGATAAACCAGCTCGAAGAGCATTACCTTGCGGAGGGTTCCCTGATACCGACAATACAGGCGCTCATAGCCGCCGAAAAGGCCGGCATGGACTTGACTTGGAAGCAGGCGTGCGCCATAGACCTCGCGACAAAAGGGACGGGCAAGACGGTGGTGGAGGCGGTGAGAACCTCCATCAACCCGAAAGTCATAGACTGCCCCAATCCCAATTCGGGTCGCAAGTCCATAGACGGCGTCGCAAAGGACGGCATACAGGTCAAGGTACGCGCGCGCGTGACGGTGCGCACAAACCTCGAAAGGTTCGTGGGCGGCGCGCAGGAGGAAACCATCATCGCGCGCGTCGGCGAGGGCATAGTCACGACCATCGGGTCGGCGGACACCTACAAGTTCGTCCTTGAACACCCCGACAGAATTTCAAAAGTCGTCCTCGAGCGCGGCTTGGACTCCGGAACGGCATACGAAATCCTCTCGATAGACATCGCCGACGTCGACGTGGGCGAGAACATCGGCGCCAAGCTGCAGGAGGCGCAGGCAATCGCCAACAAGAACATGGCGCAGGCGCAGGCGGAAATCCGCAGGGCGGCGGCGGTCGCCGCCGAGCAGGAGATGCGCGCGAAGGTCGTGGACATGAGGGCGAAAGTCGTGGAGGCGGAGGCTCAGGTTCCGCTGGCGCTCGCAGAATCGCTGCGCAGCGGCAACATGGGCTTCATGGACTACTACAAGATGAAGAACATTCAGGCCGACACCGCCATGCGCGAAAACATATCCTCCGACAAGCCCAAGAAGTAGCAGCCGATGGACACGCTTTTCGAGCTCCTGCCGGTTCTGATCTTCCTGCTGTTCGCGGCGGCCAATTTCGCGCGCTCTTCCAAACAAGGCGGCGCCGCTCCGAATCCGCGCGATCCCGGGCGCGCGGATTCCGGAGAAGAGGACGAGGATTTCGACGCCGCGCGCCGGATGGTGGAAGAGCTCAAAAGGCGCGCGCGGGGCGGCGGCGGGGATTTTCCGCGCACTCTCGGCGGAGAGCCGCTCGTTTTCGAGTCCGGCGAAAATCCGGACGGGGAGGAAGCCGAAATTTTTGAGGAGGAATTTGGCGAGCCCGCGGAATCCGCGCGCGCGCCAGCCGCGGTTCCATCCGAAGCTTCCGGCGGTTTCGGCGGCGCCGATTCCGCGCCCTATGCGGACTATCGCGAAAGGCTCAGGGAAGTAGAGGAGTCCGACGCCTACAAGATGAAAGTTCCGGCGCATTTCGCGGAGCCGAGGCGGGATTTCGGCGGAGAGGGCTCCTTTGAAGTGGGCGGAGATTTCGGGCGGGACGCCTTCGGAGCCCGCGCCGCGTTTGGCGTGCGGCTCGAAGGCGGCGAGGATCTTCGCCGCGCGTTCGTTCTCTCCGAAATAATCTCAAAACCTCTCGCGCTGAGGCCGCGGGACGAAAGGCTGTCGGCATGGTGATATCAAAGGGCGAACTCAAACTCATAACCTCCGCGCGCTGCGGCCTGCCGCACGACCTGCTCGGAATGCACAAGTGCAGGGGCGGAATCGTCGTCCGCGCCTACGTAGTAAACGCCAGAAGCTGCAAGCTCGTCGATTTGCGCAAGCCTTCCTCCGCGCCGGCGGAAATGGAAAAGCTCGACCCGTCGGGATTTTTCGAGCTCTTCATAAAGGGCGCGCGCAAGCCGTTCCCGTACCGGTTCAGAGTCGAGCGGTACGACGGAAGGATAGACGAGTTCGCCGATCCCTATTCGTTTCCTCCGACCCTGTCCGAAGGCGAGCTCTACCTTTTCGGCAAGGGCGACGACAGAAAGGTTTACGAGCACCTCGGCTCCCGCATTCTCGAAATCGGCGGAGTGCGCGGCGCGGCGTTTGCGGTATGGGCGCCCACCGCGCGCCGCGTGAGCGTCGTAGGCGACTTCTGCGAGTGGGACGGCAGGTACTTTCAGATGCGGCCGCTCGGCTCGTCGGGCGTCTGGGAGATCTTCATTCCCGGGCTCGGCGACGGCGCGAAGTACAAGTACGAAATCCTCGCCGCAAAAGGCGGCGCGCCTTTCCTGAAATCCGACCCCTACGCCGCGCGCTTCGAGCCGCCGCCGAACAACGCCTCGGTTGTATGCGACCTCTCCGGCTACGAATGGGGGGACGGCGAATGGATGCGCCGCCGCGCCGAAACCGACTGGTCAAAGCGCCCGGTCTCCGTCTACGAGGTTCACTTGGGCTCGTGGAAGCGCGTGCCCGAGGACGGCTTCCGCCCTCTCACGTACGTCGAAATCGGCGAACAGCTCGCGGAGTACTGCCGCGAAATGCACTTCACACACGTGGAGTTTATGCCGCTTTCCGAATACCCGTTCGAGGGGTCGTGGGGATACCAAGTGACGGGCTTTTACGCGCCCACCCACAGGTACGGCACGCCGCGCGAATTTATGCGTATGGTGGACATTCTCCACCGGAACGGAATCGGCGTGATAATGGACTGGGTGCCCGCGCACTTCCCGCGCGACGCGTTCGCGCTCGCGGGATTTGACGGATCGTGCCTCTACGAGCACGAAGACCCGCGGCTCGGGGCGAATCCCGACTGGGGGACGCTCTGCTTCAACTACGGCCGCAGCGAAGTCGCAAACTTCCTGTTGGGCAGCGCGCTCGCGTGGCTCGACCGCTTCCATATAGACGGGCTGCGCTTCGACGCCGTGGCCTCGATGCTGTATCTGAACTTCTCGCGCGAGAGCTGGATTCCCAACAAATACGGCGGGAGCGAAAACATAGAGGCGATAGAATTTCTGAAGCGCGTCAACGAAATCGTCCACTCGGAGCACGCCGGCGCGATTACCGTCGCCGAGGAGAGCACGACTTTTGCGGGCGTCACGAAGCCGGTAGCCGAGGGCGGGCTCGGGTTCGACTTCAAGTGGAATCTCGGCTGGATGCACGACACGCTCGACTATCTTAAAGAGGATCCGATAAACCGGAAGTACCACCACAACAAGATGACTTTCCCGTCGATGTTCCAGTTCACGGAAAAGTTTATGCTCGTCTATTCCCACGACGAAGTGGTGCACGGCAAGAGCCCGATGGTCGGCAAGATGGGCTCTGGCTACTGGGACGACAAAATAGCGACTCTCCGCGCCCTCTACGCCTACATGTGGATGTGGCCCGGAAAGAAAACCCTTTTCATGGGCGACGAGATCGCGCAGGGGCACGAATGGCGGTATGACGAGTCTCTCGAATGGTCGCTGCTGAAATACATTCAGCACGAGGGCGTGCGCAGGGTCGTATCGGACGCGGCAAAACTGTATCTCGAAGACCCGAAGCTCGCCGAAAACGACTTCAATCCGATAGGATTCGAGTGGATAAACGCCGACGACGGCGACAACAGCGTTTTTTCTTTTTTGCGCTTCGGCAGCGACGGCAAAAAGCGCTACGCCGTGGCAAGCAATTTTACGCCCGTGGAATTGCGCTCTTATCGCCTCGGCCTCCCGTGCGGCGGAGAGTGGAAAGAGGTTTTGAACACCGACGCCGCCTGCTACGGTGGAGGCGGCAGGGGAAATATGGGCAGGGTTTTTGCGCAAAAGCGGAAGGCCGCGAACTTCCGATCATACGGCTGCGACCTCGTGCTCCCGCCGCTCTCGACAATAGTTTTGTCAAACGATTCGGAAGAATAGCCCCCGCGTTCGGTTCCCGCGCCGGCCGATTTTCCGCCGCGCGGTAGCGGCGCAAAGCGGACGTTTTTCGCAATCGCCTTCCAGCCGGCGCAAACGGCATACGGGGCATCTTGCGGACATTTGACCATTCTCCGCAATGCCGAGGCCGCAAACATTGTCGGCGCTTGCGGCGTCGCCGCCGTTGAGGGGAACTTGTCTTTGCTCCCGTTATTCCGCTTTGCGCCCGTTATTCCGCGGCGAGGCGGCGTTCGCGCAAACGAAGCGCCCATTGCCGGGGCAAATCCGCCTCCGGCAAAACGCTATCCGGCATCGGGGAAGACGGCAAGAGCCTTAGAGGTCTACGGAGCGGTAGGCGGCCACGAGCTTTTCGTCTCCGGCTTTCGACCAGTCGCTCTGCCCGTGCTCCATGCCTATTATTCCGCGGTATCCCTTGTCCCAAATGTGCTTGAATACGTTTTTGTAGTTGATTTCGCCGGTCGTGGGCTCGTTGCGCCCGGGCACGTCGCCGACTTGGAAGTACGCTATTTCGTCCCACGCCTCGTCCATGTTGGGAATCAGGCACCCTTCGGTAATCTGCTGGTGGTAGAGGTCGTCGAGAATTTTGCAGTGTTTGCTGCCGACCGCCTTGCACAGCGCGTACGCCTGCGGAATGCGTTTCAGCCAGAGGCTCGGGTGGTTCTTTATGTTAAGGGGTTCGAGAACTATCGTCGGCCCGTTGTTCTTTTCGAGAACTTCGCAGATGCGCTTCAAGTGGTCGGCGACATTGGCGAACTGGTATTCGTATTCGAGGCTCGGGTCTTCGAGCCCGGGAACCACCGTGCACCACTTGGCGTTGACCCTCTTTGCGAGCTCGCAGACGTTCTTCATTTTGTCGGCCCAGTATTCGCGGCAGGCCTGGGGGTCGCGCTGGCGCTTTTTCATGTCGATGCGGTTGCCTGTCATGGAGGCGTTGTTCCATTCGGCGTGGGCGACGAACACCCCCATCTCCATGCCGAGCTTTTCCATTGTCTTGGCGATGGCGTCCTGGACTTCTCGCGGGCGGCCGGGCATTCCGTTGTCTTCGAGCGCCCTGAAGCCCCTGTCGTAGAAATAGCGGATTTTGTCTTCGGGCGACATTCCCTTGCATGTTTCGCGCATTTGCCCGAGGTTCGGGGCGAATTTGCACTTGAACGCGGGATCCTTTCCTCCCGACTGGGCGAAGGTTGCGGCGGGGGCTGCGGCCGCGCCGCAGACGGCGGCGAAAGCGGTCTTGGTGAAATCTCTTCTGTTCATGATATGTATAATTGCGTTTGGATTGGTTGTTTAAAATTCGAGTATCTCCCGTTTTGCCCCGCAATGCAATTTTTTTTTGACGCGGCGCGCGGGTTTTCGGCGGCGTCGCCCCGCGAATTTGCTTGCATAGGGGCGGAATCGGCGGATATATGTCTTTTATGAAGCGTATAATTTTATCGGTTTTCGCGGCTCTCGCCCTCGGCGGGTGCGCATTTTCGGACGGCGGCGACGGCGCGCGCCCCGAACGCCGCAACGTGGCGGTCCAAGCGTATTCGATGCACAAGATTACGCTCGTCCAGACGCTCGAAAAGCTCAAAGGCGCGGGCATCGACGGCATAGAGCTGTTTCCCGGACAAAAGCTTGGAGGCAAGTATCCTGACGCCAAGGTCGGCCCGTCGCTGAACGCCGAACAGATGGCGTACCTCAAACAAATCCTCAAAGACGCGGGGATAAAGCCCGTGAGCTTCGGCGTCACCGGAGGGGGGAGCGAAAAGAACATAGAGGCCATTTGCAGATTTGCCAAAGAGTTGGGCATAACCCGCGTGCTCACCGAAGATCCGGTCGCCTCGTGGGAGATTTGGGACAGGGTCGGCAAAAAGTACGGGGTTACTATGTGCGTCCACCACCACGCCAAAGACAGCGCGAACCAGTACTACGACGCCGACCTCGTAAAGAGGTACGCCTCGCGCTACGATAACGTTAAGGCGAATCCGGACGTCGGGCATTTGAGCCGCTGCGGAATCGACCCCGTCGGGAATCTGAAAATCCTCGAGGGCGAAATAGGCTCCATACACTTCAAAGACCAGAAGGAGTTCGGCAACCCGAGCAACCAATGCGTGCCGCTCGACGAGGGGAAACTCGGGGTCGGCAAAATGCTGGCGGAGCTCGACAGGCAGGGCTACGGCGGCTTCCTCGTGATAGAGTACGAGGCCGACTGGGACAACAATCTCCCGCAAATAAAAAAGTGCGTCGAATACCTGCGCTCGCACTGATACGCTTCAACATCCAACCTTTTTAAAGACATGAAAAAATTTGCGATATTGCTTTCACTTGCGACGGCGCTCGCCATGCCGCTCGCCGCGCCCGCGGCGCAAAAACACCGCAAAATAGCGGTGCAGACCTACACCTTCCGCAATTTTACGCTCGAGAAGACCCTCGACATGCTCAAAACGCTTCCGATAGACGGGGTGGAGTGCTATCCCGGGCAGACACTCAGCGACAAGTTCCCGAACGTAAAGGTGGGCCCCGGAATGCCAAAGGAGGCGCGCGAATACATGAAAAAGCTTTTCGCGGATTCGGGGCTGAAAATGGTCGCCTTCGGCGTCGTCGGCAGCGACTCCACCAAGACCGAAAAGGACATAGATGCGGTCTGCGAATTCGCCAAAGAGATGGGCGCCGATAGGGTGCTAACCGAAAACCCCGTCGCTCGCTTCCCGGTATGGGACAGGGTCGGCAAAAAGCGCGGCATTAAGATGTGCGTGCACCACCATTCGATGACGAGCCGCAACCAGTACTGGGATCCCGACACCCTCGCGAAATATTCGGCCGGATACGAAAACGTGAGCGCCAACCCCGACATCGGCCACTGGTCGCTCTGCGCAATAGAGCCGATCGGTGCGCTGAAAAAGCTCGAGGGCAAATTCGCGTCGCTGCACTTCAAGGACCAAAAGGAATTCGGCGTTCCCAAAAACCAGTGCGTAGTTCTCGGCACGGGCGCTTTCGACATGAAGGGCATCCTCGCGGAGTTGGACAGGCAGGGTTTCGACGGCTTTCTCACGCTCGAGAACGAAAATATCCCCTCCGATCCGCTGCCCACGATAAAAGCGTGCGTGGACTACCTCCGCGCGCATTGAGGCGCGGCCCATATTCCAAGTAGGCGTGCGGCGCCCGCCTCTGAAAGGGCGCGGCGCGCGCCGAAGAAGTCAAATCCCGCAGGGCGACGGCTTTGCCTGCCGTTGCAATAATTTCCGCGCGCGATTTTTGAAAGCGGAGCTTTTCCAATGGGAGGAAACTCCGCCCGCTTTTAAGAGAGAGTTTCTCCCTGAAAACCGCGACCGCGTTTAAACGGAATTTACGCGGGTTCGACGAAGACGTTTTTCTCAATGCCGTCTATGGTTATGCGCAGCTTTTCGGGGGCTTTCGCGCCGGCCGCCTTTTGGATTTTTTCCTCCGGCTTTTTGAGCTCGAAAGCCGAGCGGGGCTTCTTGTAGAGATCTTCGAGCTGTTGGGGAAACATGGCGTAGATTACGCAGTGCTCGTCGTCGTCCTTTATGCCCTTTTCGCGCAGAGCCTTGCGCAGGTCATCCATGCCGGGCTTTTTGAGGTCTGCGGGGCGGCAGTCGATCGGGTCTTTCTTGGCCTTTTCCTGCGCGAGCTTGCGGACTTCCGGGTCGACGGGGGCGGGCGTGCGTCCGTAGTAGCCGAGGGCGATGTCCATCGCTTGCGGCGTGAACATCTTCCAGCGGCCAAATTTGACGTTCATCATCGCCTGGGTGCCGACGATCTGAGAAGTCGGCGTGACGAGCGGAATCCAGCCGAGCTTTTCGCGCACGTAGGGGACTTCCGCAAACACTTCGTCGAACTTGTCCTCCATGTTCTGCTCTTTGAGCTGCACGCGGAAGTTGGAGAGCATTCCGCCGGGGACCTGATAGACGAGGGCGTCGGTGTCTATTACCTCGTTTTTGAGCGCTGTGTAGAAGCCGAGCTTGTCGTAGACCCCCTGGAAGTACTTGCGCAGTTCGGCGAGCTTTTCGAGGTCGTAATCCGGGCGGCGCGGGTTGTTTTCGAGCATCGCCATCATGCGGGCGGTATCCGGCTGTCCGGTTCCGTTGGCAAACGGCGAAATGGAGGTGTCCACGCAATCTACGCCGGCGTCGATTGCCATGCAGTAGGTGGGCGCGCCCATTCCGGCGGTCTCGTGCGTGTGCAGAATCACGGGAACTTTTATGTTTGACTTCAATCCCCTGACGATTTCCGCCGCGACATACGGGGGGATCAGCCCCGCCATATCCTTGATTACTACCGCGGAGCAGCCCATTTCTTCGAGTTCGCAGCCCATGCGGACAAAGCTCTCGACGGTGTGCACGGGGCTGCGGGTGTAGCAGATTGTACCGTGCGCCTCCTTGCCGGCGCTCTTGACCGCATTGATGGAGCACTCCATGTTGCGGGTGTCGTTGAGCGCGTCGAAGATTCTAAAAATGTCCATTCCGTGCTTGGCGGAGGCGCGGACGAACGCCTCCACAACGTCGTCCGGAAAGTGCGAGTACGCCACTATGTTCTGCCCCCTGAACAGCATCATGTGCTTAGTCTTGGGGCACGCCTTTTTGAGGGCGTCGAGCCTGTCGAAGGGAAATTCGCCGAGGAAGCGCAGCCCCGCGTCGATGGAGGCCCCTCCCCACGTCTCGAGGGCGTTGAAACCGATGCTGTCGAGAATCGGGCATGCTGGGAGCATCATGGAAGTCGGCATGCGGGTCGCCGCGAGCGACTGGTGTCCGTCGCGCAGGACGGTGTTGTTGAAGACTACGGGTTTGTTTGTTGCCATATTTCAGTATTCTTTCTTTTGATCCGACCGCGACTCTGGCGTTCCGAAATAATTTTTTAAAATTCTGCGGGGTTTTGACAAAGCTTGCAAAAGTTTAAAAAACTACCATCGGTTGTATCGGATTATATTTGCGAATTGTAAAATAGGGGTAAAATCGCCCGCGATTTCAAGAAAAAACTGCCTATGAAAGTCTACCTGCGCACATACGGGTGCCAAATGAACGAGCGGGACTCGGAGCACATAGCGGCGGATTTCGCCGGCCGCGGCTGGGAGATCTCCGCTTCTCCCGACGATGCCGACGCGATAATCGTAAACGCATGTTCCGTGCGCGAACAGGCGGAGCTGAAAGTCGTCGGGCTTTTGGGCAGGCTGATTTCGGCGCGGCTGGCGCGGCCGCGCGGAGGATTGCCCGCAATAGGCCTCATAGGGTGCATGGCGCAGAACTTCGGCGCGAAAATCGTGTCCAAATTCCCGGAGATAGACTTTGTGGCGGGTTCCCGCAAAACGGCCGCAGTTCCCGACATCGCCGAGGAAATCGTCCGCAGGAGGCTCGCCGGAAAGGGGCACCCGCCTTTGCCCGAGGGAATGGGCAGGCGCACGGCGAGGTTTTCCGACGCCTTTGTGGACGTCTCCGACGACCCCTCCGATTTTTTGAAAATCGACAAGCACCTCTCGGCTCCGCCGAGCGCGCTGGTATCCGTAATGCAGGGCTGCCAGATGAACTGTTCGTACTGCATCGTCCCGAAAGTGCGCGGCGCGCAACGCTCGCGGCCGATGGCGGACATACTGCGGGAGATCGAACGCCTCGCGGAGCGCGGCACGCGGGAGGTCACCCTCCTGGGGCAGGTCGTCAACGCCTACGGGCGGGAATTTCCGCGGGAGGGCGGCATCTCCAACTTCGTGAGGCTCTTGCGCGCGATAAACGAAATCGGGGGAATAGAGCGCATAAGGTTCACTTCGCCGCACCCGTCGTATTTTTCCGACGAGCTGATAGACTCCTACGGATCTCTCGAAAAGCTTTGCGAATACGTTCACCTGCCTCTGCAATCGGGCAGCGACGCGGTCCTCAAAAAAATGAACCGCCCCTACCGCGCCGGCAGGTTTCTGGACATAGTTTCGCGCCTGAGGAAGCGCGTTCCGAACATATCCGTGTCAACCGACATAATCGTGGGGTTCCCGGGCGAGACGGAGGAGGACTTCGAGCTCACGCGATCTGCGTTCCGCGAAGCCGGCTTCGACATGGCTTTCATTTTCAGGTACAGCCCGCGCGCGGGCACGCCGAGCGCCGAAATGCCCGACGACGTTCCGGAGGAGGAAAAGCGGCGGCGCAACGCCGAACTGTTGGGCGAGCTCGAAAAGACTTCGCGCGCGTACAATGATTCCCTTGTCGGAAGCGTGCAGGAGGCGCTCGTCGAAGGCCCCGCGCGGAGGGGAGAGGGCGTCATGATGGGCAGGACGCGCACGCACAGAAAAGTCCTGTTCAGGGCTCCCGAAAGTCTCGCGGGCAGCCTCGCGCGCGTAAGGATATTATCGGCAACCGCGACCGCGTTGGAAGCGGAATTGGCCTGAGAGCGCCCCGCTTCTTTGCCGGTTTCGGCGGGCGCGGGAAATTTGCGCGTTGAATATTTCCGAAAATCCCCTAAACTTTTAAATGTTGCACCAAAAAATTCCGCCGAAACGGAGGGGTAAAATGAAATCTATTTTGAAGGCCGTTTGCGCGCTGGCCCCGCTCGCCGCCGCGCTGAATGCGGGAGAGCCCGAAATAAAGCCCGACGACTTCCGAAACGTATACGGAATAGCGTGGCGCGGGACTGCCGACGAAAACCTCGACTTCGCCCGCCAAATGGGCTACACCCACGTATTTTACCAGTGGGGCATGGAGCGCAACCCAAAGGCCAAGGGATTCAAGTTTTTTATAGAGTCGCCCGAATACGCGGTATATCCGCGCGTGATCGACACGACGAAAAAATATTCTCCGGAGCAAATCAGATGGTGGGAGACCAACTGTTCCCTCTTGAGCCTCGACAAACCGTTCCCGTGGAATATCGCCCCCGGGTGGCGAAGCGGCAAGGCGTTCACCGCCACGCTCGACCTCCAGCAGAAGAGGGTCATCAGGGAGATAACGGACAAGATAATAGGGCGGGTGAAGAAAATCGAGGAGCAAACCCCCGGATTTAAGTTTGCGGGGTTCGCGTGGGACGTTCCCCAGCCCGCCGGCGACTTCTGGGACGGGACGAAAGACGACTGGTTTGCGAACGGCCGCCAGGTGACGCTCGCGCACTGGACGGGAAAGGATTCGGGCGTAAGGCGCCCCGACACCGTCCACGACTATCCGACATATTCGCGCGGGCGCATGGAGTTTTACAGGCACCTCTTCGAGCGCGCGAGGGCGGAGCTCAACAAAGACGCAAAATTCATAGTCGAGCCGAGCGGCCCTTATGAGCAGTGGGTGAAATTTTTCGAATCCCCGCCGTACGGCGAAATGAAGCCCGAAGAGCGCAAAAAATATGAGGCCGACCTCGTGGCGGTTGAAGCCGCCACCGCGGATTTCGTGACGGACAAGCGGCTGTTCGCCAAGGGCACGGTAAAGCCGTCGCAGATGTGCTCGACGACGCCCAACGCTTTCGAAGAGCCCGTCTCGCGCGAGATTGCGGGGCTCGCGGCGGCCAACGGCGCGTGGACGGCGTTTTTCGGAATGCCCGAAGGCAACGGGCACACGCCCGGGTTCGGGAGCATTTCGCAGATGCCCGCGCGCCTGAAACTCGTAAAGGCCATACCCGTCTGGGAAAACATTCTAAACGTGCCGCTCGAAAAGCGCAAATGGGACGGCAAAACTTACGAGAGCCCGACGGCGCGGATTTCCTCCGGAGCCTATTCCGGCCTCCAGCCCGGAACCGACAAGCTGTTTTTCGTGTTTCTTTCGGCGGACGGAAGGGCGAAAATTCCGGAAGGGTACGAGGCGGGCCCGATATATCTCGCCGACGGCCTGTTCAGGGAGATGCGCCCGCTCTTCGACAACCCCAAAAGCTCGTACCAGCGCACTCTCCAAGACGGGCGGACGATGAAAATCGAGAACTCTGAAATAAGGCCGACAGCCTCATACATAATAAACAACGGCTATATAATGCGCCTGAAAAGGAAGGCGGAATAGGCTGCCGTTGAAAACGGCAGAGCGGAGGGGCACGGAGCCCCGCCGAACCTCGGCATTGGGAAAGCCTGCGGGACAATAGCCGCAGGCGGCGGCGCGCAAATTCGGGCGTCTTTCGCTTATATGACGCATTCAAAAAATGCGGCGGCTATCGGGCGGCGGACTTTCCGTTAACGCTTCCCCAGTCGCACATCGCGTCCAGCACGGGAATCAGCGATTCGCCCTTTTTGGTGAGCGAATACTCGACTTTCGGCGGTATCTGCGCGTAGGCTTTGCGCTCGACAATGCCGTCGGCCTCCAGTTCCCTTAGCGACGCCGCAAGCGTTTTGAAGGAAATCGTGCCGATTTTCCTTTTGAGTTCGTTGAACCTCAGAGCGGGGCCGGTTTCGACAATCCAGAACAGGATTATCATTTTGTATTTTCCGCCTATCGCCGAAAGCGTGTACCCGAAGCCCGTGTCTTCGAGCTTAACGCCAGTTTTGCTGCACAGTTTGCCGGCTTTTCTCATGCTCTACTTTTGGTTAGTATATAACAGATTTGTGCGTACTTTACAAAAATTAAAAAATCCCGTATGATAAAATCAATGAAATTTTAAATTTATGGGCGGCAAAACGCCGGAGGCCAGCCGAAAATCCGAAATTCGGCGGCGGCTCCGCGCGGCGGCGGAAGCAATCCGAACGCCCAACGCCATTTGCGGCAACTGCAACGAAAGGAAATATCATGAAAATATTGGCAATCACAGGAAGCCCGCGCAGGCATGGCAATTCGTCGAGGCTCGCGGACGAGTTTATCGCCGGCGCCGAGGAATCGGGCTGCGAGGTAATCCGCTTCGACGCGGCTTTCAAAAAAATCCACCCATGCGTAGCATGCGAAAAATGCCATAGCGGCGACGGCGGATGCGCGTTCAAGGACGACATGCAAGAGCTCAATCCGCATCTCTTGGAGGCGGACGGAGTGGTATTCGCCTCCCCCATCTACTATTACGGGATGAACTCCCAAATAAGGAGCGTCATAGACAGGTTTTACGCCAACGACGCCGCGCTGCATGTCCCGAAAAAGACGGCGCTTCTGCTGTCGTTTGCGGACGATACTTTGGAATCCGCAGAGGGCGCAATCGCTTCATACAGGGGCATGGCGAATTTTCTCGGCTGGAAAGACGCGGGGGTTGTAGCCGCAAAAGGCTGCTACGCCGCGGGCGACGTCGAAAATACGGAATTTCTGAAAGAGGCGCGCCGACTGGGAAGAAACTTCTCCAAATGACAAACGCAATCGAAAGGAATATGATATGAGAGCCGACATGAAAGAATACGCAGAGGTTGAAAATGTCGCCAGAAAATTCGCCGAAGCCGTGCGCGAAGGCAAGGGCGCGATCTGCCGCCCGTATTTTCTGGACTCCGCAAAGGTGTTCGGATACCTCGACGGAAAATACCAGGAATGCGGCGCCGACGAGTTCGCCAAGCTTCTCGACGAAATGGGCTCGGACCCCGCGCACACCGCGCGCGTGGACGTTCTGGACGTAGAGGAGACCGTAGCCGTAGCGCGCGTCATCGAAGACAACTGGTTCGGGCACGATTTCACCGATTATCTTAATATGCTGAAAACCCCCGACGGATGGAAGATCGTCGCGAAAGTTTACAATCAAAATTCCGTCCGCGATTAGCCGGCGCGTTCGGGGAGGATTGTCCCGCTTTCCCGGGCGGCGCGCCGTTTCCCCGCTGATGGGGGAACGCCCGCGCCGCGCGCGAAAAGCTCCGGCAAAGGCTTGCGGAATATGTTGACATCGCCTTGGGCGTCAAAAGAATATTGCGCCGACATATGAAAGATTCTCCGCAGACCGGCAAACCCGACGACGGGCAGAACGAGGAAATCGTGTACGAGGAAATCGTCCGCCCGCCGTTCCCGACCGGCGGCGCGCCAAGGCCGCCGTTTGGAAGGTTTGCGCCCCCGCCGCCGGCTTTTGTCATAGAGGAGGAGATCATCGAGGAATTTGATGACGCTTCCGAGCCCACGCCGGAATCCGCCGCGGAAAAAGCGGAGCCCCCGCCGGTTTCGGCTCCGGAGAGGCCCGAAATCCGGCGCGCTCCAAAGCCCCCCAACCCCAAGCCGTTCAGGGCGGTTAATCCGCCGCCGTTCAAACATGCGGCTTCGTCAAAAGCCGCGGGCGGGCGTGAAAATCGTTACGGAGGCGCGGAAAAATCCAAATTCGTCCGGCTTGCGCTTGCAGCCGCGGTGTTTGCGGGCCTGTGCATCGGCATTTTCTACGCCTTCAAAAGCAATCCTTACGCGGCGTCCATTCTCTCGCCCGAGGACGCCGAAGCCCGCCCGCGCGAATCCGCGGGAATGGTCTTGCGCTTTTCTTCCGACGAAATGACGGAGGCCGCGAAAAAGTTTTATTCCAAATTGTCGAATCCGCTCACGCTGGAAAACCTGCGCGACATAATCATAACGGGCTCGATAACCATGTCCGGAGGCCAGCCGAAAAATTTCTACTGCATAAAGAGGTACGATTCCGGCGCATTCCTCAAAATAGGCTCCGGAGACGATGAGAATACCTATCTGCTGCCCGCGGGCGGCGGGGCGTTCCTGCTTGAAGAGGGCAGAACCGGCGGGCGGAAAACCGCCCTCGACGCGGAGAGGGCAGCCCTATTGCGCGCCCTGACCGAGTGGGACGAGGCCATCTTCCCGTCCGCGTTTGCCTCGGATATTCCGGAGGGGAGGGGAAAGCCCGAGTTCAAGTTTCTCGGCAACCGCGAATTTTTCGGCAAAAAGGCCGAGGCTGCGGAGGCGGTTTTCGAGGGCGGCGACAGGACGACTTTCTTCTTCGACGCGGAATCGGGCTTGCTCTCGGGAATTTCCTTCCCCGCGAACGGATCGGAGATGCGGGTCGCCTTTTCCGACTACGGCGACGCGGACGGCGTGTACAAGTTCCCGATGACGCGCGCGGTGTTTTTGGGCGGCAGGAAAATCGCCGAGCTCGACGTGTCCTTCGCGTCCGTAAACAGGGGGCTGTTTTTCCCGATGTAGCGTGGCGGCCGCATGGAAAATTGTCGGCGGCGCGGCAAATTTTAAATTGCATACGCGCGGATTATTCCAATCATTGTCCGAATGGAAGGTATTCCGCCGATAGAACCTTTTTTGATCCGCCTCGACACCCTCACGAAAAAGATGGGGGAGCCGGATTTTTACAGCGACCAGCGCGCCGCGAGCGCCGTGTCGCGCGAGCACCAGCACCTGTCCAAGCTCCGCGACGCCTACAAAAAACTCGAAAACGTTTTTTCCCAAATAGCGGAAAACCGCAAAATCGTCGATGACAACTCCGACCCCGAGCTCGCCGAAATGGCGCGCGAGGACATGGAGTCGCTCTCGGCATCCGCGGAGCCGCTGAAAAACGAAATCCTGCGCATGATGATTCCGCCGAACCCGACGGATTCGCGCAACACGGTGGTTGAGATCCGCGCGGGCACGGGCGGCGACGAGGCCTCTCTGTTCGCCGCAGACCTGTACAGAATGTATTGCAGGTACGCCGACTCGAAGGGCTGGAAGGTCGAAAATTTGAGCTCCAGCGAATCGCCCGCGGGCGGCTTCAAGGAAATATGCTTTCTTCTCTCCGGCGAGGACGTCTACCGGTCGATGAAATACGAGAGCGGCACGCACCGCGTGCAGCGCGTGCCCGTTACCGAGGCGAGCGGCAGAATCCACACTTCCGCGGCGACCGTCGCCGTCCTCCCCGAGGCCGAGGAAGTCGACATCCAAATCCCTCCGCAGGACATAGAGATTTCGATTGCCCGCGCGAGCGGCCCGGGCGGGCAGGGAGTCAACACCACCGATTCCGCCGTCCAGATTCTTCACAAGCCCACGGGCATGATAGTCAAATGCGCCGACGAGCGCTCGCAGCTCAAAAACAAGACGAAGGCGCTGAAAGTGCTGCGTTCCCGCCTGCTCGAGCTCAAGCAGAAGGAGGAGCACGAAAAGTACGCGCAGAGCCGCCGCCAGCAGATAGGCTCGGGCGACCGTTCCGAGCGCATACGCACCTACAACTATCCGCAGAGCAGAATCACAGACCACCGCATAGGGCTTACCGTCCATTCTCTCCCGCAGTTCATGGACGGGGAAATCGAGGAGATGGTGCGCGCCCTCGAGGACGCAGACTACTCCCAGCGCATTCGCGAGCTCGTCGAGGGCGACGGAAAGTAAGTGCAGACCGTACTCGAAATACTCTCCAAAACGGAGGCGTTTTTCGCCCAAAAGGGCGTGCCGTCGCCAAAGACCGACGCGCAGCTGCTGCTCGCGCACGCGCTCGAATGCAAGAGGCTCGAGCTCTTTCTGCGCTTCGACGAGCCGCTCTCGGAAGAGAGGCTCGCGAAAGTCCGCGAACTCGTGCGCAGGAGGGGCAGGCGCGAGCCCTTGCAGCACATACTGGGTTCGCAGGAGTTTTTCGGGGCCTCGATAAAGTGCGACGCGCGGGCGCTGATTCCGCGCCCCGAAACCGAGGAGCTCTGCGAAATAATATCGGAAAAGTTTTTCCCGGACTGCGGCGCGCCGCTCGAAATTCTCGACCTCGGGACGGGCGGCGGCGCGATAGCCGTCTCCCTTGCGCTGCGCTACCCGAACGCCCGCGTGGAGGCTGTGGACAAGAGCGCGGACGCCCTCGCCCTCGCCCGAGAAAACGCGGCTTTGAACGGCGCGCGCGTCGAATTTGCGGAGTCCGACTGGTTTGAAAGGGCGGGGGAAGGCTACGACCTGATAGTTTCCAACCCGCCGTACCTCACGGAGGAGGAGGTCGCCGCGGCGGAGCCCGAAGTGCGCGCGCACGATCCAATATGCGCGCTCGTTTCGCCCGACGGCGGAATGGCGGACTTGAAGAAAATCCTGTTCGGCGCGGCGGACCGGCTGAAGCCCGGCGGGATTCTCGCGCTCGAGTGCGGGCTCGGCCACGCCGAAAAGCTCGCCGAAATGCGCGCGGACGCCGGATTTGCGGGTGCGGAAATTTTTCGGGACGCCTCGCGGCGCGCGCGCTTTGCGGCGTTTGCAAAGGGCGGAAATCGGGCCGTTTGATCTCTCCCGGACCCGTCGGTTTCGCCGCGTTTCGGCGGGGACTGCGGCCTTTGCCCGAATATTTCCGCGCCGGCGCGCTTTCCCGCCCGTGCGGGGCGTTTCGCGCCGCGCGCCGGAAGCGGAATAAAAAAGCTTGCAATGGCAAAAATTTTTCCGCTTAATGAAATTTTATTTACGGCGTGGTAGCCAAGTGGTAAGGCATGGCTCTGCAAAAGCTTGACCGTCGGTTCGATTCCGACCCACGCCTGAATAAAAAGCCGCAGCCCTGACGGATTGCGGCTTTTTTCGGCGCGCCATACTGCGCCGCCTCCGCCGAAAGGGATGTATTGGGGGGCGCGGACCGCGTCCGCCAGTCGGCGCGGCAATCCTATTTTGCGGGGGTTGCGGCGCCGCCTTTATCCCGCCCGCAAAACCGCAATGGGAAACGGCCGCTTTCCCAAGGGCTCGTCCCCGAAAAATTCTTGTTCGAAGTAGCCGTATTGCGGGGCGATCCCCGTTGAACGGCGCGCCCGCCGAAAGGCGGTTGCGCATCTCACGGCGTCCGCTATTTCCAAGACTGGAAGTGGATTTTCTCTTTGCGGAACCTGCCGGGATCGGGTTCGGGAGTTTCCGCGCCGTAGCCCACTATTATGAGCGCCATGGGCTCGATGTTTTTCGGCAGGCCGAAGAATTTCGCAAAAGCGGATATTCTCCCCTTTTCGGGGGCGATTCCGCACCAGCAGGTGTCGAGGCCGATCTCCTTTGCTCGCAGCAGTATGTTTTGGGCGGCGGCGGAGCAGTCGAACTGGCAGTATCCGCCGTCGGGCGATTTCAGCTGCGCGTCGAGATCGCCGCAGACGATTATCGCGGTTCCCGCGTCGGCGAGAGACTCGCAGTACGGGTGGATTTTCATTATTCCCGCAATCCTGTCGGGGTCGGTGACGGCGATGAACTCCCACGGCTGTTTGTTCATCGCGGACGGCGCATGCATCGCGGCGTCGAGCAGGTCGGTTATCTGCTCTTTCGTCGCGCGCCTTGAACTGTCGTACGCCCTTATGGAGCGGCGGGTGAATATTGCGCTTTTCTTGTCCATTGCATTTTTCCTTTCCGATTTTCCGGCGCCTCGAAACCTTCGGGCGCGCCTATTTGTACAAATGGAATTTCTTTGAGCTCTCGCGGAAGGCGGCGGCCTGCCGCTTCCACTTTTCTACAAATTTTCCGACGTCGGCGGCGCCGCCCTTGCGGGAGATTTCGCCCCACCATTCGGCGGAACCCGTGTGCTTGTTAAATAGCGACTGCTGCGAGTCCGTCGCGTTTGCGAAAATCCCCCGCCCGTCCCACTGGCACGCCAGGCGCATCATGTGGAAATTGAGCTCCGTGACGTTCAGGGAATTCCAGTCGGTTATTATGACGTATACGCCTTCGACTTTTTCTCCGCGGGCGTTTTTTGCGGCGGCGCGGCGGTACGACAGCCCCTTGATCCGGCAGCGGCGCAGGGCGGTTTCAACTTGTTCGGGAGTTTTGCCCTTGAAAGTCAGGAACCTGAACGGGTACTGCGTGCCGTAGCCGTGCTGAAATCCTCCGATCTGGCAGCCGAGCCCCGTCATTGGGTACCCCATCGCGGCGGCGACGGTGGGAACCGCGGGGCTGGTCGGCTTCCATTTGAGCCCCGTATCAGTCCAGAGCATAGAGCGTTTCCATCCCTTCATCGGAACCACCACGAGCCTGCCGTTGAGCCTGTCCCCGCGGGAAATTTCCATCGCCCCGTCCGTCCATTTGGCGAACCTCGCGAGCTCCCCCATAGTCATGCCGTGGACGTACGGCACGCGGAACATTCCGACGTAGCTTTTAAACTGGGGGTCGAGCCCCGGGCCGTCGACTTTCAGGCCGCCGAGCGGGTTGGGCCTGTCGAGGACGACGACGGTTTTCCCGTTTTCAAAGCACGCCTCCATCGCGCGGAGCATACAGCTTGCGTAGGTGTAAGACCTCGCCCCGACGTCCTGCAAGTCTATGACGAGGGCGTCGATTTTTTTGAGCATTTCGGGCGTCGGCTTGCGGTACTTGCCGTAAAGCGAGTACACGGGCAGCCCCGTGCGGCGGTCTATTTTGTCGAGAACCGGCACGTCCGCCTTCTCGTCGCCGTAAATTCCGTGCTCCGGTCCGAATAGCGCGACAAGCTTTACGTTTTTTGCGCGCCGCAGGACGTCTATGGTGCTCGTCCCGAAGCGGTTGACGCCCGCGGGGTGTGTGAGCAGCCCCACGCGCTTGCCCGCTATCGGCGCAAAGTTGCGCGATTCGAGCACGTCGATTCCGAGCATCACTTTCGGCGTCTGCGCCGCCGGCGCATGGCCGGCCCAAAGCGCGGCGAAAAATGCGGCGAAAATGCGAATAAAAGCGGCTTGCCGCTTTTTGATAAGGTAAAAATCGGGCATATCGGCAAAATTTTCCGTTCGATTCAATTTCCTATCCCGCGAGGGGCGCCCTTGCAAGCACGGACTTTGTTCCCGGCGGCGCATCTTGCGGAAAATCCGTGCCGAAAGCGCGCAAATTGTGGCGCAATGTCACACGCCGTCACACTTATGCCGCGCCCCGCGGCTCAGCGCCCGCCGGAATTTCCGAATTTCAACGCATTGGATATAAAATACATGCAAAATTGCGCTCCTCATCCTCAAAATTTGGCATGAAATCTGTTTACAATATTGGGAACACAAGCTGAAAAATCGGTAAAAAATATAGAATAAATAGCGAAGAAAACGGTCTAACTTAAACGGACACAACACGGAGGGGGCGGAATCCGCCCGAAACGAAAATGATAGGACTAGAAGAAAACCAAAAAGAAAAAGCGCTGACGGCTCGCCAGAGGGCTCTTTTCGTCAAATATTATCCTGTCATAAGGAAAATAGTCAATTCGATGAAGACGAAACTCCCCTCTTACGCCGATCTCGACGAGCTCCACTCCGCCGGAGTCGGGGGGCTTGCCGACGCCGTCCGAAAGCTCGACCCCGCGAGGGAAGGAAGCTTCGGAGGCTACATCTCGACCCGCGTCAGGGGGGCGATAATAGACGAGCTCAGAAGCCTCGACTACATGTCGCGTTCCGCCAGAAGCGACGCAAAACGGCTGGAAAAGCTCCGCGAAGAGCTCGAACAGCAGCTCGGCCGCGCGCCCAAAGACTCCGAATTGCGCGAGAAAATGGGCGTTTCCGAAAAACAGTTTGAAAAGATAATGCGGCGCACGCAGTCGTGCTCTTTCATATCGCTCAACGACTCGCCCGAAAGCGATGACGGAAACACGCCGTCGTTCTCGGAATCCATCGCCGACGAAAACGCGGAAACCGCGGTGGAGACGGTAGAAAAGAAGGAATTCGCCGAAAACGTGCGCAAGAACATCGCGCAGCTGCCCGAGAAGCAGAGAAGAGTGATAGAAAACTATTACTTCAAAGACAAAAAGCTCGGGGAGATTGCGAAAGAGTTCGGGCTGACGGAGGCGCGCATATGCCAAATACACGCGCAGGCTCTGAATTCTCTTAGGCCGAGCATGACCCAATTCAAAAACTGATTTGGCGATGGGCGCGCGAAACTGCCGCTGGCGCTCCGTTTTGAAGGAGCCGCCGCTGGCCGCGCGCTAATTGTACGCTCCCGCCGGCGGACTCTTTCAATTACTCGCCTGAGCGCAACCCAAACCCGAAAGCAGGGGGCAATTTGGAGGGGATCGGCTATTTCCGCAAGCGGAAATAGCCAAAGATGGCGACAGTTAAGCGCCCTTTCTAAGCGACGCGCCCTTCTTGATTTGGCGAATGACTCCGTTGGGAAAGCCGCCAAGACCGCTTGCGTATTCCAATACGCCACGCGCGCCCTTGGCGGCTTTCCCATACTCGCCTGACCCCCATTTTGACGCGCCCCAAAGTAAAAAGCGTCGCTTCTGAATAAGCCGCTCCTCCCGCGTACATTGGGTACGCTCCGGAAGCGGCTTTTCATATTTATAAAGGCATAACCCCATCGCGAAGCGATAGGCGCAAGCGCGCAGCCGCTTTAATGGGAGCGGAGCCGCCGCTTTCGCCCGCGTCCGAAATCATTGCTCCGAATCGGAGAAGATTTGGTTTTCAGAATAAGCTCTGGAAGTGTTGACGAATCTCATATGGGAGGTTCGTTTTTTTTGATGGGAATATGATGGGGATAGGCGAATTGTGCAGCAACCGCCGTAAAGGGCTTGCCCTTTTTGCCGCCGGCGTATTTTGCGCACATAATGGGGAAAGCGCCCTTCAAAGGGAACGTCGCCGCCGCATGGAGAAACCTTGCGCTTGGCGCGGTTGTCCCTCTCTATATATAAATATAAGTGCGGCGTTCCGCGTTCTTTTTTTTGCGGGTGCGGCGCGTTGCCGCGGGGAAAATTTTTCTGTTGTATTTTGATTTTAGGAGGGTATTTTGGCGGGTAAGATTTCATTATGGATAATAGTACACTCAGCGGTTTTGATCCGAAGTCGGAGCAGGGCTTCATATACACCAAGCTGGACGCCGCGATAAACTGGATCAGGGCCAATTCGGTATGGCCGCAACCGATGGGGCTTGCCTGCTGCGCCATTGAGCTAATGGCGGCCGGAGGCTCACGCTTTGACATCGGCAGGTTCGGGATGGAAGTCATGCGCTTTTCCCCGCGCCAGGCCGACTGCATGATTGTAGCCGGAACCGTCACCTACAAGATGGCGGGTGCGGTCAAGAGGATTTACGACCAGATGACGGCCCCGAAATGGGTGGTCGCCATGGGCGCGTGCGCCTCGTCGGGCGGAATGTTCAGAAGCTATTCCACCCTTCAAGGCGTGGACAGGATAATTCCGGTTGACATATACATCAGCGGCTGTCCGCCGCGCCCCGAGGCCCTGCTCGACGCCATGATTTCCCTCCAGGGCAAAATCCGCGAAGAAAAATCCGCCAGAAATCTGTTTTCGGCAAGGTAATCCGATATGGACAGCTCCAAAATCATTTCCGAACTCGGCTTTTTGAAGCCCCGAAAATCCGCCGATTCCGCGCTCGCCTTCGACTGCCCTCCCGAGCACCTCGTCAGGGCCGCCAAAACTCTGCGCGACTCCCACGACTGCCGCTCGCTCCAAGACATCGCGGCGATCGACATGGGGCCGGATTCCTCCCCCCGTTTCGGCGCGGTCTACCATTTTTATTCCCACTCCAAAAAGAAGTATGTGCGCCTGGTCTGCATGTGCGCCGATTCCGCCCGCCCCGCGCTGCCGTCGCTGTGCGGCGTTTTCAAGGGCGCCGACTGGCACGAGCGCGAGGCCTACGACCTAATGGGCATAACTTTCGAGGGCCATCCGTCGCTTAGGCGCATAATGATGTGGGAGGCCTACCCGTGGCATCCCCTGCGCAAGGATTTTCCGCTCTCGGGCCGCGACGCCCCGCTCCCCGACACTTTTGCGGACAACGAGGACGCTGCGAAAGTCGTCCCCGCCCCCGAAGAGGGCGGCCCCTTCCACTCTCCGTCGACCGCAACGATTTTCGCGTCGCAGCGCGAGCCCCGCAGCGCGGACACCGCCGCCTCCGCTCCGGAAAACCCCTAATTTCCCGCAAATGGACAAGGAATTCACATATCCCGAACCCGCCAATCTCGGCGCGGACAGAATCGGCGAAAAGATGGTCGTAAACCTCGGGCCAAACCACCCCGCGACCCACGGCGTTCTCCGTTTGAAGCTCGAGCTCGACGGGGATCTCGTCACGCGCTGCGACCCGATGGTCGGCTACCTCCACCGCGGGCAGGAGAAGCTCGCGGAGAACATGACCTATAACCAGTTCATTCCGTTCACCGACAGGCTTGACTATCTCGCCCCCCTATGCAACAACATCGCCTACTGCCTTTGCGCCGAAAAGCTCGCGGGCATAGACGCCACTCCGCGCTGCAAGGCCCTGCGCGTGATATGCTGCGAGCTCTCCCGCATAGCCAGCCACCTGATAGGCATCGCCGCCTACGGCATGGACGCGGGGTCGTGGACGGTGTTCATGTACTGCTACACGCAGCGCGAAAAGCTCTACACGCTCTTCGAGCAGCTGACTGGCGCGAGGCTTACGACGTCGTTCGCGCGGGTCGGCGGAATGCGCCGCGATATTCCCGAGGGCTGGCTCGGCAACGTCAACGCCTTTTGCAACCAGTTTCTTCCGGCGCTCGACGAGATTGACGCGCTGATTACCCGCAACAAGATTTTCATGGACAGAACCGTGGGAATCGGCGTCATAAGCCCCGAAACCGCCATGCAGTGGGGGCTGACGGGCGCCAACCTGCGCGGCAGCGGGGTTTCGAGCGACCTGCGCAAGGACGTGCCGTACCTCGGGTACGAGGACTACGATTTCGACGTCGCAATAGGCGTCCACGGCGACTGCTACGACAGGTGGCTCGTGCGCATAGAGGAGATGCGCCAGAGCGTGCGCATAGTCCGCCAGGCGATAGAGAAAATGCCCGACGGGCCGATAGACGTGGAAAATCCGCGCATTGCGCCCCCCGAAAAGACGAAGGTTCTCAAAAATATGGAGAACCTGATCAACAATTTCATACTCACGACCGAGGGGCCCGACATTCCGGCGGGCGAAGCCTATTTCGAGGCCGAAAACCCAAAGGGCGCGCTCGGGTTTTTCATAATATCCAACGGCGGCGGCGTCCCGTACCGCGTGAAAATCCGCGCGCCGTCGTTCGTGAGCCTGTGCGCGATGCAGGAGCTCATTCCCGGCCACCACATAAGCGACGTGCCGATAATTCTCGGCTCAATGGACTTCGTCCTCGGAGAGTGCGACAGATAGGCTTTGACAATGGAAATCCCACCCGAAATCGACAAGAAATGCGACGAGCTCATCGCCCGATACCCGCGGAAGAAGTCCGCGGCGATGCTCATTTTGCACCTTATTCAGGAAAAGCTCGGGTATTTTGACGACGACGCGATAAAATTCGCCGCCGGCAAGCTCGGCGTGCGCCCCATCGAGGTCTACGGAATGATATCGTTCTACCCGATGTTCACCACGGCCCCGCGCGGCAGAATCCACATAAAAGTCTGCCGCACGCTCTCGTGCGCGATGGCGGGCTCGGTGAAGCTCGGGCACGAAATTTCCAAGCTCGTGAACTGCCCCATAGGGGAGACGCGCGGGATATACACGCTCGAATTCGTCGAATGCCTCGGCAACTGCGTCAAGGCGCCGAACGTGCAGGTCAACGACAAGCTCTTTGAGAATGTCGCCCCCGAGGAGGCCGACAAGTTTATCGAAAAAATTTCCGCGATGGACGCGGACGGGTCGCTCGCTCCCGCGCCGTTTGACGCGGAGCCCAACGCGGAGGGCGATTTTGAGTCGCCCGCATACAAGGGGTAGCGCTATGCCGGCAGTCGAAAACAGAATAATTTACAGCCACATAGATGTGGAAGGCTGGAACGCCTCCATTGAAAAGTACGTGTCGGACGGCGGGTACGAGACGCTTTCGCAGTCCGTGAAGCGCCCGCGCGAAGATCTCTGCGCCGAGGTCGAGAAGTCGAAGCTCAAGGGCAGGGGCGGGGCCGGATTCCCGACGGGCATGAAGTGGAAATTTCTCGACCGCAAGAGCGGCAAGCCCATTTACCTCGTCTGCAACGCCGACGAGTCCGAGCCCGGCACCTGCAAGGACAGGCTCATAATATACCAGGATCCCCACAAGCTCATAGAGGGCATAATGTGCGCGTGCTACGCCATAAACGCGGCGCAGGCGTTCATCTACATAAGGGGCGAATACGCCAACGGCTACCGCATACTTCAAAAGGCGATAGCCGAGGCGCGCGCGCGCGGATTCGTGGGCGAAAACATTTGCGGCTCGGGGTATTCGTGCGACATCGCCGTGTCGAGGGGCGCCGGCTGCTACGTCTGCGGAGAGGAGACGGGGCTGATTTCCTCGCTCGCGGGCGGAAGGGCTTATCCGAGGATCAAGCCGCCGTACTTTCCCGCCGCCATGGGCCTCTACGACTGCCCGACGGCGGTCAACAATGTGGAAACCCTCTGCTGGATTCCCGAAATTTTCAGGCGCGGCGGCGAGGCGGTCTCCAAAATCGGCTGCCCGTCCGACCCCGGCACGCACGTGTGGGGCGTCAGCGGCCTCGTCCAAAAGCCCGGCAGATACGAAATCGAGACGGGCGCGTGCACTCTCGGGGAGCTGCTCTACGACCTCTGCGGCGGGCCGCTGCCCGGCAGGAGGTTCAAGGCGGTCATCCCGGGCGGCTCTTCGATGAAGATCCTGCGGTGGGACGAAAAATTCCAGATAAAAAACCCCGACGGGACGGTCTTTGAGCGCAGGGTGGAGGACATTCCGCTCGATTCGGCGTCGTTCATGCAGTGCGGAACCGCGATAGGCTCGTGCGGGGTGATAGCAATGGACAACACCATCGACATGGTGGAGGCGCTCGCGAACCTCAACCAGTTTTACGCCCACGAGAGCTGCGGCCAGTGCACCCCGTGCCGCGAGGGCACGCTGTGGATGTCGCGCATAACGCGGCGGATATGCGAGGGCTGGGGAAGAATGGAGGACATCGACCTGCTTAAAAGCGTCGCCGACAACATATGCGGGCGCACCATTTGCGCGCTCGGCGAGGGCGCGGCGTGGCCGGCGCAGAGCAACGTCTCAAAGTTCCGCGACGAATACTGCGAGAAAATCCGCCGCCAGCAGGCCGTGGGCGGCCAGGCGAGGCTCGACAACAACGCATACAGACTCATTTAGCATGGAAACGCAACAGGTAAAAATTAACGTCAACGGCGCGGACTACCTCGTCAAGGCGGGGCAGAGCGTCTTGGAGGCGTGCCGCTCGGTTGGCGTTGAAATCCCGTTCTTCTGCTACCACCCCAACCTGAAAGTGGCGGGCTCGTGCAGAATGTGCCTCGTGACGATAGGGCTTCCGGCGCGCGACAGGGCCACCGGAGAGATGCTCAAAAAGTCGGACGGCTCGCCGGAGATCGCGTTCATGCCCAAGCCCGCCATAGCCTGCGGCACGAACGTCGCCGAAAACATGCACATAATCACCGACAGCGACGCCGTTAAGAGCTGCCGCGAGAGCGTCCTCGAATTTCTGCTCCTCAACCACCCCCTCGACTGCCCGATATGCGACAAGGCGGGCGAGTGCAAGCTCCAGGAATACGCAAACAGGTACGGGGCGGGCGAGTCGCGCTACATAGAGAGCAAAAACGTAAAACCCAAGAAGGTCGAGGTTGCCGGCAAGATAATTCTGGACAGCGAAAGGTGCATAGAGTGCTCGCGCTGCATACGCTTCTGCAACGAGTTTATCGGCAAGAGCGTCTTCGGGTTCACGAAGCGCGGCTCCAAGACGGAAATCGCGGTCTACGGCGACGACAACGACTCCAACTATCTGCTCAACGTCGTGGACGGCTGTCCCGTCGGCGCGCTCACCGAAAAGGCGTTCCGCTTCAAGATGAGGACATGGTTCCTCAAAACCGCCAAGAGCATTTGCGCCGAGAGCAGCGCGGGCGTCAACACCCGCGTGTGGTCGCGCGGCGACAGGATTTACCGCATCACCCCGCGCCGCAACGACGCCGTCAACGACGTGTTCATGAGCGACAGCGGCAGATATATGCACGAGCGTTTCCGCCCCGAAAACAGGCTGAAAGTCCCGCGCATAGACTCGTCGCCGTGCGACCTCTCCTACGCGGTGGACAGAGCGGTTGAAATTTCCAAGCTGGGGAGGCTCGCGATAGTCGCCAACGGCTGGCAGACGCTCGAGGAGCAGTTCATGATAGCCGCCCTCGCGCGCGAGTGTTCCGCGAAAGTGCACATGGCAAGCCACGTCGCCGAGGACGACGGCAAGCTCGTCTCCGCCGACCGCACCCCCAACATGCGCGGCGCATTCGTCACCGGGCTGATATCCGAGTATCCTGCGCCCGCGCTCGACGCCCTCGCGCGCGAAATCCGCTCCGGCGAGGTCAAGACGGTTCTCTGCTTCCGCGAAGACCTCAAAGCTCTCGGGCTCGACTCCAAGGATTTCAAGTCCGCCAACGTCATCTACTGCGGCGCGCTCGAAAACCGCACGAGCGAATCCGCAAAAATCTGCATTCCGCTGCGCAGCGTGTTCGAAAAGGCCGGGCTGTTGATAAACCGCCAGTTCTGGGTGCAGAAATTCGCGCGAGCGGTAAACCCGCCCGCCTACCGCGTGGACTAAATAGAGCTGCTTTCGGCGCTGATGCGCAAAATCGCAAACGACTCTTTCAAAACCCCGACGGTGCGCGAAGTCCGTGAGCTCATGGCCTCCCGAATAGCCGTCTTGAAAGACTGCGCCGACGTCGGGGATTCCGGCGTCCTCATAGACTCTTCCGATTTCGCGGGCGTAAAATTCCCCGAGGAAGCCGCTCTGCATTTCGAGCCTTCAAAATAGCAAGGAGCCGCAATGAACATACAAAATTTCCCGACTTTCGAAGCGGTTTTCGCGTCCGCCGGAGTTTCGGCGTGCGGGGTTCTGCTGCAAATACTCTTCGTGCTTCTTGCGATAATGCTGATAATGACCTTTGCGGGCCTCAGCGTCGTCGCCGAGAGAAAGGTCTGCGCGTACATGCAGGGCAGGTACGGGCCCAACAGGACGGCGATACCGCTCGTGGCGGCGATACCGCTTGTAGGCAATTTCCTGAAAAAGAACGGCCTGATGCAGCTCGCCGCCGACGGGCTCAAATTCCTATTCAAGGAGGATCCGATACCCGCGCACGTGCGCAAGCTGTGGTATGTCGCGGCTCCCGTTATGGCGCTCGCGCCGGTTCTCGTGGTCGCGGGGCTAGTTCCTTTCGGGGTGTGGTGGGGCGCGGACGGAGCGGCTCCGGTCGCCGCCTGCGACATAGATTTGAGCCTGCTCGCCGCGCTCGCCGTCAGCTCGCTCGGGGTGTTCGCCTCGTGCATGGCGGGGTGGTCGTCAAACAGCAAGTTCCCGTATTTGGGCGCAATGCGCGCCTCCGCGCAGGTGATAAGCTTTGAGCTCTGTATGGGGCTCTCCGTCCTGCCGGTCGTACTCTGGATTTCGGGCTCCGTTCAAAATCCCCTGAGCCTGTTTGAAATAGGCATGTACCAGTCGGGCGGCTGGTGGTTCTGCCTCACGCAGCCCGTGGGCGCGATGATATTTCTGATATGCCTGTTCGCCGAGACCAACCGCCTGCCGTTCGACATGGCCGAGAGCGAAACGGATCTCGTAAGCGGCTACCACACGGAGTACGGCTCATTCAAGTTCGGCCTGTTCTTCGTGGGCGAGTACGGGCATATGGCGGCGGGCTCCGCTCTGTTTGTAGTTCTCTTCCTCGGCGGGTGGAATCCCCTGCCGGGCTGCGAGTGGCCGGCGGCTTGGGGGTGGGTTTCCTCGCTGCTGTCGGTCGTGACTTTCATTGTGAAAATCGCGGCGATGCTCTTCTTCATGATATGGGTGCGCTGGTCGCTGCCGCGCTTCCGGTACGACCAGGTGATGCGCATAGGCTGGAAGGCGACCCTGCCGCTGGCCCTCGCAAACGCCGTGTTTTACATGTGTCTGGCCTCAATTTAACGGATATTTCCATGGCAATCGTAGTCGAAAGAAAATCACTCTCACTTCTCGAGCGCACGTATCTGCCGCAGATAGCGTCCGGGCTGTGGATAACGCTAAAAAACTTTTTCAAGCCGAAGGTCACCCTGCAATACCCCGACCAGCGCCCCGTTCTGCCCGACGGATACCGCGGGGCCCCGACGCTCGTCAAGGACTCTTTCGGGCGCGAGAAGTGCGTTTCGTGCCAGCTCTGCGAGTTCGTCTGCCCGTCGAAGGCGATAAAGGTCACCCCGGGGGAGATCGACCCGTCGGGCGAATACGCCTTCATAGAAAAAGCCCCGCGCGACTTTGAAATCGACATGCTGCGCTGCATTTACTGCGGCCTGTGCGAGGACGCCTGCCCCGAAAAGGCGATAGTCCTCCAAAAGGAATTTTCGATAAACGCCGATTCCCGCGCAAAATTCGTGCGCCACAAGGAGGAGCTCTACGCCCTCGGCGGCGTGTTGCCGGACAAGATAATGAAGTGGAAAAAGGTGAGGGACACCGCCGAACTCGAGGGGGGCCGCTGATGGAAACCGCAATATACTACGTTTTGTGCGCCATGACGCTCGGAGGGGCGCTCGGGGTGATTCTAGCGCGCGGATATGTCAACGCCGCTATGTCGATGCTGCTTTCGATGCTCGGGGCGGCCGGAATGATGGTCATGATGGGGGCGTATTTCGTGGCGTTTATAATGGTTAGCGTCTACGCTGGGGCGGTTCTTGTGCTATTCGTGTTCGTCGTGATGCTCATGGGAGAGGAAAAGGACGGCGCGGGGTTCGGCAAGAAGCTCGCGCTCGTGGGGCTCTGGGCGCTGCTCGGGGCGTTCATAGGCTGGGCGTCTCCCGCGTTTCTCGGCGACGCCGCCCTGCGCGCGGGGGCTCCCGCGGAGGCCTCTTCCGCTTTGGCTTCCGCCAAGAATTACGGGCTCGCGCTGTTTTCCGAATACATGCTTCCCTTCCAAATCTGCGGCGCGCTGCTGCTGGCGGCGATGCTCGGCGTAATCGCCGTCGCCAAGCCTCCGCGCGGCGGCGGGAGCCAATCCGAAAAAATTTAGAGATATGGACATTCTGAACCAATTCCTGCCGCCCGCCCTGATGCTGTTCGCAACGGGGCTTCTGGGCGCGATGTTCAAAAGAAATCTCGTTACGATTTTCATGTGCATCGAGATTATGCTCTGCGGCGCGACCCTCGCGCTGGTGGCTTTTGCGGCCGCCTACGGCGACGTGTCAGGGGCGGCGTTCGCGTTCTTCGCGATGACGATAGGAGCGGCGGAAGTCGCGGTGGGGCTGGCGATAATAACGCAGCTTTTCAAGGTTGCAAACACCGTCTCGACCAAAAACCTCAACGCGCTGGGAGACTGACGACATGGAGGCCAAACTTACGTTTCTGCTCTTGGCGCCCCTCTTCTCGGCGGCGGCAATAGTTTTGTTTTTCCGTTCCGGCAGGAGGCTTCCGGCGTTCATATCTGTGGCGAGCGCGGGGCTTTGCCTCGCGGCGGCGGTCTCGGCGATGGTCTCCGGCGCCGGCCTTTACAAATCGTCTTTCGAGCTTTTCAAGCTCGGCGGATTTTCTTTCAACACGGGGCTGCTCTTCGACGCGGCGGCGGCGAACATGCTGTTTGTAGTATGCTTTGTCGGGTTCCTGATACACGTTTTCAGCGTGGGGTACACGGACGGGGAAGAGTCGCGCGGCAGGTTTTTTGCGGGAATGAGCTTTTTCATGTTCTCGATGACGGGGCTCGCGCTCTCTTCAAACCTGTTCATGATGTTTGCGTTCTGGGAGCTCGTCGGGTTTTCGTCCTACGCGCTGATAGCGCAGTACTCCTCTACGGAGGCGGCGAAGGCGGCGTCCAAAAAGGCGTTTATAGTAAACCGCGTCGGCGACTTCGGATTTTTGCTCGGCATAATTTTCTGTTGGAGCGCGTTCGGCACGACGGATTTTTCGGAGCTCGCAAAAATCGTGGAGGCCGACCCCGCAAAGGCCTCCACCGGCATGGGAATGCTGCTGCTTTGCGGGTTCCTCGGAAAGAGCGCGCAGTTCCCCCTCCAGGTATGGCTTCCCGACGCGATGGCGGGCCCCACGCCCGTATCCGCGCTCATACACGCTGCGACAATGGTTGCCGCCGGCGTGTTCATGATGGTGCGCCTCTGCTCCTTCGGATTCCTGACGCCGGCCGTTCTGGACGCGGTTCTGATTCTCTGCTCGCTTATGGCGTTTTGCGCGGGGCTTTGGGCTTTGGGGCAGACGGACATCAAAAAGATTCTGGCTTATTCGACCCTCGCGCACCTCGGGCTGATGGGGGCGGGGGTCGCGCTCGGCTACGATCTGGCGATGTACCACCTCACCACGCACGCGTTCTTCAAGGCTACCCTCTTCCTGGCCGCGGGCTCTATAATCCACGCCTGCGCGCACGAGCAGGACATATACAAGATGGGCGGGCTTTTCAGGCGCATGCCGGCGACCTCCGTCGCCGCGCTGGTCGCGGCATTCTCGATTATCGCGGTTCCCTATTTTTCGGGGTATTACAGCAAGGAGGCCATAGTGCTGGCGTCCTATGCGCGCTCGGCGAGCGGCGCGCTCCTCGACAAGGTTTCGTTCTGGCTTGTGTTCGCGGCGGCGGCCCTCACGCCCATATACATGTTCAGGCTTTTCTTCAACGTGTTTTGCGGAACCCCCCGTTCTGAGAGCGCGGAGAAAGCCCGCGAGAGCTCCCTGTGGATGACGCTGCCGCTCGCGGTTCTCGCCGCGTACTCCGCGGTCGGGGCGTGGAGCTACGCCTACGATTTGGAATGGCTCGGCGGAAAGTGGGACTTCCTCATGCCCGCCGCCGCCACGAAATTTGTAGGCGGCCTGCTCAAACTCCATTCGCCGTCCCCCGATTCCGCGGAGGCCGCCCGCTTCGTGGCGGGAGCGGCGCTCGTGTGCACCTTCGCGGGCGTCGGAATAGCGTACGTTTTCTACGGCCGCAACCGCGGCTACGACCCCGTGCGGAAACGCCTGCCGCTCGTTTACGGCATTCTCGAAAAGCACGGCTGGTTCGACTGCGTTTACGGCTGGTACGTCGCGAAAGTCCAGCAGAGGGTTGCGGTGTTTTTGGCCACTTTCGCCGATCTGCTCTTTATCGAAATGCTTTGCGTGAGGGGCTCGGGCGTCGTGTGCGCGGTCGTCGGGCACGGCGTCAAAAAGCTCCACGCGTGTTCCTGCAATTCGCAGGTGAAGTGGCTCGTTTTCGGGGCGATACTTCTGTTCGCCCTCGTCTTAGCGTCATAGGAGGCTGTTTCAATGGAAGACTTTTACAAAACCGTTCTGAATTTGGGCGTCTACGCCCCGCTGGGGTGCGCGCTTGCGATCGCGTGCCTCTGGCCGTTTGTGTCGGCGCGCGCGGCAAAGGCGCTTTCGCTCGCCGCGTCCGCAGTTTTGGCGGCGGCCGGAATCGCCCTGTGGCGCGCGATGCCCGCCGACGGCTCGTTCGCGTTCTCGTCCGATTTGACGCTCGCGGGCGTCGCCCTCCCGCAGTTCGCCCTCAACGGGGTGTCCGCGCCGATTTTCGCGCTCGCGGGCATAGTGGGCTTTGCGGCGGTCTGGCAGGCGGCGTGCTCCGAAATGCGCAACGCCAAGCTCTATTTCATGCTGCTTTCCGTAATGCTCGGCGGGCTCGCCGGAGCGTTCGCGAGCGTCAACCTGCTGTGGATGTACGCCTTTCACGAATTCGCGCTCGTGCCGACTTTTATTGCGATGAACGTCTGGGGCGGGGCGGGGCGCAGAATGGCCGCGATGCAGATGGCGGTCTATCTCACGCTCGGCGCGCTCGTTTCGCTTGCGGGCATAATCGCGCTATACGCGCAGAGCAACGCCGGCGGCTTCGGCTTGCAGGACATCGCGCTCGCGGCGGCGGCGAACCCCCTCTCGGCCGGATGGCAGTCGGCGGTATTCGCCCTGCTGCTCTTCGGGCTCGGGACGCTCGTATCCCTGTTTCCCCTGTACTCATGGGCGCCGCGCGCGTACGCCTCGGCGCCGACCGCGTTTGCGATGCTCCACGCTGGGGTGCTTAAAAAGTTCGGCCTCTACGTGCTGATACAGGCGGCATATCCGCTGCTCGCCGCCGGCGCGCGGGAATGGGCGTGGACGATAGCGGTTCTCGCGCTGTTCAACATTGTCTTCATCGGCTTCGTCACGATGGCGCAGCGCGACCTCAAAATGATGGTTGCGTACTCGAGCGTGGCGCACATGGGGATATGCTTTCTCGGGCTGGCGTCGATGAGCGTGCTCGGCGCGGGCGGAACTGTTCTGATGATGTTCGGGCACGGCGCGAGCGTGGCGCTCATGCTGATGCTCTCGACCATTATAGTAAACCGCACCGGCGAATGGGAGATGTCAAAGATGGGCGGGCTTTACCGCCGCGCGCCGGTTCTGGGGGCGTTTTTCGTCGCGGGGTCTTTCGCGAGCGTCGGGCTGCCCGGGTTCGCGAACTTCTGGGGCGAGCTTTGCGTGCTGACGAGCCTCTGGAATTTCTCGCCCGCCGTATGCGCGGCGGCGGCCACCGGCATAATAATTTCCGCCGTGTACGCGCTCAGGGCGGTGGCAAACGTGTTCATGGGCGAGCCCTCCGCGGAGATCGCCGGAAGGTTCGGCTCCATTGCTGACATGACTTTGCGGGAAAAGATACCGGCGGCGATACTCGTGGCCGCTTTGCTCGCCGTGGGGTTCTTCCCGAGGACCGTGACGACGGGTCTGGATTCGTGCCTCTCGAATGTGGCGGCTTACGCCCAAACAAAGTAGGATTTTATGGAAAACATCACATCTTTCGAATGGTCGGCTGTTTCGGCTGAAGCCGCGCTCTTTTGCGGGGCGGTTCTCGCCGTGCTCTTCGAGGCGCTTTTCCCGAAGAGGGGGGCGGCGATATGCGCGTTTGCGGTCGCCGCGATGATAGCCGCCATAACGCTTGACCTGCTCGCGCCCGTTCCGGAGCTGTCGTTCGGCGGAACGCTCGGTGGGCGCGGCGGATTCGGGGTTTTCATAACGGCGTGCGCGCTGCTTTCTGCGCTGCTGGGCTTCGGGTACTTCGCCAAGGGCGGGGCGCGCAGGTGCGAGTTTCTCGCGGTTCTGATGATTTGCGCGGCGGCGCTCTCGATTTTCGCGCGCTCCCGCAACCTTATGCTCTCCTTTGTCGCCCTCGAATGCGCCACGGTCTGCCTGTACGTAATGGCGGCGTGGAGCAGGTCGAGGGCCTCGAGCCTCGAGGGAGCCGCAAAGTATCTCGTGATAAGCGGCGTCAGCGGCGGCCTCTTCCTGCTCGGCATCGCCTTCGTCTACGGCGCGGGGCTCGAGTCCGGCGTGGACTTTTTGAATTTTGAAAACTTCACCCTCGGCTTTTGCAGCGTAAAGTTCGCCATTGGAATGCTGCTTGTGGCGTGCGCGGCTCTGTTTAAGCTCGCGGCGTTCCCGTTCCAGTTCTGGTCGCCCGACGTGTACCAGGGCTCCCCGACGCCCGTTTCGGCGTTTTTCGCGGTTGGCTCCAAGGCGGCGGGAATAGTGTTTCTGGCGCAGATATGCCTTGCGGTGGACTTCTCCGCGGTTCCGGCGGCAGCCTCCCGCGCGGCGTTCGCGGTTTCGGCGATAGCGGCGCTCACCATTGCCGTCGGCAACCTCGGGGCAATCACCCAGACGAACGCCAAGAGGCTCATGGGCTTTTCCGGAATCGCGAACGCGGGGTATCTGCTCGTTCTGCTCGCTTCCCTCATAAAATATCCGAAGTCCGCGGAGCTCTTTGAAATTTCCCTGTACTTTTACCTCGCGGCTTACATGTTCGCCAACTACGGCATATTCTTTGTCATAAACCAGTTTGAAGGAGAGGACGACAGCCCGCTCGAATTTTCCGACTTCCGCGGGCTTATCCGCAAAAATCCCGTGGCGGACTCGACCCTCATAATATCGCTCGCGTCGCTGGCGGGGATTCCGCCTACCGCCGGATTTTTCGGAAAGCTTCTGATTCTGATACTCGCGTGGTACGCGCAGCTGTACGTCCTGATGGGCGTCATGATCGCGGGGTCCGCAGTGTCGATTTTCTACTACTTCTCGTGGATGCGCGCGAGCATCGACGTAGGCGCGGGCGGCGAGCGCAGGCTGAGGGACTCCGCCGCAATGCTGCCCACCATGATCGCCCTTTCGGCGGCGACGCTCGTGTTCGGCGCGTTCTTCTTTTTCAAGGTTTAACCCCGAAAATTGTTGCCAAACGCCGCGTTTGCCGGAAACTGGTATCCTATGAAACTTTTTGCGCCAATAGCGGCTGCGGCGGCGCTCCTGCTTGTTTGCGGCTGCGAAACCAAAGACAGGGAGGCGTTCAGCCGCCAGATCGAAATCCGCAGCGTGCCCGCCGGAGCGCCGATAGTGGTTGACGGCCTCAAAATGGGCAAAGCCCCCCTGAGCGTCGGCGTCGAGACTACGGAAGACGGGTGTTTCGTCCGCAAGACGGTCATCACCGCCATTCCGCAGGACGAATCCCTCCATACGCAGGTTGTCACCTTTCCGGCTTTCAGAATTTCCGACCCCGAAAAGAGCCGCGTTCCCGAAAAGATAATTTTCGACATGACCAAAAGCCCCGCGCAGGGCGGCGGCGTGTCGTTCGGGGACTAAAATTTTTTTCGCAACCTTACCGAAATGTCATCTCAGATAAAATACATATTGGACGAAGAGTCAATCCCGACCCATTGGTACAACATTGAGGCCGACCTTAAAACCCCGACGCCCCCGCCGCTCGACCCATCCACGGGCAAGCCTTTCGAGCCCGCGAAGCTCGAAGCGATCTTCGCGAAGACCCTAATCGAGCAGGAGATGTCGCGCGAACGCTACATCGAAATCCCCGAGCCCGTCCGCGAAATCATGCGCCAGTGGAGGCCGTCGCCCCTCCACCGCGCCCGCAGGCTCGAAAAGGCTCTCGGCACCCCCGCGAAAATCTATTTCAAATACGAGGGCGTCAGCCCCTCGGGATCGCACAAGACCAACAGCGCGATGGCGCAGGCGTTCGAGAACAAAAGGTGCGGAACCAAAAAGGTGACTACCGAGACGGGGGCGGGCCAGTGGGGGTCTGCGCTCTCGCAGGCGTGCAACATTTTCGGCCTCGAATGCACCGTGTTCATGGTGAGGTGCTCGTTTGAGCAGAAACCGTACCGCAAGGCGATGATGGAGGTATTCGGCGGGCGCACCATTCCCTCTCCGAGCCCCTTCACCGAGGCGGGCAGGGCGGTTCTCGCGAAGGACCCCGACTGCCGCGGCTCCCTCGGGATAGCGATTTCCGAAGCCGTCGAAGAGGCGCTCAAAAACGCCGACACAAAGTACTGCCTCGGCTCCGTTCTCAACCACGTCCTTCTGCACCAGACCGTCATAGGCTTGGAGGCGATGAAGCAGATGGAAATGGCGGGCGACTACCCCGACATCGTGATAGGAGCGTGCGGCGGGGGCTCCAACTTCGCGGGCATGGCGTTCCCGTTCATAGGAGAGTTCCTGCGCGGCGGAAGGAAAGTCGACATTCTCGGCGTCGAGCCCGCGGCGTGCCCGAGCCTCACGAAGGGCAGATACGCCTACGATTACGGCGACGTCGCCAAGCAGACGCCACTCATTAAAATGTACACGCTCGGCAGTTCGTTTATTCCTCCGGCGGTGCACGCGGGCGGCTTGCGCTACCACGGCATGGCTCCGCAGATAAGCAATGTAGCTTCCCACGGTCTGATGCGCGCGCGCACCGTCCAGCAGCTGGACGTGTTTCGCGACGCCGTCGCATTTGCCCGCGCCGAGGGCATAATCCCCGCGCCCGAATCCTCCCACGCGATCACCGCCGCCATGGACGAGGCGCGCGCGTGCAGGGAGACGGGGGAAGCCAAGACGATTCTCTTCAACCTCTCGGGGCACGGGCATCTCGACATGTCCGCCTACACCGATTATCTGGCGGGCAAGCTCAAAAATTACGACTATCCCGAGGAGGAAATCGCAATGGCGCTTTCCGGCCTGCCGGTTTGCGAAGGCTGATTTACCCCTCTCTCTTTCGCCCCGCAGCATTCGCGCGGGGCGGTTTTTTTCTTGTATTCCGCGCGCTTCGGCGGTAGTTTCATTTCAAAATGCGGCTGCGGCGGGCGGGGTTTGGCGCGCGCTTGCGCGCCGCAGAAAAACTCGTTTACCCAGGTTTATGGCAGGGCGCATCTTAGGCGCGTTTTTCGGATTTTGCTCCGCGGTTCCGGCGTTTGCGGCGGCCGCGGCGCTCGCGCTTTGCCTTGCGAGGCCGGCGTCCGGCGCGGATTTCTCGAAATCGGCTGAAAATCTCGCGGCGGCGATGGATTGGGACGCCACCGCCGACATCTCAGCCGCCGACTACGCCGCCGCCAAAAAGGCGGCAGACGCCGGCGACGCCTCCGCGCAGTTCGTCGTTGGGGCCGCCAACCTCGTCGGCGCGGGGCGCGAAAAAGATCCCCATCTGGCCGCGGCGTATTTTTCCATGTCGGCCTTCTCCAAATATCCCCTCGGCCTCTTCGGGCTCGCAGTCTGCATGCGCGATTCCGAGGGAATGCCGGAGTCCCCGAAGTCCGCATTCAAGTATTTTGAAAAGGCCGCCGCCGCGGGGTGCGCGCGCGCCGGAAACGCCCTCGGCGTCTGCTATTACAAAGGCTACGGCGTCCGCAAAGACCCCGAAAAAGCGGTCGGTCTCTTCAAAAAGGCGGCGAATGCCGGAGTCGCGCGCGCATACGTGTCGCTCGGCAGGGCGGCGTTGGAGGGCGCGGGAATGGAGAAAAATCCCGCCCGCGCGCGCGAATACTGGGAGCTCGGCGCAAAGTCCGGCAGCGCGATAGCCCAGAACAACCTCGCGCTTCTTCTCGCCAAGGGCCTGGATTCCAACCCCGACGAAATCCGCGCAATGTCGCTTTTCAGGGAGAGCGCGCAGCGCGGCTATCCGCCGTCGCAAATCGCCTACGCTCTCTCCCTCTTGCAGGGCATAGGCGTCGCCCGCGACGCGCGCGAGGGTTTCAGGTTTATGGAAATGGCCGCGAAGTCCGGAAATCCCGAGGCGCAAAACAATCTCGCCGCCTGCTACTTCAACGGCATAGGGGTTTCGCAGAACTATTCCATGGCCATTAACTGGTACAAGCGCGCCGCTTCCGCCGGCTATCCGGACGCCCAGAACAATCTGGCGGACTGCTACTTCAACGGCTACGGTGTTCCGAAAAACCAGGCTGAGGCCGTCAAGTGGTACAGGCGCGCCGCATTCCAGGGCAATGTTTCCGCGCAGAGCAACCTCGGATACTGCTATCTCAACGGAATCGGCGCCGGCAAGAGCGTGTCCGACGCCATCAAGTGGCTCGAAAAGGCCGCCGCCGCGGGCGACGTTTCCGCGCAGAGCAACCTCGGAACTTGCTATGTCAACGGAGTGGGGGTGGCCGTAAACTATCCGAAGGGCGTCAAGTGGCTCGAAAAGGCGGCCTCCGCGGGCGACGCGCAGGCGCTCGGCAATCTCGGGGCCTGCTATTTCAACGGCCTCGGCGTAGAGAGAAATGCGGAAAAGGGCGTGTCGCTCATCCGCAAGGCGGCAAAAGCCGGCAACGAAGAAGCCCAAAAGGCGCTTCAAAGAATCTCCCGCCTCTGATTTGGCGCGGGGCGCAGGGGCGGACTGGCGCCATATCCCGCATTGCCGCCATTCCAGTTTTAGACGGGCGTCCCCGGCGGAATTTATCTGTACGGATTTTGTCGATGGGCGCAGAAAAAAAAGTTGCATTGAAAAGTTCAATATGAGAGATTTCACAAACTATGGAATTGTCATCGTACATGCCGGTTTTGGTGCAGATTCTGACGGCTCTCGCGATGGGGGCGGCGATTGTCGCGGCAAGCCATATTTTCGGGCAGAGGGCCAAGCGCAACAAGCCCGGAAATTCCGCCTACGAATGCGGCGTCGTCCCCGAGGGGGCTCCGCATCCGCGCTTTGGCGCGAGGTTTTACGTCGTAGCGATGCTTTTTGTGATATTCGACATAGAGGTTGTGTTTCTGATTCCCCTCGCCGTCGCGTACGGAGACTTTGTTTCCCGCAATTTCCCAATACTTCTGCCGTCGCTTTTCTTTATGGCAGTCCTCGCCGCGGGGGTGTTTTACGAAGTCAAAAAAGACGTCCTGAACTGGAATATCCCGAAGAGCAATTAGCGTGAATCTCAAAAGATACCTCACCAAATCGAGAATAGTCGACATTTCGGCCGCGGATTTCTCCGAGGCGGTGGGGCAGCTGCTCGCCTGCATTCCCGATTCCATACTCGGCGGCGCAGACCGCGCGGACGTGCTCGCCAATCTAATAGAGCGCGAAAAGTCGATATCCACGTATCTCGGCGACGGCATCTGCATGCCGCACACGCGCGTTGTGGGGCTGAAGCAGAAGTATGTGTTCGCAGTCGGCAGGTGCTCGGAGGCGGGGATAAACTTCGAGGGCCTCGAGGACTACCGCCAGACGCGCATACTGTTTCTGATGCTCTCCGACGAGAAGGTGGACAATTATCTTAGCGTCCTCTCGAACCTCGCCAAAATATTTTCGTCTGACGACGTGTGCGGGCGCATAAAATCCTCGCCCGACATAGCCGTTTTCCGCGACGCCGTGATGGGCGCCTTCAACGGCGGCTCCGGCAAGTCCGTTTCGAAAGGCGTTGCGGAGCCGTACGCGCCGCGCCGCAAGGAGGAGCGCATAAACGAGATCGTCATGCGCTCGGCCCTCAAAATCTTCAAAGTGGCCAAATGCTCCGCGATAATCCTGTTTGGCGACTCCTTTCTGAAAATGCCCGATTTGTCCGCCACTTTCGGCGACGCAAAAGTGGTGCTTGTGGGCGAAAAGCCGCCGGCCGCGCTGCCCTCCTCCAAATGGGAGTTCATAGGCGTGAGGTCGTTTTCGGACATGAGGTTTTCGCAGCTGCGCAGCGCGGTGATGATAGGGCTCACGCGCGGGACGTTCACGGCGAAGGAGAAAATCTGCTGCATCGGCGGAGTGCGCGAGAGCAACCAGATTGACACCATCGTAATCCTCGACATCGAAAAGGAGTTTTCCAACATTTTCATCGGGCAGAAAAACATGCTTCCCGAGGGCGTGACGCCGGAGGTTTTGGAGCGCGTCCTCGACATCGCAACCGAGCTCTCCGTAGAGGGGCGCGAGGGCAAGCCGGTTGGCTGCATATTCGTGATAGGCTCTTCCGATGAGCTGAAGCCGCACTTGAAGCAGCTGATACTAAACCCGTTCTACGGCTACAAGCCCGAGGACAGGAACGTCCTTAACCCGTTCATGGACGAGACCGTCAAGGAGTACTCGCTCATCGACGGGGCGTTCATCATCGACGGCTCCGGCGTGCTCGAGGCGGCGGGGGCGCTTATACACACGCCCGACTTCAAACTCCAGCTGCCCGGCGGGCTAGGCGCGCGCCACGCGGCGGCGTATTCGATATCCCTCATGGCCGACTGCATATCCATAGTGGTGTCGTCGAGCACGGGGCAGATAACGCTTTTCAGGAGGGGGCAGATGCTCCCGATCACCGAAAAGCGCAAGTAGGGCGGCGCGGCTTAATGCGGAATTTTGCAAACTTTAAGGGTTTCCCATGCTCAAATATTTTGAATGGTCCATAGGCATAATGATAGTGGGGCTCGGCCTCGCCTTCTACCGCGGCGAGTGCGTCGGCGCGGGGCTCGGGTGGGGCTTTGTGTTCACGGCTCTCGTGATCACCGCGCTCGAAGTCAGCCTGTCGTTTGACAACGCCGTAATAAACGCCACGAAGCTCGAAAAAATGTCGCGCAAGTGGAGGGCGCGCTTTCTGACGTGGGGCATTGCGATAGCGGTTTTCGGAATGAGGTTCGTGTTCCCGATAGTCATCGTCGCGGCGTTTTCGAACATATCGTGCATGGAGGTTCTGCGGCTCACGCTCGAAAAGCCCGACGACTACGCCAAGCTTTTGCACGAGTCCCACGTCGGCATATCGTCCTTCGGCGGGGCGTTTTTGATGATGCTGTTTTTCGAGTTCATGTTCGACCGCGAAAAGACCCTGCATTGGCTTTCTCCGCTCGAAAAATTACTGCTTAAAATCGGAAGGAGCAAAGCCGCTCCGACGGCGTTTACGCTCGCGGCCCTGTTCGCGATACAGCCGATGCTCGATGACGGGCAGCGCTTTGTCTCGATAATTGCGGGCGCAATCGGCGTGGCCACCCACCTGGCAATCCACGGGGCGAGCGCCAAGCTCGAGTCGCTCGCCAAGCGGGAGAACGCCTTCGCCCTGAAACATGCCGGGCTGGCGGCTTTCATATATTTGGAGCTTATCGACGCCTCGTTTTCGCTCGACGGGGTTCTGGGCGCTTTCGCGCTGACGAAAGACGTTGTGGTGATTACGATAGGGCTTGCAGTGGGCGCGTTTTTCGTGAGGTCGCTCACGATAATGCTCGTGGAAAAAAAGACGCTCGAAAAGCTCGTGTACCTCACCCACGGGGCGTACTGGGCGATAGGCTCGCTCGCGTCTATTATGCTGCTTGCGACTTTCCTCGAAATCCCCGAAATCGTCACGGGGAGCATCGGAATGGCCTTTATCCTCGCCTCCCTCGTTTCGTCGATAATCGAAAGCCGCCGGAGCGAGCGGGCGGGCTGACGAATTCGGTTTTCGGCGTTGGCGCGCGCCGTAGCGCGGCGGAGCGGAATGCCTCCGTGCCGGATTGCGCGGCGCAAAACGGGGGGCTTCCGGCGGAAGGTCACAGCGCGTGGTAGTTGCCCGTAAGCTTGTCCTTTTGCAGGATCTTAAAGCCCGCCTTTTTTATGCGCGCCGCGTCGCTCAGGGATTTCTCCCTGCCGGGCGTGTACTCTATGTTGATGTTCGGCGCCTCGAATACCCTCTTGGCGGGCTTTCCGTTTTCGGGGTGTTTTTTTATGGGGTCGGAGCCGGCGGGCTGTTCGACTTCGAACACGTCCCCCTCGGAGCCGTCGGGCTCGATTGTGATGTATTTGTAAATCGGCATTGTCAGGTTATTATTTGGGCTATGGCGGCGGCGATATATATGAAAACCGCAGCTATCGCCCTTGTTATGAACATGAATATCGACGCCGTAAACGGAATGTTTACGATAAGCAGAAGAATCAGTATTCCGTATCTCGAAATCGCGGCGTAGGTTTGCTCGCCCATATCGACGGCGTATTTCAAAAACCTGCTTCCGTCGAGCGGCGGTATGGGGATCATGTTGATGACGAACAGCACGCAGTTTATATATATGGATTGCAGCGCGACTTCCCGCAAATCGTCCCAGCCGAGCGCAAAGAATACCGCAAGCGCAACCGCCGAGGCGAGGGCGACCGCGAGGTTCATCGACACCCCGCCCGCCGTGGATATTATGTCCACCCGCTTTCGCGTCTTGGGGTTTGAGAGGGAGATTTCGACGGGTTTGCCCCAACCGAACACCATGGGGAATCCCGTCCCGATGGAAAGGGCTATGGTTATTATCGGCAGGACGACGGTTCCCATGGCGTCCATGTGCGCGAGCGGGTTTACGGTGACGCGGTCTTGCAGCCTCGGCAGCGGGTCGCCGAGTTTGTCGGCGAAGAGCGCGTGCCCGAATTCGTGCATGGTGACGGCTATCAGAAGCAGGACGTACAGTATGCCGCCCTCCCTAATTTGCGTTAAGAGATCCGGATTCATTCGCTTTTGTCTTCGGTTGTTGTGCCTTTCGCGGGGGATTCCGCGCCAATGATGCCGAGGAGCGCCTCCCTGTCTCCGGCGAGGTGCGGGTTGTCTATTTTCTCCAGAATTTCGCGCGCCTCGGCGTCGCGGCGCAGCTCTATCAGAACGCGCGCCTTGTTGGCGAGCGCGGTCTGCCGCTCGAGCCCTATCGTGGCGTTTTCAAGTATGCCCTCCCAGCGCGCGAGCGCCTCCTCCCAGTCCGGAGACGACACTTGGTAGAAGGCTTTTGCGCACTCCCATCTCGCGCGGGAGTTCGGCGCGGAGGCGTCCGCCCACCTGCGGTAGCAGACGAGCATTTTTGCGTCGAGCGAAGCCGGGTCGAAACCTCCCGACGCGGCGAGCTCGGCGCGCGCTATCATCAGGAATTTCGCAGTCTGCGACAGGTAAACGGCGTTGTCCGGCTCCAGTTCCAGAGCATCCAAAAAGTGACCGTACGCCTTTGCGAACTGGCCGTTTTCGCCCTCGTACACCGCGAGCTGGTGCTTGACGGACGCCATCGACGGGTCGAGCGAGTCCGCCTTCAAAAACGCGGCGTAGGCGGCGGTTGGGTTTGAGGTCGCGCGCAGATATTTGCCGTATATCGCGTAGCTTTCGGCGTCGCGGCTCTCTCCCGCGAAGTATTCGTTCCACAGGGAGTCCACTCGCTTTTTTTCGGATATGAGGTCGGAGGCGGCGAGGGTCGAGGGCCTTTCGGCGCGCCTCATTTTGTCGAGCAGCCCGTTTTGGGCGGCGGCGATTTCCAGAAGCTTTTTTTGCGCGAGCGTGTAGGTTTTCGCGCCCGTTTGCGCGCGCGTTGCCGCCTGCGGGGGGGCGGGAGAATCCCCTCCCGCGCACCCCGAGAGCGCGAGTGCGGCCAGAGCCGCACGAAAAGCCGCCTGCCCGACGCCCGCCATCTTACCCGCCGCAGTGTCCGCAGGAGCATCCCCCGCAGCACGAGCTCCCGCGCCGCTCTCCTCCGCACGATGGGCGGGAATTTTTCGCGGCGCGGCCCACGCCGAAGGAAGACACGAGCTTTTTCAGCCTCCCCGATCCGCACTCGGGGCAGGCGGGCTTTTCTCGGCCGCGCACGAGCGCCTCGAACACGGCCGAGCACTTTTGGCATTTGTATTCGTATATGGGCATATCTGTCGGCAATAAGATTAAAATGTTGAATGTTTGGCGATTCTTTTTTTATCTTATCGGCATACTGGCAAGAAATCGGGAAATGTAATCTTCAATGGCGAAATCGGAAAAAAAATCTGAAAAGACCACTCCCATGCTCGAGCAGTATTGGAGCATGAAAAATTCGCTGCCGAAAGACACCCTCCTGCTTTTCAGGCTCGGGGATTTTTACGAAATGTTTTACGACGACGCCGTAGAGGGCTCGCGCCTGCTCGGGATTACGCTTACCAAGCGGCAGAACTACCCCATGGCGGGCATACCGTACCACGTAATAGACCAGTATCTCCCGAAGATTTTGGCGTGCAACAAAAAGGTCGCCATCTGCGACCAGAACGAGCCCCCCGTTTCGGGAAAGCTCGTAAAAAGGTCGGTCACGCGGATAATCACGCCCGGGACGGTGATGGAGGACGCCCAGCTCGACAGCCGCAGCGGCAACTACATTTTCGCCGTCGACATAGACCGCTCCCGCAGGCTGTACGCCGCATGGATGGAAATGAGCGCCGGCGAATTCTATTGCGCGGAATTCGACACCCCCCAGGATTTCCTGCCGGCGCTTTCGGCGTTCGACGCCAAGGAGGTTTTGCTGCCCGAGGACGCCTCGCGCGAATGGGCGGCGGATCCGGAGCTCGCGCCGTGGCACGCGATTTTCAGGAGCGTGCTCGACACGCGCACGGTCACACTCTTGCACGACTTCCGCTTCGAGCCCGAGTGGGGCGCGGCGCAGGTTCAGGACGCGCTGTCGGTCGCGAGCCTCGACGGTTTCGGCATAGAGCGCGGCTCGCGGCTGGCGGGGCCCGCGGGCGCGATAGTCTTCTACGTGACTGAAAACCTGCGCGCCCGCCCGGGCAACTTGCGCGCGCTGCGCAGGTTTTCCGGCAAAAAGTGCGTGCTCGTGGATCCCGCGACCCAGCGCAACCTCGAGATATTTCGCTCCACTTCCCACTCGCGGGAGGGCAGCCTCATATCGGTGATGGACAGGACCAAGACCGCCGCGGGCGCCCGCCTGCTCGAGACGTTTCTCGCCTCTCCGACCCTCGATTTGGACGAGATAAGGGCGCGGCAGGACGCCGTGTGGGAGCTCTATTCCTCCCCCGAGGAGGCCGGCCGCCTCGCCGATTCGCTCTCGCGGATAAGGGACATTCCGCGCATACTCGGCAGGCTGCAAAACCGGATCCGCAACCCGCGCGAGCTCCGCGCCATTCTCGAGACCGTGCGCCAGATTCCCGCCATCCGCGCGGCGCTGCTCGAAGCGGGCGGGGGCAGGTGCGCGGAAATCGCCGAATCGCTGCCCGATTTTTCGGAGCTCGAAACTTTTCTCGCCTCGGCGCTCGCCGACGACATGCCCGCCAAAGTCCAGGACGGAGGCGTCATACGCGAGGGCTTTGACGCCGAGCTCGACAGGCTCAGGTCTCTTTCGCGCGACAACATGGCGTGGCTCGCGGAGCTCGAGCAGGCGGAGCAGAAACGCACGGGCATACGCAACCTTCGCATAAAGTACAACGGGGCGTTCGGGTATTTCATAGAGGTGACCAAGGCTAACCTCGGCAGCGTCCCGCCCGAATACATACGCCGCCAGACCATGGTGAACTGCGACAGGTTCACTACGCGGGAATTGCGCGAAAAGGAGCGCGAAATCCTCCACTCGCAGGAGTACGCGCTCGCTCGGGAGCAGGAGCTCTTTTCACGGATAGTGGCGCGCGCGCTTTCCTTCGCGCCTGCCCTTGCGGCGGCGGCGGACATTCTGGCGCGTCTCGACGTTTTCAGGGGCTGGGCGGAAATCGCGCGCGAGTGGGATTACTGCCGCCCCGTTGTGGACGACTCCGACGCCATCGAAATTTCGGAGGGCCGCCACCCCGTCGTCGAGCAAATGCTGCGCCGCGACAGGATAGGGTTGGCGCGGACGGAGTCTTTCGTCCCAAACGACGCGCATCTTTCGTCTTCGGGGGAGCAGATCGCGCTCATTACGGGCCCCAACATGGCGGGGAAATCCACCTACATACGCCAGATAGCCCTAATCGCGCTGATGGCGCAGACGGGCTCTTTCGTGCCGGCGCGCGAGTGCAGGATAGGGCTGGTCGACAGGATTTTCAGCAGGGTCGGCGCCAGCGACGAGCTCGCGCGCGGCAACTCGACTTTCATGGTCGAGATGAACGAGACCGCAAACATTTTGAACAATTCGACCGACAGGTCGCTGATAATCCTCGACGAAATCGGGCGCGGGACGAGCACTTATGACGGGCTGAGCATCGCGTGGGCCGTCGCCGAGTTCATACACGGCGAGGGCGCGCGCGGGCCGCGCACGCTGTTCGCAACCCACTACCACGAAATCACGAAGCTCGAGCAGACCCTGCCGAGGCTCGTCAACCTGCGCGTTAGCGTCAGGGAGTGGAACGACGAGATAATCTTCACCCGCACAATAGAAAAAGGGGCTGCTGACAGGTCGTACGGCATACAGGTCGCGCGGCTTGCGGGGCTGCCGAAGAAGGTAATAGACCGCGCGAAGGTCATTTTGGCGGAGCTCGAGTCCGAGGGCGAGGATATGCTCGGCAATCTCGGCGAGTCGCCCAAGCCGAAGGCGGCCGCGGCGAAGCGGAAGCGGGGAGACTCGGGGGAGAGCAATTTCGCGCAGCTTTCGCTGTTCTGAACTTTTCCGCAAAAGCGCCATGCAGAACATTCCGTCGTTAAAGGAAAAAGTCCGCAGGCTGCCCAAGACGAGCGGCGTGTACGTCATGAAGGACGCCCTCGGCAACGTCATATACATCGGGAAGGCTGTCAACCTCAGGCGCAGGGTGGGGCAGTATTTCATGAATTCCTACAAGGCGCGCGCGGCGAGCCCCAAGATAGCCTCGCTCGTGGACTGCATCGCCGATTTCGAGTTCTTCAACACGCGCGGCGACGCCGAGGCGGTGATTCTCGAGAGCAAGCTCATCAAACGCTGGAAGCCCCGCTACAACACGCTCGAAAAGGACAATAAAAACTTTCTCCTCCTGCGCGTCGAGACGTTCGCGCCGCTGCCGAGGTTCGCGTTCGCACGCCACAGAAAGGACGACGGCGCGCTCTACTTCGGCCCGTATCTCGGCGTCTCCGCGATAAGGAGCGCGCTCTCGGAGCTGAAAAAGAGGTTCGGCATACTCCTTTCCGACGCGCATCCGAAGCGGCTCGGCGACGGCAGGTGGATGCTCTATGACGACGCCCGCAGCCAGATAACGAGCTTTGAAAACATAGTGGGAGAGGCAGAGTACGCCGAAAGGGTGAAGGCGGCGCTCGAATACCTGCGCGGGTGCGACGCTGGCGCGGTGGACGAGGCGCAGATAAAAATGAGAGAGGCCTCCGACGCGCTCGATTTCGAGCGCGCCGCAAAGTGGCGCGACCTGATCGCGGCGATAGAGGAGACGCGGGTCGCGAACGCCCGCGCGGGCGTGGAGGCCGACATATCCGCCTCTCCCGCGCCGGTCGCAATCGCCGCTATGGATTCGCTGCGCAAGGCGCTCGGAATGCCGAAGGACCCGCAGTCGATAGAATGCTTCGACATATCCCACATATCCGGCAGCTTTTGCGTGGCGTCGATGGTGAGGTTCGAGTTCGGGGAGCCCGCCAAGCAGAAGTACAGGAGGTTCAAGATAAAGTCGTTTGTCGGCAACGACGACTTCCGCGCCATGCGGGAGGCCGTCGGCAGGCGGTACGGGCGGCTGCACAGGGAGGGCGTTCCGCTGCCCGACCTCGTTTTGATAGACGGCGGCAAGGGGCAGGTGTTCGCCGCGATGAAGGCCTTTGACGAGCTAAACATAAAGCCGCCGAAAATCGTGGGGCTCGCCAAGCGCGAGGAGACGATAGTCACCGACAGCTTCGAGGAAAAGCTTCTGCCGCGCCGTCACGAGGGGTTAAAGCTTTTGCAGCGCGTGCGCGACGAGGCGCACAGGTTCGCGAACGCTTTCAGCGAGTCCCTGCGCAGCCGCAAAATCCGCGAGAGCATACTCGACGACTTCCCGGGGCTCGGCGAAAAGCGCAAGAAGGCGCTGCTCGAACACTTCGGCTCGATAGCCAAAGTCAAGGCGGCGACCGCCGCGCAGCTCAGGGAGGTGGACGGCATAGGGTTCGAGACCGCCGCCGCCCTGCGCGAATTTCTCGACGCCAACTTTCCGCTCCGCGGCGATGGGTGAGGGCGGGTACAGGACGCGCATCGCGCCGACAGTCTCGGGGCTGCTGCACGTCGGCCACGCGCGGACTTTTCTGGCGGCGTGCGCGAGGGCGCGCGAAGCCGGCGGGAAGGTGGTTCTGCGCATAGACGACATCGACTTTGAGCGGTGCTCGAAAGAATACGAGGCCGCCGCCGTCGCCGACATGAAGAGCGCGGGCATATTTTGGGACGAGGGGCCCGACGTCGGCGGGGCGTTCGGCCCGTACAGGCAGAGCGAGAGAATCCCATTCTACGAGGCCGCCATGAGGGAGCTCGCCGCGCGCGGATTCGCCTATCCGTCGCCCCATTCGAGGGGCGAAATAAAAAAGCTCGCCCGCGGCCGAGCGCGCGGGTTCGGCTTTTGCGACGCCGAGCCGATTTTCCCGCCCGAGCTCCGCCCGCCCGCCGGAGCGCGCTTTGAATTTTCCGGAGACTTCGCGGGCGCAAATTGGCGGTTTCGGGTTCCCGACGGGGAGAGCGTGCGCTTCAGCGACTCGCTCGCGGGGGAAATGTCGTTCGTATGCGGGGAGGATTTCGGGGATTTTCTCGTCTGGCGCAAGTGCGGCGCCCCGTCCTACGAGCTCGCCTCGGCGGTAGACGACGCGCAAATGCGTATAACGGAAATCGTGCGCGGCGAGGATCTGCTGCTTTCGACGGCGCGCCAGATTCTGGTTTGGCGTGCGCTCGGGCTCGAAATCCCGAAATTCCGCCATTGCCACCTCCTGCTCGGCGACGACGGAAAAAAGCTTTCAAAGACTTCCATGCGCAAGGGCGGCGGGTCGAAGTGGCTCATGCGCCGGCGCACAGGCCGAGGATAAATTCGCAAAACCCTTCGGCCTCGCTTTCGGAATCCGCAAAGTGCGGCGGGACGCACATGAGCGTCGCGGACTCTGCGCGCGCCGCGGGGCTGCCCGCCTCTCCGAACCCTCCCCAGTATATGGGCGCGAACATCTTTTTTTCGCGGAGTTTTGCGTATACGGCGTCGCGGACGCGGGGATTCCGGAATTTCAGGACGGGGCAGCAGGCGGAGAAAATGTCGGGCGCGCGGCCGCCCGAAAAAGCGAGCTCTTCGAAAAATCCGTTGCCGCGCGCGGCGTCCGAAAACGCCCTTATGGCGGCGAACCTCCCTTGGGCGAGCTTTTCGATGTCGAGCCGCGCGAGGGTTTCGAAAGAGTACGCGCCCATTCTGCCCGGCTTTTTGCGCGCGGAAATTTTCGCCTCCGCCGCGTAGAACAGCTTTTCCGCAAATTCCTCCCATCCGCTCCCTCTCGACCGCGCGGCTGAGGCCGCGAGGAAGTCCGCCGAAAAGTCCGGCATGGAGGACGCGGGGCGCGCGAAAATTTCGGACGGGTTTTCCGCCTCGGCGAATCCGCCGTCCGGCAGCGGCAGCCATTTGCGCAGCGACCCGAACGCAAAGTCGGCGCCATGCGCGCGCGGCGAAAACGGCGCGTGGGAGGAGTTTTGGACGAGTATCGTCCCGGGGTTGCGGAGCTTCCATTCGCTCCATATTCCCATGTCGCGCAGGCCGAAAAAGTTTACCGCCATTACAGCGTCCCCCGCGCGGGCGCGCAGGGTTTCAAAACGCGGCGACTTTTCCGACGGCAGGTCTTCAAAAAATTCCGTTTCGCAGATTTCGCCTGCCGCCCGCGCCGCTTCCGGGCAAAAGTAGCGCGGCAGGAAAATCCTCCCCGCAAAGCCCGATTTTTTCATGCGCGCGAATATCCTGAAAAACGCCTCCCGCCCCGACGCGAAAAATTCCCAATCTTTGCGCGGGGGGCGCGGGGAGGGCGTGAAATCCCGCGCCGAGAGCGCGAAATTCGGCAGGGGGTGGATTTTTTGCGGGTCGAATTTCACGTCGCCCATTTCAAACGCGCTGTAAGCGCGCGTCCACAAAAAAGAGCGGAGAAAAAAATTTTTGAAATAATAATTGACATTTATAACGCTTTCATTTATTCAAATTTCCATGAATAAAAACATCCCTCTCGCGTTTGTCAGTCTTGCGGTTTTTCTAAACGTTTCCCCGCTTTATCCCGCGGATTACTATCAGGGTGGAAGCGGGGTGTTTGCCGACGATTCGACATGGTATATGGACGAAGCGCTCTCAACGCCGGCGGATTCCCACCCGATGACCTTTGAGGATACCGCCATTCTGCATAATACGAATGGAAGACTTTGGGTGACGCAGATAGATACATATGTCGGGAATATAATTTCCGCGGGCGTTTCCAATATGCAATTCGGCAGGGAACTGTTGGGCGCCGGCCCGTCGATAAATTTTCAGGTCGGCGGCAAGATAAAGGCGCAGATATGCAATATGGATGAAAACGCGTTTTTGATAGACACCGCTTTTGGCGGCGCCGAGGGAGAGGCGACTTTGGAAATGGCGGTTGGGGGAATTGAAGTCGGCGCGGAAATATGCGGGAACCATAATATAGATAGACGTTATGGGAAAGTCGATTTAACCTTGGATTTTTCGGAATCTCAAATGAAAAGTTCCACAGTAAACGTCAGCGGCGACGTTCTTATAGGAGGGGGATTGCAAACGCGCTTTGGAGCCGAACTTTATTTGGTTCTCGACAAGATGTCCGTCGAAGGGATTGTTGAAATGAAAAGAAACGCCGGGTCGTGGAGCAACATATATTTTGGCAAATCCGTGGTTCTGGAAACGGGCGGATTGTATACGGAATCTATGGGAGATTATACAATCACCCATTCCAACGGGGCGGGCGACTCGGTCTCCGTCATAATTCTGAGAAACGAGGCCGGATCCGACTATCAGTATATCGGCGCCATCGTGAGCGAATCCGCGTTCAATGAAAGTCCGGATGCAAGCGCGGCTTCCATAAATATTTGCATGCTCGGCGATGGGATACAGAGAATTGCCCAGGGAGTTAGAGACCAAACCGACATAACGGGCAAGGATGCCGGCGTATATTCCGTGGAGAGCGGAAAGCTGTTTTACGACAATTCCAATCTAAGGGCCGATTTCAGACTGGCGAAACTTGCGGTCGACGGCGGGTCGTTCGGAGCGTCGTATTGGGATTCGTCCCGGGCGGGGAGGGCGTATTTTAAAACCGCCGAAATCGCTAATGGAGGGCTTGCGTATGAAAATTTTGCGAATCACAACGCTCTTGAAACGGGAGGGAGCGACAAAATCGTAATCGCCGAGTCGCTCTCCAAAACGGGAGACGGAAAAATTTCCGTGGATTTCGCCGACAGGCACGGCAACGCTTTCGATTTGGCCGGATACGAAGTGGCGGAAGACGCGTTGGAAATCGACAATTGGATTGAAATCCTGACGGCCGGATATTTGGATGGCTTTGATTTGGAATCGAAGATAGGGGATAATGCGTACGGCGCGAACGGAGATTTTTACGCCGTAAACGTTGAAAACGGCTTTGCGTTTTTCCGCTGGGTGGACTTGGCGGGCGGCGGATATTCCCTGCAAGTGGGTTTTGCGCAGGTTCCGGAACCGGCGGCCGTCGCCGCCGTTTTCGGCGCGTTGGCCTTTCTGTTTGCCGCGCGGCTCAAAATTAAATGACGGGGAAGACGGGCAAAAGAAGGGCTGCGAAATTTCGCAGCCTTTTTTTATTTTCCGCTATCCGCGCCTCTTCCCCGCGGCGGCGGCCGCCGCAAACAGCCCGAGAGCCGCCGCAACCGCCTCGGGCTCGGGCACCGCCGGAGCGTAATTTATTACGCCTATCGCGTTGAGGTCGAATCCCCCGCTCTCGCTCGAAGGGTAGGGGTCGTAGATTGGGTTGCCCGCGCTGTCGACGCACGATCCGTCGCCCGTGATGTCGTCTATGCGCACGTAATTTATGTCGCCGAGATCGACGAGCGAGAACATTTCTATTATGTGCTTCGTGTATTCGAGCGAAAACGCGCTGTTTCCGGTCGTGGAGTCCGACGCGGCGTCGTAGTGCGCGACGGCGTAGTCGTAGGCGTATTGCAGCTCGCCGAGGTCGTAGCCGTGGCCCCAGTTGCACATGTATTTCGAGCCGAGATTGTATATGTATTCCGGATAATTGTCGTTCGTGTACGGGCCTATCGGATTCGCGCCGACGTAGAAGTTCGGGAAGGTTATGAAATTCACGCCGTCGGTCGATACGGATACGTACGCGAGCTCCAGGAAGCCGGCGTTTACGGCGTTTTCAAATACGGCGAAATCGAGGCCTTCCCCGTCGGCGATCGGCCTGCCGAAAGTTAGCGTTATGGAGCCTCCGTCGCCGAGGGATACGACATGGTAGACCGACGAGGCGTCAGGATCATAGTTCGGGGACGAAGGGTCGGTGTCGCCGTAGTCGGCGAGTCCGGCGGAGCCGAGGGCCTTTTCGGGCGTCCGCCACCTGTCTATTACGTTGGAGCCGTATGACACGTTTTCGTATCCCGTCGCCCAGCCTTTTATGGCGGAGTTTCTGTAATACACTTCCGAGGTTTTCGAGGGGTCGATTCCCGCCTGGCCGCAGTACAGTATCCCGTACTCGTCCACGGTGTAGCTCTCCCCGTTTTGGGGTATGTAGTATTCGCCGGCGTATGCCGACAGCGCGGCGATTGCCGCCGTTATGGAAGTCAGTTTTGCTTTCATGTCTAATATTTCAGCGATATTCCCATTTTGAATACCCTGCCCGCGCACGGATAGTATGAGCCGTTGTACGCGAACACGGCGTAGTTTTCATTAAAGACGTTTTCTATGGCGCCGAATACGGCGGCGTATTTGCATATGCGGTAGCTCGCGAGCAGGTCGAACGTGGCGAACCCGGGTATGCGGCGCATGGAGTTTGCGAAATCGTTGCCCATCGTCTGCGGCATCGACCAGTTGCCGCGCGCGGTCAGCTCCAAACCTTCTATGGGTTTGAGCGTTATCCCCGCGGTTCCGGAAAACGGCGGCACGAGCGGAATTTTGTTTCCGCCGTACCTGCCGCTTGCGAAGCGCGCGTCAACGGCTCCCGCGCCAGCGAAAACGCCGAAGTATTCGGAGTCGTACCTGACGGAAAAATCCGAGCCGAGCCTGCGCGTGGACGAAAAGTTTTCGTTGAGCCCGCTGGCGTAGTCGTACATTATTTCGTTGTCCAGATACGTGGCGTAGAAGCTCAGGTTTACGCGCCATCCGCCGGAGATGCGCGTGTATCCTATCTCGTAGTTTTGTCCGGTTTCCGGCTTCAAGTCTTTGTTGAATGGAAACGCCGAGGCCTGGTAATACCCCTGGTAAAAGGCGATTTCGTCGGTGGACGGGTACCTGTATATCTGGTCGAAGCGCGCGTACACGGAATTTTCGCCGTCGAGCTTGTATGTGGCCCCGAACGATCCGGCGAATCCCCCCTGCCACTGGCTTTCGTCATAGGTGTTTTGGGGGTCCGGCCTCGGAGGACGGTTGCCCATGTATATGAACCTCCTGCTGTCGGCGCTCGTGTAGGAGCCCTCCGCGCGCGCGGAAGCGGAGAATATCAGATTGTCCGCCGCCCTGTATTCCGCGCCCGCGTATCCGCCCGCGTTTCCGCGCTCGACTTTCGCCCTGTCGGGATTTTGCGCGCCGCTGGCGAAGAATCTGTAAGAATCGAAGTCTATGGAGGTGAAGTCCGCGTCGGCGCCCGCGTAAAGCGTCCAGTCTTCAAACCTGTCTATTTCGCATCTGGGCGACAGCGTGAAAGTGAGCTGGTCGTTGCGGTTTTGCGACGGGGCGAGTGCGTTGCTTTCCTCGACTATTCTGTTTCTGAAATTCGCGCCGAACTGTATTTCTCCGCGCCCGAGGGCGGACTCGTTTTTGAGCGTTGCGGAATAGACTCCCCCCTTGTATTTGTACAGCATCCGCAAGTCGGCGTCGCGGGGGTTGTTCTGGAAGCCGTTCCAGTCCGTGCCCGTGGCGTATTCGGTTTCCGCCAGCGAAAAGTTTCCGGCCAGCTCGATTTTCGCGGAATCGGATATTTTGCAGCTTGCGGAGGCGTTTACCGTGTCGGCCCAAGCCCTCGAATTTTCGCGGTATCCGTCGTTGTCGTACCTGTTGGCGTCGATTCCGTATCCGAATCCGCCGGCGGATCCGCGAAACGACGCGTCCGCCGAATACAGCCCGTACGAGCCCATCATGCCGTTCAGCTCTATCGCGTTTTCTTCGGCGTCCTTTTTTGTCGAGATTTTTACGACCCCCGCGACCGCGTTGTTGCCGTACATCGCGCTTTGGGCGCCCCTCAGCACCTCTATGCTCTCGACGTTCGAAAGGGGGATTTGCAGCCAGTTTGTCTCCGACATGTCCGCGCGGTTGTACCGCTGCCCGTCGACGAGGACGAGAACCCTCAGCTGGGAATTTTCCCCGAATCCGCGCATGGCTATATTGCCGTTCGACGAATCGCCGGTATAGCTCATAAAGCGCACGTTGCCGGTGCGCTGCAGCATCTCGGGAACGGTGGACGCGCCGCTCTTTTCTATTTCGTCCGAGCCTATCACGGTCGAGTTTACGGGCTGGTCGAGCGCGGCGGAGGCGAACCTGTACGCCGTCGCCTCCACGGGCGCGAGCTCCGGCGCGCGTTCGCCGCGCTCTTCGCCGCCGTCCGGATTTTCCGCGGCCGCCGCAACTGCGGGAAGCGCGAGCATGATTGCCTTTAAAATTCTGAAGTTCACTTTTTGGCTTTCGTGGGGCAAAGCCTCCCGCCGCCGGCGGGCGCGCGTTGCCGCAGAATGAAAAACGCGGGGCGCGCGCGAAAAACGAAAAGCCGCGCGCCCCGCGCCGTTGGTTATCTGCGTGAAGAAATCTTTCTGTTGCGCAGCGCCGTTAGGAGCGCGAGCGCTCCGAATAGTGCGGAGACTGCTGCGGGTTCCGGAACCGCTCCGTATACGATGTTGTCGAGCGCGAAATACGCGGGAGACGTCATGCCCCATGCGTTGCCGAAGGACGAGAGGATTTGGAAGTCCAGCCCTATCAGCCCGTCGGCGGAAAGCGAGGACAGGTCGACAGTGTTCCATTCTTCGCTGAGGAATCCGTGGGAGGCGAGCACATAGCATACCGCTTCGTCGGTTTCAGTCAGCGTTCCGTCCGCGTATATCCCGCGGATTAGGACGGCGAAAAACGCGTCGTCGGTGTTGTAAACGCTGTCGTAGACGATGAGCCCATCCTCGCTTTCGGTGTAGCCCATATTCATCGAACTGTCGGGATTGCCGAGTATTTTTGCGCCGACGAGCGTGTTGGCTATGTCCACCGAGCTCACCGAAACTATGTCGTCAAAAACCAGCTGGTAGGTTTCGGGCGCCGTAGAAAAATATTCGGTTCCCTTGTATGCGGTCTTGCTCGCAACCCCGTTTGAATCGGAGACGTTGCCGTAAAATACCGCGTATTGTTGCGAGCCCCCCGCGCCGGTTCCGGTGACGGAGCAGAGGTCGTTTGAATACGATATGTTGGATGTGTCGGAGGAATTTGAGAGCAGAAATCCGCCGCCGTTGTAATATTCGTAATTGTATGAGGTAGTCTTGAACTGCAATCCGCTCGAAATGCCGTCCACCGCAGAATTCCACTCAAACCTGCCGAGGTTGGAGGGCATCGCCTGCCACGATGTCACCGAACCGGAGGGCGACGGCGACCATTCGTATACGTCCTCGCCTCCGTAGACGGAGTAGTCCGTGTATGAGAATTCCCAGTTTCCGCGGATCGGAACGTCGTCAAACGATATTGCGGCCGCGTTTGCCGCCGCCGCCATTGCCAGGCCCGCGCCCAGCGCCGATATTTTTTTCAATTTCATAGTTTGCCTTTTTTCGTTTTGGAATTTTGCCTCCCTCTCCGGAAAACGGGGGAGGCTTGCGGGCGAAAAAAGGCGCATGGCGCGCGGGATTTGACGGAAAAGCGGGCGCCGTGCCGAATCGCAACCAAGCCCTCTGTCTTCCTTGCGCGGGAACCAAAGGGAAATTTCCAGGCACGTCTTCTGGCTTGCGTCCCGGCGGGGGAGGGAAAATTCCCGCCCGCCTTCCGTGCGCCTTCCCGCGCTTTGCGCAGTGGCTTTGTGCCCGGATTTTGAGGACGATTACAGAGGCGCGACCGCGTCCGATTCTCACGGACTTCCGTTTGCCTGAAAATGTCGCCGCCGGCTTGCTTCATTGCCGGCTGTCGGATTTAAAAAAATCCGCATGAAAATGAACTGCTCGCAATGAAAATTGACGCCGGGCGGAAATGTCAAACGTTTTTTGAGATTATTTTTTGCGGAAGGCCCGCAGGAAATTTTCCGCGCCCAAAATATTTTTCGATTTTCGCCGTCGAATTTGAACGCGGCGGCCCCGTTTTTTCTCAAAGCTTTTGCAATGAAAAAAACCGTTATATTTTGCTCGGCAATTCTGGCGTGCGCGCTTGTTGCGTGCGCCGCAATACTCGTCAACCCGTCGGTTGTGTTCCGCAGCGCAGGGGGGATAAAGGTCAAGGGAACCGCCGTAGAGCGCGTCCAAAGCGACGCCGCCGAATGGGGCGCCAAGATTTGCGTGCGCGCCCCATCCCTGCGCGCGGCAGCGGCGGAAGCGGAGAAATTCGCGGCGCTCGCGAAGGCGGAGTTTGAAAAGCGTTCCGTCCGGCGCGCGGAATTTTCCGCCGTATCCGCAAGCCCCGTCTACAAAGTCGAAAAGGGGGCAACTACAAATGCAGTGGAAGCGTATGCGGCGGCGCTTTCGATTTCCGTCTCCGCAAAGTCGCGCGAAGAAATCGCCAATGTTGAAGCCGCGTGTTCCGAGCTCCTCAAAAGCGGCGTTCCGATCTTCCCCGGGGAGGCGCGGTATTACTATACCGGATTGGAATCGCTCAAAATGCGGCTGCTCGAGGCCGCCGCCCAAAACGCGCGCGAAAGGGCGGAAAAGCTCGTGAGCGGCAGCGGCTCCAAGCTCGGGCCCGTCGTGTCGGCGTCGCAGGGGATATTCCAGATCACGCGCCCGCTGTCCAACGATACGAGCGATTGGGGAATGTACGACACTTCAAGCTTTGAAAAGGACGTGAAGTGCGTCGTCACGATAGAGTTTTCCGCGGCGGGCAGATAGCGCGCCTAAAACGATACGATCAGCTGGCCGCCGAGGACGAGGGCGTCGTCGAGTTCGCTGTTGCCGTTGGGCCTGAATATGTATTGCAGGTCGGGCTGTATGGAGACGCGTTCGTTGAGCTGGATTACGTAGGTGGCCTCAACGACCATTTCGTAGGTGGCGGAGTACGACGCAGCCCCTTTCCCGTATCCGTAGTTTGAGTTGAACGAGCCGTAAAGCCACGAGAAATATAACCCGTCCTGGCTGCGGTACGGCATGAACCCTTGCAGCTGTATTCCCCAGTATGCCATCCACGGCATCGTGGAGACGCTTTGGACGGGGGAGCATTGCAAGCCCGCCCAGACGCTCGCGTAGCGGCAGAGGGCGTCGGGGTCTCGCCAGACCATCTGCTGGCCCTGTATCCAGAAGCCGTAGCCGCTGCCGCGGGTTCCGCCCGAATAGTTTGCAAGGCCGTCGTATCCGCCGAAAAAGTATCCGCCTATCTGGTATAGCCCCCGCAATCCCGTGCCGTCGAGCGGCTTGCCGCTTGCGTCCTTCCGCCTGAAAAACTCGGGGCTCCAAGCCGCCTGGAAGAGCGCCATGTAGCCGTCGTCGGAGCTTATGCCGAATTCCGTGCCGTTCCAGTCGGCGTCCCCGAGCGACTGCGGAGCCTGGTAGAGGCCGGCGGATAGCGTCACCTCCGACGCGGGCGAGTATCGGACGTTGACGCCCCATGTCGCCTGCGGGGACGACGTGAAGGGCGAGTTGTAGAATATGGCCTCCGGCGTGCTGTCCATTCCGCCGCTTACGAGGTACGCCATGACGGGAAGGCTGTTGAATGCGTCGGACATGGACATGCGCCCGAAGTTCGCTTCCAGCGTCCCGGCGCGCGTTTCGAACGTCTGCGTAAAATACATTTCGTAGAATGCCGCGCCGTTTACGACGTAGGATTCCGACGCCGTGAAAAAGTTTCCGATTTTCTCGGAGAGATTGCCTCCGGAGCTGTACGCGCCTGAAATAGTGAAAGCCCCTCCCTTCCATCCGATCTGCCTTTCGAGGTCGAAGTCGAGCCCGAATATCATTTCCCCCGTATAGTTTGCGCCCTGTTCGGCGCCGCCGTAGGGGTTGCCGACGAGAACCGCGCAGTAGTCGAAGAAGAATCTTGCGCCCGTCGAGTCTTCGAGGCTTGAATTCGCGCTCTCGATTTGTGTTGCGGCGCAGTCGAGGCCGAGGTTTCCGCAGGGCAGGGCGGCGTCCGCGCCTTCGGTTTGCGCCGCGAATGCGGCGGCGCACGAGGCGCACAGCGGTAAGAGTTTTCTCTTCATGGCGTTTGCGGTTTAAATGATATGCGCGAATGCGCGCCGCGCTTTTTCGCGCCACTTTCCGACACCGCGAAACGCGCGTTTGTTCTGCGGAAATTCGGGCGCAAAAAAATCCGCCCTAAATGCGGGCGGCATTGCGAATGCGGCGGGCGCGCCGGTCTCCGGATTTCTCAGAAGCTTTTTATGGCCTCGTCGCGGGTGGTGTAGATCGGGAATATCGTGGTGAATCCGGAGATCTCAAACACCTGCTTGACGTTTTGGCTGAGCCCCGAGAGTGCGATTTCGCCGGAGATCTTTTTGAACTGTTTGGCGGCCGCGAGCAGCACGCGCAACCCCGCGCTGCTGATGTATTCGAGGTCGCGGCAGTCCACGAGGATCTTCGTGCAGTTTTCGTCAAAGAGCTTGTTGAAGGCTTTTTCGAGGTCGGCGGTTGTCGTGACATTGAGTCTCCCGTTGAGGGCTATAATCGACACGTCGTTGCTTTTTTCTTCTGTGATTTCCATGTTGGGCTGTCGGGGTTTATAAAAAATTTGCGCCATTCTTGCTCCGGATTCCGAAAAAATCAAGAAAATTAAACTTTCGCGCCCGCCGCGCAAAATGGCGTCGCAATTTATATATATTAGAGCGGACGCGGCGCGCGGGGCAAAAAAAATTGCGCCCGCAGAAAAATGCTTGAAGAGCGGGCGGATCGGGTATTATTTTATTTACACTAACGCATCGTAACAAACAAAGGAAATCTACTATGGCAAGACCTCTGACTCTGTTTACCGGCCAATGGGCCGACATGAAACTCGAAGACCTCGCGCCCCTCGCGAAAAAAATGGGCTACGAGGGCCTTGAAATCGCGCTTACGGCAAACCATTTCGACATGACGAAAGCCGGCGACAAGGACTACCTCAAAAGCCGCTGGGACATTCTCGCCTCCAACGGGCTCAACTGTTTTGCGCTCTCCAACCACCTCGTCGGCCAGTGCGTGTGCGACAACATCGATTCGCGCCACAGGGCTATGATGCAGGACTACATCTGGGGCGACGGCGACCCCGAGGGCGTGCGCCGGCGCGCGGCGGAAGAGATGGTAAAAACCGCCTCAGTGTGCAAGACTTTCATGGAAATGCGCCCCGATTCCCTTGCGGCTTCCCCGATCGCCCCGACGGTCACGGGCTTTACGGGCTCTTCCATCTGGCAGTATCTCTATTCTTTCCCGCCGGCGTCCAAGGAGATGATAGAGGCCGGATACGCCGATTTCGCGAAGCGTTGGACGCCCATTCTCGACGCTTTCGACGCGCAGGGCGTAAACTTTGCGCTCGAAGTCCATCCGACGGAAATCGCCTTCGACATCGCCTCCGCCGAGAGGGCGCTAAAAGCCGTGAATTGCCACAAGCGTTTCGGCTTCAATTACGACCCATCGCACTTCGGCTATCAGGGCGTGGACTACGTCAAATTTATCCGCAAGTTCTCCGACAGGATTTTCCACGCACACATGAAGGACGTCTGGTGGGGGCACGGCAACGGAGAAGCCGGCGTATTCGGCGGGCACACGGAGTTCTGCGATCCCCGCAGGTACTGGGACTTCCGCTCCATCGGCCACGGCGACATCAATTTTGAGGAGATAATCGTCGCCCTCAACGACATCGGCTACAACGGCCCGCTCTCGGTCGAGTGGGAAGACGGGCGCATGGACAGGGTCCACGGCGCGACGGAGTCCGCCGCCCGCGTGCGCTCCTTCGATTTCCCCCGCTCGGAAATCGCGTTCGATTCCGCTTTCGACACCTCCAACCAGTAAAGTTTTCGGCCCTTCGGCTGCGGGAGGCTTCGGCGGCTTTCCGCAGCCTTTCGTTTGCCGATTTTTTGCGCTTTCTGTATTGTGTTTTTTCTTTACAAAATGCGCGCGCGGGGTATAGCTTTTTTCGAAAGGGCTTATTCCTTTACCAATCTAAAATAGAAAATAAACATAATGAAATTCTCAAATCTCACTTATACAATGGCGTTTTGGCTGCTCCGATTTTGGCTGGCGGCAAGGGCTATCGGCACGGGGCTGACGAAATTTATCGGCAAGGTAAACGGGGAAATTCCCAATCCCGAATACGAGGTTAAGATAAAGGAGGCTATGGCGGACGGATTGTCGCGCAGCGAAGCCGCCGAACTCGTCACCGACATTCCCGAAAAGATCAGCGGGACGATAGACGTCATCAGCGTATCCGCCTATCACGGCTTGCCCGAAAAGGGCCCGATGACCATTGAAACGTTTAGCGCGAGCCCCCTCATGCCCTCGTTTATGGTAGGCCCGTATTCGGCGGTTCTCGGATACGCGCTCATCGCCCTCGGGCTCACGGTTCTGCTCGGCATATGCACGCGCGTTTCCCTCTTCCTGATGGGGCTGCTGTACATCTCCCTGACGTGGGGCTTCATAATCCTCGAACCGAATATGGGCCCGAGCGCCGCCGCGGGCATAGCGTACCTCGGCGTGCATATGCTTCTAATCGTCGCCGCCCTGTTCCTCGCGGACTACAACAAGTTCGAGCTTCTGCCCTGCAAAAAGTTCGGATTTTGCAAGTGCTGCGACAAAGAGTAGTTCTTAACTTTTTACAATAAATACGATATAAAATTATGAATATTTTCAACCGCAGAGATTTTCTCAAATTGGCGGGAACCGCCGCCGGCGGGCTCGTGCTCTCCCCGGGTATGCTTTCCGCCCAGCGCAAGGGCGGCGACAAGGTGAACGTCGCCGTCGTCGGATATGGGGCGGAGGGCGAAGTCCTCATGAACAGCCTTCTCAAGCTGCCATACATCAATTTTGTCGCAATCTGCGACATCTGGCAGCCCAGGTGCAACTACGCCGCGGCCACCATAATGAGGCAGCTCAAACAGAAACCCGCCAGATACACCATAAATCTCGGCGGGAAAGACCCCTACGCGCCCCTCGTCAAGAAGGGCAGAATAGGCGAAGTCAAGGGCGAAAACTACAAGGATCTCATCAAAAACCACGCCAAGGAGCTCGACGCGGTCGTCATCGCCACTCCCGACTTCTGGCACGCGCCCATGACCGTCGACTTCCTCAACGCCGGCGTCAACGTCTATTGCGAAAAGATGATGTCCGACACTCTCGAAGGCGCCAAGAGCATGGTGAAGGCCGCCCGCAAGAGCGGAAAGCTCCTCCAAATCGGCCACCAGAGGACTTCCAACCCCCGCTACATCTACGCCCGCGACGTCCTGCTGCGCAAGCACAACATCTGCGGCAACATAATGGCGTGCAACGGGCAGTGGAATAGGGCCGTTTCCCAGGATCTCACTTGGCCCGCCAAGGCCGAAATTCCCGCGGAAAAACTCAAGGAGTACGGCTATAAGGATATGAACCAGTTCAGGAATTGGCGTTGGCACAAGGGACTCGGCGGAGGCGCCATATCCGACTTGGGCGCCCACCAGATCGACATATTCGGCTGGATGCTCGGCGCGCATCCAACGCGCGTGATGGCCTCCGGCAACCGCGACTATTATAAAAAGCCCGACGGCTCGCCCGCGCACGATTGGGACGACAACGTCATGTGCATTTTCGAATTCGACAAAACCTTCCAGGGCAAGAAGGCCCAGGCATTCTATCAGGTTCTGACGACGACTTCCTCCGGCGGCGGCTATTTCGAATCTTTCATGGGCGACCAGGGCACTCTGAAAATGTCGGAAAATCCCGCCCTAACCAAGCTCTTCCGCGAAAACAACGCTCCGGATTGGGGCGACCTCGTGAAGCAGGGCGTCATAGGCTCCGGCGACGCGGCAGCCGCGTCAACAGCCGTGGCGGACGCCCGCGAGAGCAAGGCGCTCGTAGGCTACTCTTTCCCTGAGAAAATAGCCGGCTACGAACCCGACGTCGCCAAAAAGCCCATCCACATGTACCATATCGAAAACTTCTTCAATGCGGTCATGGGCAAGGCCAAGCTCAATTGCGACGCCGAACACGCCTACGCTGCGGAAGCCGCCGTATTCAAGGCGCGCGACGCAATCGAGGAAGGCCCCCTCGAATTCAGCGAGTCCGACTTCGTCGTGGAGAGCTGATTTTTTAACCCTTAACCAAATACAATCGAAAATGAAAAAAATTCTCATCGCCGTTTCCGCACTGGCTTTCGCCTTTGCTCTCAGCGCAAAACCGCTTAAACTCGTCGTCCCCAGAGCCCAGCTCACCGGAACCCCCGTTCCGGTCAAGCTCCCCAACCTCGAGCCCAAGACTCCCAATCCCGAACCCGACGTTCCCGAAGACGTAAAGAATGTCGCCAAGGGCAAGAAAGTCACCAGCTCCGACGACTTCCCGCTCATCGGAGAGCTCGAGCTCATAACCGACGGCGACAAGGAAGCCGCCGAAGGCTGCTATGTCGAGCTCATGAACGGCCTCCAGTGGGTTCAGATCGACCTCGAAAAGCAGACTGAGATTTTCGCGGTCGCCATGTGGCACTACCACAGCCAGGAGCGCGCCTATAAAGACGTCGTAATCCAGGTTTCCGACGACCCCGAATTTCTCAATGGCGTCACCACCATCTATAACAACGACCACGACAATTCCGCCAAAAAAGGCGCCGGCAAGGACAAGGCCTACATCGAAACCAATATCGGCAAGCTCGTCGTCGTAAATCCCCCCGTCAAGGCGCGTTACATCCGCCTCTTCTCAAACGGGAATACTACGAACGACATGAACCACTATATCGAAGTGGAAGTCTACGGCCGCTGATTTGGCGAATGCTTTTGGGCTAAAAACGAGTTGCCGCGCGATAACAAAGACTCTCGCGTATGTCAAATACGCTTCGACCCTTTGTTTCGCTTGCGCCCCGTTTTTAGCTCCAAAATGGATTCGCTCGCTTGGTTGCGCTGCGCGCAATCCGCGCTGTTCTCACCCCTGCGGGGTAAAATGCTAACGCATATTATCCTTCCCGAAAGCCTTATTTTATAACCTCGCTGCGCTTCGGATAAAATAAGCTTTCGTTTTCATTGCGCCAAATCGGGAACCCGCGGTTTTTCAGAACGAACTCTGGAAGTATTAACGAAGCTCTTATGCGAGGTTCGTTTTTTTTGTTTGATAACGGATAACGGCGACTTTCGAGTATGCCAAATACGCTTTAACCGCCGTTTCGCTTGCGCTCCGTTTTTAGCTCCAAAATGGATTCGCTCGCTTGGTTGCGCTGCGCGCAATCCGCGGGTGCGGGGCGCGCCGGCCGAAGAGGGGGCAAGCCCCCCTGCGGCAATTGGCGAAGCCCTCTTGTATGGAAGCGGAGCTGCCGCAGACAATTAAATCCCTTTCCCAAGCGACGCGCCCCAAAGTAAAAAGTGTCGTTTCTGATTAAGCCGCACCCTCGCGTGTCTCAAGTATGCTTCTGGCGCGACTTCTCATTTATATTTATAAGGGGATAGCCTCATCGCGAAGCGATAGGCGTAAGGGCGCAGATCTTCAATGAAGGCGGTATCGCCGCATGGCACGTTTTGTGTCCATTCTATGGGAGCGCGCCTCGTACCGGCGTTGCTGCCCGTTTTCAATGTCTGTCTATCTTGCGTCCGTTTTGCGCCGGCGTTTTCGTTTTTCTTATGGTTGGCTGATTTCACGGCCTATTGGCGGTTTGTTTCGTCTCTATAATAATACATTGCCATTGTATCTCATAGGGGCGCGTCTGTCATTTGTAGCTTCCGGAAGACGGACGGTTTCGCAAGTAGAAAAAATTAGTTCAATATAGTTGGGACTTAAAAAAAGTTTGACCTGGTTCAGAATACTCTTATATCCGAAAATCATTATGAAATTAACTTCTTTTCTTTCGGCAATTTTTTTCTCCTCTGCCGCGCTGTATTCCGAAAACATCTATTTCGGCAACGCATCGGGGGTCTTTTCAAACGACTCGTCATGGTTTTTAAACGGGGATTTAACCGAGGCGGGAAGAGCGCCAAGTTCCGAAGACACTGCGGTTTTCGCATCTTCTTCCAATGTGGCGGCGTGGGTGACCCAGATAGACACTTATGTGGGCAATATCGTTTCCGCCGGACAGTCCCAGATAGCCTTTGGCAGGCAGATTCAGGGCCAAGAGGTTCCCGCGAATTTCGAGATCTACGGAAGGCTTTTGGCGTGCGTCAACGGCAGCAGCGGCAGCAGTTTGAACATTTCCACTTCTTTTGAAGATGAAGGTTCCGCCTCTATCGATTTTCGCGTGGGGTCCATAGAGGTTGGCACGGAGCTTTTTGAAGGAGAGACATCCAATTCTTATGGAAATGTCTACCTGAATATTCTCTTCTCCGATCCCAAAATAACAAATTCGACTGTCGTAGTAAACGGAGATATAAAAATGGGAGGATTGGAAAATGCGGGATGCGGATTGATGTTGCAGTTGGGCGCGGACAAGGTTCAGGTTTTGGGAATCTTGGACATTAAAAGAAACGGTTATGGTTTTTCTAATGTGTACTTTGGCAAATCTACGGTTCTTGAATTGGGCGGGCTCGTGGCGACGGATCCGAACGGGGACTTTACAATATACAACAATGTCGGGAGCGGTTTT